>Ga0137415_10000770_pt1 | contig 31255 bp, 29 predicted proteins | sample CZODoug3_1_1_16f_FD_183082 | JGI IMG/M metagenome (GOLD analysis project Ga0137415, IMG submission 183082) | Vadose zone soil fungal communities from Angelo Coast Range Reserve, California, USA - CZODoug3_1_1_16fungal (Hybrid Assembly) | ecosystem: Environmental > Terrestrial > Soil > Vadose...
CCTTCGGTGGGCAGGTAGCCGTCGTCGAGGGCGTGTTCGCAGATCGCGCCGAGCGCTTCGGCCTGGCGTTGCCCCAGCGACTTGTCCCGACCGAGCCCGCCCGGGTCGCCGGATTCGGCGGGGGTGAGGCTGGCCCGGATCGCCCGCTTAACCACGTCGAACGTCGTGGCGTCGAGTTGGCCTTTGATCCGGCCTCCGCCGCCGGTGCGGGATTTGGCCAGGTGTAGCTCGTTGACCAGCTGATCCGCGTCGTCTGGTGGTGGGCCGTCCTGGTCGAGTTGTTCGATCAGGACGGCGGCGAGCTGGGCCAGCTCATCGGGGCGGTACAGCCGGGCCAAGTCCGCCAACGTTGTCTCGACACCTGTCCAGGTGCCTGGGTCCAGCCTCCCGGCGGCGTCGCTGCTCAACGCCCGTTCGATCACCTCGGCGTGCGCGCGGTCGATCTCCCAGCCACCCAACGCGGTCGCGGTCGCGGGCAGTCGAGGTGCCAGCGGCTCACCGGTCAGCGAGGTCGGGAACACACTGGCGGCGACCGCCACCATGTGACGTGACTCGGTCGAGGTGCAGCGCAGCAGATCGGCCACCGCCGCAGCGGTACGGATCCCGCGGTCGGTGAACTCGCCCCGGCCATCGAGTTGGGCGACGGTGTGCAGCAGGTCGTGCTCGGCTTGGCGGATCACCGACTTCAGAAACGTCAACCGGTCGATCAGCTCCTGACCGGACGCGGAGCCCGACGCCGCCCGCGACTGGGCCAAGGCCGAAAATACGGCTTGGTCCGCGCTGGCGATCGAGCTTTCCGGCATGCCAACATTCTCCCACCGGGCACCGACATTTCCGGGCCTCCAGCCGTCCGGGGTGACGAGAATAAAATCGATTATGTGGGTGCGTCGTCAGCCGTCCCCGACTATCACCACCGGCCCCGTCGAAAAGGTGAACTTTCAAATATCGGCTGGCTGGTTGTGGTCCCGTCCAAAGCTATCTGTATAAATGACCGGCCATCCTGAGGTGACCAGGTTATTCGAGCCGTCGGGACGCCGAAGGCTCCCGACGGAGCAAACCACGCCAACGCCAGCCACCCTCGCCAGCCCCCAAGCGAGCCTCCGGCCCGATCACAGCGCCCGATTCACCGAGTTGCCGCTGCCACGCAGGGTTACTCTCGGGTAGCGTGTCGGGACCCGGCCTCGGAGGCGGCATGACCTTGGTGGTGCTTGCGCTCGCTCTGGTGCTTTTCCTGCTTGAGCGCAACCTCATCACCGGTGACGCCGTGCTCTTCCTCGTGGTGCTGTTGGTCCCGTCGCTGGTCGTCGACCTGTTGATCCTGTTCGGGCCCAAGCCGGACGTGAACAGCGACCCGCTGGGCCAGTACCGCACGCCCCAGTCGGCGCGTCGCCGGTCCCGCTAGCCCGACGCTCGGCAGAGCGCCCTGCGTACCCCTGGCACTCTGAACCCAACGGTGTTTAAATATCGGAGGATTATTTGTCGCTAGCGTAAATTATGGTGCGGGAGGTCGGCCGTGGACGATCCGATGCGTTCGGCGGACGTGGTGGTGGTCGGGGCCGGCCACAACGGGCTGGTCGCGGCGGCCTACCTGGCCAAGGCCGGGCTCGATGTACTCGTCGTGGAGGCCTACCGCACGCCCGGCGGCATGACCTCGACGAACCCGATGGCCCCGGAGGCGCCGGAGTACCTGATCAACGAGGCGTCGCTGCAGGCCTCGCTGTTCCGGACTACGACCATCGACCGGGACCTGCGCCTCGGCGCCCGGTACGGCCTGCGGCAGCGCGTGATCGACCCGGCGCACGTGCAGCTGAACTACGACGGCTCCTCGCTGGCGCTGTGGCGCGACCCCCGGCGCACCGCCGACGAGCTCAAGCACTTCTCGCCGAGGGATGCCGGCGCCCTGCTGGATCTTTACCGGGTGATCGACGCCGCCGTGGCCGTCGGGCTGCCGCTGATGCAGACCCACCCCACCCGGCCTGCGGTGCTCGCCGTGCTGAAGACCGCGGCGGCGGCGCTGCGGGGTCGGCGCGAGCTGTCCGCGATGGGGCGCTGGGCCACGTCGTCGCACGCGGAGGCGCTGGACGAGTACTTCGAGAGCGACCCGATCAAGGCCGCGTTGCTCATCTCGCTGCCATTCATGCCGTTCACCGCCGACCTCGGCGGCTGGGCGCTGATCTACCTCGGGGTGCTGTCCCGGTACGGCGTGGCGATGTTCGAGGGCGGTACCGGGTCGCTGCCGGCCGCCCTGATCAATTGCCTGACCGAGCACGGCGGGCGCGTGCGTACCGGCGCCCCGGTGGAGGAGCTGATCGTGACCGGTGGGCGGGTGACCGGTGTGCGCGTCAAGGGTGGCGAGGAGATTCGGGCCCGGCGGGGCGTGCTGACCGCGTTCAGCCCGGCCTCGGTGCTGCGCTACCTGTTACCCAAGGGCGTGCTTCCGGAGCGGCTGCGCAACCGGGTCGAGCACATCCCGACCAAGGGGCGGGGGATCAGCGACTACAAGCTCAACATCGCACTGCGCGGGCGGATCACGATGACCAGGCACGAGAAGTGGCGCGGCGAAGGGCTGGACCTGCGGCTGCCGTGCAACTGCAACCACGACTACCAGCAGACCCTAGCCGCCGCGCGGGACTGCGCGCGCGGCGACGTGCCCGAGCACATCCCGGGGCTGGCAGTGGCGCCGACCGCGTTCGAGCCGTCGATGGCGCCGGCGGGCTGCGACACTTTCTGGTTCTGGTCCGGGCTCACCCCGGCCGACCCGAGGATCGGCTGGGAGCGGGCCCGCGAGCAGATCACCGAGACGGTGATCAGGGACAGCGCGCACTACTACGAGGGCATCGAGGAGCTGGAGGTGGCGCGCCGGCCGCTGGCCCAGCCGGACATCGCCGAGCGGTTCAGCGCCATTGACGGCAACGTCTACCACGTGGACCCGGTGATCACCCGGCTCGGGCCGCGACGGCCGGCCCCCGGGTTCGCCGGCTACCGCACCCCGGTGCCCGGCCTGTTCCTGTCCGGCTCCGGCACCCACCCCATCGCCGGCATCAACGGCCTGCCCGGGCAGCTCGCCGCCCGGACGATGATCTCCTACCTGCGGACCCAGGACCGGCAGGGCCGGGCGCGTGCCGCGCTGCGGGAGGCCAGGGCCCGGGCGGGTCTGGCCGAGCGGCCGGAGCCGGCCGAGCCGGACGCCTGAGCGGGTCAGCTCGGCGGCTCGGCCAGGTAGGTGCGCAGGTCGGCGGTGAACTCCGTGTAGAGGCCGACAAACGTCGTGCGCAGCTGCTCGGTGAGCGCGGGCTCGCAGTCGAACTCGCCGAACCACTCGAGGAACGTGTGGCCGGTATCGGTCACCGGCCGCAGCGCCACGGTGCCCCGGTAGAAGGTGGCCGGGAACGGGATCGGCTCGGTGAACTCGTAGGAGTAGCTGTGCGCGGACTCGTCGTAGCGCACCAGGCGCTCGGTCACGCGCCGGCCGTCCGGCTCCAGCGTGACGTGCCGGACGGACCCCACAGCCCCGGGCCCTTCGCCGCCCTCGGCCACCGTCTCGCGGATCCGCCCCACCCACCGCGCCCACCCGTGGAAGTCCCGTAGCACCGCCCAGGTTCGCGCCTCGGGGTGCTCGAAGATCGTGCTCGTGTACGCCATGGCCACGGCTGCAGACTTTAACTCAACAATGTTCGGTTCACGAGCCGGTCACCAGAGCGAGCCGTCGAGCAGCCGGCTGAACTGGTCGATGACCGACTCCAGCTGGTCGTGGGTGCCGACGAAACCCGCGTAGAGGCCCATGCCCCACATCACGGCCACCAGCATCTCGCTGACCGCGCCGACGTCGATGTCCCGGCGCACCTCGCCCGCCTCGATGGCCGCCCGCAGCGACCCGGCCACGAACTCGCGCACCTCGTCCAGCTGCGCGTGCGCGCGGTCCCGCAGCTCGGGGTGGCGGAACGCGTCGAGCAGCGCCGAGGTGATGAACCGGGCGTAGGAGCGGTCCTCGGAGTCGACCTGCGAGGCCGCCCGCAGGAAGGCGGTCAGCTGGCCGGGCAGGTCCGGCTCGGCCGCCGCGCTCGCCATCCCGGTCGTCACGACGTTGTCCTCTGTGGACTCGAAGACCGCGTCGTAGAGGTCCTTCTTGCTGTGGAAGTAGTGGTTGATCGCGGGGCGGGTCAGTCCGGCGCGCTCGGCGATCTCGCTGAACGTGCACTTCTCGTAGCCCAGCTCGCTGAACAGCTCGCGCGCGGTGCGCAGGATCCGCTGCTCGGTGCTCGGGCCACCGGACGCCGGCGGTCTGCCGCGCCGCCGCCGGCTGCCGCTCGTCGCCGCACGCACAGGCTGCTCGTCCTCCGTCGCGTTCCCGGGCTCGGGCATCCACGGTACCCGGGCCGGGCGGGCGAGCTGAGCCCGCGCACCTTCGGACAGCACGTCGCGCACCTTCCAGGGTTCCCGCGCGCCTCGCACCGTGCGCGAGAACCACGCAAGGTGCGCGGCAACACTGCCGGCAACACTGCGGAGCCTCGCGGGTCAGTCCGCGGCGTGGATCGTGCCGGTGGCGGCCAGCTCGGCCACCTCGGCCGGGGTGAAGCCGGCCTCGGCGAGCACCGCGCGGGTGTCCGCGCCGCGATGCGGCGGCGCCGCCCCGGACCGCCCGGGGCTGCGGGACAGTCGGGGGGTCGGCGCGGCGGCCAGCTGGTCCCCGTCGAGGCGGATGGTGCCGCGCTCGCGCAGGTGCGGGTCGTCGGCCAGCTCGGCCAGCTCGAGCACCGGGGCGCCGCAGCCCTCGAGGTCAGCGAACACCTCGACCCAGTGCGCCCTCGGCTTGTTGGCGAAGATCTCGGCGACCCGCTCGCGCAGCTCCGGCCAGTGCACCGGGTCGAACTGGTCCAGCGGTGCCACGTCGTCGAGGCCGAGGGCCTCCAGGAACCGCAGGTAGAACTTCGGCTCGATGGCCCCGACCGTGAAGTGGCCGCCGTCGGCGCACTCGTAGGCGCCGTAGAACGGGGCCGTCCCGGACAGCAGGTGCTGGCCGCGCCCCTTCCACCGCCCGGCGTTCACCTCGGCCAGCTGCGGGGTGTTCAGCAGTGCGGCGCCGTCCACGATGGCCGAGTCGATCACCTGGCCGAGGCCGGTGGTGGCGCGCTCCAGCACCGCCATGGTGATGCCGAACGCGGCGAAGAGCGAGCCGCCCGCCATGTCCCCGAGCATGGCCAGCGGCGGTACCGGTGCGGCGTCGGCCTCGGTGCCGATGACGCCCAGGGCGCCGGCCACGGCGAGGTAGTTGATGTCGTGGCCGGCCCGGTCGCGGTATGCGCCGTGCTGGCCCCACCCGGTCAGCCGGGTGTAGATCAGCCGGGGGTTGCGGGCGCAGAGCACGTCGGGGCCGAGTCCCCTGCGCTCCATCGTGCCGGGGCGGTTGCTCTCCAGCAGCACGTCGGCGTGGTCGGCCAGCCGCGCGATCACCTCGGGGCCGCCCGGCGCCCGCAGGTCGACGATGGCCGAGCGCTTGCCCCTGGCGAACCAGCTGGACGGGTCGAACGAGGGTGGGTCGGGCCGCTCGACGGAGATCACGTCGGCGCCGAAGTCGGCCAGCAGCATCGAGCAGAACGGCCCTGGCCCGAGTGCGCTCATGTCCAGCACGCGGACGCCGCGCAACGGGCCGGCCGCTGCGATGCCCGGCTCCGGAGAGGTGGTGGTCATGTGCCCCCTGTCGAACTGGCTCTGCCGGCGAACATACCAAACGTGGTTGGGTTTGAGGTGCGTCGCCACCCCAGGCTCGGCCGGCGATGCGCCGAGGCTTGACCGCAGATTCTAACGCCGTTAGTTTTTTGGTGCCAGATGTATCGCTCGGAGGGTTAGATGGAAACCAGGCTGGACGGGCGGGTCGCGCTGGTCACCGGTGCCGGCTCGGGGATCGGCGCGGCCAGCGCGGTCGCACTGGCCGAGGCCGGCGCGGCCGTTGCCGTGACCGACATCGACCTCGCCGCCGCCGAGAAGGTGGCCACCGGCATCACCGAGCGCGGGCGGCCGGCGCTGGCGCTGCGGCTGGACGTGGCCAGCGAGCCGCAGTGGCTCGCCGTCGTCGCCGCCGCGACCGACCAGCTCGGGCCGATCACCGTGCTGCACAGCAACGCTGCGCTGACCTCCCGCGCCGACTACGCCGCCGACCTCGGCGTCATCGACCTCGAGCTGGCCGTGTTCGACCGGGTGATCGCGGTCAACCTGCGCGGCGGCGTGCTCGGCTGCAAGCACGTACTGCCGGGGATGATCGCCGCCGGCGGTGGCTCGATCGTGCTCACCTCGTCGGTCAAGGGCAGCAGCGGCAGTGCGCACCGCACCGCGTACTCCGTGTCCAAGGGTGGGCTGGACGCGCTGACCAGGGTGGTGGCCACCGGCTACGGCAAGGCCGGCGTGCGGTGCAACGCGATCGCCCCAGGCATCGTGGCCACCGAGGCGATCGGCTCCGTGCCCGCCGCGCAGCGCGCCGAGCTGGCCGACGCGCACCTCACCCCGGCGCTCGGCACCCCCGCCGACATCGCCAACGCGGTGGTCTTCCTGGCCTCCGACCTCGCCGCGTTCATTACCGGGCAGGTGCTCCGGGTGGACGGCGGGCTCACCGCGCACACCCCAGCGCTCTCCCCGCCGGGCACCCGGGCCGCCGCGTCAACTCGAGGGGACCGGGAATGAACGTCGTGCTGCTCGGCGCCACCGGCAAGGTCGGCGGCCCGATCCTGGCCGAGCTGCTGGACCGGGGCCACCGGGTGACCGCCGTGGTCCGCGAGGCGTCCCGGCTGCCCGCCGAGTCCGCTGCGCTGGCGCACCGGGTGGGGGACGTGTTCGACCCGGGTGTGCTGGACGCCGCGCTGCCCGGGGCGGACGCGGTCGTCTGCGCGGTGGCGCTGCGCGACCCGGCGCAGCGCGAGCGGACCCCGGAGCTGCTGCTGCGCACGGTCTCGGCGGCCGCCGCGCGCGCTCGCGTGCGGCTGCTGACCATGGGCGGGGCGGGCAGCCTGCGCACCGAGGGCGGCGTCGACCTGGTGGATACGCCCGGGTTCCCCGAGGTGGCGAAGCCGGAGTCGCTGGGCTTCCGGGCCGCGCTGCACGAGCTGCTCGAGCGCGCCCCGGCCGGCCTGGACTGGACGATGCTCTCGCCGCCGGCCTCGATCGAGGTGGCCGGCCCGCGCACCGGCCGGTACCGGACCGCCGACGACACGCTGCTCACCGACGAGGACGGCGCATCCCGGATCTCCGCCGCCGACCTTGCCGCCGCACTGGTCGACGAGCTGGAGAACCCCAAGCACCCGCGCGCCCGCTTCACCGCCGCCTACTGAGCCACGCGCGGCACCGCACACCCTCTCTCGGTGCCGCACACCCACTGAGGCGGGTGTGCGGCGCCGAAGGAGGGTGTGCGGCACAACGGGCGGTGGATGGTGAGCCACGAGCGCCACTTGTCCCGAACGATCAGGGGCGAGCCAGTGCACGGGCCGCGGTCAGCAGATCCTGAGCCTCCTGCCTCGGTGCCTGGGCCGCTGCCAACAGGTTGAACGCCAGCACCATCGGAACGAGCGCGTCGGTGCGGGCGTCGACCGTCTCGGGCGGGATCTGTCCGAGGTCGCCGGCGCGGCCCAGCGCGGCCCGCAGGCTGGTCCGCAGGAGCTCCCGGTACCGGGCCGTGTGCTCGGCGACGGCCGGCGGCGGGTCGCGGAACTCCGCGATGGTGTTGACGGCAAGGCAGCCACGGGCCGGGGTCAGCGCCAGGGTCGACCCCAGCCGGTCCAGGAACGCCTCGACGTCGGGCAGGCCGCGCTCGCCCCGTGCCATCGGGCCGAGCATGAAGTCCTCCAGGACCGTGCGGTGGTAGTGCGCCAGCGCCGCGACCAGCAGATCCAGCTTCGAACCGTAGGTGTTGTACAGGCTCGACGTGGACAGCCCGGTCGCGGCGCAGATGTCCGGCATCGACGCGGCCGCGTAGCCGTGTCGCCAGAACACCCGCATCACCGTGCCGAGGACCTCGGTGCGGTTGAAGGTCGGCGGCCGACCTGGCCCACGTTTTGGCATGACCATTGCATAATAGCCGCCAGATTTTGTAATATCCATTTCAGATTGCAGGAGGAGGCGGTGACCTTGGCGAACCCGACGGCATGGCGAGGGCTCAAGCGGTACGCGCGGAGCGGCGGAGCGCGGATGGCGTACGTCGAGCAGGGTGAGGGGCCGGCGATCGTGTTGCTGCATGGCAACCCGACCTCGTCGTTCCTGTGGCGTGACGTGGTACCCGAGCTGACCGGGGTGGGGCGGTGCATCGCCCCGGACCTGATCGGCATGGGTGACTCGGACAAGCTGCCCGCCACCGATGCCCGTCGCTACACGTTCACGCGCCATCGGGAGTTCCTCGACGGCCTGCTCGAGCAGCTGCTGGAGCCGGGGGAGCCGGTCACGCTGGTCGTGCACGACTGGGGCAGTGCCCTGGGCTTCGACTGGGCGCGCCGGCATCCCGACCGGGTTCGCGGCATTGCCTACCTGGAGGCCATCGTCCGCCCGATTGCCGGCTGGGAGGACTGGCCGGAGCGCGCCCGGCAGGTCTTCCAGGGCTTCCGCTCGCCCGCCGGTGAGCAGATGGTGCTGCAGGACAACACGTTCGTGGAACGTGTGCTGCCCGGCTCGGTGCTGCGCTCGCTCACGCCGGAGGAGATGGACGAGTACCGCCGCCCGTTCCTCACCCCGGGCGACGACCGGCTGCCCACGCTGACCTGGCCACGTCAGATCCCCATCGGCGGCGAGCCCGCCGACGTCGTCGAGATCGTGGCCGAGTATTCACGCTGGCTGGCGACGGCTGACCGGGTGCCGAAGCTGTTCATCAACGCCGAACCGGGTGCGATGCTGACCGGTCAGCATCGCGAGTTCTGCCGCACGTGGCCGGACCAGACCGAGGTGACGGTGCCCGGCTCGCATTTCGTGCAGGAAGACTCCGGCAAGCAGATTGGCCAGGCGGTGGCGAGCTGGTTGGCGTCGATCTCTGTTCCGGGCCGCCCGTGAGCCAGCGGTGCAGCGGTGCAGCCTGACGCCGTTCACCGAACCCTGCAACGGCGAGATTTATGGGCATATGCCCGTTGTCAGGCCTGGTCGAACGTGAGGTGCAGGTGTTCCGGGCCGTTGGCGATGCCGGGGGACCAGGGCACGTCGTCGGCGGTGCCGGTGGCGAAGCGCAGCCGGGTGACCCGCTTGAACAGCTCGTCGAACGCGACCGTGAGCTGGATCCGGGCGAGGTGCGCGCCGAGGCAGCGGTGGATGCCGAGGCCGAACGCCGCGTTCCCGCCGCGTGGCACACCGAACACCAGCTCGCCGGCCCGCTCGAACTTGGCGTTGTCCCGGTTGGCCGAGTCGAAGCGGACCAGCAACTGCTCGCCGGCGCGGATCCGCACGCCGCCCAGCTCGACGTCCCGGGTGGCCAGCCGGCCCAGGCAGCCGACCGGGGACTCCAGCCGGAGGAACTCGTCCATGTCCTGACGGATCCACCGCGGGTCGCGCACCCGCCGCTCCAGCTCCGGGTCGCGGGCCAGGTGGTAGGCGATCGCGCCGATGGCCCCCCGGGTGGTGTCCAGCCCGCCGAGGAACAGCACGGTCACCACGCCGAGGCGCTCGTTGTCGGTCAGCGGCCGGCCGCCGAGCACGGTGCCGGTGGTGATCGCGTTGAGCACGTCGACCCGGTCGACCGGGTTGGCTGCCCGGTCCGCCAGATACTCGCCGGCGAGCATGGCCAGGTGGAAGTACTCCTGTTCGCCGCCGGCCAGTGCCACCGCGGTCACGATGTCGATCGCCCGCTGCATCTTGGCGCCGTCCTGCTCGTCGAACACGATCTGGGCGAGCGCATTGCCGACGAAGGGCGCCGCGTACTCGCTGATCAGCTCCACCCGGCCGCGCTCGACCCAGCCGTCGACCAGGTCGGCGGCGGTCTTGCGCAGCTGTGGCTCGAACTTCAGCAGGAAGCTGCGGGAGAACAGCGGGTTGAGCAGTTTGCGCAGGTCCGGCTGGAACGGCGGGTCGGCGTCCAGCGGGTTCAGCGTGACCGGGGCCGGCCGGGGCGCCACGCCGGCGGAGGAGAAGGTCTCCGGGTCCTCGAGTACGCGGCGCGCGTGCGCGTAGCGGGTCACCACGTACTGCCGGCCGCCGTCCGCCGAGGTGTGCGCCACCGGGCACCGCGCCCTGGCGTGCTCGAAGACCGCCCACTTGACCTTCTCGTGCGCCGGGTCCCACATGTTGTAGTGGTCCAGGATCTCGGCGGGCTCTGGTCCCGGGTCCGAAGATGACACCGAAGAAGACACCGGGGCACGCTCCTCTGCATCGACGAAACGGCCTCAATCTAGGCTCGTGGACGGCCAATATCAAGCAGTGTTAGTTTATGCGCGTGCGTGCCCCCGAGAACCTCTTCGACTGGAACTACTGGCTGACCACGTGGCCGGCCGAACCGGTGCTGCTGACCCGGGCCAATGCCGCCGACGGCTACCCGCGTGCGCTCACCCCGCTGAGCCAGGACCTGATCCTGCCGTTCGAGGACGCCGGGGTGCGCCGGTTCTTCGAGGAGACGCTCGGCGCGATGAAGCCCTCGGACGCGCCGCTGCCGTACCTCTGCGCGCTGTGGGGCCACGTCTACATCAACGCCGACCAGCTGGCCAACCTCGGCGCGGTCATGCCCGGCAGCTCCCGGCAGTCGATCTACCAGCAGTACATGGGCCTGAACCCGGACCCGGACTTCCGCGAGGCGAGCCCGTCGGTCCGCGCCCGGCTGGGTGCGCTGCGCGCCCTCGGCCCGGTGGCGTCGGGCATGCTCAAGGCGGCTCGGACCGCCCGTGAGCGGTTCGCGGCGCAGGCCGCCCAGGTGCGCGCGCTGCGCCCGGCCGGGGTGCCCGGCGAGCGGGAGTGCCTGGCCTGGCTGCTCGGGCTGGAGTCGGTGATGACCGCTGCCTGGGAGAGCCTGATGATCGGCCCCGGCATCGCCAGCGCCACCTTCGAGGTGTGCGAGAAGGTCATCGCCAAGGCCACCGGACGCCCCGCCGCCGACCTGAACAACCGGCTGCACGTGGGCCTCGGCGGCAACGAGAGCGCCGAGGCGGGCCGGATGGTCGGCCGGCTGGCGGCGCTGGCCAGGGCCAACCCGGCGGTGGCCGAGGCGGTCGGCGCGGACGCCCCGGTGGCGCGGATCCGCGAGCTGGACCCGGTGTTCGGCCGTGAGCTGGCCGAGGGGCTGGAGCGGTTCGGCTTCCACACCGCGCCCGAGCTGGAGCTGGCCCAGCCCACCTGGCGGCAGCAACCCGGCCAGCTGCTCGCCATGGTGGCGCGCGAGCTGCAGCGCGCGGGCGAGGAGCGGGCCGCCGACGACCGGGCCGCCGAGGTGCGCGCCCGCGCGGAGGCCGAGCTGGCCGCCGGGGTGCGCGGCCCGCTGCGCCCGCTGGTCGGCCGGGTGCTGCGCCTGTCGCGCAGCCAGATGGCGCTGCGGGAGAACGCCAAGGTACCCATCGTGCTGATCTTCGACGAGGTGCGCAGGGTGCTCGAGGCGGCGGCCCCCTCGATGGTCGCCCGTGGTGCGCTGGTGGCGCCGGCGGACGCGGTCTACCTGCGCTACGACGAGCTCAAGGGCATGCTGGCCGGGGCGAGCGCGCCGGCCGCCGCGGAGCTGGAGCGGCGCGCCGCCGAGCACGAGCGGTGCCTGCGGCTGGAGCTGCCGGAGCTGGTCGAGGCCGGTCCCGGCTACGCCGCCCCGATCACCGAGCGGCACGTGCGCGAGCGCGGCCTGCTGCCCGCCGCGCTGGTCGACGATCAGACGACGGTGCTCACCGGCACGGGTGCCTCGGCCGGCCGGGTCACCGGGGTCGCCAGGGTGCTCGGCGACCCGCTGGATGACTTCGACCCCGGTGACGTGCTCATCGCCAAGACCGTGGACCCCGGCTGGTCGGCCGCGCTGTCCTGCGCCGGCGCGGTGGTGCTGGACATCGGCGGCGGGCTCTCGCACGGCGCGGTGGTGGCCCGTGAGCTGGGCATCCCGTGCGTGGTGAACGTCAAGGCGGGCACCACGGCGATCCGGGACGGCAGCACGGTCACCGTGGACGGCTCCACCGGCGAGGTCTTCCTGGAAGCACGCGCGCACACCGACTGAGTACGCGCGCACACCGACTGAGTGCGCGCCACACCGACTGAGCACGCACGCACACCGACTGAGAGGGACGACATGTCGGCGACGTACGACTACAAGGACGAGGGCACCCACCAGGTCGACACGGACGACCCGCACTGGCAGGAGAGCGTGTTCGTGCACTGGTACGACCTCGCCGCCGGCCTTGGCGGGGTACACCGGCTGGGGCACGAGCCCAACCGGGGCGGCGGCAAGGCGGCGCTGCAGTGCGCGCTGTTCCGGGCGGACGGGCTGCGCTACCGGCGCACCGACGACGAGCTGCCGCTGGAGGAGCCGACCAGCGAGCGGGGCTTCCGGGCCGGCGGCAGCAACTGGCACGTCGACGGCGAGGTGCCGCGCGTCGAGGTGCACGAGCCGGGGCTGGACCTCGAGCTGGAGCTGCACGACTTCTACCCGATCACCAGCTTCTTCCCGACCAGCGGCAGCCTGGTGGAGGAGTTCGCCGCGCACCACTACGAGTCGTCGGGGCGCGCTCGCGGCACCGCCACGATTGACGGCGAGACCGTGCCGATCGACGCCACCTACCACCGCGACCACTCCTGGGGCATCCGCAAGACCGCCACGCTGCTGACCCACCGCTGGGTGTCCGGCACGTTCGGCCCGGCGCTGTCGTTCGGCTCCACGGTGTGGCACGCCGCCGACGACTCGTTCGTCAAGGTCGGCTACGTGGTCCGGGACGGCGAGATCACGATGGCCGAGGACGTCGACGTGGTGACCTGGCTGGAGGCCGACGGCTACACCCACCGGGGCGGCGTGGTCACCTGGTACCTGCCCGGCGGCGAGGAGCTGCGGCTGGAGTGCCACCTGATCGACGCGGTCGTCGCCGCGCTGCACTCCGCGAAGTACGTCGACGCGCTGTGCCGCACCGAGTACCAGGGGCGGGTCGGCGTGTGCGACTTCGAGATCAGCAACAACGCCCGCAACGGGAGCGGCGTGCCGAGCCTGGCGCTGGCCGCGAACGGCGCGAACGGCTTCAGCCGGCGTTGAGGCGTGGCAGGACCGTTGATGCGCTAGCCAAATGCTGTTAGATTAATTCCGATGACCCCGACCAGGGAGAGGAGACCGTGAGCGAGCAGAGCGCGGTCACCGAGTTCCCGGACCTGGTGCGGCTGGACCGGGCCGGCATCGACCGCTGGCGCACGGCCACCGGGTTGCCGGCGGGGTTCGGACTCGGCCTGCTCGGCGCCCGGGCCCTGGTCGCCGCCGGCAACACCGTGGACACCGACTGGCGGTGGGTGCACTCGGTGCACCTGAGTCAACTCGCCGCGCCCGATCACGCGCCCGGTACCGGCTATCGGGTGGACCGGGTGCGGGACGACGCGCACCTGTCCACGCGGCTGGTGCACGTCACGGCGGGTGCCTCGGCGGGGGCTACCACGGTGGGGGAGACCGCGCTGGTCACGGCCACGGTGTCCTTCCAGATGTCGAGGCGGGGCTCCGGGCCCAACTACCAGGCGGCCGAACCGCCCGAGCTGCCCGACCCGCACGGGCTGCCCGGTACCGGGCCGACTGGGCCCCTCGAGGTCCGCCACCTCGGCCCCGGCCGGCACCGCGCCTGGGTCCGGGTCACCGAGGAGCTGCCGGACCGGATCCTGGCGCACACCGCCGCGCTCCTGCTGGCCACCGACCTGGTGCTGCCTCCGCCGGACGCCGCCGGGTACCGCGACCTGGACACCGGCCAGCCGCTGCGCCCGGTCGTGGTGGACCGCGTACTGCGGGTGCACCGGAGCTTCCGGGCCGACGACTGGGTCCACTACGAGCACGAGTCGCCCTCGGCCTCGGACTACCGCACGTACGCCACCGGCCGGTTCCACTCCTCGATGGGGCGACTGATCGCCTCGCTCAGCGAGGAGTCCGTGCTGGTGCCGGACCCGGTGGCCGAGGCGGTCGGTGGTACGCCCATCACAGTCGGAGCACCGAAGGGAGCGTGAGCAGATGTTTCACCACGTGGCGGTGGCAGCCAAGGACGTCAAGAAGTCGCACCGGTTCTACACCGAGGTGATGGGCTTCCGGCTGAAGAAGGTGGTCAAGCGGCAGACCCCGGAGGGCGGCTGGACCAAGCACATCTTCTACGACACCGGCGAGGGCCAGCTGTTCGCGATCTGGGACCTGCGCGGCATCGAGGGTGTCGTCGTGGCCGCGGACGCCTGGACCGGTGGCATGGGCAACGGGCTGCCGTACTGGATCAACCACATCGCCTTCGACTGCGAGGACATCGGCGGCCTGGAGCAGTGCAAGCAGCGCTGGCTGGACCACGGCTACAACGTGGTCGAGGTCAAGCACGAGTTCATCCACTCGATCTACACGCGGGACCCCGACGGCACGCTCGTCGAGTTCACGTTCGACACCCAGCCGCTGACCGAGGTGGACGAGCGGGAGGCCGAGGAGCTGCTCGCCGACGACACCCCCGCCCAGGTGCCCGAGTACGAAGGAGTGCAGCACCGCTCGCCGCACTTCAAGACCCGCCGCGAGGCGGAGCAGGCCGAAGCGCTCGCCGAAGCAGGCGCCGCAATCTGACCCCCGCCGACCGGCCACGCCCCCGGCCCGAGCCGGGCGCGGTGGCCGGCCGGCCGATTGTTACCGAACTGCACAGCAGGCAGGTTTTGGGCGCCCAGATCCTGCCTGCTGTGCAGCTCGGTAACGGTGTGCTCAGTCGGCGGGTGGGGCGGGGCGGTTGGCGCGCAGCGCGGTGTGCGCGGCGATGCCCCTGGTCATGTCGGGGGAGAGATCGGAACCGGGGCAGCGGCGGATGTCGACCACGTTGTGGCCCCTCGGGTCCCTCGGGCTGTGCTCCCGGAACCGTCCGTCCGGCCCGGACACGAGGTACTGCTCGCAGAGGAAACAGAACGCCTCGCGGGCCATTGCGCGACCGCCTCAACTAGACACCCGGACCCGCACCACATTACCAAACCGCGTTGGGTTCGTGGTCTGTGTGTGTCCTCACTCTGGTGATCATCAGGACACCGGGGTCGTTCGATCACGCCGAAAACCGCCGTGAGGTCCTGATGATCACCGGAACGGACCCACCGGAACGGACCCACCAGACGCGCACACCGGAACGGACCCGCCGCGCGCGAACAGGTGTGCGCAGGCGGGTCGGTCGGAGCCGGCGGTTAGGCGGTGGCCTTGGTGGACTGCTCGCCGGGGTGGTGCGGAGTGGCCGGCGAGATGGACCCGCCGCGCTCGATGGTGGTCATCACCACGGTGTCGATGATCTTCTCGCAGACGGTGTCGAAGATCTCGTCGGCGGACAGGGCGCGCTGGGCAAACGCCCTGGTCAGGTGCGGTGTCTTGGACGGGTCGATGTCGTGGGTGGGGCCGGCCGCGTCGCCCCGGCTCTCGTGCAGGGCGCTGCCGATGGCGTAGAGCTCGAGCGCCTCCAGCATCGGCGCGATGGCGCCGGTCGGCACGTTCTCCTCCTCGAGCAGCGCGACGGTGGCGTCCATCTGCGAGGAGCCGATGCCCAGCGGTTGGCGGCGCAGCATCACCGGCACCAGGTCCGGGTGCTCGCGGAACGCCTGGCGCAGCCGGCGCGCGTTGCGCAGGATCCACACCCGCCACGGCTCGTCGTGGGTCTGCGGCGTGCGGACCTGCTCCAGCGCCAGCTTCGCGGCGCCCACGACGATCTCTTCCTTGTTCTCGAAGTGGTGGTAGAGCGAGGCTCCGTTGACCTTCAGCCGCTCGGCGAGGCGTCGGATGCTGAGCGCTTCGATGCCCTCGTTGTCGATGATGTCGAGCGCGACCTCGAGCGCCTTGCGCTTCGAGATCAGCGGAACCTTGGGTCGTGCCACCGGTCTGTGCCCTTCTTTTGCGACGCCCCCGGGGCGTGATCGCCAGCGGGAGTGCTCCCCGGTACGGGACACCGTCGTCATCGAGCGAGTTCGCGCCCACGATACCAAGCAATGCTTGCTTCACCCCGGCTTTGCGACGGGTGCGGCGGCGCGGATCCGTGCCGCGATGAGCCGTTGCATCACCCGGCGGTCCAGGTCCAACCGGTCGGCGACGGTGATCGTCGACTCGTCCCGCAGCAGGCGCTTGGTTTCCCGTACCGCCTCGGCCGGCTTGTCGGCCAGCGTCCTGGCGCGCTCGGCGACCAGGGTGGCCAGCGCCGCCGCGTCCGGGGCCAGCGCGGTCACCAGGCCGAGCCGGTGGGCCTCGGTGGCGTCGAAGGGCTCGCCGAACAGGGTGAGCTCGGCGGCCTTCTGCGCCCCGACCAGTCGGGGTAGCAGCAGGGTTGCCGCGGCCTCCGGCACCAGTCCGAGGTTCACGAACGGCAGGCGGAACGTGCTGGTCACCGTCGCGTAGACGAGGTCGCAGTGCGGCAGCACGGTCGTGCCGACCCCGATCGCCGGGCCGTCCACGGCGGCCACCAGCACCGGCCGCAGCGTGCTCAGCGCGGCCAGGAACCGCAGCGGCGGGGCGTCGTCGCCGAGCGGCGGGTTGGCCGCCATGTCGGCCAGGTCATTGCCCGCGGTGAACGAGCCGCCGGACCCGGTGAGCACCACCACCCGCACGTCGTCGTCCGCGTCGGCGGCGCGCAGCGCGTCGGCCAGCGTGGCGTACATCGCCGACGTGATCGCGTTGCGCTTGGCCGGGCGGCTCAGCCGCAGGGTGCGGATGCCGGGCTCGGCGAGGACCTCGACATCGGGATGGCCATCAGGTTCCACCTCGGACAGGATAACCATATGCTGTTCGGTTGGGAACGGGCCACGGCGTGAGGAGTGCGGATGTTGGAGAGTCTGGCTGGGCGGCGGGCACTGGTCACCGGGGCGAGCCGGGGGATCGGGGCGGCCGTCGCGCGGCGGCTGGCCGAGCTGGGCGTGGACGTAGCGCTGGCCGCCCGCGACGGGGACGCCCTCGAGGCGCTGGCCAAGGAGCTGGCCGGGTTCGGGGTCCGCGCGCTGCCGGTCCGGGCCGACCTGGCCGACCGGGAGTCGTTGGCCGCGCTGATGTCCCGGGTGGGGGACGAGTTCGGCGGGCTGGACATCCTGGTGAACAACGCCGGTGTGCTGCCGCAGGCGTCCCGGGCGGAACGGCTGAGCTGGGACGCCTGGGACGCCACGCTCGGGCTGAACCTGTCCGCCCCCTGGTTCCTGGCCTGCCGGGCGAAGGAGCTGATGGGCGAGCGCGGCGGCGTGGTGGTGAACAACGCCAGCACCGCCGCGTACTTTCCGTCGCGGGGGCTGGTGGCCTACAACGTGAGCAAGTCCGCGCTCGTCATGTTGACCCGGGTGCTCGCGCTGGAGTGGGCGCGCGAGGGGGTGCGGGTGGTCGGGGTGGCGCCCGGGAAGATCGACACCGACCTGGTCCAACCGATCCTGCGCTGGACCGAGAAGCACGAGCTGCCGGTGAACCCGCAGGGCCGGGTCGGCGCCGACCGCGAGGTGGCGGACCTGGTCGCGTTCCTGGTCTCCGACCGGGCGGCCTACCTGACCGGGGTCACCGTGCCGATCGACGGCGGCGAGCTGCTGACCGCCGGCTCCGAGCCCGGCCACTGACCAGTGAGAGCGGCGGTAAACCAAACGCTGTTTGACTCGTGTTGCACGAACGGACTAGGGTGGCGCAACCGCGCCGCCGCTCCGGGTGCAGCCGGCGGTCGATGTCGAGGAGGAGAGGTCGCCGGTGACCATCGAGCTTCGGGCTTTGCAGGCGTTGCGGCTGAAGGGCCGGGCCACCGCGGCGGACATCGGCTCGGTCACCGGTGCTTCGGCCGGCGAGGTCGGACCGGCTCTCGCCGAGCTCGCCGCTGCCGGGCACTGCGCGCAGGCCATGGACCGGTACAAGCTCACCAGGCCGGGGCGGGACCGGCTGGGCGAGCTGCTCGCCGCCGAGCGGGCGACGCTGGACCAGGGCGCGCTGGCCGACGCCTACCGCGACTTCGAAGCGCCCAACAGCGCGTTCAAGCAGTTGGTCACCGACTGGCAGCTCAAGGATGGCGCCACCCCGAACGACCACGCCGACGCCGAGTACGACGCGAAGATCGTGCACCGGCTGGGCGAGCTGCACGAGGGCTTCCGGCCGCTGGTGGACCGGCTGGTCGGGCTGGCGCCCCGGCTGACCCCGTACCCAGGGCGGTTCGGCTCGGCGCTGGCCAGGGTGCGCGCCGGGGAACACACCTGGCTGGCCCGCCCCATGATCGACAGCTACCACACGGTGTGGTTCGAGCTGCACGAGGACCTGATCGGGCTGGCCGGGCGGTCCAGGGCCGCCGAGGCGGCGGCCGGGCGGGCCGAGTGACCCGGCAGGTACTCGCGCTGGACGGCAGTACCGGCGCCGGGCGGGACCTGCTCGGCGGCAAGGCGGCCAGCATCGAGCGGATGCGCGCCATGGGCATCCCGGTGCCACCGGCCTTTGTGCTGACCACGGCGGTGTGCCGGCGGTTCGACGACCCGGCGGACGGCGCCGGCGCGGTACCGGCCGACGTGTGGGCCCAGCTGTCGGACGCGATGGCGGAGCTGGAGCGAGCCACCGGACGCACCTTCGGCGGCGGTCCGAGCGCGCTGCTGGTGTCGGTGCGCTCCGGCGCGGCGGTGAGCATGCCCGGGATGATGGACACGGTGCTCAATGTGGGCATGACCGGCGCGGTGCGGGACGCGCTGGCCGTCGAGTCGGGCGATGCGGGGTTCGCCGAGGACACGCGGCGCCGGTTCGCCGAGCAGTTCGCCAAGGTGGTCGGGCAGCCGGCGCCGGCCGAGGAGTGGGACCAGCTGCGGCTGACCGTGGCGGCGGTGTTCCGGTCCTGGCGCTCCGCGCGGGCAACCGCCTACCGGCGCGACCGGGGCATCGCCGAGGACGGTGGCACGGCGGTGACCGTGCAGGCCATGGTCTTCGGCAACCTGGACGACCGCTCCGGCACCGGCGTGCTGTTCACCCGCGACCCGCTGACCGGGGCGGCCGAGCCCTACGGCGAGTGGCTGCCTCGTGGCCAGGGCGAGGATGTGGTGTCCGGGCGGGCCGACGCGCTGCCGCTGGCCGAGCTGGCCGCCGCTCAACCAGGGGTGCACGCCGAGCTGCTCGCCGCCGCGGCGCGGCTGGAGCGCGCCGGGCGGGACGTGCAGGACATCGAGTTCACCGTGCAGGGCGGGACGCTGTGGCTGCTGCAGGCGCGCGCCGCGAAGCGGTCCCCGGAGGCCGCCGTCCGGCACGCCGTCGCGCTGCACGCCGAAGGCCTGATCAGCCAGGCCGAGGCGCTGGACCGGGTCACCGCCGACCAGGTCGACGCCCTGCGGGGGCCCCGGCTGGACCCGCGCGCGGCGGCCGCCGCCGAGGTGCTGGCCACCGGCAAACCGGCCTGCCCCGGCATCGGCATCGGCGTGGTCGCCACCGACGCCGAACAGGCCGAGGACCTGATCGACGCCGATGCGGACGTGGTGCTGGCCCGGCCGAGCACCGACCCGGACGACGTCGCGGCGATGTCGCTGGCCCGGGCGGTGGTCACCGACCTGGGCGGCTCCACCTCGCACGCCGCCGTGGTGTGCCGGGAGATGGCCGTGCCCTGCGTGGTCGGCTGCGGGGCCGGCGCGGCGGCGCGGTTGGCCGGGCGGACGGTCACCGTGGACGGCGGCACCGGCACCGTGTACCTCGGCGCGCTGCCGGTGGTCCCCGGTGCGCTGGACGACCCGGACCTGCGCCGGCTCACCGACTGGGCCCGCGCGGAGGCCGGAGTGGAGGCCGGCGCGGAGGCCGGGACCGGCACGGCAACCGGCGCCGACGGCCCGCTGTCGGCGCTGCTGCGGGCCCGGCAGGCGGCCGCGCGGCCCGGGGCGCAACCCGCGCCGATCGGGTGAGCGCCGACCGGTGAGCACCGACCGGGTGAGCACCGACCGGGTGAGCACCGACCGGTGAGCACCGCACGAACCGACCCGGTCGACCCGGGTAGGGGTTACATGCCGTAGACGACCTGCGGCTGGAAGGTGCCGTCGCCGTTGCCGCGCAGCACGGACACCGAGGCCGGCGCCGAGTTGGCCACCGCGAGGTCCAGCGTGCCGTCGCCGTCGAAGTCGACCGCCTCGCTCGCCCATGGCGCGAACTGGGCCGGATAGCTCGAGGTGAGCGGGTTGGTGGTGAACCGCCCGTGCCCGTCGCCCCGCAGCACCACGACGTCGCCGTGTCCGTGCTGGGACGCGGTGTTGACCACGGTCAGGTCCTCGTCGCCGTCCCGGTTCACGTCGGCGACGCTCAGGCACTGGGGGCCGATGCCGCCGGAGAACGCGTTCTGGCCGGTGCGGAACGAGCCGTCCCCGTTGCCGAGCAGGATCTGGGTGTTGAGTGTGCCGGTCCCGGTGGCAGCGAGGTCGGGCACACCGTCGCCGTTGAAGTCGCCGACCTTCGTGCAGGCGATGTCCAGGCCGACCCGGTTGCTGCTCGTCGCCCGGAAGTTGCCCCGGCCGTCGTTCAGCATGATCGTGACGCTCTCCGCGCCGCCGACCACGACGTCCGGGTGACCGTCTTCGTTCCAGTCCCCGAGGGACAGCGCGAACGGGATGACGCCGACGCTGTGCGCCCCGGCGATCGGGAAGGTGCGCGCGGCGGCGAACGTGCCATCGCCGCGCCCGTGCAGCACTGACAGGTCGTTGGAGATGGAGTTGGACGTGACGATGTCCAGCACGCCGTCGTCGTCGACGTCGACCGCCTCCAGCGAGAACGAGCCGGTGCTGATCCCGGCCAGCCCGGCCGAAGGGCCGGAGATGCTGTACGCGCGCGCCGGGCGCAGCGTCCCGTCGCCGTTGCCGAGCAGCACCGAGATGTCCCCGGACCCGGCGTTGGAGGTCGCCAGGTCGAGGTTGCCGTCGTCGTTGAAGTCGCCGCGCGCGATGAACGAGGGCTTGCTGCCGACCTGGTAGCGGTGCACCGGGCCGAACGTGCCGTCGCCCCGGTTGATCCGCACGGACAGCTGGTCGCTGCCAAAGTCGGGCACGGCGAGATCCGGGTGGCCGTCGTCGTCGAGGTCGGGCGCGTTCATGTTGCCCGGCACGCCGATCACCGGGGTGAGCGCGCCGCCGCCGGGCACGGGCGGGGTGGGCAGACCGGGCGCGGCGGCCGCCACGCCCTGGCACACCCCCAGCGCGAGCAGCGCGCCGGCCGCGGCGGCGGTCAGCCAGCGCCGGGCCCGATGGCGCCGCCAGTACCAGCGCAGCGCCGCGCGGCGGCGGGACGGGGCACCGGCGGGTGCGGACGGGTTCGACATCGAACTCCTCGGTGGTGCGGCGCGGGAGGAGCCCAGCGGAGCGTGGGGGAGCGGCTGGACGTCCCGTGCGGTGGCCCACGGCCACGTTAACGATCGGCGTTAGGTAAACTAGAGCAGTACACGGAACGTGGTCAAGTCACCACTGTGTGTATCCGGCCCGCGCCGGACACCACGCTCGTTGTGGGCCAGAATCGCGACCATGGCCGATGAGTCACGGCGCCCGGAGGACGAGTTCGAGTCCCGCCTGCTCGGCGAGGGCGACCGCCATGACCTGGGCACGGTCGCCGCCAGGGCCGGGCTCGAACCGGCGGCGGTCGTGGAGGTGCTGCGCGCGCTCGGCATTGCGGTGCCCACGCCCGGTGCCGCGACGCTGTTGGCGTCGGACCTGCAGGCGGTGCGGCTGTTGGCCGAGGTCGGGTCACTGTTCGGCGAGGCGGCCACGCTGCGGTTCGCCCGGGTGATGCGCGCGTCGATCGCCCGCGCCGCCGAGGCCGCGGTGTCGATGTTCGGGATCAGCGTCGAAGATCCACTGCGCGAGCGCGGTGGCACCCCCGCCGAGATCGTTGCGGCGACCAACCGGGCGTTGACCTACCTGCCGCTGGTCCCGGAGCTGTTCGGCGCGCTGTTCCAGCGCCAGGCCCTCGACGCGATCCGCCGCTTGGCGATACTCCATGGCCAGGACAGCACGTACGACACGGTCACGGCGAGCGTCGGCTTCGCCGACCTGGTGGCTTCGACCCGGTGGAGCCAGAGCCGAACGCCCCGCGAGCTGGCCGACGCGCTCGGCGAGTTCGAACGGCTCGCCCAGGCGGCGTTGAGCGGTGGGGCGAGGCTGGTCAAGACGATCGGCGACGAGGTGATGTTCTTCGCGCCCACTCCTGCCGACGCCTGCCGCACGGCGCTCAACCTGGTGGGGGCGGTGGCCGGCGAGCCTCGGCTACCCGCGTTGCGGGCCGGGATTGCGCACGGGCGGGTCGTCGCCCTGGACGGCGATCTGTACGGCCCGGTGGTGAACCTGGCCGCGCGACTGGTGCATCAGGCCGAGCCCGGTCAGGCGGTCGCGGACGCGGCGCTGGTCGCCGCCGCCCAGGACACCGAGCTGAGCTTCACCGCACTGACCCCGCGACCCCTGTCGGGCTTCACCGAACCGGTCGTCCCATACCTGATAGCCGAGACCCCTCAGACCCCGTGAATGGCGATGGTCGCTATAGCGACCATCGCCACTCACGACCCCTGAGCTGCGTTAGCTCGTGCTGCTGATTCTGGTCACCGTCGTGATTCCGACGTTGCTGCTGGGGGGAGGTGTCCCGGGGATTCGGCGCGCTGTCGACCCGAGCGGGCCGGTGGCGGTCGCTTTCGGCAACGACTACTTCACCGGCACGTTATATCACCGGGTGCCTTGCGCAATTCGACCGGTGATCGACCGTCATTCCGTCGTTGCTGGCTAGTTAACCTGACTGTTACCTTGCGCGCGCGCCGGTAGTAGTTGGTAAGGAAGTGGGACGGGGAGCCGTTAGTTGCGGGCAGCCTGCCTGTGTCACTATTCCGGACGTTCATGGTTTGGCGACCAGCAGGTGGCACAGGGGGCGGCACAATGAAACGGGACATGCTGCAGAAGGTTGCCGTGCCCGGTGCGCTCGACGTGGCGGTCGATTCTGTCCTGCTCGATGCCGGGGCAGTCTCGGTCGACCTGTGCGAACTGCCGTCGGATTCAGTGCTCGGCGCGTGGGACCACCTCGTCGCCGGCGCGAAGGACAGCGACATCACCCAGCTCAGCGGCTGGGCGGCGGTGCGGCGCACCGCCGGGTACGAGCCGATGTATGTATTCGCCTGTCAGTCCGGCGTGCTGGTCGGTGGGGCGCAGGTACTGGTGCGGCGGATCCCGTTGATCGGGCGGATCGGGTACGTCGCATACGGGCCGGTGATCGCCGCTTCGGCGCCGAGGCAGGCGGTCGTCGCCGCGTTGGCCGATGCACTGCGCGAACTGGGACGCCGTCGGCTGTGCGCGCTGTTCGTGCAGCCGTTCGAGGGTGACGACGTCAGTGCCGCACTGCTCGAGCGGGGGTTCCGCGACTCCACCGCCGGGGTTGCGCCGCCGGCGACGGTACGGATCGACCTGTCGGCCAGCGAGGAGGAGCTGCGGGCCGGGCTGAGCAAGCGGATCCGGCGCTGGACGGGCAAGTGGGCCAAGGCCGGGGTGACCGTGCGCCGCGGCGGGGTCGCCGACCTGGAGGTACTGGCCGACCTGCTCCGGCGCACGGCCGAGCACCAGGGCTTCTCGGAGCTGTCCCCCGACTACGTGCGCACGCTCTATGCCCAGTTCGCCGACGGCGGCCTCGTCGACATCTTCGTGGGGGAGGTCGATGGCACCCCGGTCGCCGCGGAGTTATTCACTACCTGCGGTGGTGTGCTGCGCTGTCGGCTGACCGGGATGGACCGGTCCAGCCCCGCGGTGCGGCTCAGCGTCACCTCGGCGCTGGACTGGGAGGCGATGAAATGGGCCAGGGCGAACGGCTTCGAGCAGTTCGACCTCGGTGGGCTGTCCGCCTCGACGGCGGCGCTGGTGGCCGAGGGAGGGTTCAGTTCGCCGGAGCTGGACGGCGCCGCGCGGTTCAAGGTGGGCTTCGGTGGCCAGCTGCACCACTACCCGCGCGCGGTCGAGCTGATCTCCTCGCCGGTGCTGCGCCGGGTGTACGACATGTTGGGCTCGGGATCCGCGGGTGAGGCGTTGGTCGACCGGGCCCGGCAATGGATGCGGCACGGCGCGCGGGCTGCCCCGAAGTAACCGCCGGCCGCGCCCTTCGTTTGCACCAGATAAAGCATGCCTACCTAAATCACACGTTTTCCCACAAGGGGGTTGAGCGCAGTGCCACGCGTTTTTGACAGCATCCCGCCGAACGATGTCCGGCTCTGGGGCCGCCAGACGGTCAAGCTCCAGCACAAATTGGCCGAGCGGGAGGACCTGTTCTCGGACGAGTCGTTGGCCAAGCTGGTCGAGACGATCAATATCGAGAACATCGACATCACCACGATGGAGGACGACCCGTCGATCTGGGGCCACGTCGACCGGGCCGGCCAGCCGGGCGCCCGAGTGCTCGACGCGGTGCGCGGCGGGCGGGTCTGGATCAACCTGATCGCCATCGAGAAGGCGGACCCCCGGTTCGCCGAGCTGCTGGGTCAGATGTACGAGGAGCTCGAGGGCGCCATGCCGGGCTTCCACACGTTCAAGCGCAAGCTGGGTCTGCTGATCTCCTCGCCGACCGCCCGCGTGTATTACCACTTCGACGTGCCCGGCCAGGGGCTCTGGCAGATCCGCGGCCGCAAGCGGATCTGGATCTACCCGGCCACCCGGCCGTTCCTGCCGCCCACCGGGGTGGAGAACGTCGTGCGCAGCGTGTCCACCGAAGAGCTGGACTACGAGCCCTGGTTCGACGACTACGCCGAGGTCATCGACCTGGAGCCCGGCGAGATGCTGCACTGGTCGCTCAACCGGCCGCACCGCGTCAGCAACCTGTCCGGCTTCAGCGTCTCGCTGACCACCGAGCACTGGACCTCGGAGATCCGCCGGTCCTATGCGATGCACTACGGCAACGGCATCCTGCGCAACAAGCTCGGCTGGGCGCCCCGGTCGAGCTCGCTGGACGGCCCGGCGTTCTGGGCCAAGGTCGGCATGACCGCCGCCTGGCGCAAGAGCGGCATGGAGAAGAAGAACACCTACCAGCGGCGCCTCACCTACAAGGTCGACCCGGAGGCCCCCTTGGGCGTCGTCCCGCTGGAGGAGAAGGACCAGGTCACCGTCAAGCTGTGATGCGGTCCTCCGCGGTGGGGCCGGCACCCGCGTCAGCACCCGGGCCGGCGGGCGAGGCCGGCTCGGCCGGTGCCGGTGCCGGCGGCCGGGTGCGGCGGGCGGCGGCCAGCGTCGCGGTCTGGACGTTGCTGAGCCGGGCCAGCGGGATGGCGCGGATCCTGGTGATCGGCGCGGTGCTCGGTCCGACGTACCTGGCGAACGTGTTCCAGGCCGGCTACACCCTGCCCAACAACGTGTTCACCATCTTCGCTGGCCCGATGGTGGCGATGGTGGTCGTGCCGTCGGTGGTGCGGGCGACCGCCGCCGCAGGGCGGGCCGGCGCCCGGGACGTGCTGAGCCGGGTGGTCGGGCGGCTGCTCACGGTGGCGGTGGTGTGCGCGGTCGCGCTGGCCCTGCTGTCCCCGGCGCTGGGGTGGACCCTGGTGCTCGGCGTGCCCGGGCCAGCGCACGCCAGGGCCTGGTTGCTGGCCAGCGTGCTGATCCTGTTCGTGGCGCCGCAGATCGTGCTCTACACGATCATCTCCCTCGCGGTGGCCGCGCAGCAGAGCCGCGACCGCTTCGCCCTCGCCGCCGGGGCACCCACCCTGGAGAGCCTCGCGACCGTCGCGATGGTGCTGATCGTCGGGCGGGTGTTCGGGTCCGGGCTGGAGATCGGCGACAGCCCGGTCGCGATGGTCATCTGGCTGGGCGTCGGCAGCACAGCGGCGGTGGCGGCGCATACCGCGTTGCAGGTCTACGGCGCGGCCCGGGTGGGGCTGCTCGTCCCCGCGCGCTGGGGGCTGCGCCGGTCCCCGGAGGCGCTGGACTGCGTGCGCCGGATCACCCGCTCGATCCCGGTGGCCGCCGCACCGGCCGGCACCGAGTACCTGCTCGCGGTGATCGCCGCGACGGTGCCCGGCGGGGTGCTGGTCATCCAGCTCGCCTCGCAGGTCTTCTACGCGGTGTCCTACGTGGCGGGGCGGGCCGTCTCGATGGCCGCGCTGCCCCGCCTGTCCAGGGCCGCTGCCCAGGCCGACTGGCTGGGCTTCGCGGTGGCCTGGCGCCAATGCCTGTACTACGCGACGCTCGCCGCGCTGCCGCCGCTGTGTCTGCTGCTGGTGTTCGCCCGGCCCACCGCCGACCTGCTGAGCAACGGCCAGCTGCACCAGCAGACGCTGGTCGACGAGCTCGCCGGCTGCCTGCTCATCGCCGCGGTCGGCCAGCTGGTCTCCGGCGTGAACGATCTCGGCCGGCGGGCGTTGTTCTCGCGGTTGGACGACCGGGGGCCGCGCCGCGCCAGCATCCTCGGGTTCGCGGCCAGTGCGCTGATCGCCGTGGCCGCCGCGGTACTCGCGCCGAACCCGAAGGCCACCCTGGTCACGCTGATGATCGCCATCCTGGTAGGGGAGGTCGTCTCGGCCGCCACCGTGCTCAACCGGCTGCGCCAGCACATCCGCCCCGAGCGCTTCTTCGAACCCCGGCACGGGGTGCCCGCCCTACTCACCACGGTGGCCATGCTGCCCGCGATCGCCGCCGGCGCCTGGCTGCTCAGCGACGTGACCGACCGCCTGATCACGTTCCTGGCCCTCGCCGGCACCGGCACGGTGGCGCTCGCGCTTTTCGCGGCCGCCGCAATCATCCTCAACCGGACCCCGCTCCGGCGGTGGACGCAGCGATCGGCAGCGGGGTGAACGAGCGTTGACCGGGACGCCGAGCACAACAGAGTCGCCGGCCGTGCGGGACGGGTGGCAGGTGCCCTCGCGGGTCCGGGTCCGGGTCCGTCGCGACGACGCGCCGGAGGCGGAGGTGTTGGCCGCGTGGAACGAGCTCGTGCTGCGCACCCCTGGCACGGATGTCACCCAGCTGTCCGCGTGGGCCACGATTCGAACCAAGGTCGGCTACCGGCCCTGCTACCTGCTCGCGTATCGGGGTGAGCGCCTGGTCGGGGGCGCGCTGATCCTGCGGCGGCGGCTGCTCGGCCTGCTGTCCATCGGGTACCTGCCCTACGGCCCGGTGATCGCCTCGGACGTGCCGGAGCGCGCGGCGGTGGTCGCGGCGGTGGTCGAGGAGCTCGCCGCGTTCACGGGCACGCAGCGGTTGATGTTCATCCAGCCCCCGGAGCACGCCGAGGATGTCAGCGACGCGCTGCTCGCCGCCGGTTTCCGGCCCTCAACCGCGGGCATCGCGCCGGCCGGGTCGTACCGCGTTGACCTGAGCCCGCCGCTGGAGCAGATCCGGGCCGGGTTCTCCAAGCGGTTGAAGTCGTGGACCAACCGGTGGGAGTGCAAGGGCGTGCACGTGCGCCGAGGCGATGAGGCCGACTTGGCGCTGCTGATCTCGCTGATGACCCGCACCGGTGCCCGCCAGGGCTTCAGCCCGCCGCCGCTGGACTACGTGCGCACGATGTACCGGGAGCTGGCCGCGCTGGACACGGCGGCGATCTTCGTCGGTGAGGTGCACGGAGTGCCGGTCTCCGCCGACATGGTCACGGTGTGCGCCGGGATGGTCCGAGGGCGGTTGGGCGGCTTCGACAGCTCCGGCGAGGCCGGCAAGCTCAGCGTGCCGGCGGCGGTCCGCTGGGAGATCATCAAGTGGGCCAGGCAGAGCGGCCACCGCTACCTGGACTTCGGTGGGCTGCCCGAGTCGATGCTCGCCGACATGATCGACCGCGGCATCCACAGCAGCGAGGAGTGGCCCAGTGCGCAGCGCGGCAAGCTGGCGTTCAACGGCCAGGCGTTCCGCTACCCGACGCCGGTGGAGCGGATCCAGCCGCGGTGGGCCCGCTGGCTGTACGACTACGTGATGTCCCACCGAGGTGGCCTCGCCGTCGTGGCCACCGCGAAGGACCTGCTGCGCGGCAACCGCGGCCGCCGGCTCCGACGGTCCGGCCGGCCTGGCCGTGGCACCGCGCCGACCCGCTAGCCTTCCGTCCCGGACCGGGGCCAGGCGGGCGTCGAGCCTCGTCGCAGGCCCCTGGACAGCCGGCGCAACAGGTCGTCGAGCACGGCGGCATCCGGTCCGAGGATCTCTTTGAGCTGCTGGTGGACCTCGGCCGTGGCGGCGTCCCACCTGGCGAGTGCCTGGTGCCCGCGCGCGGTGGCGACGACGAGCACGCGTCTGCGGTCCTGTTCGTCCGGGCGGCGCAGTACCAGGTTCGCGGACACCATCCGGTCGATGAGCTTGCTCAGCTTCGGTGCCAGCATCATGGCGTGGTCGGCGACCACGTTCATCGGGCAGCCGCCCTGTTCGACCAGCAGGGACAGGATCCGCCACTGGTCGATTCCCGAACCGTGGGCCTTCAGTGCTTCGTCGAGGCGTTGGGTGACGGAGCGCTCCGCCATCGAGAGCAGCCGCACAGACTCGTCGCTGACCAGCGTCGATGGATCCGGTCCTGCCGCCATTGAGGAATATTAACCCTACGATTGGAGTATCACGATTGCTGTGGCGGGTGGCTAGCGTATCGCCATGAGCCTGTGCTCGGTACCGAAGCGCCTCGCGGTGCCGCCGACGCACGGGCGCGATGTGCTCAACGTGGCGCTCGTCATTCCCCTGCAGGGCACGGCCGGCATATTCGGGCCGTCCTGCGAGAGCTGTGCCGCGCTCGCGATGGAGGAGATCAACGCTGAGGGTGGCGTGCTCGGCCGTGAGCTGAACCTCGTGCCCGTGGACGGCGGATCCGCGCCGGCGGTCGTGGCGAGAGACGTCGACGCGCTGATCCGGGCCGGCGCGGTCGAGGCGGTGACGGGTTGGCACATCTCCGCTGTCCGGGAGACCGTCGCACCCACGATCGGCGGGCGCGTCCCGTACGCCTACACCGCCCTGTACGAGGGCGGCGAACATCGACCTGGGGTGTTCCTGACCGGTGAGACACCGGATCAGCAGTTGGGCCCGACACTCGACTGGTTCGCCAGCACCGTCGGCGTCCGGCGCTGGACGATCGTCGGCGACGACTACGTCTGGCCGCGCCAATCCGCTCGAGTGGCGCGGAGCTACCTGCGGAAGATCGGCGGCATGGTCTGCGACGAGATGTACGTCCCGCTCGGTACCGCTGAGTTCTCCGGGGTCCTGCGCCGGGTGGAGGCGAGCGGTTGTGAGGCCGTGCTGATGCTGCTCATCGGCAACGACGCGGTCGAGTTCAACCGCGCGTTCAGCGCGAGCGGCCTGGACCGGGACATTCTGCGCTTCAGCTCGCTGATCGATGAGAACGTGCTGCTGGCCTCCGGCGCGGACAACACCCGTGGCCTGATGACCTCGGCGGGGTACTTCGAAGATCTCGCGACGACGTCCGGGTTGGACTTCGCCGCCACCTACTTCCGCCGGTTCGGCCCGGACGCTCCGGTGCTCAACAGCCTTGGCGAGTCGTGCTACGAGGGCGTGCGGTTACTCACCGAGCTGATGCGCAGAGCAGGTTCGGTCGAGGTCAGGCCGATGACCTCGGTGTCGGAGGGGCTCACCTACGAGAGCCCACGCGGCACCGTCCAGCTACGTGACCGGCACCTGCGTCAGCGGGTTTTCCTCGCGGTCGCCGACGGCCTGTGCTGGGACGTCATTCAGGAGCTCTGACCTCGCGATCGACCACTGCCGCTGTCGTCACCCGATCTGTTGACAGCGGTAGTAACTGAGAGTATTTTCCAAAGAAATTATTTCCAGTGACTTACGTCGTTTCGCGCAGCTCAGCAGGCTGCCCGAGGCGCGGGTTCTTGCGGCCCGGATACGGAAAGTAGACAGTGCCGTCTACATCAAGGATGTGTCGAGATGGCGATGTACGGCTATCAGTGCGACCTCGACGGGCCCTTCGACGTCACGCAGCCGATCGGTAGCGCGGTGCCGACGATCTCGTGCCCGACCTGCGGTGGCCCAGCCGCGCGGGTGTTCACCGCTCCCATGCTCGGGCTGGCCAACCGGCAGCGGATGGCCGTGCTCGACCGTGCCGAGGCGTCCAGGTCCGAGCCCTCGGTCGTGTCCTCGCCACCGTCGCGTCCTCGACCGGGTCGAGGCCGCGCCGCGGCCGCGCCGCGGCTGGATCCCAGGACCAGCACGTTGCCCCGGCCCTGACTGCTCGGTACCGGACGAGTTCGACCTCGCCGCCGCGGCAGCGGCGGACCAGGCCAGCGGCGACTGATCGCCGCAACCCAGAGGGGCTCGCCGCCCTGCCGACCCATCCCGGGTCCGAGGGCGCTCGGCCCCGCTCAACCTGTCACAGAAGAGGAGTGCTGGTCGCCATGCCCGAGGTCGTATTCCCCCTCGACTCGCAGAAGAAGTTCACCGAGCAGCGGATTGTCGGTCACAACCGTTGGCACCCCGATGTCCCGGCGTTGGTGCAGGTCAAGCCGGGGGACGTGTTCCGGGTGCACTGTCGGGAGTGGTTCGACGGCGCGATCCAGAACAACGACTCCGCCGACGACATTCTGAACGCCCCACTGGCCGGCGTGCACGTGCTGTCCGGCCCGATCGCGGTGCAGGGCGCGCAGCCGGGTGACCTGCTGATCGTCGACATCCTGGACGTCGGGCCGATCCCGCAGGAGGACTCCGGTCCGCTGGCCGGGCAGGGCTGGGGCTACACCGGGGTGTTCGCCACCCGCAACGGCGGCGGCTTCCTCACCGAGCAGTTCCCGGACGCCTACAAGGTCATCTGGGACTTCCGGGGCGGGGTCGCGACCTCGCGGCACGTGCCGAACGTGTCGTTCACCGGCATCGTGCACCCGGGGCTGATGGGCACCGCGCCGTCGGCGGCACTGCTGGCGAAGTGGAATGCCCGCGAGCAGGCGTTGATCGACACCGACCCGAACCGAGTGCCGCCACTCGCGCTGCCGCCGCTGCCGCAGTCGGCGATCCTGGGCAACCTGACCGGTGCCGAGTTCGACCGGGTGGCCCGCGAGGCCGCCCGCACCGCACCGCCGCGCGAGAACGGCGGCAACCAGGACATCAAGAACCTGACCAAGGGCTCGCGGATCTTCTACCCGGTGTTCGTGGACGACGCGAAGCTGTCCATGGGGGATCTGCACTTCTCCCAGGGCGACGGTGAGATCACGTTCTGCGGCGCGATCGAGATGGGCGGGTTCATGGACCTGCACGTCGACCTGATCAAGGGCGGCATGGACACCTTCGG
>Ga0137415_10000771_pt1 | contig 31250 bp, 31 predicted proteins | sample CZODoug3_1_1_16f_FD_183082 | JGI IMG/M metagenome (GOLD analysis project Ga0137415, IMG submission 183082) | Vadose zone soil fungal communities from Angelo Coast Range Reserve, California, USA - CZODoug3_1_1_16fungal (Hybrid Assembly) | ecosystem: Environmental > Terrestrial > Soil > Vadose...
ATGCGCATTTCGGACCTATTCGCCAGCAAGCTCCCCGCGGACCGCCGCTCCCCGCCTGATCTGATCCAACGCTCGTTTGCACGTGCAGCCGGTTGTCAGACGCCGGTTTGCAACGCGCATCCATTCCATTTGCGTATTCATTCAGGTGAGGCAATGAAAACTTCAGCAATTCTGCGGCGCGGAGTGTCTGCGCCCGTACTCGTGGTCATTCCATTCACACTTCTCGCGCCGCAATCGGCGTGGGCCTGTGCGTCATGCGGCTGCACGTTGAGCTCGGATGCGGCGATGGGGTATTCAGCCGATGCCGGCTGGCGTCTCAATGTCGAATACGATTACATCCACCAAGACCAGTTACGTAGCGGTACGCGCTCGATTTCCACCGTTCCAGACGGATACGAGCTGGAGCGCGAGACGCTCAACCGGTACGTCACGACCGGACTGAGTTACAGCCCCAACGCCTCCTGGAATATCAATCTGCTGGTCCCGTACGTCATCCGAACGCACTCCACCTATGGTGAGCTGGATTCGACGCAACCTTTGCCGGAACTGAGCAGCTCACGCAGCTCGAGCCTGGGCGACGTCAAGCTCATCGGTAGTTACCAAGGACTGCTGCCGACACACAATCTCGGGGTGCAACTCGGTGTAAAGGTCCCGACAGGTCATTACGGTACGGCCGTTGATTTCAATGGCGGCCCGAACGCGGGCACGCCGCTCGATGCCAGCCTGCAGCCCGGTACGGGCAGCACCGATATTATTGTGGGCGCTTACTACTATCAGGCGATCAGCCAGGACTTTGATTTCTTTGCCAACGCTCAGTTTCAGAGCGCGCTGAAGCATCACATGGATCAGCCGGGGAATGATTACCGCCCCGGCAACTCAACCACCGTGAGCTTCGGATTGCGGTACGAGAGCAATCCATGGGTGGTCCCGCAGCTGCAGGTCAATCTGCTGCGCAAATCCCGCGACCAGGGCGCTTTGGCCGATATTGAGAGTACCGCCGGAAACGTGGCCTACTTGAGCCCGGGTGTCACCGGGCGGGTGACGTCTCACCTGCATGTCTTCGGCTTTGTGCAGGTGCCGGTGTACAGCAATCTTTACGGCTACCAGCTGTTTCCCCGTTATACGGTGAGTGGGGGTCTCAGTTATGCGCTCTGAAGGCAACTCGACGCGCCGCGCAGTGCTCAAAGGCTGCGCGGCGGCAATGATCGCCGCGGCGGCGACCGCCCGGGCCAATGACCTGCGGGTGGGTGCGATGGCGCCCCCGGCCACGCTCGTGACTTTGGAGGGTCAGAAAATCTCAACAGCCGATCTGCTCGGCCACGTGGTGATTCTGACGTTCTGGGCGACATGGTGCACGCCATGTCGCGACGAGCTGCCACTACTTTCGAGCTACGCCGATCGCCACGCTGAAGCGGGTCTGAAGGTTCTCGGCTTCAGTCTCGATCCACCGGAGAAGCTCGCCGACGTCCAACGGGTTGGACAAACACTACACTTCCCCGTGGGACTGCTGGCGAGCTCCAGCACACCCGGATATGGCCGGATCTGGCGGCTGCCGGTCAATTTCACCATCGACCGCGCGGGGCGGCTGGTGGAGGATGGCTGGAAGGAAAAGACGCCCGGCTGGACTGCCGAAAGACTCGAGCAAATCGTCACACCGCTGCTCTATCATCCGCCGTCAGTGTCCGAGGAGAGTTCCTTTGCGCTACGGCTTTATCGGTCTGGGTAATCTCGGTAAGCACCTGGCTGCGAGCCTGTTGCGCGCAGGGTTCGACCTCACGGTCCACGATTTGAATCGCGCCGCTGCTGACGACCTGATCGAGCGCGGGGCAACGTGGGCTCAATCACCGAAAGATCTCGCCAGCGTCGTCGACGCGGTCATTACTTGCCTTCCCTCACCAACTGCCTCAGCAACAGTGCTGACCGCAGACGACGGCCGTGAGTTTGGGGTTCCTCTGGAGCTGGCTGGTCTCACGGAGCAGATCTTCAGACGCGCGCGTGAGCAGTACGGTGGCGGCGCCTGGTCAACGCAGGTGGTGAAACTCCTCGAAGATGCCTTGCACACCGACCTGCGCGCCCCGGGATTCCCTGCCCAGCTGGATGCGCAGGACCTGTGAAGCTGTCAGACATAAAGACCTACGTGGTCGGAAACCCACCGCCACACTACGGCGGCCGCTACTTCGTGTTCGTCAAACTGATCACCGACGGCCGCGTCGAGGGCATCGGTGAGGCGTACTGCGTGCCGTTCGATCCGCACCTGGTCGAAAAGTTGATTGTCGATGTATTCCAACGCTACCTGCAGGACGAGGACCCGCACCACATCGAGAAAATGTGGCGCCGTGTGTATTCCGCCGGATTCACTCAACATCCGGATGTGACCCTGATGGCCGTGTTGAGCGCTCTGGAGATGGCGTGTTGGGACATCGTGGGCAAAGAGGCCGGCCAGCCGGTCTACAACCTGCTCGGCGGAAAGGTGCACGAGAGGCTCCGTTCGTACACGTACATCTATGCCAGGCCGGGGGATGCCACCGACGTGTATCGCGATCCGGACCTTGCGGCTGAGCGGGCTGCCGAGTATTTGAGCCAGGGATTCACGGCTCTCAAATTCGATCCGGCAGGTCCCTACAGCGCCTTCGACGGACGGCAACTCAGCCTCGTCGAAATCGAGCGCAGCGTGCGGTTCTGTAAGCAATTGCGTGAAGCGGTGGGCACGAAGGCTGATCTGCTCTTTGGCACCCATGGACAGATGACGGCGGCGGGCGCCATTCGGCTGGCGAAGCGGCTCGAACCCTACGATCCACTGTGGTTCGAGGAGCCGGTGCCACCTGACGCGCCCGAAGAGATGGCGAAGGTAGCGCGGGCCACTTCGATTCCCATCGCGGCGGGCGAGCGGCTGGCAACGAAGTATGATTTCGGCCGCTTGCTGCGAGCCGGCGCAGCCGCCATCCTGCAAATGAACCTGGGCCGCGTTGGTGGACTTCTCGAGGCGAAGAAGATCGCCGGCATGGCTGAGGTGGATCACATCCAGATTGCTCCCCACTTGTACTGTGGACCCGTGGTCGGCGCCGCCAACATTCAACTCGCCACCTGCAGCCCCAACTTCCTCATCCTGGAAAGCATCGGGCGCTGGGAGGGCTTCCATGCGCAGATTCTGCGCAAGCCGGTGCGCTGGGAGGAGGGCTATGTCATACCTCCCACGGAGCCGGGATTGGGAGTCGAGCTGAACGAAGAGGTCATCGCAAAATTCCCCTACACGGGTGACCGGTTGCACCTGGAGATGGCCGACGAACCCATCAACTGAGCGTCTGCGATAGCGCCCCGGCTGCGGGGTCGCTATTCTCGCCCGTCTTGCGGTCACTCACGGCAGGCAGAAACGTGGTTTCATCCAGCGTCGTTGCGTGGTGGTTTTTTCTGTGCGGGGCGGCAGCGCTCAACATTGCGGCATGGTCGCATGCTGCGAATGCTTTGGCGTGGCGTCAGCCTGCCATGCCGGTCGACGCCTTTGCCAGGTGCCGGATACAGCTCGCACTGTCCGGAGTGTACGTGTTGGGTTGCGCCTTCCGGTCTGTCTTGCCGGTGTACGACATCCCCCGGCTGGGCCTGTTCGACACCTGGCTGTCGAGTGTGATGGTCGGCCGCTCGGTCGCCACCATCGCCGAGTTGTGCTTCGCGGCGCAATGGGCCGTCATGCTCAATGCAACCGCCCGCTCAACGGGAAGCGCCTTTGCCCGCATTGCCTCGCTGGCGATCCTGCCTCTGATCGCGACTGCGGAGGTTTGTTCCTGGACCGCGGTCCTCACCACATCCAACCTGGGCCACATCGCTGAAAACTCACTCTGGGGTGTCTCCGCCGCGCTGGGTGTTGTTGCGATCGCTGCAATCATTCCCCGCTGTGCGGCTGCGCGTCGGCCGGCAATGATTGCGTGGTGTGTTGCGGGCACGCTTTACGTGGCGTTCATGTTCAGATTCGATGTGCCCACCTATTCGGGCCGCTGGGCTGCCGACCAGGCAGCGGGGAAACACTATTTGACACTTGCGCAGGGCCTCGCGGATGTCTCCCATCGCCGCGTCGTGTCGTACCGTTGGGAGGATTGGAAAACCGAGGTGTTGTGGATGTCGGCCTATTTCAGTGCGGCAGTCTGGATCAGCATCTCGCTGATACAGGCACAGGTGCCGACCGCGGTGCTTGCCAAAGAAGAAGCCGCTCTGCTGCGACCGGCCCGCCGGCTGCGCGTCGAAAGCTGACTACATTTCCCATGCGGCTCAACTCGGAACAGGACCGGGTGGCCTGCTGGCATCGGCCGGGGACTGGCTCGCGATTCGGGCCCGCGCCGCAGCCTGCTATTGGCTTGACGGGGTTAGTGCGGAAGTGAATTCCAGCTCCGCCGTCACCGCAAAGTGATCCGAGATGTATTTGTTGATGATCTGGAAACTGCGGAAGCGGAAGCGCTGATCGGCCATGATCCGGTCGAGGCGCATCCACGGATGCCTGGGCGCAGGGAAGCTGTAGCCGAAACCCGAGCCGGCCGCGGAGAACCCATCGCTGTAGGCTCCCAGCCAATGTGCGAATGCCCAACTGAGGTCCGGCAGGTTGGTGTCGCCGGCGATGATGACGGGGTCGGGCGATTCGCGGGCGCTTTCCACAAACGACTGCAGTTGAGCCAATCGTAGCGACGTATTTTCAGCGACCACGGTTCGCGCGCGGGTGTTGAACAGGTCGCCCCGTAAAAGCGGGTGACGGATGCCGTCACCGCGGACTGTCTCGAGCCCGTCGCGCGGGGAGACTGGATGAAAATTGAAGAGCGTGATCGGACCCGCGGGCGTCCTAATCCGATAGCGGACGAACGGTATGGCTTGCTGAACACTTCCGATCAGTTGCGGGGGCGGCTCCGTCACCTGCTCGACTGGAAAGCGGCTGGCGAGCCAGAATTGTCCCGATTCGCGCACGACATAGCCGGGAACGAGCCTTTGCAACTCGGCGTAATAGGTTCCGTCGACTTCCTGCAGAACGATGATGTCGGGATTCATGGCCCGCAACGGGCTCATGATTCTTTTCACCCCCAGCGCTCCGGCGTGGATGTTGCAGGAGACGACCCGCAAGTGGAGTGCGCCAGGGGTGGGCGGTGTCGGCCAGGCGAGCCGGAACCCCATGAGCTCCAGCAGCAGTGCAAAGGCGAGCAACTGGGTCCACAGAAGCCGCCGTGGCCCGATCCAGACAATCGCAACAATCAACGGCAGCAAGGGCAGAGCGAACGGCACGCGCGGCAGATACAACGCGATCGTCGTTCCCCACCAGCACTCGCCCACGAGCCGCAACGCCGCGATGAAGATGATGAGGGCCACTGGATATCCAATGGCCAGGCTGCGTAGCGTGGCACTCGAGAGTGCTGCCCGGCGGCCTGGCAGGTTGGCGGCGGGTGTGCTCAGCGGTTTAACTCGTAGACACACATGTTGACCGCGGCCGCGAGGTTCAGCGACTCGATGGCACCGCAGCCTGCGATTGTGAACATCTGAACATCGAGCGCCGCCAGTTGCTCGCGAGGCAGCCCGCGCGCTTCGTTGCCGAACAGGTAACAGTCGAATGCCCCGAACTGCGGGGACTGTACGGATTCGCCATCCATGTCCAGGCCGGCGATGCGCGCACAACGGGGGCGCAATGAGCTGAGTTGCACGTCAAACTCGATTGGCACGTGAAAGATCGCTCCCATGCTGGCGCGGACCACCTTGGAGTTGTGAGGATCCACGCTGCCGGGACTGAGCAGGCAGCGCAGGTTGCCAAACCAGGCGAGGGTGCGAAGGATGGTGCCGAGATTGCCGGGGTCCTGGATTTCGTGCAGGTAGATCGCACGCTCGCCTGTCAGCGGCGCGGCGGGCCGCAGGACCGGGACGAGCGCCACGATCCCTTGTGGCGTCTTGGTGTCGGAGAGTTGCGCCATCTGGGCTGCGTTGACCACGTGGGTGACGAACGGGCTTCGCCAGTCCTCGTGCTCTTTCGTGAGGTACAACTCGCAACTCAACAACAGGGGATTGAGCGCGGCCGCTTTCTGAAGTTCCAGTACCAGGTGCTCGCCCTCTACGAGAAAGTACCCGAGCTCGTCGCGATACCGCTTCTGGTGAAGTTTTTTGACGTCGTCAAACTTCATGGTGGCGCATCAGCCAACAGACAGATCGCGACAGCTTCGGCGACCTTGATTCCGTCGACTCCAGCGGACAGGATGCCCCCGGCATATCCCGCCCCTTCACCCGCGGGATACAAACCGCGTACGTTGAGACTCTGCAACGTGTCGTGATCACGTGTGATGCGGACCGGCGACGAAGTTCGGGTTTCGATGCCGGTCAGGATGGCGTCGTCGCGGTCGAATCCGCGGATCTGGCGGCCGAAGGCAGGCAGCGCTTCACGAATCGCGGAAATGGCGTAGTCCGGCAAAGCGTCCCGCAGGTCGCCGAGGCGCACTCCGGGCTGGTAGGAAGGCTCGACCTTGCCAAGCTCAGTGGATGCTGTCCCGCGAATGAAGTCCCCCACCAACTGTCCCGGTGCGCAATAGTCGCCGCCTCCCAACTCAAACGCACGCGATTCCAACCGCTCCTGCAATTCGACGCCGGCGAGCGGGCCGCCGGGAAAGTCCTGTTCCGGGTTGATTCCAACTACGATCCCGGCATTGGCGTTGCGTTCGTTGCGGGAGTATTGGCTCATCCCGTTCGTCACCACGCGCTCGGCTTCCGAGGTGGCTGCCACCACTGTGCCACCGGGACACATACAGAAACTGTAGACCGCTCGGCCATTGCTGGCGTGATGCACCAACTTGTAGTCCGCGGCTCCCAACTCCGGATGACCCGCGTATTTGCCCAGGCGGGCCCGATCAATCATGGATTGCGGATGCTCGATGCGGAACCCGACGGAGAACGGTTTCGGTTCCAGAAACACTCCGCGCTGGTGGAGCATGCGGAAGGTGTCGCGAGAGCTGTGTCCCGGCGCGAGCACAACATGCCGGGTGTGGAGGGTCGTGCCGTTCGCGAGGACCACACCTTTGACTCTGCCGTCCTCGATCAGCAGGTCCGTCAGCCTGCTCCCAAAGCGAACTTCGCCACCCAGCGCGATGATTTCCTCGCGCATCGTGGCCACCACTCCGGTGAGACGAAAGGTCCCGATGTGCGGCTTGCTGACGTACATGATCTCGCCAGGCGCACCGGCACGGACAAACTCCTGCATCACCTTGCGCCCGTAGAACTTGGGATCCTTGATCTGGCTGTACAGCTTGCCGTCGGAAAACAATCCCGCGCCGCCCTCGCCGAACTGCACGTTGGATTCGGGTGTGAGGATTTTCTTACGCCATAGTGCCCACGTATCGGCGGTGCGATGCCGTACATCCCGTCCCCGCTCCAGGACGATTGGTTTGAACCCCATCTGGGCCAGCAGCAGCGCCGCAAACAGGCCGCAGGGACCAAAGCCCACCACAACCGGCCGCTCACTCAGATTCACTGGCGCGTGCGCGACAGGGTGGTAACTGGTGTCCGGCGCTGGCCGCACATTGTGGTCGGAGGCGAAGCGCGCCAGGACTGCGGCTTCGTTCCTCACTTCCAGATCGACGATGTAAACGAACAGGATGGCGCTGCTCTTCTTGCGCGCGTCGTAGCTGCGCTTGAAGACGGTGAAATTCAACAGGTCAGCGTCCTCGATCTGCAGCCGTCTCACGAGCGCCTTGCGCAACGCGAGAGTGTCTGAGTCGAGGGGGAGCGCCAGCTCGGTGATGCGGATCACGGCAAATCCTGGCCGGTCAGTGCCGGCAAAGGAGAAAAAACGCGGCTAGAATACGCCGCAATGGCACGATCCAAAAGCAGCAACCACTGGCTGCAAGAGCACGTCAACGATCCGTACGTCAAACAGGCCCAGAAGGACGGTTACCGTTCGCGCTCCAGCTATAAATTGATCCAGCTGAACGAGAAGGACCGCCTGATCGGTCCGGGCATGCTGGTGGTGGACCTGGGCTCGGCCCCGGGTGGCTGGTCGCAGGTGGCCGGCCGGCTCGTGGGCGAGCAGGGGCGGGTACTGGCCACCGACATCCTGTCCATGGACCCCCTGAAGAACGTCGACTTCATCCAGGGTGACTTTACGGAAGAGTCCGTGCTCAACCAGATCCTGGAGCGTCTCGGCGGCCGCAAACCCGAGCTGGTCATCTGTGACATTGCTCCCAACATCACTGGCATCGACTCGGCGGACCAGGCCTCATCCATGTACCTGGTGGAGCTGGCGCTCGATTTCGTCCGCCAGGCACTCGAGCCCAAGGGTGATTTTGTCACCAAAGTCTTCCAGGGCGCGGGCTCCGATGCGTACCTGAAAGACGTGCGCACCTCATTCGACAAAGTGTTGGTCCGCAAACCGGCCGCATCGCGCCCGCGGTCGCGCGAAGTGTACCTGGTGGCCAAGGGTTTCAAACCTTCGCGGGTCAGTGGGAAGGCCTGCTGACCCGCTTGGTTGCCGCACGCAACACGCTGCCAAGGAAGGCGGTGAAAGCCAGCGCCATGATCACCGCTCCGAAGATCTGCGCAGTCGCGAGGATATTGCCGTGTCGCGCAATCAACCAACCCGCGGCAACCGCCGGCACACCCATCGCGATGTAGCTGATGATGAAGATGATCGACAGCACACCGGCGCGTTCGTGAGGTGCCGCGAATGGCACAACCGTTCGTACCGCGCCCTGGAAGCCTGCGCCAAATCCAACACCGGCAATCATCGTACCTATGAAAAACCAGGCAATCGCGTTGTACGGCAGTGACAGCACCGCGATCGCGACGCCCACAAACAGGCTGGCGACGCCGAACATCATCATCTCTTTCGGTTCGCGGTGCTGCAGGACCAGAACCGACAGACCGCCGCAGGCAGCGAGTACAAACAGGGCCAGGCCGCAGATCAAAGGCGTGTTCACTCCCAGCATCCCCTTGACCAACAGCGGGCTGAGCGCTCCGTAGAACCCGGCCAGGGCCCAGACGGCTACCAACACCGGAGCCGCCAACAGGAGCGGCGCGCGCGTCGCCCGCGGCAGACTCAGTTGGGGCCGCAAAGACTTCAGAACCCCGCCACGCGGTGCGATGGAGTCAGTCATGAACACGAGCCCGAGCGCCTGCAGAATGAAGACCAGCCCGAAGACTACATAGACGAGGTGGGTGGGGAAGGGCAGATAGCGCACCAGGGCGCCGGCAACAATTGCACCGGTCGCGGTGCCGAATGGAGGTGCTACCGCATTTGCAACCGTACCGCGCACCTTATCGAGGTCGATCATCGCAGCGCCGATCGCTCCGACGGCCGCTCCGGTCGTCAGGCCCTGGAGGACCCGCGCAACCAGAAGACCGGTCAATCCGGTCGCAGTGACGAACAGGAGCATCGTTACGGCCTGAGCGAGCGTCGCCGCGAGCAGCACCGGGCGGCGACCCAAGTGATCGGAGAGACGTCCGGCAACCAGGAGCGCCACGAGCACGGCGAGCGCATAGATGCCGAAGATCAATGTGATCATCAGCGGGGTCAGCCCCCAATCAGCCATATAGACCCCGTACAAAGGGGTGGGCGCGCTCGAGCCGGCGAGGAATGACACCGTGAGCGAGGCCAGGAGCAGAAAGGCGACCGCAGGCGAAAGCCGCCGGCCTTCAGTGGCAACGGGAGCGTGCAAAGTGGCGACCGAGCTGGGGGTCATGAACTCTCCGACCAGACAGACCTGTCTGTGATGAATTGAATCATACAGACCTGTCTGGTAGAGTCAACCCATGAACACGAAAACGGGGTCTACGCCGCGTTTATCGGCCCGGGAGCGCCTGCTGGCGGCAGCAGGTGAGCTCTTCTATGAGAACGGGATCAATACTGTCGGCATCGACCGGATCATTGAGCATGCCGGTGTAGCTAAAGCGTCGCTGTATGACTGTTTTGGCAGCAAGGATGAGCTCATCCGCTCCTACCTCGAGGAACGCAGCCAGGCGCGCAAAGCGCGTATCAACGAGCGGCTGGCCCGGTACAACAATCCCGCAGACCAGATCCTGAGTATTTTCGATCTGCTGGGGGAGTCGGCCTCGCAACCTGGCTACCGGGGCTGCGCCTTCGTGCGGGCGAGCGCGGATGCGAGCTCGAGCGCCAGGATCAAGAGTGCCTGCAGCGAGTCGCGTGCGTTCATCCTGGACAAGTTCACCGACCTTTGTCGCGCGGCCGGTGCCGCCGATCCTGAGCAACTGGCAAAGCAACTCGTACTTCTCTACGACGGCGCCTCGATTTCCGCTCACCTGGATGACAATCGGAACGCCGTCGCCACGGCCCGCGCGCTCGCCGCCCAAATGTTGGTTTTGCATAATCCGACACTGAAAATATAGGACGTGTGACGCCGCACGCGGCGCCCGGCTGCGCATAAGATGCATGGGAAAGACCCATGACAAGGGCAGAAGAGACATCTTATGTCTATGGACCGGGGCGCGTTTGAGGCGCTGATTACACGCATGGAAGCGTTGGCCGCCAGCAATCCTGCCGCGTATCGTCGGCGGGTGTTTGGCTTGGCCATTCTTGGATACGGCTACCTCCTGCTCGTAGTAACGGTGTTGCTCGCGCTGTGCGCGGTACTCCTGGCGAGCATCGTGTATCTGCAGGTCATCGCGGTGAAGCTGCTGCTGCTGGTCGGTGGACCGTTGTGGCTGGTGTTGCGCTCCATGTGGGTCGAGCTGCAACCGCCGGCCGGCGAGCGCCTGACCAAGCTGCGGGTGCCCGGGTTGTTCCAGATGCTGGGTGACCTGCGCAAACGGCTGCGGACGCCGCGAATTCATCATGTTCTGCTCACTCCGGATTTCAACGCCGGGGTCATGCAGGTGCCGCGCCTCGGGCTGTTGGGTTGGCATCGCAACTACCTGTTCATCGGGCTGCCGCTGATGAAGTCGCTGACCGTCGAGCAGTTTCAGGCCGTGCTCGCCCACGAGCTGGGTCACCTGTCCGGGGGGCACGCCCGCGCCGGCAACTGGATTTATCGGCTGCGGCTCATCTGGCAGCGGCTGGAGGCGGCCTTCTCACAGACTTCGCACTGGGGCGCGGCACCGATTCGTGCGTTCTTCAAGTGGTACATCCCACGCTTCAGCGCGACCTCGTTTCCGTTGGCGCGCGCCAACGAGTATGAAGCCGATGCCGCGGCTCTCAACCTGACATCTGCGCGCAGTGCCGCGCAGGCACTCACCGCTGTCAGCATCGTTGGAAGTTATCTCAGTGAGAAATACTGGCCGAAGATTCATTCGGCCGCGCGGGAGCTGCCGCAGCCTGCGTTTGCCCCGTACAGCGAATTCATGGCCACCGCCATTCAGGACGTGCCCGCTCACGAGTTGCAAAGCTGGCAGGAGACAGCGCTTGCAGGCAGGACCTCTTACGACGACACACACCCGTCGCTGGCCGATCGGCTGAAGGCAATGGGGGTTGCGGCTGAGTTTGCTCCACCGCTGGCCGGCGACAGCGCTGAGCGGTTGCTCGGCGCCGAGCGAGCGCGGCTCGAGAGCGCTTTCGATGCGCAATGGCGCGAGCGAGTGGCCGAGTCCTGGAAGCAGGTGCATGAGAACACCCGGACCCATCGGCTGCGCCTGAGTGAGCTGCGCTCGCAGGCTGCGCAAACGGGCCTCGATGAGCAGAAGGCCCTGGAGTTGGCGGACCTCGAGGAGGATGTTGGGGAAGGGTCTGTTGCCGCGCTGCGAATGCGGCGTGCGCTGGTCGCGAAGTATCCCGAGTCTGCGCCAGCGCGGTTCTCCCTGGCGCGGCAATTGTTGCGCGCGGTTGATGTCGACGGTGTGGCGCTGATGGAGGCCCTGATCGAAAAGGAGCCCAACGCGTTTTCGGCCGGCGCGCAACTGCTCCAGGACTACTATTGGCGGCGCAACGAGCGCGATCTCGCGCTGCAGTGGCAACGGCGATTTATGGAGCGCGCCAACGAGTTGCACGCGACACCGAGCAAATCACATCGCGTGTAACAGCGTGTCAGAGCTGTAATTTATCTAGTAGACCTTAGTCACCAACGAGCCTGAGACTGCGGGGGTGCCTTGGGCTACTACGTGGCAGTAACCTAACTGTCCCGTCGCTGCACGCGTTGCAGCATCTGTTTCCAAAATCACACAGCATTGACCTCACCGGCACCGGGGGCGACACTTGCCTGCCGCTCCGCAAACGAGCGCCAGCCTAGACTGGGCACATTTATTGCGGCGTTACCGATAACTCGAGCTTGAGCCCAAGAAAACTCGCGGGGAATCCCTGCCCTCGAGGAAGCGGGTGCCGAAGGAGCCGACCAGAAGTGAATACCCAAGGCTCACCCAGTGTGCTGCTGATCGGACCTTACGATCCACATTGCGGTGAATACACCTTTCTTGCGCCCCCGCTGGGCGTCTGGCGGCTCGTGGGAGTTCTGCAGGCGGCTGGCTACGAGGCGAAAGTTTTCGATCCCAATTGCTGCCGTGAGACACCGCAGCGAGCGCTGGAGCGCGAGTTGTTGGGCGGCAACTGGGACATCGTTGGTATTTCCACGACAGGGATGACGTTGCGATACGACCTGGAGCTCGCGCACATCGTGCGGCGAATGGCTCCGCGCGCCTTGCTCGTGGCAGGCGGGATGGAGGCCACGTTCCGGCCCGAGCTCATGTTTGAGTTGGGTCCTTTTGACCTGGTTGTTTTAGGAGAAGGCGAGCATCCGTTGCTCGAGCTGGCGTCACGTTTACGCAACCGCCAACCGCTGGGCGGAGTCACAGGAACGGCAGAGCGGAATGAGGACGGCAGACTGATCGTAATGCCGCAACCCGCTTTGACGCGCGAACAGTTGCGCGATGCCATTTACAGTACGCCTTACGACAAAATGCCGTATTCGGCCTATTGGGAGCGCCTGGAGTCTGCGTACCGGGTGGGTGCTCTGCCCAGCAAGGCCGCGCGTGAGGCACACCTGGCGGAAATTCGCTCAGTGCGCCTGATCACCCTCAACTACTGTCCCATGGGCTGCACCTTTTGCTCGGCAACCAACTTCCTGCACGAGGCGCAAGGCAGTGTTGCCTCGATCTCACGCCTGGAAGCCGACGAGTGTCTGCACATGATCGAACGGATCGTCGCAGCACATCCCCGTGCACGCACGATCATCTTTCAGGACGACATTTTCAGCTTCACCCGCGACCGGCGGATTCTGCCGCTGTGCGACGGCATCGTGGCCGCGAAGAAGAGCGGCCGCATTCCACCCAACCTGCAGTTCATCAGCACCAACCGCATCGATGCCATGACACCTGAGCGCCTGACCGCGCTGCGGCGCGCGGGCTTCCGGGTGCTGGGGTTCGGCATCGAAAGCTTCTCACAACGCGTGCTCGGTGAATTCAACAAAGCGCAGATCCACCGCCACATCGAGCCGATGTTGACCGCAGCGTTGGCCACAGGCGTCACCCCCTTCCTGGACCTGATATTGAGCTCGCCGGGTGCGCAGCTGGGGGATGTCGCGGAGACTCTGCAGGAGGCGTATCGTTGGATGCGCGAAGGGTGTGAGATCGGGATGTATCCTTACATCATTCCCTTTTCCGGGGCGGCTTTCGCGAAGGATCCGAAGCTCGCGCCCTACACTCGTCACACTGTACGGCACGTGGCCGGCACGAACGTCTCGTGGGAGCAGCCGTCGAAGATCCTGCCCATGGACCCAGTTGTCGCTGATGTCATTCTGCAAATAGAACGCGCTTTCGAGGCGACGCTCGCGCCGCTGGAAAAAGCCGTGGCCCATCTGCCGTCGCGCGTGCGTTCCCTGCTGTGGATTCTGAGCTCACTGCCCATCATGGCGGCGCATGGGTATTTCATTGCGGACGACAGCGAAGTCCGAGCCGAGCTGTATGCCCGGCTTCCAACACTCAGGGAGGAGGCGGCACAATTTGCCGCCGCGACAGCATGAGCAGAATCCTCAGGTCGTGGTCGTTTCTGGCGCCGCTGGCGGTGTGCACGCTGTTGGCTGGATGGATCGTGCTGTCGGTGCTCAACGCACGGGCGGTCGGTTTTTCGATCTTTCTGTTCGCGGTTGCCAACCTCATCGTCTACACCGATGCGCTCGACTTCGCCTTGCGGCTGTACATGCGCCGCCGGCACACGGCGGCCGCGGGTGGCATTTCCGAGAGCAGCCAGTTCGGCAATGTCTCCATCAACCTGGCGGCCATTCTGCCCCCCGACGCCCGGCGCATGGTGCCGGCCTCGCCGTTTGCGATTCTCGCCTCCGTCTACAACCTCGAGGACCAGATCGAGGAATTCACGGAAAACTTCGGCCCCTACCGCGATCGGGTCTGGCTGATCAGTGACGGCTCGACCGACAACACGGTCCTGCGGCTGCGGCAGGCCGGCTGGCGTTGTTTTGACGACGGCATCAATCGCCGCAAGCCGGGTGCCATCCGGCGGCTGCTGGAGCGCGTTCCGACCCACATCGAGACGGTGATGGTGATCGATCCTGACGTGCGCATCCGCGGCCTGAATGAAGGCAGCACGATCGATGTGGAGCAGTTTGTCAGCGACTTCCAGCAATCCGGCGCCACCGCAGCGTGTCCGCGCATCATGATCGAGCCGGACGGCTTCCTGGCCCGCTTCCAGTCGTTTGAATATGCGCTCGCATTTCGAATCGGGCGCGAGAGCCTGGGCGACTTCAGTATCACCTCGGGGGGTGTCTCGTTCTACAAGCGCAGTGCGTTGGTACGTGCGCTGAACGAGCATTCCCTGTCCGTCTATGCCGAGGATTTTGAGAACGCGGTGCTGCTGCTGAGCCAGGGGGGGCGGATTTATTACGACGGGCGGCTGGTTGTCAGCACCGAAGGGCCGGGCTCGCTGCCGCGTTGGTTCTCACAACGCGTGGGCTGGTACCACGGCCTGATCAAGGTCTACACCGAGCGCTTCGGCGAAATCATGCGAGTCGCACGCCGCTCACCGTTTGCGATGTATCACTACCTAATTTATGTCGGTGGACTGTCGTTGGCCATGCACCTGGTCAAGATTGCGAGCGCGCTGCTGCTGGTACTGAGTTTCCTTGCCGGCCTCGATGCATTGTTGCTCGATGATCTCGTCCCGCAGGGAAACATCACCAACCCTCAGTATTTCACGGCGGCTGTGACGAGCTATCTGGCGCTGGGGGTCATCGCGCTGTTCACGGTGGTTCCGCCCAAGGAGCGCGCCTACTGCGCGCCGATCGTGCCGCTGTATTTGTGCTACGCAATCGTCCACATCATTCCCATGACCGTGGGCTTTGCCAATTTCTTCTGGCTGAAAATCTTCCACAAGCGTCTGTACCAGGATCACTACGAGAGTCCCTCGGATCCGACTCTGACCGGTAATCCGACGCTGACCGCCGAAAAAGCGAGACTGCTCGAATGACGGTGCGCGGAATTCCCGCCCCGCAACTCTATCAGCCCAGTGCGTACTGGGAGGATCGGGCGCAGCGGTTTGCAGGCGTTGGGGCAGGCCTTGCCGCGGTGTGTGCTTACGGCATGCCCGAGTTCTACAACAGGGCCATTCAATTGGAGCAGCGCCTGGCGCTGCGACCCTGGCTGGCTGTGAAGCCGGGTACGCGGGTGCTGGATGTCGGCTGTGGAGTGGGGCGCTGGAGTCGGTTGCTCGCGGCGAAGGGCGCGAGCGTAACGGGAGTTGACCTCAGTCCCACCATGATCACCCAGGCGCAGCAGCGAGCTGCCGCCGACGGTGTGGCGGACCGCTGTCAGTTCCGTGTCCAGGATCTTTCGCGACTCGACGTCGGCGGGCAGTTCGATGTTGTGTTGGGAGTGACTGTACTGCAGCACATCCTCGAACCCGAGCTGCTGCGTGCAGCGGTGCGCCGGATGACGGCACATCTGGCTCCCGGCGGACGGATGATTCTGCTCGAAGCTGCGCCCACGGGCAGCGTGAAGCGGTGTGATTCCACGGTGTTCCGCGCACGTCGGCGGGACGTCTACCTGGACCTTTTTCGAGAATGTGATCTGGAGTTGCGGGCAGTGACGGGCGTCGATCCGGCGCCCTCCAGGACACGGTTGCTGCCGTACCTGCGCAAGTTGCCACGCCCGGTCTCCATGAGTCTATTGGTTCTCTCGACGGCACTGTCCTTGCCGGTTGATGCGCTGGTGGGTCGCCGCGCTGTCAACCAGTCCTGGCACGCAGTGTTCGTCCTCGAGCAAAAAATGGGGGGAAATTGAACATGGCGCTCAAACGTCGTTCCGTCATAGCCATCGGCGTTTTTGTGCTGCTGGCGGTCGTGGTCGCGGCAGGACAGTGGTACGAGACAAAACGGGTCCAGCCGGGCAACACGACGGAAAAGGACGTCACGGTGCACGTGACCAACGCCGGTGATCGGGGGCCCGGGACGCTGCGCGAGGCGCTATTTCTGGTGGCGGGAGCTACCGGTCCCAGGACGATCTCGATTGAGATTGCGTCGATCAAGCTGGAGACGGCGCTGCCGGCGCTGGTCAGCGGGCGCGGGGTCAAGGTGGTGGGCCAGGCAGCCGGAACTGTCATCGACGCACAGGCGTTGAATGCAGGTCCGGTGTTCGATGTCTCGGGACCCAATACGTCGATTGAGGGGCTCACGGTGAGCAAGTGTCCGGCAGCGGCCATTCTCGTGCGCTCTGTGCATTTCAGGCTGTCCACTACGACGATCGAGTCGTGCGATGTGGGTGTCGAAGTGGCCGAGAACGCGAGCGACACTCTGTTGGAACGCAATCATTTCACCAAGAACCGGGTGGGCATCCGCTTCGCGGCCTCGGGCCACAACACCGCCGTCGCCAACAATGAATTCAAGGAAAGCAAGGATGCCGGACTGTGGGCCGTGCGCAGCGCGGCTGATTCGCACGACGACGTGATCGGTGTCCACGACAACAAATTCACTGAAGACACCGCCGGTATCGTCGCGGGCAACATTCCGGTACTGGTTGAGCGGAATGACTTCATCAATGCGCACGAATCTGACGTGCACGTCGTCGGTTCCGGAGCGGTGATCCGCGGAAATCGTATCAACGGCGGCGCCGCCATGGGCATCGTTGCCGAGAATGCCAGCGGCGCGATCATCGATGACAACGAGTTGGAAGGCCTGACGGCCTACGGCGTGATGGTCCGTGGCTCATCCAACACGCTGGTGCGCTCCAACCGGCTGCACAACTGCGGCTACGGTCTCGCCTTCGTCCTCGGCGATAAGGCCAAGGTCAGCACCGCGGTTGACAACACCATCATCGAAGCGAAGTTTAACGGGATCGATGTCATCGGCGACTCGCCCATCCTGCGCCGCAACCAGGTGCTGCGCGCGCATGCGTTTGCGCTGCATGTCGAGGACTTCCAGCCACCCAGCGGCCAGAAAGTGCAGTCCCAACCGTTCCTGGACAACAACAACTTCGGCAATAGTCCCATCAGCAGCAAGGGCAGCGCGAGCGTTGCCGCGCAGCAACGCTCCTTGCAATAGCGAATGGTTTACTAGTGAGGCCGAACGTCGAAAGCACGCAGCTGATTCCCCGCCCGGTTTGGGAGAATCCGCGCGTCCATCTGCTCGATGACATCTGGTTGATGACCATCGTCGCGATCCTCGTCGCGACGGGCGTACCCTGGTTTGCGAGTGGGTTTGAGGTGAATGTCGGAATGGCGAGCTGGGGCCTGCTGGCCCTCGGTGCCATTCACGTTGCCTTTACCATGTTGGCATCGCCGGCCCGCATGCACGGCAGATGGCGTGACCGGGCGCTGACGTTGCTCGACATCCTGGGTGTGGTCCTGATCGGATTCATCTGGCAGCACGTGGGCGCTCTGCAGAATCCGATGTTTCTCACGGTATTCGCGCTGCCCGTCATCGGCGCAATCTTTTTGTCCCGCTGGCATCCGTATCTCATTGCCGCTGTCAGCGTCATTGCGGTCGCAGCCGTCGCGCTCAGCCAGGCGCCCGAGTTGCGCTGGTACGCCAGCGGGCTGCTCGGTACGGACAAATGGTTGACCTGGCTGTTCGGCAATCAGAGCGCCGTGCCGCAGCCCTCGTTCTCGGGCTTCTTCGCGCCGTCGAACTATCTGATCGTGCTGTTGGAAGTGTTTGCAATCCTGTTGTTCGCCTGTGCGGTGGCCGCCGAGTATGTCGGAACGATTTTTGAGCGCTTGAACGCGCACATCATCATGGCGCGCACCGAGGCGGAACGCGGCCAGGAGATGTGGGCGGGCCTCATCGAGCGGCTGCCGCTGCCGGCGTTGCTCATCGATCCTGACTCCATGCGGGTCGTGGCGTCGAGCGAGTATGCGACCATTTATCTGCGCCAGGGCGAGCTGCCGATCGAAGGCCGGCCGCTGTTCGAGGCTTTGAAATTTTCTTACCCTGACATCGTGCAGGAGCTGATCGTGGGCTCTGATGGCGGCGCCCCTGCGACCGTCATTCGTGTGGGCGAGCAGTTGCGGGTCACACAGATCCGAGTGCTCCACGTGGCACACAAAGGTCGACGGCTGGCGTTGTTGACGATTGAAGACGCGACTGAGGTCTTCTGTCTGAAGGCTGCGCTGGACACGGCCGAATATGCCGCATTCGTGATCGATGCGCGCGGCCTGGTTCTTGCTTTCAACAAGCCGGCGGGCGGCTTGTTCGGGGGTGCGGAAGTGGGTGCCGACGCAGCGCTTCTGCTGGCTCAGCCTGATGCCCCGCCGCGCTGGTGGGAACCGGGACTGACGGGCAGAAGAAAAATGCACATCGAAATCGGTCCGAGAATTTATCAAGTCACGAGCTCCGCCATTTCGTTGGCGGGTGAGGAGGAGCGCATTTTCACCGTAGCCTTTCTACCGGTCGCCAGGGCCGGCACAGCTGATCCGTTTGCGACCAGCTCGACCATGGTCACCCCCACGTTGGGGCAGATGCGATGAGTATGGTCGCATCCTCGCGCGGCAGCCTGACAGCCATCGCTGCGTTCGCAGCAACGTTGGCTCCGCTGTGCTCGTTGCATGCTGCGCCCTCGACCGTTGACGACCGAATCGTGCTCGGACTACAGGGTGAAAGCCTGACGAATACCAACGGCGGTGGTGGGGCGGCCATCGGCTGGTTGCACAACTTCAACGCCGATACATTGGCGGGCGTTGGTGTTGAGCATCAGGCTCTGGCCAACGCGCATTGGACATTTGGCTCGCTGAATGGCTCGTACAGCATCGGTCAGGGCGATGAGCGCTACACCTTCTATGGCGAGGCGCATGAGGGCGGGGGCAACAGCGGCAATAAATCGCTCAGCTACCACATCGAAGCGCTTGGTGTAGCGGGCACGTACTTTCACAAGCTGTCCATCCTGTTCGAAGACCGCCAGTTCTTCGTGGACACCGTATCCGGCAATCTGCCGAAGCTCGGCGTGTCCTACCTGTGGAATCCGCATGTGCAGACGACCGTGTCCTATTCGTATTCGATTGGATCCAATCTCGGCACCCGCCTGTTGACGGGCAAAATCGACCTGTTTGAGCCCGGGTTGAACTGGCTGGCCGGATTCTCAGTCGGGCAGGCCACCGCGGCGGTGTTGACAGGGAGTAATGTGATCGGAGCGCCGCCGTCGATTCCAGGGCTGCGGGTCAAAGAAGGCTATGTCGGGGCTACGTTGCCGCTGCCACGGCTGCGCAGCGAGTTGACTCTGATTTTCGACTACCAACATCTCTCCAGCTCCGTGGTCAGCAGCGATCGCTACCAGGGGAACCTCAACTACATATTTCACCTAGGGCATCACGGTACGTAACAGTGGTGGCATTGCTCAAAAGAAGGCGTGATTACGGCTGGCTGCCGACGGTCATCGTGCTTGCGGTTGTCTTGGTCGCGGGCTCGCGCCTCATGTACCTGAGTGTGCAACACCATGCCACCGCGGCGCGTGCCACCGCGACAACTATTCTGGCGGCCTATGTTGCGAAGATCGAGCCGGAGTTGCATAAGCTGGGGAATCTCGCGGGCAAGCAGGCGTCCGTCGCGGGGAAGGCGCTTGCAGACACCAACACGTTCAGGTCGCTCGATTCTCTCCCGCTGGCGAGCGGCACCTTCTGGATGTCTTCTGAAGACCGGGTGATCAATTCGCGTTCGACAGAGGCGAATGCCGCGGCTGGTATTGCGAGCGAGTGGGACTCCGCTGAGTCTGCGCGTCCCGTGCCGGGCGCATCGGTATTGGGTCCGATGCGGCTGGGAAGCCAGTGGCTCGTGTCTGCGCGCGTGCCCGTGATACCGGCCACTCCGGGGATCGAGTCCGCAGCAAGAGGTTGGGCGGTCTCGTATGTTGATCTCGATGAGTTGATCTCCGGCGCGCACCTCGCGAGGCTGACCGACGCGGGTTATGACTTCGAGCTCTCGCAACTGGAGCCGCGCAACGCCCGATCGCGGATCTTCGTGAGCTCGAGTACGGACCCACTGGCTGATGCGGTGGCCACGAAGATTCGTCTGCCCAATGGCTTCCAACCCGCTATTGGGGGCAGCTACCTCCAGGTCGCTATTCTGCCCCGCACCGGTTGGTATCCGGCCACGGAGCTGGCTTCGGACATCGGCCTGCTGGCTTTCCTGGCGTGGCTGCTGGCCTTCGGAACTCATGATCTCAACCATGCCCTGCAGCGCTCGCGCTCCGCTTTGACTGCGGCGCGCGCTCGCCTGCGCACCATCAACAAGCAGTTGGCGACCGAGATGCAGCAGCGTCTCAATCTGCAGGAAACATTCGATCACGCACGGTTTCACGATGCCTTCACGGGCTTGCCCAACCGGCGTTATTTCATGGATCAGCTGGATCGGGCGCTGCGCGATGTGCGAACCAAGCGCCGCCAGCGTATCGCCGTCATCATCGTGGACATTTCCCGGTTCAAGCTCGTCAACGACATGCTCGGACATACGGCTGGCGACGAGTTGATGGTGCAGGCCGCGCGGCGCTTTGAGAAATCGACCTCCGTGTTTGAGGGAGTGCTGGCCCGGTGGGGCGGTGACCAGTTTGCCGTGTTGATTCTGGATGTCGCCTCTACCGAGGCTGCGTTGCAGGTTGCGGCGCTGCTGCAGGAAGAGCTGCGAACGCCTTTCGAGCTGCGACGTCACAAGCTGGTAGTGACGGCCACCATCGGTGTCACAACGGTCGATTCGGGCCAGCAACGCGCTGAGGATGTGGTTCGCGAGGCGGACATTGCGTTGACGGTCGCGAAGCGGCAGGAGACCTCGAAGATCGTCGTCTACTCGCCCAACATGGCGGGTCAGGCCGCGACGCTGGTCAGCCTGGAGGCCGACCTGCACGTCGCGCTGGAAAAGCACGAGTTGCGCCTGTTGTTCCAGCCGGTCGTGGACTTGAGAACGTATCGCATGGTGGGTGCTGAGGCACTGCTGCGCTGGCGCCATCCGGTGGAGAGTGTGCTCGCCCCGGATAAATTCATCCGGATTGCCGAAGAAGCCGGGCTCATGGTGCCCATCACCCGGTGGATCATCCTGCGGGTGGTCAAGCTGGCGGGCGAGTGGCTGCGGCGCCTGCCGGCGAACCAGAAGTTCTTCATCAGCATCAACCTGTCGCCCACGGCGCTGCGCGATCCGGGATTGGTGGATTACATTGGCGCGCTGTTGCGCGAGACTCAGTTGCCGCCGTCACTGCTCAAGTTCGAGCTGACGGAAGCGGCTCTCATCAGCAACGTGGGCGCCGCGCGCGAGACGTTGGAACGGCTGCATGGCATGGGTATTCAGCTGATGCTCGATGACTTTGGGACTGGTTACTCCTCGCTGAGCTACCTGCAGTTGTTTCCATTCGACTTCGTAAAGATCGACCGGCCGTTCGTCAACACCGGTCCTTCGGATACGGCCAACACCGGCATGATGGCGGCGATGGTGCAGATGGCCGGCAGCCTCAATCTCACGGCTATTGCGGAGATCATCGAGACCGAGGCCGCCGCGAGAGCCTTGCAGGAGATGGGCTGCGACTACGGGCAGGGCTATTATTTCAGCGAGCCGATCGAGGCCGAGCTGGCTCTGCAACGCCTGAGAACCCAACATCCCTTCCAGCCCCCGCAGCAGACCGGCACGTTCGCGCCGCAGGCCGATACTACCGGCGCGGAGACAGTAGCCGTCAAGCCGCTGGAAATAGACGACTCGCCGACTATCATGATTCCGGCAACGTCGCTCGGGTTTCCGCCGGACGACGATTCGCACTAACGCCGCTTGCGCCACACGGCGAATGATGCCCGTTCAGCGGGCGTCCACGCGGTCCAGACCGTGTCTGTCGTCACGCCTTGAGTTTGTACCCGGTCCGGAAAATGGCCCACACAGTCGCGAAGCACGCCAGCAGGAACAGCACGATCATTGAGAAACTGACAACGATGTTGACGTCCGATATGCCGTAGAAGCTCCAACGGAACCCGCTGATGAGATACACGACCGGATTGAACAGAGCGACCTTCTGCCAGAACGGCGGCAGCATGCTGATGGAGTAGAAACTGCCGCCCAGAAACGTCAGCGGCGTAACGATCATCAACGGCACGATCTGCAACTTCTCCCACCCGTCGGCCCAGATGCCGATGATGAAGCCGAAGAAACTGAAAGTCACGGCTGTCAACAGCAGCGAAGCCACCATCCACACCGGATGCACAATGGTAAAGCTCACAAACAGCCGCGCCGTAATGAGAATAATGGTCCCGAGTATCACCGACTTGGTTGCGGCCGCGCCGATATAACCGATGACAATTTCCGGTGTTGAGATGGGCGCGGACAGGATTTCATAGATCGTGCCCGAGTACTTCGGCATGTAGATTCCGAACGAGGCGTTGGACACGCTCTCCGTGAGAATCGACAGCATGATGAGTCCGGGCACGATGAAGGCACCGTAACTGACACCATCAATGTGGGCCATGCGTGAGCCGATGGCCGCACCAAAGACAATGAAGTACAGCGAGGTGGAGAGGACCGGAGAGGCGATGCTTTGGTAGATCGTACGCCAGGTCCTGCCCAGCTCGAACCCGTAGATGGCGCGGATGGCATGGACGTTCATCGGCCGGCACTCACGAGACTGACAAATATATCTTCCAGCGAGCTCTCGCTCGTCTGCAGGTCCTTGATGCTGATGCCGTGCTCACTCAGCTTGCTCAGGAGGGTTGCGATGCCGGTGCGCTCCCGTTGCGTGTCGAACGTGTACACGATCTCCGTGCCATCGCTGATGAGCTCGAGGTGTGCGTCGGCCAGCTCGGCGGGAATACTCTGCAGCGGCTGCCGCAACTGCAGGGTGAGCTTCTTGCTGCCGAGCTTTTTCATCAGCACGGCCTTGTCCTCAATGAGAATGATGTGGCCCTTGTTGATGACGCCGATCCGGTCGGCCATCTCCTGGGCTTCCTGGATGTAATGCGTGGTGAGGATGATGGTTACGCCGCTTTCCCTGAGCCCCCGCACCATGTCCCACATTGCGCGGCGCAACTCTACGTCCACACCGGCAGTGGGCTCGTCGAGGAACAATATTCGGGGCTCATGGGACAGCGCCTTGGCAATCATCACCCGGCGCTTCATTCCGCCGGAGAGCGTCATGATCTTGGAATCGCGTTTCTCCCACAGCGACAGGTCGCGAAGCACCTTTTCCAGGTACGCAGGATTTGGCGGCTTGCCGAACAGGCCACGACTGAACTTGACGGTAGCCCACACGCTTTCGAAGGCATCGGTGGTCAACTCCTGCGGGACGAGGCCGATTGTGGATCGCGCCGCACGGTAGTCGCGGATGATGTCGTGGCCGTCCGCCAGGATAGTCCCCTGCGTCGGATTGACGATCCCACAGATGATGCTGATGAGCGTTGTCTTGCCCGCGCCATTGGGGCCCAGGAGGGCGAAGATCTCGCCCTTGCGGATCTCCAGATTGATGTTCGCGAGCGCGTGGAAGCCGGAAGCGTAGGTCTTGGTGAGATTGGAAACGCTGATGATGGGCTGCATGAGCTATTGTTGCCTACCGAGACATGGGAAGGGATAGAAATTGAGCGATGAGCCCCAGGAACCGCTGTTCGTTCCCTACACCGAGCTCTCCCCTGAAGCCTTGCGCGGCGTCATGGAGTCGTTTGTGCTGCGCGAGGGCACCGAGTACGGCGAGCATGATTTCTCGCTCGAGCAGAAGCTGGCGCACGTGTATCGACAGCTCGAGCGGTCCGAGGCGCAGATCGTGTTCGATCCGAACACCGAAACCATCGACATCATTCTCACGCGACCGTAGCGATTGTCTGCCGCGCGGACGCGGTTGCACCGATCGAGGCCACGATGACGAGCGCGATCGCGGTCCATTGGATGGTCGTCAGCCATTCATGCAGGTACACAACTCCAAGCAACGCACCAAACGCGGGCTCGATGCTCATCAGGATGCCGAATGTCCGCGCCGGCAGACGGGTGAGCGCATACATTTCCAACGTGTAGGGAAGCGCTGTTGACAGGATCCCGACGGCCAGGCCCGGCAGCAGGATCGAGGGGGCCAACAAAGTGGTGCCCCGGGCAATGAGGCCGATGGGGACGACCATGAACGCCGAGATGATGCTGCCGAGTGCCACGGTCTGGGTGCCGTGATTTGCGCCGGCCCGCTGTCCATAAATGATGTAGAGCGCCCAACAGGCACCGGCGGCCAGGGCAAACAGGCCGCCCAGCGGATCGATACCAACACCGACGCGCGCCACCGGCAGCAACAGCAGAAGACCGGCCGCGGCCAGTAGAATCCAGCAGAAGTCGAGCAGGCGGCGCGAGGAGAACACGGCAACGGCCAGGGGGCCGGTGAACTCGATCGCAACGGCAATGCCGAGCGGGACGCGGCTGAGCGACAGGTAATAGAACAGGTTCATCACACCGAGTGTGACGCCGTAGACAGCGAGTGGGCGCCAGGTGCCGGCCGTGATCCGCGCGCGCCACGGGCGCATCAGCAGGCACAATACGATCGTGCCGAGCGCAATGCGGACCGCAACCATGCCCACGGGACCTACCGCGGGGAACATTGTTTTCGCAATCGAAGCCCCCATCTGCACGGAGGCCATGGCCGCCAGCACGAAGGCGATGGGCAGCAGGGTCGACATTCGCCTGGGGAGAGCTCTCATGGCGTCACTATGGTCGCGTCATCCAATATGGCCAACTCATCAAATATCGAATTTGAGCCTGTGGGACGCGGCGCTGAAATCTTCCGTTCGGCACGCGTTCCGGACTGCAACGAGCGGGCATTCATGCTGTACGCAGTGGGCATTGCAAGTGCCATTGCGAGAGATGGCGCCGAATTCGTTTTGCTGGTCGATGTCGACGACGCGCTCACGGCCGGTGAGCACCTGCGACAGTATGAGCAGGAGAGGCTCTACAAACCCCCACCTCCACCCCCACCACCGAAGCTCCATCCCCATGCCTGGATCGGCAGCCTCGGCTATGCGCTGGTGGTCATGGGTGTTGCATTCGCCATCTCCAACGGCCTGTGGCGACTCGACGCCTTCGATGTGGGCGAGCTCAACTCGGGGCTCGTGCAGCAAGGGCAGTGGTGGCGGGTATGGACCGCGTTGACGCTACACCTGGATGGCCCTCATCTCGCGGCCAATACGATCGCCGGAATCTGGTTTGGTTACCTCGCGTCCCGTCTGATCGGTGTGGGCAACACGTGGCTGCTGGTTGTGCTGGGGGCGGGCCTGGCGAACTGGATCGAGGCGTACTTCGGGCCCCCCAGACACTCTTCCGTTGGTGCATCCACCGCCGTTTTCACCGCTTTGGGGCTTTTATCGGCCTTCTCGTGGCGGACGCGGTTGGCCTATCCGCAGCGCTGGGCGTTGCGTTGGGGACCGTTGGTGGCCGGTGTCATTCTGCTCAGTTGGACCGGGACAGGAGGGGAGTCACTCGACCAACCGGGTACCGGGGGTGGCGGACAGTCGGTCGACGTGCTCGCGCACGCGCTGGGATTTGGGGTGGGACTGTGCGCTGGCGCGGTCGCGGCAGTGGCGACGACAGGTCGCCTGTTGGATCGCGTGCCCCAGTGGCTGGCCGGGCTGCTCGCGCTGGTGCCGCTGATTCTGGCCTGGATTCGCGCGCTCAGCAGTTGAGGCGTCAGCCGAAGATCGTCAGCCCAGGCCGGTGGCGAGCACTTTGCGGAGCTGGCCCAAGTCGTGCAGCCGCTGGGCCGCCTTGCGAAGGGCCGAGACGTTCGTGACATCCGCGTCATACAACGCCCGATACTCAGCCTTGGCCTCCAGCCACTGACGGGTCGTGATCTGCCATCGGTCAGCCAACGTGGTGCTGGATGCACTGGTTGCCGCAGCCTGCCAGCGATCACCGGTCGCTTCAAAACTCATGAGCCAAATTCCTGTCCACTGTTTGATATAGGTTGCACCCTGCATGTTACATGCCAGCGACAATGCGTTGACAGGCGCGAGACGATGTTTGAAGTGTGACGCGTGTATCAACGCGTCTGCGGATGGCGACCCGCCTGTGCTCGCGCAACAAACTCAGTCGATCAACGCAGTGCGCGCAGCATCCGCGGTGTAGCGAGCCACGCGAGGGCTGCGTGGCCGGCACGCGGGGAACCCGTGAATGACACGCACGCCACCGCGTTTTTCTTCATTTCGATGGGGAGCGAGCCGCCGCCGAGCAGGCACGCCGCGAGCAGGTGTCCCAACCCCGGTTGGTGGCCCACGACCGCTATCAGCTTGCTGCGATGCTTGCCGAGCAGGGCCAACACGGCGAGTGCCGGCTCACCCGGCGACAGCTCGGCCATTTCCTCGGCCGCAGGCCAGCCAGCCACGTCAGTGAGGATTTGCGCGGTCTGCCTGGCCCGCACCAGTGGACTGGTCAACAGACGGTCCGGGCGCTTGGTGAGTTGCTTCAGTCCCGCGGCGGCCTTGCGAGCGCGGCGCATGCCGGCCGGCGACAACGGCCTGTCGGCATCGTCGCGCCAACGATTGCGGTCGCGGTCGAATGCGATCGCGTGTCGAACTATCAACAGGTCCATGGGATCACAGCCCGGAGCTGGGCAGCGGTGCCTCGTGCGCGGTCAATTGCTCCAGCTTTGATTTTAGCGCCTTCCACCGGCCCCGGACCTTGCGATAGGCGCGCGGATGTCGTTTGCGCGCTTTCAATGCCCGATCGTCATAGTGCGCGGCGAGCCGGCCCATCAGGAACAGGGTCTCCGGCGGCAGGCCTTTGGGTGGCTGTGCAGCGAGTGCTTGCAGTCTCCGACCGGCTACGTCGGCATCCTGTTGTATCCCGAGCCGTTCCTGCCACCGGCGCAACGACCTCACCATTTCATCCGCCGGTTTCCCCAGGATGACGGCAACAGTTTCGAGGGCGTAGCGCAGCTTCTTCACGCGACCGCGAACCGCGTGGTATGCGTCCATCGACGAGTCCGCGGTGAGACGGTTAGCGCCTTTGCGGACCTTCTTGTATCGCGTGCGGATCAATTCGGTAATCGCATTGGCGGCGGAAACCGGCGGCGCCTCGGCCGGTGAGGCGGAAACAGCAGCCGTGACAGCCGACGGTTGGGCCAATGCAAGGGTCAGTTTCTCGAAATCCCTTTGCACGGCGCTCGAATCCAGAATGGCCAACATCTTGTGGCGGGCGCGGCTGCGCTCGGCGGCCAGATGCTGCTTCAAGGGTGCCAGGTGAGCCTGGTCGGCCTCGGACAGAACACGATTGAACGCCTCCAGCTCGAGAAGGGCTACGTCCAGGTCCCGAGCCCGGCCCAGCGCACGCAGGACTTTCTTGAGAGTGGGCCGAATCCGTACGAGCGGGGTCGGCAGGAATGCTTCGAACTGGCGCAAGATCGCGTCCAATCGACGGCCGGCTACGCGCAAATCGTGCAGCGCTTCGACATCGTCTCCGAATCGGGCGCCGGGCTCGTGAAGATGCCATGCCGACAGATAGCGGCGCAGGTTTGCGAGGGCAACTTCTTCCACCCGCATCGATGCGTCCACGGCTGTCGGCTGGAAATCCGGGAGGGGCGTGGGCGCCAGGCCGACCGATTTCAGGCCCTGAGAGTACTTGGAGTCGGATGCTAACTCGAGCGAGCAATGGCTTCGAAGCGTCTCGACCAGCGTCTGCAATGACTGATGAGCATCGGTCAGTGCTTCCACTTCGACGCGCTGCATGCTCGTCTGTGGCTGACCATGCGGGCGCGAGATTACAGTCTCGTCGAGCGCGATCTCGCCGAGTTGCTGCGACTCATTGGCTGCATGGACGGCGTAGCGCTGTCTCGATGTGCGTACTTCAAAAAGTGGTTGCAACGTGTGGGCACCGCTCACAGCCTGAACGCGTACTCCAACAGGTCCGTTCGACTGCCCGATCAACTCGCTTTCAGTGCTTTCGAGCGTTTCGCTCAGCTCGCGGCGGTCGGCCTTCCCGGTACTGTTGGGGTGAAGCGACTTGAGCGTGGCCTCCGACTTGCCGTCCTCTGAGCGGATGCGAAGTGCAAAGCCGGCGCGATAAATCCGCCAGTCGTCCGTATCGAAATAGGTATCGAAGATCTGCAGTGTTGATTGTGGCGCCAGGACGAGGCCTTCGATGGTGCCGTGATCGTCCAACCAGCGACGTACCGACGAGAGGTCGGTAGAGGCAAGTTGCCACTCCACCTCGCGCCCATCTTTGTGACTCGGTTCGGATCGTTTTGCGGAGGGGGTTCCAGATGACATTTCTATTACAGTTTAAGGCACCGCAGCACCTCGGGTCACGGCCTGAAGCAGCGATCGCATTGCGGCGGCCGGACCGGCCCCCTGCGCCTGGATGCCGTGGCGTTCGGTCAGCCAGACAGGATCGTTGTAGCTGAGCCACGTCTGTGCCCCGGCGCCCTGCCATATCAGCACTTTTAAGGGTAGATCGATACCGATCGTCTGCGTTGCCTGCATGAGCGGGGTGCCTCCCTTGGCGTTTCCGAAGATCACCACCTCCGTAGGCCGCAGCTGCAAGCCGGCAGCCACCGCGCCTGCCGCATGGTCGACGCGGCAGAACACGGTGAGTCCCTTCGATTCAACCAGATGCACGAGCCTGTCCACCGTCTCCTTCACCGGAAGGGTGCCCTTCGAGGAGATCAATCCGGGTGGAGCGGAATCCGGGAACAGGCCCATGGCGAGTACTCCTATGTATTCAGGCTCTATTTCGGCAAGTCGAAGACGAGGACCTCTGCCTGCTGACCTTGCTGCAGCACCAGCTCTTCAGTGTCGGTGAGCTTCAGGGCATCGCCGTTATTGAGCACGGTCCCGTTCGCTGTCACGGTGCCACGTGCCACGTGTACATACAGGGTTCGACCCGGTTTGACGTTCAGCGTCGCGCTTTCCGTCCCGTCAAACAAGCCGGCGTATACACGCGCGTCCTGATGGATGAGAACGGAACCGTCGACCTGGTCCGGAGACGCGATGATACGTAGGCGACCGCGTTTCTCTTGTACGGAAAATTGCTTCTCCTCGTAGCTAGGCTCTATTCCCTGGGCATTCGGCTGAATCCAGATCTGCAGGAAATGCACAGGATTGCTGCTCGACGGATTGAACTCGCTGTGACGGACGCCTGAGCCTGCGCTCATGCGTTGCACGTCTCCCGGACGAATCGTTGAGCCATTGCCCATCGAATCCTTGTGCGCCAGCTCGCCATCCAGCACGTAGCTGATGATTTCCATGTCCCGATGCGCGTGGGTGCCGAATCCCGAGCCAGCCTGCACGCGATCTTCGTTGATCACGCGCAGGGGACCGACCTGCACGTGCTTCGGATCGAAATAGTCTGCAAACGAAAAGGTGTGGAAGGACTTCAGCCAGCCGTGATCGGCATGGCCCCGTTCATTACTGCGTCTGATCTCGTTCATGGGAACCTCCTGGGTGAGGCGTAGAATAAGGTCGAAAAATTAGATAAAAAAGCGCAAAATATTGCCGTAATTGATCTAATAATTGGATCTGATATGGCGTTTGCCAGGACTTCACTGGAGCAATGGGCGGTTTTAGCCGCGGTGGTGGATCACGGCGGGTTTGCACAGGCGGCGGCTGCGCTGAACCGGAGCCAATCAGCCGTGAGCTATGCCGTAGCGCGTCTCCAGGAAGCTCTGAATGTCCCGCTCCTCGTCATCGAAGGGCGCAAGGCAGTGCTGACCGCGCACGGCCAAGTGCTTCTCAAACGATCGCGCTCACTGCTCGCAGACCTCGGCAACCTGGAGTTGCTGGCGCGCACGCTCCGGCAGGGGTGGGAGCCCGAACTTCGACTGGTAGTGGACGCCGCATTTCCTCGCGATCGCCTGTTGAACATCGTGGCGGAGCTACAGCATCTTTGCCCCAATACCCAAATGCAGCTCTCCGACGCGGTGCTGTCAGGTGCGGAGGAGGCCATCGTCGATGGAGCCGCGGACGTGGTGGTTACCACCCGCGTTCCTTCAGGTCATCTAGGTGATTGGCTCTTGGACGTGACGTTTGTTGCCGTAGCGCGATCCAACCATCCGCTCTTTAACGTAGATCACCCGCTGACGCCTGAAGATCTCATGCGTCATGTTCAGGCGGTGGTACGGGATTCCGGCGTCAGGCACCCGAGGGACGAGGGGTGGTTGGGATCTGAGCTGCGCTGCACGGTGAGCAGTACGGAGGCTTCGCTCGCGACTGTTGAGGCCGGTCTTGCCTATGCCTGGCTCCCGGAACATCTCATACACGGCGCGTTGGAGAGAAGTGTCATAAGGCCGCTTCCGCTAGCTGCGGGGGCCTCCAGGAATGCGCCCCTGTACCTGGTGTTGGTGAATCCGGATCTCGCGGGCCCGGCCGCACGGGCTGCGGTCGAAGCGTTCCAGCGGCATCGGCCGTTGGAGCCTGCCTAACTAATCGCCGCAGCAGGCGAGCATTAGTTAGGCAGGCTCCCTACTCAACTGGAGCGCGCCGCTCCGTAGCTCTCCATCATCAGGCCCGTACCGCCCTTGGATACATGGGCGACCACGGCGGTTCTGCGATGGAGCTTGGTTACGGTTCCCAGATTGATGGCGAACGCCAGCACCACCTGCTGCCCCTTGCGCAAGCCCAGGTTGGTGGTTTCGATAAATACGCCCGTAGCGCTCAGATTGACGGCCTTGCACAGCTTTCTGCGGCCGCCCGGGACAGTGATATAGACAACGGTTCTTGCACGGTGCCTCGTGTGCAGGCGGCGTTCCACTTAAATGAGCCTCGCGTATTTCTAGTAGTTGTGCGTCGCGACCGGAGCCATTATGCCGTTCTCCGGCCCTGCACCATGCACCGCTTCAACTTAATCGTGCAGTGATTTTGGGCCGCTCGCGCGCGGTCGGCAAGGGGTGATGCATTGCCCCAGACCTTTGCCCCACCCGCAGCAGTGCCCCATTAAGTGAACCCGCCACTGTGA
>Ga0137415_10000772_pt1 | contig 31249 bp, 31 predicted proteins | sample CZODoug3_1_1_16f_FD_183082 | JGI IMG/M metagenome (GOLD analysis project Ga0137415, IMG submission 183082) | Vadose zone soil fungal communities from Angelo Coast Range Reserve, California, USA - CZODoug3_1_1_16fungal (Hybrid Assembly) | ecosystem: Environmental > Terrestrial > Soil > Vadose...
CGGTCGCGAAGCTGGCGGTAAATCGGCTGACTGTCGTTCCACTCACGATCCATCATGGGTTCCAGATAGCCTCACCGGAGAGGTGCCAGCAGTCGGTCTCATTCGGCAACTGCACCTCTCTTTGTTACTAGTGATATAGTTAACTATAACACTAGAGCAGATGCAAGCGTTTTCTTGATATTCTTGCGCGCCGTCTTCGCCACGATCGACTATTGGGTCACAGACAAGGGGAGTGAGCTGTGTTGCCTCGAGGAAGACAGACCCATGCGTTGCAGATTTCTCAACCCATCACAAAATGCAATGTTTCGTATGATTTGCGTGGCGTTTGGCCGCGGCGGGTTGTAAGCATCGTAAAACCTGACCGAGCAGCTGCTGGCACGGAGGCCCGCCAACTCTGCCACCCGTACGATCAGCTTGCTGAAATTTTGCCCCTGCAGCATGCCATGAAGGCTTCTGGGTGAACTCGCTAGGCTGTGTCCTTCGCGTATTCAGAGGCAAACGGCACGAGGGAAAAATCAGGCGTGCGGTCGCCCAGTGTTGGAGCAGATGAAAACCCCGTATCGTGGGGCGCTGGTCAGAATCGAAAGTGAAGTCCGGTCCGGGAGACACTTCCTGCCCCAATCAAGCCGTCTTCTGTTTCGCTGTTGAGAGAACTGGCACACTCCGGCGACTGTTCTCCTGGACCCTGGTCATGGCCCACAGGACTGAGTCCGCAAGCGTGGCGGTGAACGCACGAAACGTCACGCCCAGCTCCTTGCCCGCCTTGGCTGAAGTTACCCCGAGGTGCGCGTTCATCAAACGAATTGCTTCGACCGACATCGGACTGGTTGTCCCCCTCAGGCGAGACCAGGTTTGCGCCGCCGTCGCCAGCGCGACAGCCGCCGCAAAGGGGATACGGCCCTTCGGTGGCCTTGCGCCAGTCAACGCGGCGAGCTTCGAGATGATGTCGGCCAATTCGGCAAAGTCGCCGCTCAGGATATATCGCTCTCCGGACCGCCCGATTTCCGCAACCCGTACCATCCCCGCAGCCACGTCCCGCGCATCCACAACCGCCGAGCCGCCGGGCGGCAACATCGGAGGCAACTTATGCGCGATCGCGTCAAAGACAAGCTTGCCGCTCGGGGTTGGCCCCACATCGTAAGGTCCCCACATCCACGAAGGAAGGACCGACGCAACGAAGAAGCCCTTCTCCAGCGAGAATTGGCGCAGCAGCGCCTCGACCTTGAGTTTGCTCCTCAGATAGAGATTGTGCGTTGCCCCCAGCCAGGGAGGAGTTTGTTCATCGCCGGGCGAGCTGTCGGGCTGCAATCCGACGATGCCGGCTGAACTCGTGTGGATCAGCTTTCTAACGCCCATCGCCTGCGCCGCTCGCGCAAGCTCCATCGTGCCTCTTACGTTGGTCGCCTCAACGGCATCGGAATGCTCGCCGACGTTGTAGTATTCGCGGAAGTAGGCAGCTGTATGAAAGACGACGTCGACCCCCTTGAGGTCATAGGCGAACTCGGCTACGTTTCTGACGTCGCCCAGGACGATGCGAACTGCGGTATCGCCAAGTTCTCGCTGCGCTTTTTCTTTGGATCTGGCCAGCGCCCACACCTCATGGCCCGCCTGCAGAAGAGTGCGAACGAGATTGTTTCCCAACAGTCCTGTGCTTCCTGTAACAAACGCGCGCATAAGTTCCTCCTTTTCGAAGTGACGGTTGTTCTTCCCCGATCGCTTCAATAAATCAGCTTGATTTCCAACGTTTGCTCCGGACTGCTCAACTCAAATTTCGACTCTTCAAAGCTGGGCGGTCCCATCCTCTTCTTCGGATTACTCGAAGCGCCATAGCCTTCCTTGGGCGCTCCTACAAAATTCTTGTCAAGCTTCTGGTTCATATTCTCGTCATGGAACACCGAGACGGCATAGACGCCGGCGGGAAGATCGATGAACACAATTTGTGCACTCGAAGTTTGCGGGTCGATGTCCGCCGCTTGTGTGCGAATGGCCCGCGATGCATCATTGGGGAAACCCTCGGCGCTCTGGAACAGGGCGGCTCGAATCTTTCCCTTGGCATTTCTTGCACCCGTAACATGTACAGTCAAGGTTCCCCTGGCTGAGGATTGCGCCTGAAGCAGCGGTGAAAATCGAGGTGCTAGGGTTAAGAACAGCCCTGCCGATAGGGCCGCAACTCCCAGGAACCGCCTGGTCGAGAAAATGTTTTCGTTCATTTGAATTCTCCTTTCGTGCCTGATTTGTACCTAACAACATCCCATTCCATTTGTATGGCTCAACCGCCGAAAACCAGCTCATGATCCGGCCCGCAGACATGGAGTTCAGCCTGGGTGCGCCGTCTGTCTTCCATCGACCACCGTCTGGGGTCCCGTCATGCTCTTCGGATCTATCTTGTCCCCTTCAACGGCTCTCCTAGCTCGCCTCAACGGGCGATCAACATGAAGAACGTGCGCATCGGTCGAGGCATCTGGGGTGCAAACTCGCGGAACAGATTCCCGGCCGCAAGGGTCCCGAACCGAATCGTGGCTCGTTGGCCAGCGTGAGTGCCATTGTTGAAGCCGGCCGGAAGATAGGTATTGCCGACAAATCCACCGGCTGCGGCTCCCACAAAATTCGAGAACGCGGGCATGGGATGTCCAGAATCCGAGCGATCCACAAAGGAGAAGCCAAGGGCGTAAAGGCTTCGCGCGAAGAGGTTGTGAGCACCGGAGGGGACGTAGCGTGGGTCTTCGCGCGTGATGACTCCAGTCACAAGCCGCGCAGTTTGAAAGCTGGCGCGTTCCGCGAATGCATCCCCGTAGTTTCTGCCAAAGGCCTCGGCACCCTGTCTCCAATCCGGGGGATACTGGGTCGCGCCTTTACCGGGAGGATTCGCCATGCGAAGACCAGCACGGAAGGCGGGCGCAGTCAAGGCACTGGGATTGAAGTAGGTCTCACTCATGTAGTAGCGAAACTTGTTGCTGAGGCCAAACCTTGCCTTGTTCGAGGGGTCCTGCAGTGTGGGACTGTCGTCAATTGCCGAGAATGCTGGCCGATCGGGCGCCTTCTGGCCAATGGCGGAAGGATCGCCAGGCACGTCGTGAGCGGTCTGGTGAGAAGGAGCCTCCGGAAGCGGTTTTGCTGCGCCCTGCCCGAAGGAACTAGCTGGGGGGAGTACCAACAGAGCGAGCAGTGAGATCGAGAGTGTGTTTTTCATACGTCCTCCTGGTGCGACAAGATCTGGATTGCCGACGCCAGAACGCGTGTCGCTCGGTTCCTGTGCAACACACGTGCGGCGGTGATCAGCATTGAAGTTGCGACGGCCGTAAATAACGCGGCGGCGGCGGTGATGGTTTCCGTGTCAGGGTGGATTACGGATTGGCCCCGCAAAGCTTGCCAAACGAGCAGCAACACCAAGCCCAGGTAACCCAAGCCACAGGTGCCAACCAAAGCGAGCCGATCATTTTCGGTCAAGAGCACAAGCGCGCTTTTCCGCCCCGTCAACAGCCAACCCAAGAAAGGCAGGATCTGTAGCGCGTGTAGCCCTACAAAATGCGCGGCTCTCAGATCGCCACCCACCGTGCTCCATCCGACAAGCGGCAGGCCAGGGCCGCCGTCTGCGACTCCGACACTGTGCGCACCGACGATGTGTTGGCCGGAACCGCTGGCGATCGCGGCGGCTTGCTCGGACGTGGGCGTAACCATCAAGAATGCCGCTGCCATGCCGAGCGACGAGATGAGCACTCCGAAGCGCAACGACCAAGCGAAAGCCTGGTTCGGCATCCGCTGCAGAAGGAGCATGATCGCGAGCAGCACATTCATTGTCCAGACAAGGACGATGAATGCCCCCATCATGAACCACAGGAAGGAATTGAACGACGTCGTAAAGTTAAAGTGACTGGTTGTACCGCGCGCTGCCTGCGCGATAATGACAATCATCTCCACGATAAAGCTGGCGACCGTGACATTCGCCACTAGATGAACCAAGCGCGCGCGATTCTGGACAAAGCCAAGCAGCCAGACGAAAGTGAAGCAATACATGCTGACCGATATGGTGAACCTGGCAGGTTTGAGCCACGCGGGCACACCAGCAATGACGCGCTGATCCACGAATATGCCAAACAGGGTGGCGAGAAAAGTGATGAGCATTGTTCCGCCCAGGATGGTCAAGGGCCTGTTGGCAGCAAATGCGAGAGGCGGCAAGCGCAGCAATGCTAATCCTCTGCGACCACGGGCCTGGGTTGTGCCGGTGAGTGATTTCATCGTTTCTTCTCCTTTCTCTCCCTTGTTAGGTGACGCTGTTAAGAGGCTCTTTGGCCGATGTTGGTGAGACAGCAGCCACGGAGCGAACAACGAGGTAGAACAGGAACCCTGCGGGCCCCAGCATCAGCGCGAGGAACAGCACGGGAACCATGAGCCACGCGCTGACCCGCCGTTGTCGGCTATCGAGATAAATCCAACGCCCGACGAACAGGTCAAAGGCGAGAAAATGCACCCACGCGATGGTTGCCCCCGCGGGCGAGCCCAGGAGCACGACCGTTCCGCTGAGTGTCGGCCGAGTTACCGCGGGCCAAATCTCACCGAGGCGAGGGAGCACGAGCGCCGCATACAAGGCCGCTGGTGCGGCGCTGACCAGCGGTGAGCGCAGGATTCGTGTTGTCCACCGCCAGCGCGGCAACAGAATCATGAGGACCCAGAGCGGCAGCACCAGAAGATTGCTCAACCTGAAGATCAGAGCCATATGTCCTCTTCTAGAACGTTTGGGGCCTTAGTCGAGAGCGGGTAGCTCGATGCCTTGGTCCACGTAAGCAACGAGCGATGTGCCTTGCTTTAGCTCAGCATTCCTGCCGTGCTTGATCAGCCCGACGGGGCCGAAAAGCACAGTGAGCGCAACCGCTGTCCCTTCCCTTTCTTTCCCTTGTTTGCCTTGCGCGCCGCGCAATCGGACGGTTGAGTCGCCGGTCTTCAGGTATGCCAGCTTGAGGCCGAGGTCACCGGGCCTGCCCGCTATCCCGGCCTGGTCTGCGTCAGTGATGGTTCCGACCGCCACCGAACCTGATTTGGCCACCGTAACTGCCCCGACTTTCAGGTCCTGCTCGAGGACTAAATTCACCAGCTCGCCTTTCGCTGCGGTTTTAGAACTGACCCTGTCCCGCACCTTCAGCTTTACCTCCGTACCTTCCTTGAGCTTCACCGTGTGGCTGGACGAGGCATTGTCGGCGGTTGGTTGCGTTTGAGCCGTTTGAGCCACAGACCAAACGCCGACCGCCAGAACCAGCGCGACGAAAAGAATCGCGAAAAACCGGCGCGCGACCCTTTGCATTCCGAATTTCATCGCTGTGTCTCCTGATCTTGATTTACACAACCCGATGTTGCGCATGCCAACATCATAGTCTTCAGATGTTGCTTATGTCAACATGGTCGCAAGAAAAAAGTTGACCGTGCTCAAAGCACAGCTTGAGGTGGGCTTGGCTGGCGCTGTTGGGGATTTCGCAATCTCCCGGGACTACGATAGGTTCGCCGATGGTTCAAAGGCGCGTGGCATCCGATTCCGGGGTGCGTCGAGACGCGGTCATGTTGCTGGGCACCCCGGAAGACTTCTGGCGCCCGACAATCGTATGGCAAGGCTTGACTCGAGTTTCGTGGGTATTACTATTACGGCCCGCAGCTTTCTATCGGCGTTCAAGGTGCCTTGACCGTTGGCGCGCCTCCGACTCGCCCTTCTGATTAGATCGCCGAACGGAGTCCTGGGGTCAGGGGACTTGGACCTGTCAGGCTGACGTCTGTAGCGGACGTGCCGTCCGCGCATCGCCTACGACGGCCCGAATGGTCGAGGTAAACCGCGAAATCAACTCACGCTTCGCTGAGAACCGGTTCCAGGCGATTCCAATCCGCCATTCGGCCGCCCGCGTCTGCAGATCGTGGAAGCGAACGCCGGGTACATTCATCCTGACAGCGGCGCTCGGAACCAGCGACACGCCCAGCCCGGCCCGAACGAAATTGAGGATGGTGAACATTTCGCTCGCTTCCCGCACGATGTGCGGCGTAAATCCGGCGCGACGGCAAAGGCCCAAAACGTGGTCATGGAACGTCGCGGACGTCGAGCGCGGAAGAAAGATGAACGACTCATCCCGCAGAGCTGCCAATCCTTGTTTGGGCTTGTAGGCAATCGATGGTGGTGCCACCACGACCAGCCGTTCACGAAACAGTGGAATGCTTTGCAACGCCGGATCCGCAATCGGTAAACGGAGAATCCCAATGTCCAAGGCCCCGTCAAGCAGAGCAGCAATTTGCGCCGGTGTCGACATATCGCGCATCCGCAGCTCGATGTGGGGGTAGGCTTCCTGGAAACGCAGGATCGTGCGTGGCAGAATCTCCGAGACCGAAGCGATCCCGAACCCAATGCCCAGCGCGCCCGCCCGGCCTTCCGCCGCTTCGCGCGTCAGGGTCAGCACCGAATGGGCGTCGGTCACAAGCTTATCGGCGAGCGGCAGGAGCACCCTTCCGGTCTCGGTCAACACAACCCGGCGGCGAGTTCGAGCGAACAGAACGCCTCCCACTTTGTCTTCCAGTCGTCGAATTTGCTTGCTGAGCGCAGGCTGGGACAGGAACAGCTTTTCCGCCGCCTTGCGGAAGTGTAGCTCGCTCGCCAGCAGCAAGAACGAATGCAATTCAGCAATTTCGATATTCATGACCGTACGTTATCACACACGGTAATCTAATTCATTGGACGAACTACTCAAGGCTGGTGATCATAGATCTGGAGGACCTATGTTCGATCGGTATCGAACCACATTCCAAAACATCGAGGCCGTGATTCTCGACTACGGCGAGGTTCTGTGCTCGCCGCCCGAGCTGGACCAGATAGTCCGCATGGCTGAGGTTTTCAACCTAGGGCTGGATGTTTTCCGGTCTCTCTATGAGAAGAATCGTCACCTCTACGATCGGGGCGACATTACGGCGCAACGGTATTGGGAGCTAATCGGCGTGGATGCTGGCATAACGCTGGCTTCCAGCCAACTCGAGCAGCTCCGCGCCTGGGACGTCGAAATGTGGAGCCGGCTCAATCCTGTGATGGTTGATTGGGTGGGCGCACTTCATTCTGCGGGAATGAAAACCGGGCTCCTGTCGAATATGCATGCGGACATGATCGTGCGCGTTCGCCAAAGCTTCGCTTGGTTCAGCCAGATTGACTCCCCAACCTTCTCGCACGAGGTAAGACTCGCAAAGCCAGAACCAGAGATCTACGAGCACTGCCTGGAGAGTCTGCACATTTCCCCTCACCAGGCGATGTTTATCGATGATCGCCCAGTCAACGTGGAGGCCGCGCACAAACTTGGCATGTCGGCGATCCGGTTTCAGTCGGCCACGCAACTGAAAGAAGAGTTGGGGGCGCTGGGGTTCACGGTGCTTCCGAACCCTCCGGCTTCGGTGTAGGAACAAATCAGGCACTGCTGCGCCGGTGGATGGACCCAATCTGGTGACATTGAACCTGAAGCGATCAATGCAGAGCGGCCCCGGAAAAGCCGAAGCGCTTCCCGATAGCAAGCTGGCGGTGGCCCTGGTAGGAGCAGGCCGCATGGCTTCGATCCATGCCGAGAACCTGAGCAGGCATGACGACGCTTTCGTTGCGGTGGTCGTGGATCCTCCAGATCACGCCGCGGCGACCGCCCTCGCCGACTTGGTTTTAAGGGAAATGAGGAGACCGCGCCTTCAACGCGCTCGCTCAAGCGCGAGTATGTTGCTCGTGTCAACACTGGCATGTATAATCGACGATGCACGCCATGCGACGACCAAAGCCGTATCATCACGGACACTTGCGCGAGGTCTTGTTACAAGCGGCCATTCAGCTGATCGCCGAAGTTGGGCCGGCCGCCTTCACTTTGCGGGAAGTAGCACGACGCGCGGGCGTCTCCCACAACGCACCTTATCGGCACTTTCCTGACCGGGAGGATCTGCTTGCGGCAGTGGCCGCCCAGGGATTCCGGGAACTGAACGCAGCTATGTCGGAGGCCGCCAACAAGCAACCGAACGCGCTCGGTCAATTGAAGCATGCAGGCGTGGCGTATGTGGAATTCGCTCTACGCAGACCCGAACACTTCACGGTCATGTTTGACGCGCCTGTTTCCAGGCAGAAGACTCCGGACTCCGCCGAAGCCGCAGATCAGGCGTTCGGGACATTGATGAAATTGGTTAAGAGTTCCCAGGATGAGGGGCGATTGCCTTCTGGAGATCTCCGTCAGTTGTCCCTTCTCGCGTGGTCGATGGTCCATGGAATTGCCAAACTGGCGACCGCCAGGCGTCTGCCATACGAGTCCAGAGCCGATATTCTGAAGTTCGCCAAATTCGTCATCGACAACTCCTTGCCCGTCCGTACCCCCTAAATCTCTATATTCGGGCAAGCTGGCTAGTCTCGGCTTCCGGTTCGCGCCCTTTCATCGACCCGTATTTTCTCCGTGGTGAGGACGAACCCGGAGATGGTGAGCAGTGGCGGCATCGCGGAGCGCTCGGCCATTGGCCAGGAGGTGTACCCACGTTTGTGTATTCACAAACCCTTGGGACAATCGTCAAGAAGACAGGCAAACAGAGCGCGTTTCCTTGGACCAGCCGAATCTCCCGCAACAGACGAGCAGCACTGAGCCGGGCGGTCTTTTCCCTCCCTTCGGCATCGTCAGCAACGTCGGGCGACTGGCTGCTGGGCCGGCTGAGCGTCGATCGGCAATCGCCGAAGGAGGATGGTTTGCTTCCACGTCAGAACCGTTTAGGCTAACAAGGGCATCGGCGGGCCCCAGGCCGTCATCCAATACGCATTCCAATCGCGGAGAACATCCATGGCTGTCACAACGGAAGTCCTGACGCCCCTTTCGCTCGAAGAAGTAAGGAAGATGGATGCCTATTGGCGAGCCTGCAATTATCTGGCGGCGGGCATGATCTATCTTCGCGCGAATCCCCTCCTCCGCGAGCCGCTGAGGCCAGAGCACATTAAGAATCGGCTGCTTGGGCACTGGGGTTCTGATCCCGGTCAATCCTTCGTGTGGGTCCATCTAAACCGCCTGATCAGGAAGTACGACTTGAATGTTCTTTACATCTCCGGCCCCGGTCACGGCGCGCCCGCCACGCTCGCCAACTGCTATCTGGAAGGCCACTACTCGGAGATCTATCCGGATAAGAGCCGGGATGAGGCGGGCATGCTCAAGTTCTTCCGGCAGTTCTCGTTTCCCGGAGGGATCGGTTCGCACTGCACACCGGAAACTCCCGGTTCGATTCACGAAGGCGGCGAACTGGGATACTCCCTCTCGCACGGATACGGAGCAGCGTTCGACAATCCTGATCTGATCGTCACGGTCGTGGTCGGTGATGGCGAGGCAGAAACCGGGCCGCTCGCGACCTCGTGGCATTCCAACAAATTCCTGAACCCGATTCGCGATGGTGCCGTCCTACCGGTGCTGCATCTCAACGGGTACAAGATCGCAAACCCCACCATCCTCGCACGCATCCCGCATGAAGAATTGGAGGCGCTGCTGACAGGATACGGCCACAGACCGTACTTCGTTGAAGGCAGCGATCCGTCCACGATGCACGAGAAAATGGCTGCAACCCTGGAGCGGTGCATCCTGGAGATTCGCTCCTTCCAGCAACATGCGCGCTCCACGGGCGACACCACGCGGCCGCGTTGGCCCATGATCGTTCTTCGTTCCCCGAAAGGATGGACCGGACCAAAAGAGGTGGACGGGCACAAAGTGGAAGACTTTTGGCGCGCGCACCAGATTCCGGTGCTCGACCCAGCCACGAATAAGCAGAATCTAAAACTCGTCGAAAACTGGATGCGCAGCTACCAGCCCGAAGAACTGTTCGACGCCAATGGAACCCTCATCCCAGAATTGCAGGAACTGGCGCCCTCCGGCGCGCGCCGCATCTCTGCCAATCCGCACGCCAATGGCGGACGGCTGCGCAAGGAACTCGATCTGCCAGACTTTCGCAACTATGCGATCAAAGTGAAAGCGCCGGGCGCGGCCTACGCCCCGCCAACCGACGTGCTGGCGCACTTCCTGGCGGAAGTGATGCGCCGCAACCTGAACGGCTTTCGTGTCTTCGGCCCGGATGAAACGGCCTCCAACCGCCTCACGGCGATCTACGCCGCTTCAAAGAAGACGTGGCTTGCCGAATACAAGCCGGAGGATGCCGACGGCGGCGAGCTCGACGCTTTCGGACGCGTCATGGAAATGCTCAGCGAACACACGCTTGAGGGCTGGTTCGAGGGCTACGTTCTCACTGGGCGACACGGCCTTTTGTCGACCTACGAGGCCTTCGTACACGTGATCGATTCCATGTTCAACCAGCACGCCAAATGGCTGGAGAAATCGAAGAAAGAACTTGACTGGCGTGCACCCGTACCCTCCATCAACATCCTGATTACCTCTCTGGTCTGGCGACAGGATCACAACGGTTTCACCCATCAAGACCCTGGATTTCTGGACGTGGTCACCAACAAGAGCGCAGACGTGGTCCGCATCTATCTGCCACCTGACGCGAACTGCCTGCTCAGTGTCGCCGATCATTGCCTGCGCTCGCGCGATTACGTCAACGTCATCGTGGCGGATAAGCAGGACCACCTTCAGTACCTCAACATGGAAGATGCCGTGACCCACTGTGCCAAAGGCATCGGCATCTGGGACTGGGCTTCGACGGACGACGGATCGGAGCCCGATGTGGTGATGGCTTGTGCGGGCGACATCGCAACCATGGAGTCCCTGGCTGCGGTTGCAATTCTGAAGAAGCACTTCCCTGATCTGAAGATCCGCTTTGTCAACGTTGTCGATCTCTTTCGCCTGATGCCCGAGACTGAGCATCCGCACGGACTCTCCGACCGCGACTTTGATTCTCTGTTCACCATCGATAAACCGGTCATCTTCAACTTCCACTCCTATCCCTCGCTTATCCACAAACTCAGTTACCGCCGCGAGAATCATGACAACATTCATGTGCGTGGATACAAAGAGAAAGGCAACATCAACACACCACTCGAACTCGCCATTATCAACCAGGTGGATCGCTTTGACTTGGCGATCGATGTCATCGATCGCGTCCCGCGCCTGCGCCCCATCGGCGCGCACATCAAAGATTGGTTGAAGAACCAGATCATCAACAGCATCAGTTACGCTCACGCCGAAGGCATCGATCAAGAAGAGATTCGCAACTGGAAATGGCCGGGGTAGGCACCATGGAAAACCTACCCGGAAAGCACGATCTGATTCTCGCCCTTAACAGCGGCTCTTCGTCGCTGAAGTTCGGCATCTTCTACCGCGGTGCGAGCGACGAAGAACCGCTGCTGACAGGAAGTGCTGAGGGCATCGGTCACAAGAACGGCAAGTTACACATCCGTTCTTCCGACGGGAACACGCTGGTTGCGCGCGAGAACATTCACGAGTCACAAAAGGCTGCTCTCGCCACTCTCGCTGAAGCGGTCAAGCAGCACATTCCCAGTACGCCCGTGGCGGTTGGCCATCGCATCGTCCATGGGGGGCCTAAACTCCATGCGCACCAGCTCATCACGCCGCAGCTGTTGCACCAGCTGCGCTCCGACACACACTTCGCGCCCCTGCACATCCCGCAGGCGTTAACGCTCATCGCCTCCGCGCAGTCGATCTTTCCCTCTGCCTCGCATTTCGCCTGCTTTGATGATGCCTTTCACCAGACCATGCCCGAGGTGGCAACGCACCTGCCACTCCCGCAGCGCTGCTTCGACGCAGGGATCCGACGCTATGGTTTCCATGGTCTGTCCTACGAGTCCCTCGTGCATCATTTCGGCGCGCAGCTTCCCGAACGAGCCATCTTCGCGCATCTCGGCAATGGAGCGAGCCTCTGCGCTCTGCGCGACGGAATATCGATCGACACAACCATGGGCCTGACTCCCACCGGCGGAATCCCTATGGGAACGCGCTGTGGTGACCTTGACCCTGGCGTCTTCCTGTACCTGATGCGTACTGAGAGGGTTGGCGCCAACGAGCTTGAAGATTTGCTCAACCATCACAGTGGCCTCTTCGCTCTCTCTTCCGGCGAGAGCGATGTCAGGGTGCTGGAGGCCCGTGCCCGCTCCAACGATCTACACGCCGCTCTGGCGCTGGATATCTTCGCGGTTTCGGTACGCAAGGTAATCGGAGGATACGTCGCGCTTCTCGGTGGTGTGGACCTTCTTGTCTTCACCGGCGGCATCGGAGAACACAGTCAGCGCATTCGGTCCGCCGCTACGAGCGGCCTCGAATTTCTCAGCCTGACCGCAGACAAGATTCAGATTGTCCCCACCCAGGAGGAAAAACAGATTGCCCGCCGTTGCCGCACGATGATCATGCAAGTCTGAACTCGCCGACAAGCCTTCTCAAGACCGTGGGAACAGGAGAAGAGGGCTGATATCGTGCTCATCAGCCGCACGCCCGCATCGCCTGGCTTCACTTGCTTACAGATTCTCGTAAAATTGAGGGGGGCGCAGAAGAGCCGTCGCTGGAATCACGTGGGGCAACGAGGGTGCGGATCGTATCGAGGCAGGAGAACAACCCAAACCGGGGCCGCCAGGTCCACTGGATTAGAGGTATGGCAGGCAAGCGGAACTGCAAATGGATGAACCCGTTCGCGAGCGAGAAAGTTACGCGGCTCGAACATCTTTGGACGCCTTCGGATTGGAGTGAAGCCTCGCCTGTAACGCTTTCTTTAAACTGTCCAACCGCAGTCCCTCGGTCTTTCGCTCGTTGCGAAGTTCTTGCATCCTGACCTCGTGCTTCTTGAATGGAGCGGGTTCGTAACGATTCATCATGCCTCCCAAGGGAGCTAAAGGTCTAGTCTGGTCGCGGGAATCAGGACCGCATTCAAGCGGAAGATGAATTGTAGCTGGTCCTGCGTATACTCTATTTACCCTGCCTCAATTCAGAATGGTCACGCATTTCTTCTGGGAACAAGCTCCCCCCTTGCCGTCCCGCCAAATGTGGAGCGGCAATCCCAAGGGGGCGTGTTCGTCGATGACTCTTCGACTGCTTCTTTGAATGCCATCTCCGCACGCTTCTCTAGCGGCAGGCGAAGGACATTCTTCGAAGCTCTTTTCATTCGTCACCTGTAGCACACGGTCAAGAGGCGGAGATACAAGGTGCGCTTTTTCCTTCTGGCGCTGGTCTTGCTTCTGACTTCCCAGGCTACCGACGTGCTTAAGAAGAACCCCGAAGAACCAATGCGATCCTTCACGTAACCTGTCAAGGAGCGGCTTTTCGTTCAACACCAGCAGAGCACGCTCATTTAGAGGAAAGAGCGGTCGCAACCATTCCCTGCTTCTTGAGCTCCTCTTTCTGGATGTTGACGCCTCCCTTGAAGTACGCGCCTTCATCGATGGAGATGCGCTGGGTCGCAATGTCGCCCGTGACCACGGCCGACTGCTTCAGGTCGACCCGGTCACTCGCTTGAATACTGCCTTCCAGCTTACCCTGCACGACCACGGCGCAGGCGTTGACGTTGGCTTTAACGCGCCCGTTCGGCCCGATGGTTAGACGGTTTCCTTTCGGGTCAATCGTGCCTTCCACCTGACCATCTATATAAAGGTCTTCGCTGCACGACAGTTCCCCTTTGATCACAACCGACTTGCCGATGAAGGTCATTTCCCCGCGAGCATTGTCCGGTGCTTTGGGCGTTTCCATTAGCGGCCCTCCTGGAAGAGATACTGAGGAAGATTGAATTCTACTCCCAATGGCCAGGACTCCACAGGGGGCAGGGGTAGAGCTCGTTGGAACTGAACACTGGCCAGCGACCTTCAGCGAGCATGGCGGAAGCCGCCCCGCCTCCTCCAACGTCCTAGAACTCCAGGTGCAGAGACATCTGGATGAAACGGGGACTTCCGATGGTGTGCTGGATCACGCCCAGGTTTCCGAGGGGAGGAAACGTGTAGCACGGATCGGGATTGAAGCAGGGATTGAAAGTCACATTGTTGTTGTGGGTATCAAAGCTGGCATGGTTGGCAATGTTGAAGAAATCGGCCGAGTACTTGAGAGCGAAGCGCTCGGTGAGCTGCGTCTTCTTGATGATCGACGCATCCGCGCGCGACTGGAAAGAACCGCGAAAGATGTTGCATCCGCCGGTGGAGAAGGCGCTCTCAACCGTATCGCAGAAATTGCCACCGGTAGTGGTGGGAGCGCAGGGAGGAACGCCGTCCTGGCCGGGTTGCAGTTGCGGGATGACGAACGCCGCCGGATTCAGGAACGGCATACCGGTGGCGGCGTTGCCGTGCTGTTGCGCAGTCTGGGGCGTAAAGCCGGATGCCAGGGGGACGACAGGGTTGGTGATGAAGTCATTGGCGCTGTAGTACTGACCACCGACTGATCCGGAGAAATCATACACGTTGTACGGCTGGCCACTCTCGAAGACCAGAAGCTGCTGGCGGCCCATCCATTAACGAGTTTGCCGGCGAAGGATTTTTTGGCCGAGAACTGGGGCAGTTCGTAGTAAAGATGGATGGTGGCGACGTGGGTGCGATCGAAGTCGGAAGACGCGCAGGCGGTATGCGGCTGAAGCGGGTTGTTGCCGTTGTAGAACAGGCCCAGCCCGCTTTGATCGTCGAGGGGTATGCGACCAGGTGTAAGACCCGGTGACTTCGAGTCCGTGCTTGAGGCGTTTGTTGAGGCCGATTTGCAAGGCGTTGTAGGTGGAAATGCCATTCGCAGTCCAGAAGACAGAGTTTGGACTGAAGCCGAGGTAAGGTGAACGCAGGTCGGTGTTGCCGCCCGTGGAGGTGTTCAACGGCTCAGTCAGAAGCGTGGCAGAGGGCGGGTTGGGCGGACCATTGGTGCAGTTGGGATAGGTCGGATCGTTGTGGTCAAACGGTGTATATCCATAAGAGTAAATCTGCCCGTTGATGGGATGCGCGGGCGTGGCGATCTGGGGCTGGTTGAAGGGGATCGGCTGCGTGAGATGCACGCCGTGGTTGCCAGCGTAGCCAATCGTGAACACGGTGTCTTCGGCGGCCTGCCACTGCATGTCGAAGGTCCAGTTTTTAGAGTAGGGCAGCTTGTTGCGAGAATCGTAGCCACCGCACAGGAAGGGCGTAGATCCGTTGATCAGGCCATTTTGGTTTGGCACGAGAGCGATCACACGGGACAGATCCTGCGGCGGCGGAGGGGGAGGCGTGTTGCCGAACGGATTCGCGAAAGTGGAACCGCTGACATTCGACATGGGCAAGGTAAAGGGTGGCTCGAGGGTTACGCCGAAGGGACCATTGAAGCCGAAGCCTGCGCTGGGCGAGTACTCTGTGAAGAACTGGCCGCGGTCGTAAAACATCCAGAATCCCCCGCGGAAGACGATGTTCTTGAAATGCGAGGGACTCCAGACGACGCCCAGCCGCGGAGCAAAGCCCCATTGCCTGCCCGTGAGCGTTGAATTGCTCACGCCCTTGGATGAATTCCGGAAATCGTCGGAACCTCTTGCGGGAAACCTTGTGGAGCAGCATTTTTTCAGATCGTCTTCAGATTACCCGGCTATGTTTATCAGTTTCTCCGTAGATTGCGTTTCCGTTGCTTCTGCTGTGGCTTCGGAAAGATCAGCGATTCCGTGTTCTTCGGGTTTTCTGGCGACTGGCCTGCTGGCTGGTGGCCTTCGACAAATCGATCGTTCCACGTTTTTCACCTTGCTCCGATCTTTCCTATTGACGCTCGTTCTCGCCGTCAGCGTCGTCGCTCAGACGGATCGGCCGTTTGCGTCTCGAACCGTCGCAGGAACGGTTCGCGATCCTTCCGATGCCGCCATTGCCGGCGCTCAGGTGTCGCTGTTCGATCGAACCGGTCGGCGTATTGCTCAGACCACGACCGACCGTTTCGGAAATTTTCGCTTTGACCGGATCCCGCAAATCGACTACGAAGTGCAGGTGGAGCAGGAGAGCTTCAAGACGACGCGCGTGTCTGTCTCGCTCGATACCCGCGATCGGCCCCTTCGCATCGTGCTGCCGATCTCGGTTGCCGCGCAAGAGGTGACGGTCCGCGCGGAAACCTCGCCCCCGCTGGTGAATACGGAAACGTCGGATAACCAGGACGCCAACTCGATCGATCGTGCTGCCCTCGACCGCGTCCCCGTCTTCGATCAGGACTACGTAACCACGCTCTCGCGCTTTCTGAACGACAGTGCGATCGGCACCAACGGAGTGACGCTGGTGGTCAACGGGATTGAGGCCAACGGGCCAGGGGTCACACCTTCCGCCATCAAAGAAGTCAAGATCAATCAGGATCCTTATTCTGCTCTCTACGCGCGCCCCGGGCGAGCCCGCATCGAAATCGCGACCAAGGGTGGAACGCCCCAGTTCCACGGGACCGCGAACTTCCTGCTGCGCGACTCTGCCTTTGACGCGGCCAACGCATATTCGACCACCAAGCCATCTGAGCACCGCCACTTTTTCGAGGGCTCGGTGACCGGCCCTCTGAGCCACAACCCGAAGACCGCGTTTCTTCTCGGGCTCGAAGCGGATCAGGACGATCAGCAGGCAGTTGTGGTTGCCCAAAATCTAAACGGCCCCGTCCACGAAAACGTCGCTGTGCCCATGCGGCACTACTTCCTTTCCACCCGGGTCTTCCATGACCTCAAGAATGGCGACCAGTTTTGGATCGGGTATTCCTACGAGCACAAAACGACCGACAATCAGGGCGTCGGCGGCACGGTTCTGCCCGAAGCCGGAACCAACGTCCACTTCCTGGAACATGAAGTCAACGTGAGCTACACCCATGCGATCTCGTCGAAATGGCTCAACCAGCTTCGCTTTCTGATTGGCCACTTCGATACTCCCACCACCAGCCTGAGCCCTTCTCGGCTGATCTTGGTGTCAGGAGCCTTCACGGGCGGAGGAGCGCAGGCGAACTCACGCCGCACCGAATATCACTTCGATGGCGCCGACATCATTTCCTACGTCAGCGGCCGCCACCAGCTCAAGTTCGGAATCGACGTGCCCGACATCAGCCGCCGTGGCATGGACGACTTCACCAACACGGCCGGCACCTACACCTTCGACAGCCTCGCTGCCTACCAGAAGTCCAAGCCATCCACCTATCTTGTGCAAAAGGGGCAAGGTCATGTCGTTTTTCTCGAAAGGACCGTCGCCGGATTCATCGAAGACAATCTGCGACTCAAGCCCAATTTCTCCCTCGCCCTCGGCTTGCGATACTACTGGCAAAACTACTTTCACGACGATCCACACAACTTCGCTCCACGCCTCGCCTTCGCCTATGCGCCCAAAACGGGCGGCAAGACCGTGATTCGCGGAGGAGCCGGAATGTTTTTTGATCGCAGCGGACCGCGTCCCATTGCCGATCTCCTCCACTTCAACGGTGTCAACCTCCTGCGCTTCATCGTCGCGAATCCGTCCTATCCGGTAACCGCAGCGCAACTAGCTGCTGTGCCTGCCAGCGTGGTGGTGCTCGATCCGCGCGCCAACATTCCTTACAGCGTCCAGTATAGTGTCGGTCTTGAGCGGCAGATCACCGCCAAGAGCACGCTCAGCGCCAGTTACGTGGGTTCTCGCGGCATTGGAACTTTTCGCTCGATTGATGCCAACGCTCCGCCGCCTCCGAACTACGCGACCCGGCCCAATCCCAACCTGGGCCAGGAACGAATGATTCAATCGGAGGGATACCAGAAGAGCAACGGGCTCGAGATCACTTTCCGTGGACGGCCGAGCAAATATTTCAGCGGCCAGGCGCAGTACACACTCAGCAAGACTTATAACAACACCAGCGGCATAACGTATTTTCCCGGCAACAGCTACGCTCCTAATTCGGACTGGGCGCGCGCCGACACCGACCGGCGTCACAAGTTCGACCTGCTGGCATCCGCCCAGCCCGTGAAGGCGTTCACCGTGGGCGTGGCGCTGTCCCTCTACTCCGGACAGCCCGTGAACAAAACCACCGGTAACGACGACAACCACGACGGCATCACGAATGACCGTCCGCCTGGGGTGCCCCGCAATACGCTCTACGGTCCCGGCCTGGTGAACCTCGACCTCAACGCAGCCCGTGACTTCGTCTTCGCCAAGTCCCGCAAAGAACCGCTGACTCTGACTGTGGCCGTGAACTCCTTCAACGTCTTGAACCACAAAAACGACTTGACCTACCTGGGCGTGGCCACGTCGCCTTTCTTTGGGCGCGGAGTGCAAGCCCTGCCTCCCCGTCGCATGCAATTGAATATTGAATTCAAGTTCTAGGCCTTGCGCGGGCCCGGCCAAAGTTCGGAGACGAGGCGGGCCCGAACGCGCGTTTTCATGCGAATTTAACCTCCGCTTAACCTGCCCGTTACGTGTCAAGGATACCTTCGCAGCGTTGAGCGGGCGCCCTTAGGGAGGAACCCAATGAAATCCCCAAGCATCTTGCGACTCGTTGTAGTTTGCGCTGTTCTGCTGGCCGGCTTGGCCGCGTCCGGACAAGTGGTAGTGTCGACTCCTTACGCAGTCTCAATCTTCACGACCAGCATTCCGGGAGTCGACTTCGCCCCCGATTCGATCGCCGTGCTGAACGGGCACGTCTTTGTCGGCTATGGCGACGGGGCGGCCCCGGATGGCTCCGACGGCAAGAGCAGCACCATTGTTGAGTACAAGTTAAACGGCGATAGGGTCACAACCTGCAGCGTGCCCGGCCACAATGATGGCCTTCGCGTGAATCCCAGCACCAAACAGCTGTGGGCAATGCAGAATGAGGACGGCAACCCCAATCTCGTCATCATCGATCCGAGCACCAGAAGCCAGACCATGTACACGTTCGGCCCCACGCCGCACGGCGGCGGCTACGACGATATCGCATTCCGCGGGAACGACGTATTTCTGAGCGCCTCCAACCCGGCCAACAGCCCGAACTCGGCGCCCGCCATCGTGAAAGCTCGCATCAAAGGAAATACAGTGGTGGTGACCCCGGTGCTGAGCGGTACGGCGACGGTGGCCGATATCCCGACCAATACCGCGATAGCTCTGAACCTGCAGGATCCGGACTCGATGATCTTCAACCCGTTCGGTGACCTGGTTCTGGACAGCCAGGCGGATTCCGAATTGATCGTCGTGCACCGCCCCGGGCATCGGGACCAAACCGCCTACCATCTGCCCATAACGCGGAACGGATCTCCGGTCCAAATCGACGACGCGGTTTTTGCCACGGCCAGCCACGGAATGATCCTGGTGTCTGATCGTGACGGCGAAACCGTGTACGCGATCACGCGCAACATTTTCTCGCCCGGCGCAGCGTACAGCGCGACGCCCAGTTCGGTGGCGGCTCTGGATCCGGATACTGGCGTTCTCACCGAGGTTGTGACCGGGATGGTGAGTCCGCACGGGATGGCGTTCGTATCGGCGCGCGAGGAAGAGTAGATCGTCGCCTTCTTTCTAGGATTGAAGATGTCCCGGGTGCCGTTCGCTCTCGGGATCGGAATTTTGGGCCCGAGACATCTCCGATCAGACCAAGTGACGCACCTTCCGGGTGGCCGACCATCAGGGGTGCTAGGGGTTTGCGACTGGAGGACGTACCGTGTTTAAGAAACTACATCGAATCTCCATTGCGTTCACTGTCACGCTGCTGGCAGCGGCTCCCGCGTTGGCTCAACGCTCCGACCTACATGGCGGCCGTCACATTTTGCTGATCAGCATCGATGGCATGCACGCCCTCGATTACAAGAATTGCGTAAGCGCGCATACCTGTCCCAACCTGGCGGCTCTTGGAAAGACCGGCGTGAACTACACCCGCACATCGACCTCCCGGCCATCCGACTCGTTTCCTGGCTTGATGGCGATCGTCACTGGAGGCACTCCAAAGACCTTGGGCGTCTGGTACGACGTCGGCTACGACCGAGTGTTGGCGCCTCCCATCAACACTACCAGCAACGGCTTACTCGGTGGAACCTGCACCCCGGGACAGCCAAACGGCGCCCGCACGGAGTACGAAGAGGGCATCGACATCGATCAGACAAAGCTCACCGGCGGCAGTCCCCTGTATACCAATCCGATCGACGGCGGGGTCCTGTCGATCGACCCTACGAAGTTGCCCCGCGATCCCTTCCACGGATGCATGCCGGTTTATCCGTGGAACTTCATCCGCGCGAACACGATTTACGGTGTTATCCACAAGGCCGGGGGCTATACCGCCTGGGCGGATAAGCACGCCGCCTACGCGGCAGTTTCGGGTCCGACCGGTACCTCCACGCCGAGCAACGTGGACGATTACTACGCACCCGATATTAATTCCGACGTTGTGGCTCTGCCCGGAATAACCACGGTGACCGGCTTGAATTGCGCCACGATCCCGATCAGCGGAGCCTGGATGGACGGCTTCGACAGCGTCAAGTGCAACGACCAGCTTAAGGTCAACGCCGTCCTGAACTGGATTCATGGCAAGACTCACCTTGGTGGAAGCGACGGTCAGGTGCCCGCCATATTCGGGATGAACTTTCAGGCGGTGAGCGTCGGGCAGAAGCTGATTGCGGGAGGCGTGAAAGGCGGCTACACGGATGGGGCCGGCACTCCGACCGCAACCATGCTGGCCGAGATCGAGTATGTGGATGGCGCAATCGGCCAGATGGTTGCCAACCTGAAGAGCGCCGACCTCCTCGATTCGACCGTCATCATCATCACTGCCAAGCATGGCCAGTCCCCGGTCGACACGAACCGCTTCTTCCCCATTCCGGGCCACAGCGGGACCAACGGTACGCCCCCCTCGAAAGTGCTCGGTCTGGCCTACCTTCCGGATTCCGAGATCAACCAGATCGGTGCCACCGAAGACGATATTTCCCTGCTCTGGCTGAGGCCTGGAGCCGATACCCTTTCCGCAGTCAACTTGCTCGAAACCGAAGGCAGTAATGCTGGTATTGGACAGATCTTCTACGGGTCGTCGCTGGCCACCACCTACGACGCGCCCGGGCTGCCTCCCCACGGCGACCCTCGCACGCCAGATATCATCGTCCAGCCGAACGTTGGCGTGATCTATACCGGGAGCTTGAAAAAGCAGGCGGAACACGGGGGCTTCGCCCAGGATGATACGAACGTGATGTTGCTCGTCTCCAATCCGGGCATCAAAGCCCGAACGGTCACCACCTTCGTCGAAACGACTCAGGTGGCGCCCACGATCCTGTCAATTCTAGGGCTCGACCCGAACGCCCTGACCGCAGTAAGGGTGGAAGGTACCCAGGTTCTTCCTGGTTTTGGACAAGGCCCGAATTGATCGTGATTGCCGATGAGATACCCGTGTCCCCGCCTTGCGGGCGGGTAGGCTTGGCAGCGCTCAAGCGACCGAGGCTTGGAGGAAATCAAGCCGACCGATGATGATGGTTGATGGTTGCAAAGCTTGCAGTCGAGGAGAGTCCTGTGTCAGCGTCATTCATTTGGAGGATTGCAGTTCCGGCAGTGCAGGTCTAAGCTTGCCGGGCCCACAGCAGGCACGGCGCTGCACCCGTCGTTACTAGACCGGTCGGCACAGCGCCACGACAGAAACGGTCCTTGGGGAAGAGACCGTTCGACGAGCGTCCCAGAGAGGGATATCTGGGGCGCTTCGTGTGTGCGCTTACGGGCAACAGCACCGGTCAGTTGTTCAGCAACCGCCCGGGCCCGCGTACCGTAATAACGAAACTGAGGAGCACAATGAGCCCAGCGCCACCTTACTCCGCAAAGGCCCTTACCTGCCAAAGGCAGTGGTCGATGACCGTGCTTTTCCGAACTCTCTTGGATGTGGCAACTCCAGAAGTCTTCACGAATCCCTCCCTATGGGGTGTCTCGGCGTTCGGCCGTTCAAAAATGGTTCGCCCTCGATTCCAGGAACTATTCTCCCGGCGACACCGCCACCGCTACCCAAGTCGGCGCGCAGGTTGAGCAACAGACCGAGGCAGACTATGAAGCTTTCTTGACGGCGACCTTGCTTGACGACGGCTTGAGTAGATCGGCAAGCTCCATGTTCCGTAACAGTTCCGCACGGACACGGTCGGCAACACCATTGACGATCTCGGCTCCGTCGTGAGCGGGATCGATATGGACCCGGAAGGGGCGTGTACCGAAGGGCATAGCAACGACATTGACGATAGCCTTCGCGACTTCCGATACATCGGCATCGGCCGCGGCGGTCAACTCAAAGCCTTTCATGATCTGCTTTGCCAGATTGACAGTCGGTCCAGACTCATACACTTTCAAGCGCGCCTTGTCTTCCGGTGATCCAGAGTGGGCAAAATGATTCGTACCGGAGGTGAACGCACCTGGAACGACGATATTGGTTTCGATGTTCCAGCGCGCAAGTTCCCCTGCATAGCTGACGGCGAGGGCATCCATGCCGGCTTTCGCGGCAAAATATGGAGCCAGGTATGGCGGAGTTCCTCCGCGAGTGCTGGTGCTGCTTACCCAAACCACCAAGCCATTCCCCTGCTTGCGCAGCACCGGCAGGGCTGCACGGTTCACCCGCTGTGAGCTCACTACATTGATGTCGTAAAGCTGTGCCAGTTGGTTGGGCGTGAAGGCCTCGGCAGGGCCGAAGACCATATGGCCAGCGTTGTGGATCACGTCGTCGAGTCGCCCGTTCTCGCTCGCAATCTGTTGAATCGCCGCATCCACCGATTCCTGCGACGCAACATCCATTTCGATGGTGCGCAGATCGACCTTGTTCTCTGCGGCAAACCTCTTCGCGGCTTCGACTTGAGCTGCGTTGCGCCCTTTGGTCTCGCGCATACTGGCGTACACAATATGGCCGGCTTTCGCCAGTTCGCGGGCGGTCAACTCGCCAAAGCCGCTCGATGCTCCTGTGATTACGATTACCTGTTTCATGACCATTTTCCTTTGTTTGAACGTTTTCTGTTTGCTTGCTTTCGGTCTTCCGGGCGCCTGGCGTGCAATTGGTTTAAGCGAATCCGCCGTTCGCACGCACGACCTGAGAGTTCACCCATCCGCCATCTGGTCCGGCCAGGAAAGAAACAATGTTGGTTATGTCGGCCGGTTGTCCTACGCGTTCCAGCGGCGCCATCTTGCTGATCTGTGCGATTTGCTCCTCGGTCTTCCCTTTCAGGAAGAGTTCGGTCGCAACCGGCCCGGGCGCGATGGCGTTGACCGTGATATTGCGTCCGCGGAGTTCGTTCGCCAGCACGTGTACCAGGCCTTCGACGCCGGCCTTGGATGCAATGTAGGTACCGTAAGAGGGAAAAGACTTGGCCAGCACACTGCTCGAAAAGGCGATGATTCTCCCACCCGCGGCGATGTGTTGGGCTGCCTGGGCTAGGACCAAGAACGTACGACGCAGGTTCGTGGAAACGACCTTGTCGAACAGTTCGACGTCGCCTTTGCCGATCGGCGAGAGCGGCATGATTCCCGAGTTGTTGACGACCACATCGACGCTGCCGAAATTCTTCATGGTGTCTTCGAAGAGACGCTCGACGTCGGTCGGTTTAGCCACATCTGCTTTGACGGCGATGGCTTCGCCACCCATCCCTTTGATTTCGGCCACTACCGTTTCAGCCTCGCTGGCATTGCTTAGGTAGTTCACGACCACGGCGAAGCCATCCTGTGCCAGTCGCTTCGCGACACGCGCCGCAACGCGCCTGTTGCTCAGCCAGCCGGCCGTAAGCCGCGCGTTGCAACGGTTGCGGAATATGTTCCATGACGACCTCCTCATCAGGAGTTCATCGGGATATGAGCCCACTCCCAAGGGCCAACGCCTTCTGCAAGAACTGGAGACAACACTGCCGCGATTGGATCGCCTGCTCAGCGGTGCGGAATTTGATCCGGCAAAGGAAAAAACCTCGTTTCGGATTGCCGCCACCGATCACGCTTGTCATGTGCTTTGTCCGCTGCTGTGCCAGACTGTGCTTGTATCCGCAAGCCGGGTCTCCTTCGATTTCGTCCCGCTCCACGATGGAACATTCGAGGCGATCGTCAAGGGCAGGCTGGACTTGCTGCTCAACGCCGATGACGGTACTGCTCCCGCGCACTTTGCAAGAGAGATCATCTTCGAGGTTGACTTTGCTTGTGTTGTAGCGAAGGAGAGCAGATTCTCGCGAGCTTTGACGCTGAAACAGTACCTCGCCGCAGATCACATCGGAGTCGGCATTCTGGGAGGAATCCAGACCATCCCCGAAAAGAGATTGGCCGCGATCGGCGCTGCACGCCGCTGCCCGATCTGGGTTCCCTATCACACAACTGCGATGCGTAGTCTTGCCGGCACGAACCTCGTCGCGACTGTACCCAGGCGGATGGCGGAGCTCGAGGCATCGAATCCTGCCATAAAAATACTCCGAGCCCCGCCGGTGCTTGGACGTTTCAGCTATCTCATGTCCTGGCACACGCGAATGAATACTGACGCGGCCCACACCTGGTTGCGTTCAACCATCCGTGAGGCCGGAAGGCGAATATCGATTGCGTGAAGTTCGGGTTTCTGATGTCTAAGGCGACCTGTGATCGAGTTGATGGATGTGGGAGTTTATGAAATGCGCGCAAGCGATTGACAATATGGTGGCCGTGGACGGAATCGAACCGCCGACGCCAGCCTGGGGAATCCGGTCGAGTGCGAACCGGCTTCCGGTGTGAAGGCAAACACCATTCCGCTGTGATTCCGAACAGCATTCCGTTCTCAAGGGGAACAGAGATTCCGCTGGGAAGGCGAACACTTTTTGCCGTCTCCCGAAAAGGTGTTCGGCTTCGGGCGGAATGTTTTGCACAAGGCGAACGGGGAGAGGGGCAAGCGGCGCGGGACAATAACCCGGCATTGAAACTCCCTAAGTAAGGAGAACAGGGCGGGTAAGCTTTGTTGTGGTGCTGGCAACGATGGGCTCCAAAATGCTAGCGCCACACTGAGTCGTGCGTGCCGGAGAGGGCTCTGTCCAGATAGGTTGCGGCGCTGATCAGCGCCAGGTGCGTGAATGCCTGTGGGAAGTTGCCGAGATGTTGCCCGCTCGCACCAATTTGCTCCGAGTAGAGCCCCAGGTGGTTGGCGTATCCCAAGAGTTTCTCGAACAACAATTGAGCCTTTTCCAACTCGCCGGCGCGCGCCAGGCATTCGATGTACCAAAACGAGCATGCCGTGAAGCTACCCTCTCCCCCTGGAATCCCGTCCACATGGGTGCGTTCGGCCTCGTAGCGATGGACAAGGGTATCCTCGACTAACCGTGCTTCGATCGCTTTCATCGTCGAGCGCCACATCGGATCGACCGGGCTGATGAACCGCATGAGTGGCATCAGGAGAACCGACGCATCCAGATCTTTGGTCCCCTTGGACTGCACAAACGACTGCAGTTCGTCATTCCAGAAATTTGTAAAGATGTCCTCTCGTATCGCGTCGCGGGTGCGCTGCCAGGCATCGAAAGCACCCGAAAGGGAGCGTTTCTGCGCAAGGCGCAGTGCTCGGTCGAAAGCCACCCAGCACATCAAGCGCGAGTGCAGGAATTCACGCGCCCCGCCACGAACCTCCCATATGCCTTGATCGGGCCGTCGCCAGTTCTTGGCCAGCCACTCCAGTATCCGCTGAACTTCCTGCCACCCGGCCTGCGAAATTGAGTCACCATACTTGTTTGCGAGATAAATGGAATCCATCATTTCGCCATAAATGTCCAGCTGTAATTGCTGATAGGCTGCGTTTCCGATACGGACGGGCTTCGAATCTTCATAGCCCTGCAGATGATCCAGCGTCAGCTCATCGACCTTCTGCCTGCCATCAATCCCGTACATCACCTGTAACGGTCCCCGCTCCGCATCGTCGCCCAGTCGCCCCTTCAGCCAGTCGATGAACGCCTCAGCCTCTTCGACAAAGCCCAGTCGGATCAGCGCATAGAGCGTGAATGCCGCATCTCGTAGCCATGTGAAGCGATAATCCCAATTGCGCACTCCGCCAATTTGTTCTGGCAGGGAAAAGGTCGGCGCTGCAATCAGCGATCCATGCTCCCGGCTGATCAGCAGCTTTAACATCAGAGCCGAACGGTTGACCATTTCGCGCCACCGGCCCTTGTACTTTGATTTCGCGATCCATTCTTTCCAGAAACGCGCTGTCTCGTGGAAGCGCTGCTCTACGAACTCCATCTCGGGTTGCTCGCCTTGTACGCGAACTCCACCAAAGACAAAGGTCGCCCTCTCGCCGGCTCGGAGCCTGAAATCTGAGATTGCATCGGCGGATTCTTGTCGTAGGACAACGGTGGAGTACAGCGCCAGCGGCGGGAAATCATCGCTCGCTGGCGAAAAAATTGCGTACCGGTCTTCGATGTTCACACTGTGACCACACATCGCATAGTTAAATCGTGGTTGGCACCGCATCTTGAAATCAACCTCGCCCCTGACAACTGCTACGGTGCGGATGATCTCATTCGGTTGCTCCCCGTCGGTCCCAATTGGCATGTAGTCAGTCAACTCGGCCACACCCTCTTCCGCAAGGAATCGCGTGAGCAGAATGTTCGTATCTGGGAAATACAGCTGTCGCACCTGCCTTTTTCTGAGTTGCACCTCAATCTGAAAACAGCCACCTTTCTCATCATCGAGCAGGGCTGCAAACACAGTGGGAGAATCGAAATTCGGGTAGCAGAGAAAGTCGATTGAACCGTTTACACCCACGAGGGCAATGGAGCGCATATTGCCAATCACCCCGTAGTTCTCAATCGGTTCAAAGCTCATCGACGTGGGTCAGTTCCGAAGGTAAATTCTAGCTGATCCGAGACAGGCCGCTCAAAACGTGAAATCCGGCGTCGCGAGTGGCCGCCTTGCGCCTGCCGACACGTGAGTCTTTCACTGGGGGATTATTCCGAGTTGCTGCTGCAAAGTCAGGTTGTCTTCGATGTGCCAATTCTCGGCGACGCGTCCATCGGCGATGCGGTAAATGTCAGTGGCGACGAAATTGATCGTCTGGCCTTGGCCTTGAATCTGCCCGAAGCGTCCGGTGAAGTGGCCGCGGAAACGCAGGTGCGCGACGACACGATCACCGGCCACGATCATCTGCTCAATCTCGCAGCCGATGTCCGGGATCGCGAGGCGTGTCAGCTTGGAGGCTGCCAAGGGTCCGGCAATTCCCTGTGGGCGCCCGCTCGGCAGCGTATTGTCGACAAAATTCGGCGCAAGCGCCGCGCGCGCTAGGGCTTCGTCCCCGATATTCCAGAACGTATCGTAGCGGCGCGCGGCAAGAATTTGGGCGTCGGCCTGTTGTTTCGGCAAACTACGATCGACGATTAGGTTATGTGGCACAAGCAGTGGAGTGTCGGCCGCAAAGGTGTGCATCAGTGGCGCCGAGAACATCGCTGCAAATGCCGCCGATGCAATGAAGGTCAAAAAGCGCTCCTTACCCGTAACGAGTTTCGTTCGCGGCAGACTCCGGATGATCTTCCCGGTCAAACTGGTGCGGGCTGTCGCGACGAGCCGATTGCCGGATGCGAGCACAGCTTCCGCGATGCTGCGACCCAAACCGCTTTTGCTGCCGGTTACCAACCAGACCTTAGACATGAAACTCCTCCAAGACGTATAGCCCGGCTGGATCAGACTCGCTATTTCCAGATTTGTCCAGGCAGACAAGGGTGCGCGGCTAACCCTTCGAGAACGGCTTCACAAGGCCCTGAAAACACTTTCATAAAGCCCCTGGTGCGACTCGCCGCAGCCCGCTGAAGATTGTGTTGGCAAGTGAGGACTCAGATATGTCGAATATTCGTCTCAATCGTATCCAGAAGATCACGGTGAAAACCCAACCGAGCACGAATGCTCGTGTGTGAACCGCGTTCTGTTTGTGCTCTGCTGCGAGTGTGTTCATTATGGAGAACCCCGTACGGCAAAGTGAATTGCGGAATTGACCAATCCCGTCACTTCCCTCCGCGCTCCATTGATCAAGTGCAAAAACGGCGCACAACCCCGTTCAGGACATCAAACAAAAGCAATTCATCACCCAAATTGCCCTTTAGCGCAGGCTGCTGAAGAAGCGAGCCTTTTGGATCCTCTCGAAGATGCGTCGTGCATCGGGGTGATCGACGGAGGCGACGGTGACGTCATAATTGCTGCGCCTTGCCGGAAATGCCGAGGTGGCCGATGAATTTCGCGCTTGCACCTGCTGCCGACGCATTGGCAATCGATCGCCTCGCAGAAAGAGTACGGCGAGGTCTGGAAGTCGGCGCAAAGCCCTCATCCGCGCGTAAGCCACTCTGTTCGTGCTGCATCCCAGCAATAGTGCGCAGTGCCAATTTGAATGGCGCTCCACGATCGACAGCACAAAAACGAAGCGCTCGAATGGGTCCAGTTTTGTCACGGTATCAATTTCGCATTCTCTCGGTGTCCCGTGTTGGCCTGTTTCCCAGAGATCCCGTTTCTGGCCGTATCGAGCTGACGCAGGCGAAACAGTCTCGATCGCGTTCTTGATCAGGCAGCGCTTTACCCAAGATCGCATCCATTCCTTGAATACTGCCTGCTCCTCGAAGGCTTTCTTGATCGTGGAGACAAAACACTGCTCAGATTCCTCGTGATTTGCGGTTAGTAAAAATGCCAGCAAATACAACGGTTTCGTGTCGTTTGTAAATAGGTTGCAGAAGTCAGCGGGCTTCGCGTAATCGGCACGGGCGTTTGCGGTCTTCGGGTTGCTGGAACGAAACACGAGTCACCTTAATCTCTTCGCTAAGACTTCATGAGGAACGCAACTGCTGTGAGACGTTCAATCCGCTCCCTCAGTTGCTTGCCATGCCGACACGTTATTCCCATCCAGAATTTCTGAACACCTCAGAAATTATAGAACCCATCCTAGATTTTTCTACAGGTCTGATGATTGGTGTGGAAATCTCCCCGAATCGCGATTAGTCCAGATTGGACGTTGGTCTTTTCAGCGAAAGAGGATTCGCACCCTTGCAAACATGGACCGTCGAACGGGCCTCACCTTCCGGAAAATGATGCCTCCGGGGACCAACAGCTTAATCTCGGTCCCCGAGTTCAACGAACTCCCGAGCGTGAGCTTGCCTCCGAATGCGCGCGGCACGCTCCCGCATTCCTTGCAGTCCGAAGTACCCGTCCTTTCCCCGATCCGCGATAGCGGGGGCAATCCCTGCGCCATTGTCACTCACACGCAGGGCAAGGCCCTTTGCATATCTGAGCTCCACTTCCAATCGACTTGCCCCCGAATGCAGGCATGCGTTGCGAACGGCTTCGTAAGCGATGCGGTAGATTTCATCACGGACAATGGGATGCATCTCTTTGGCGGCGCCAACCACGGAAAATGTGACCGCCATGGAGTTGGGGATCAGGCCGTCTTCAGTCACACGCCGAAGAGCTTCAGCGAGGTCGTTGGTCTGCGTCGTCGTCGTGCGCAGAGAATTCAGCGCCGCCCTTTCTTCTTGCATGGCCTGCGCAAGCCAGACGGACAGCTGTTCCATGACTCGACGCACTCGGATGGGATCGGTGGAGGGCTCCAACGCGTCATCCACTATCAGCTTGCTTCCTTGGATGGTCTGGAGGAAGGTGTCATGGAGGTCCCGCGCCATACGAGTGCGTTCCGCCAACCGTTCATCGAAGCGGGCGCCGATGGCTCTGGAAATCTGCAGCACACGCAGTCGGTAGATTAGCTCACGAAAGAGGCACTGGCGACCACGCACAGGAGACGGAACCAGTTTGTTTGATACCACGCCTGCGCGACGCTGAAGTCTAGCGTCGCCCCTACATCGTTCCAGATGCCATCATTGTTGCATGCGATCACGCGGAAGTGGTAGGAGCCTGGGCTGAGGTTGGTATAAACGGCTGAGCGCGCCGTCACCGGCTCGCTCCAATCACGATCAAAACCATCGAGCCGATATCGGTATCGGACGCGTTCAGGATCGGAAAGACTCAATCCCGTGTAGCTGAATGTGATCCTCTGACGGGCAGATGGAATGCGGACGAGTCCTCGCGTGCCGATCGGACTGCCATCTGCCAAGACCGCATCGAGATGAACCAGGGCCGGCACGGAACTGCCCGTAAGTCGACTAGGGTCAACGACGGAAAGGCCACGATTCATGGAAAAACAGACTCGCCCGATTGGGTCAGCAAAAACAGATTGATTCCGTTTTACGCCTTCCATACCATGCAGGCCGTCGGCGAGCCCGTACTGCCGCAGGTCTGCATTTCTGAACACCCCTCCGAGCAGCACCTGGCGTTGAATGCGAAGCACGTGATTGGAAGTTGCGATCCAGAGCCACCCACTTCTGCCACCAGGGTCCGCTCCTCGCATACACGACAATCTGCTGACCGGCGCGCGCACCGGCAACACGGCCTGCGATGGTATCAACTCTTTCGCGGCCACCTTGCGCCGCTGGCGGAATCTTGGTGAATTCGATGCTGGGTCCGACTAGAGTCTTCGGGGATCGGCAACCAATGAACAATACCCCGAGGCACAGCAATACAGTTATTGTGCTGGCAAATGAGTTAGGAGTCGTGCCAGTCTGGTGGAAGAGATCACATTGGTAACATTTCTTCGCGAACTCATCCATGGCGAACTCTGCCGTCCTATTGCTCACCGGTACCAAAACTGCAACGTAAGAGTTCTCGACGCGTCCTCCAGCTGCTTCGAGTCCGGCGAAGTCAATCGAAGAAATCGAAGCCCATTCAGAGCGCGTCAGCCGGGCTTGTGTTCCCGATCTGTAGCAGGCCACGCCGTTGCGCGATGGTGACCGCACGGGTTCGATCGTTGGCCTGAAGTTTATCCACCAGGTTCTTGATGTGTGGAGGCTTTCAGAAGCGGTACCGGATGGAAACCTGAACCGTTCGCGCAGGCAAGGCTGTGACAGGGCGTCCGAACAGCGCGGAGCTGGTGACGCCAACATAGGTGTTGTAATTGGTGTGGTTGAGTACGTTGAAGGCGTCGATACTAAGGTCGAAGTGCTTGGCGGCTCCCTCGCGGTTGAGGAGATGCGGGAGGCGAACGAGCTTGGTGCAGCGGAGATCGAGCTGAGCCAGTCCGGTGGCTTGGCCGGCGTTGCGTGTAATTCCCGGAGGACGATCGGTGGCGACAGTGTCGTGATTGTCGTCGAATCCTGTAGTGATGTCAAAGGGAGGAGCGGAGGACAGCGCGAGGACCGCCCCGATTCGCGTGGAAGCCGGGAGGTCCACCATACCAGTGAGCGTGAGTTGATGCCGACGATCGAAGCCTGCTCGGCCACGTTCGGCTCGCAAATCGTAATTGTTGGCGGGCAGACTGAATAGACCCGCCGCGTCGTTGATGGTGTTGGACAGCGTGTACTGCGCGACGATGTAAGCACGTTTTCCTAGGTGGCCTCGGAAGTTCACGCTGAAGCCAGTGCTGCGCATCGCGGCGGTGGACTCGAGTTGGTTGAGATTCAGAAAGCCAGA
>Ga0137415_10000775_pt1 | contig 31174 bp, 42 predicted proteins | sample CZODoug3_1_1_16f_FD_183082 | JGI IMG/M metagenome (GOLD analysis project Ga0137415, IMG submission 183082) | Vadose zone soil fungal communities from Angelo Coast Range Reserve, California, USA - CZODoug3_1_1_16fungal (Hybrid Assembly) | ecosystem: Environmental > Terrestrial > Soil > Vadose...
CGGAAATTGACCGACGTGACATTGGGAGCACAAGTAGTAGGGGCGGGCCATGCGCACCGGACCGACCATGGTCAAGAGGATGGTCCCGAGGTGCCCTCAAAAACCTCGAAAAACTCGCGGGTTTGTGGTGTCCGCGGCACATTTACGGCACACGGACTTGGAGACAAGACAATGGGGTGAACCCACAAGGTGAGACAGTTTTGAATGACACACGTGCCATTGAATTGGATTTCGGTCGTTCATTGCTAGCCGGGGATGAGGTCTGGAGCAGGGGACGGCGTTTGAGTCCCCTGCTCCAGCATCCCTGTAGAAGCCTTCTCACTCTACGCTTCGAAAAAACTCTATAGTGGGACTACGAAACTGTGTCGTCGACTCTGAATGCTGCGCTTGCTGTTCAAATTCCTCCGGAGAGCGGTAGCCCAAGGCCGAGTGCAGCCGCTGCTGGTTGTAATACTGCTCGATGAAAATTTCAATGTTCGCACGCAAGTGTTCGAGATTTTCGTACGGGTTGGCGTAAATCTCTTCCCGCTTCAGCGTCTTGATGAAGCTCTCGCAACTGGCATTGTCATAGGGGTTCGCCGGCCGACTCATGCTCGGGATCATCTGGTGCTGGGCGAGGATGGCTATGTAGTCCCCGGAGGCGTACTGCACACCGCGATCGGAATGATGGACTACGCCCGGGGGAGGCTGTCGTGTCGCCATCGCCTGCTCCAGCGCCGCGCTTGCTAAGCGGCTACCCAGAGTCCGATCCAGAGACCACCCCACTACCTTGCGTGAGAATCCGTCGAGGATCACTGCCAAGTAGACAAACTCCGTCTTCAGCCGAATGTAGGTGATGTCGGCCACCCACAGTTGATCTATCCCCGTTAGCTTCATACGTCGGGCCAGGTTCAGATAGACTTCCAGCTTGTGATGCGACTTTGTCGTCAGCACGAACTGCCGCGGCTGCACCGCCAACAAGTTATCCTCCCGCATGATGCGCGCCACGCGCTTGTGATTGGCCAGCATTCCTCTCCGCCGCAACTCCGCCGAAATACGTCGATAGCCATAGCGCCGCCGATGTTGCATCGCGATCTGCTGAATCAGTGATCGCAGTTCCATCTCTTCCTCAATCGGTGGCGGCTCCTGCAACCACCGGTAGAAACCTGCTCGGCTTACCTGGGCCAGTTGACACATGCGCTCGATACTCAAGCTGCCTTGCAACGGCATCACTTCCTTGATTTGGTCGTAGATGCCTTCTCGCCAGACCTGCTGCTCTGCTGGCGTCGAGCCTCGACTTTTTGCAAGGCACTTTTGAAAAAATCCACCTCCAGAGTTTTTTCCGCCAAAACTCGCTTTAAGTGATTCACCTCTTTGCGAAGGGTCGATGCGCGCCCGTTTTCTCCTGGCCCCTTCCTCGCCCCTGGCTCCTCCGGATCCAGTTCATCGCGCCACCGGTAGAGCTGTCGCCGCGATACTCCCAGCTCCTTGGCCAGTGCCACGATGTTTTCGCAGCCTCTCAGCCGCTCCACCGCTGTCTGACGGAAGTCCTTCGAATATCGTCTCTTTGCCACCCGCAGTTCCTTTCCTGCAATGTGTGTCCAATCTTACTGTCTCAATTTTGGGGTTCACTCCAACAACTGGAACAGCGTTGGTGAAAGCGGAGAGTGGATTTGAACCACCAACCGTTGGGTTTCCACTTTGCATTCGTAGCTAGCAGTGATAGCATTGACAGCATGGCGACACTAACGATTCGACAACTTGATGAGAAAACCAAGACCCGGTTGAGGGTCCGTGCTGCCCATCACGGACGTTCGATGGAGGAGGAGGCCAGGGAGATCTTGCGCTCAGCTCTAACTGCTTCTTCTCCGGTAAGGGGGAACCTGGCAGAGGCCATTCAACGGCGATTTGCAGCTTTTGGCGGGCTCGAGTTTGAGGTGCCGCGACGCGACGCCATGCGTCAGCCGCCAGGATTTGGCGGATGATTATCCTCGACACTAATGTGCTGTCAGAGCTTATGAGGCCGAAGCCCACTCCTGGGGTTGTGGCGTGGATTGCGAAGCAACCGGCCACAGAACTCTTTACGACCTCAATCACCGAGGCAGAAATCTTTTATGGAATTGAGCTGCTGACCAAAGGCAAGCGTCGCGACGGGTTGCTGACAGCGGCGGAAGCTATGTTTGCCGAGGATTTGGCGGGCCGCATCTTCGGTTTCGAAAGCGGCGCAGCGAGAGCTTTCTCTAAGATTGGTGCTCACCGCCGGGCGCTTGGCCGACCTATCAGCCATGCGGATGCGCAGATCGCCGCTATTGCCCAAGTGCGAGGGGCCAAGCTCGCGACGCGCAATGTTGCAGACTTTGCAGACTGTGGTCTTGATGTCGTTGACCCCTGGAATGGGTCGTGAGCCTGGGGCTGGAGGAAACCAAAGCGTCGGGTGATACGTAATCCGGCTTCCGGGCTCCGCCGCCTCACTATCGATGATCGAAAGCGGACCGGGGAATATAAGGCTCCGCCGTAACGCGCACTACTCTCACTTCTACAAGAACAAATTCGGTAGGGGCTAGGTCGCCTTTCCGGCACTCCTTTAGAATGTGTCTGGGCGTCAGGCCCTTGGTGCCGGGTTTGGCTTTGCGAGGACGACGCCGGACTCTGGACCGATTGAACTTGACTCCAATCCAGACCGATATTCCCGGACACATAGTCGGTCTCTATGTACAACAGACCGTTTGCAGGCGCTTGACTTGCCCGGCGAAATGGTCGCCATTGTTCATGATTGACCACGTCTTTTCGTTTCGCCTGAGCCGGAGAGAAGAAACACGCCAGGAGAGGCACGAGGAGCAAAATGCGATTCGCGCGGGGATACGGAAGAATTCCGATAATCATTTCGTGACTCCTGCGATCAATTGAGGCCGCCGGTAAATCCGAGCGTGCGATTTATCCACAGACTGACCTCTCCAGCGAGCCGCTCGATGCGTATAAAACTTCGGTGCTCTGATGGTTACTCCAAATTCATTCTTGGTGTTCTACGAAAACTATTGGCAGAAGCGGAGAAAAGCGCTAACCGTCGTATCGTGAATGAAGTTCGCTCCAGTGCCGGGCAGAACAAACCCGAGTGAATGAACTAAGCTGTCTCAGGCGCGTTGAGTCTTCCTCCTCACGATCTCGTGAGCTGCCACCCAAGCTTCTTGGAACGAACCTCCGATGTGTGCGCTTGCCGCAAATACGCTCTCTTCACCAATCACCTGCATCAGTCCGGTCCGCTCAAGTTCACGCCTGACTCGTCGCGTTGGTCATCTTTGCGATGAGACGGGCCTTCCCCTGCTGAGAAGTGTGCCTTCGCCATATTGTGTCTAATTAGTGCGGAAAGACAATTCAGATTCGTGCCATTTCTCCGAGACGCCAACCTAAAGTAGAATGCGATCTGCATCAGGACAGCGCGAAGGCGCGACCAACCGACTTCATCATTGCACGCTTAACTCGCAAAGCAATCCGCAAAACAATCCGGGAGCAGAAGGCGTGAACAGCGGCACGTTGGCGCGGATACAGGGTTCTTGGGCCGATCAGCCAATCGGAGCATCGGCAACAGAACCCCGTCAAGAAACCCGGTTTGTAAAGCAGCCGATTCGTAATCGGCATCACCTCATCAGGGCACAATCAAACTACAAGGAATATGCGGGTTACCGAGGTATTGAACGGCATTGGATGGGCTGGTCTCGCAGGGTTTTGGGCAGCAATTTGGGCAGCGCCGAAAAACGGCCTGCCCGGAGAAAGGTTAGGTCAGCTCTTGCCAGCGCCCACCATCCCAAATGCGAGGCATTACCAAAAACAAACGCCGCACATGTTCGCAGGTGGCCTATGCGCACATCCGTCCTTGCGACGCTCCACCCAGAGTAAAATAGCTTCGTGAACACAGTTGAAGGTAGACTCGACATTGTTTGGGAAAATGGCGCGCAGCCAACGGCAACTCCCCAATACGCACTGTTGTTTGTGAGGAACACGGGAGGTGGCGCACTGCGACCCAAGCGAATCGTGAGCACGGACGGCTTGAAATCCTATCTCATCGAATTGGGGTTCTCGTCTGACAATGCGACGCACTGGATTGAGCAGGTCCACGGGCAAGGCAGCGTTTCGATTCCCAATGTGGTTTTGGCAGAGCCGCAGCTTGAAGCCTACATTGCCCGGCCAGCTTGAACTAGTCCTTCCTACTTGCCCCCTTTCTCTTCGGGCACCTCTTCCACATCAACAACCATCTCAGTGGGAGTGCTGTCTTTCCTCACGCCGATGACTTTCCACTTGCCGTCGATTACGTCGCCCACTGCCGGTCGGGTGCCCGAAATATCAACCACGTTTGGGAGCCGCCGGAATTCTTTTCCGTTGTCGCAGAGACAAATGGTGTAGGTCTTTGCAATCGGCATGCGGCAATTCTAGCAAGAGCCGCACAACTACCACCACCACCGGGCCGAGGTGTGCATGCTAGGATTGCGGCATGGCAAACGGCGACACTGTGCTGCTTTTGATTCACTGCCCAGAGATGGAGTGCGCGAACCGTCAACCGCAGCCAGCACAGCTAAGCCGCGCATGGTTGAAGGAGGTGCTCGTCACCGAGCAAGAGATAACGGTGATGGGCGAGTACTGTAGCCACACTTGGAACCTCACACCCTTAGAGAAAGAGAACCTTCGCAAGCAGTTTGCAGCGGAAACGATTTGATTGCCGAGTCACCCAGGCACTTCCTCTCCAACTGGGCGGCGCTCCGAAAGATACATTCCGAGGATGCGGGTTCCGAGGGTCAGAAAAATCCCAAGCACCACGTTCAGCAGTGAATACCAATCGGCGTGGGTGAGAGTCGCGAGCAGTGCCACCGGCACCACGCCAACCCCAGCAAGAATCAAGCCAACGGCGAGCCACCCCTAACCCCATATGTCGTAGGCAATGAAGCTGGTTATTGATCGCGAGATGAAGGCAGTGCTCGAGCAACTCGTGAAACAGTCAGACTGCGAGTACGTGTTCACGAGCCCGCAGGATCCGGCGAAGCCGCTCGGGCCCTGGGTGCTCGAAGAGCAGATGGCGCAGCTCCGCAAGAGCGCTGCGGCACACGTTTCTGACCGAGGCCGGGGAGTATACAGATCCGTTCACATTGCAGTACGTAGCGGGACACAATAACATTAAGACCTACATGCGCTACGTGCACCCACGCGAAGAGGCGGTTGAGAAACTGTTTGCGCGGCTCGGGAATCTGTAGCGGCCGCAGGGGCGCGTAGAATGCAAAAGGTCGGTGCAAAATCCGGTGCAGTTGCTCGTACTCCCGGCATAGCGAGAGATTTGTCGATCACCGGCAAACCGTATTCCGGCGCCCATCTCTCGTGGGTTTTTCGGGTGTGGGTTTGTCAGCGCAATGCTTGGCGAAATCTTCCCGAGCTGAATGGAATGCACAAACCGGGTCCGGTTTGAAATCGCTCTGTCTGCAGTTCACGTGTACGCGCACACGCAGTTCAGGCGTACCGACGACCAACGTTGAAGAATTTGTTTGTTTCCCGGCAGGGGCGCGACACCGCCGCCGCGCCGATTTTCCATCTCGCTGCCCCGGGCCGCTTCGCTCTTGCGCCCTTTCTCCCAGGTGCCTACGAGCAGCCCGGAGGTAGCGAGAACTGAGGTGTGGGGCCGGAGGACCTTTGACTCCCGTCTGCGCGATGAGTGAGAATCGCGCGTTCAGGGGAGGGTTAGAAGCGAGTCAATTCGCGAACCGGCCCGTTAACCAGAACGGTACTCCCCCCAGGGGCAAATTGCAAGCGAGCTTCGGTGGTCTTCGGGTGCCGCGCCACCAAGATTGCGGTGCTGCGGAAACAACTCCCACTGCTCAAGAGTGGCCGTCTGAAAAGAGCAAACGCGCAACGGGTGCGCCCCCGTTCAAGCATATGTCTTGCACGTAGTTTCAGGTGTTTGTCAGCCCCCTGAAGCCTAGTTAAGTTGAAAGTATTGGTTCCGGCAAGATTCACAGGGTCCACCGCAAGCGCGTGGAAAACCCCGACGCTAACGAACTTATCGCGCCGATGCCGTCTCTGCGGCGAACTTTGCACCCTTCCTGCACTTTTTTTGAACATTTTCAATTTCCACAAGCATGAACTTCGGTCCGCGTAACGCATTGGCGAAAAGTGCGGCACCCGAAAGTATTTCTGCACGTGCCACAATCAAGGTGCTTACAGCTTCCGGTTACAAGGTCGTCGCCGAAGGCGGCAACGGTTTCGTGTGCATCGTCATGCGCGGTTGGAGAGCTGCGGCTTTTACTCCTGAGCCACTCCGGGACTTGGTGTACTACTCAAAACTCCGCGCCCCCATCTGCTTTAACCCCGTCGCCAGCAAGACCGTTCTCCACTTACAGGAATTGCGCGCACGACTCGGGATGGAAGGCAAAACGCCAGCATACCGGTTCGACAAACGAGACACATGCCTTGGCACTCGAACGCCGACTCGCTTTGGGGGACCGCTTGCCTTGTACTCAGGTATAAGGTTGATAATGATGATATGCATATTGGAGAGCTGGCGCGCAGTGTGGGCGTGAACATCCAGACGATACGCTTTTACGAGCGGCGAGGACTGTTGCCTCGAGCAAAGCGAAATCAGGCCGGCTATCGCTGCTATGACATGGCCGACCGCGATCGGCTGACCTTCATAAGACGTAATCAAGATCTCGGCTTCACGCTGGATGAGATCAAGCAATTGATCGATCTGCACCGTGTGGTCGCGGCAATTCCTAAGCCGCTTCGGCGGAAACCGGGCGAACTACGCGGGATCATAGCCATCGGTCGGGAACGCCTTGAAGCCATCGATGAGAAGATGCAGAGCCTGCAGAACATGCGGCGGCAACTGATGTCTATGTTGCAACAGCTCGAATCTCCGGTCGTGGTGGCCTGTCCTGTGTCGCAGGAAGCCCGCAAGTCCCCTCCGAAGTGCCCGGGATAACCCTCTTAACACTTTACCCACTACCAGCTGAACCCCTGCGTCTACCGAGCCAGAGGCTGCGGAACACCGTCGCGTTTGGCCGGAGAGCGGTCGTAGTGCGGCGATCTGACCTTTTCCGCCTAGGCAGGAGCTAAACAAATCTTTACAAAATTCCTCGTGACCTTATACCTACGTACCGGGTGCAGACTGGGCCTGTCGTCGAAGGTGCAAGAAACCAGGAGACGGCATAAGGAGGAAGTACATGAGTAGACGCAAATTGTTCGCAATTGCATTTTCTCTTACAGCATTGGCCGCTTTCGCTGCTGCCCGGCCGGACTTCTCGGGCATATGGGAGTTTAATCCTGCCAAGGGCCAGAACATCGGCATGATGTCGGCGATGAAACTGACTGAAACGATCCGGCAATCTGGTTCGTCCTTCGACATCGACGATCACACCTTGTTCCAGGGCCAGGCCCAGGACAACAAGACCCACTATGACCTCGCCGGGAAGCCAGCTTCCAACGACTCTCCGATGGCTGGGCCCAGCGAGACCGTCAGTAAATGGCAAGGCAGCAAGCTGGTCACTACGTGGACCAGCCAGAACGCAGTAGCGGGCAGCAAGACGGTATGCACGGAAACCAGATCTCTCTCGGCGGACGGCAACACCATGACCCTGGAATCAGTGCGGGGATCGAATCCACCGGTCGTGATGGTTTTCGACAGGAAACAGTAGGTATGCGCCGTTCGTGGATCGCCGCTTCTCTGGTAATAGCTGGCGCCGGTGCGGCGACCGGCTTTTACGTGATACGTGCAAAAGACGGTAGAGCTGTTCCCGGAGAGGCTCGCGTTATTTATTCCGAACAGCGCAAGATCAGCAACGACATCAACGCCACGGGCACCGTGCGGCTTCGTGTCGGCTCCGAGGTTCGTGTCGGATCCCAGCTCTCGGGCATCGTGAAGAAACTGAATGTCACCGTCGGCTCGCACGTTCGAACCGGCGACGTGATCGCAGAGATTGATGACCGCCTTATTCAGGCACGGCTGGCGGATGCGGAGGCGCAAGCTGAGCTGGATCGCGCCTCCCTGGAGCGGGCGAGGGTCGACGCTGAACGGGCAGAACGGTTGGGCTCCGAACGCCTGATCCCGGCCCAGCAGGCACAAGATTTGCAGCTGGCACTGGAAGAGGCCAAGGCGAAGTATGAGAAGTCGCTACGCGACCGCGACGTTGTGAAGGTTGATCTCGGCTACGTCCAGATCCGCGCTCCGATCAGCGGCACCGTCGCCTCTGTCTCGACCCAGGAGGGTGAGACGGTCGCGGCTTCCTTCACGGCACCCACCTTCGTGACCATCATCGGGGACCATGCCCTGCAGCTCGTGGCGATGGTGGATGAGAACGACATCGCCAATGTCCGGCGAGGCAATCCAGTCGCGTTTACGGTTGACGCCTACCCTTCGGGCGACTTTCCCGGGGCGGTGGAGAGCATCGCTCCAAAAGCGACGATTGTGTCTGGAGTTGTGAATTATGAAGTAACGATTCAGATCACGGCAGACGCCCAACTGCTGAAGCCGGACATGACGGCCAACGTTTCGATTCAGACCGCGCAACATGATGCATTGCTTTTGCCGATCGCAGCCGTGCAACACGATGGCGAGCAGGCTTTCGTTTTGCTGGCGGGCAAGAACGTGCCCGAGCGCAGGTTGGTGGTGATTGGAACCAAAAAGATCGGCATGGTGGAGATCAAGAAAGGTCTATCGCCGGCTGAGGCAGTGCTTGTTTCTGGGACCACGGGCGAGCCAGCCAGGTAAGTCCCGGGAAGGAACAGTGAGAGGGATTACCAATGATCGAACTCGAGAACATCTCGAAAACCTATAAGCGCAGCGAGGGAGTGACGGTGGAGGCCTTAAGGGGAATCTCGTTCCGAATCTCACCCGGAGAATTCGTGGCCGTGCGCGGGGCCTCAGGCTCGGGCAAGTCGACGCTTCTGAACATTCTCGGATGCCTCGATCAGAGCACTGCAGGCAGTTACCGGCTTGATGGTGAAAACGTCTCGGCTCGTACAGACAAACAGCTCTCTCGCATTCGCAATGGCAAGATCGGCTTCATCTTTCAGTCGTTCAACCTTTTGCCCCGCACCACGGCCGTAGAGAACGTTGAGATCCCCATGGTTTATAACGACGGCCGGGTTGATCGAAGCCGGGCGCTCGCTGCGCTGGAGCGCGTTGGTCTGGCGCATCGGGCGAGTCATTACGCCACCGAGTTGTCGGGAGGAGAGCAGCAGCGTGTGGCAATAGCCCGTGCTCTCATTAACCGTCCAGCGCTGATTCTTGTCGACGAGCCTACGGGTAATCTCGACCTTCGAGCAGGAGCCGAGGTGATGGGACTGCTACGCAACCTTCACGGCGAAGGCAGAACGATCCTGCTCGTTACCCATGATGATGCCATCGCCGCCTACACGCATCGCGAGATAGAACTTCGCGACGGCTCGATCGTCTCCGATCACCGTCGAACAGGCGAGCCCATGCAACTCGCTCCGGGAGGCGCGTCGTGAAAGCAAGAAACATTACCTAGGAAGCTGTACGAAGCATACGGCGCTACAGGCTGCGCACGACCTTGATGATGCTCGGCATCGTGCTCGGCATCACGTCATTGGCGATTCTGACCTCCATTGGAGAAAGCACGAAACGCGAAACCATGCAGCGATTCAAGAACATGATAGGAACCTTCGACACAGTGATGGTCCGTCCCGGCGGCGGGCGATTGCGTGGCATGCCGACCCTGGTCAACGTCCCGCCGACATTGAAATTCGATGATGCGCAGGCGATGGCCGACCTTCCGGAGATCAGGAATGTGGCAGAAATGCAGACGGCATTTGATATTGACGTCAAGTATCGCGATCGCACCTCGGCACCGGCGGTCTTCGGCGTAAGTGACAATTGGTTGACCTTGCGTTCCGACGAAGTTGCCGATGGCGCCTTCTTCACAAGCGAGCAAAATGTCTCGCTGGCCCGCGTGGCAGTGATCGGGCCTGACGTTCGACGCGACCTGTTTCCTGTTGAAGATCCCGTCGCTAAGACCATTCGAATCGCCGACGTTCCGTTTCAGGTCATCGGCCTTTTGAAATCACGCGGGGCGGGTCCGGCCGGGGGCAGCCTCGATAACATCATCGTGATTCCGGTAAACACCGCATCCCGGCGGTTGTTTAATCGCGACTTCCTGACGATGCTGATCGCCCAAGTGAAGGACACGGAGCACAGCGGCCAGGCGGCTGACGCGGTGGCGGCACTGCTTCGAGAACGTCACCACATCCGTCCGCCGGCGCCCGACGATTTCACTGTCACCAGTCCCACTGCCACGATGGCACGAGTGACACGCGCCGGCTCCACTCTGACCAAGATCTTAACCGGCGTGGCCCTTATGGCGCTCCTCATCGGCGGCGTTGTGATTATGAGCCTGATGTCGATCGCAGTGTCCGAGAGGCGCAAAGAGATCGGTGTTCGAAGATCAGTGGGCGCCGCTCGCGGCGACATCATCCTCCAATTCCTCTTCGAGGCCGTACTCGTGGCGTTCGTTGGCGGGATAGTAGGTGTCCTCATTGGCTGGGGCGGGATGGAAATCGTCACCCGCATACAGAAGCTGCCCCCGTTGCTGGTTTGGCAGCCGTTCGCAGCCGCCATCGTTCTTTCTATCCTTGTGGGAGTCGCCTTCGGCATCTACCCGGCATGGAAGGCATCGCGGGTTGATCCCATCCAGGCGCTAAGGTCCTGATATGAATGCCCGCCGCCTGCAAATTGTCCGTCGATCACTCCGACTGCTCTGCCGTTATCGATTGCGTTCTGCATTGCTGATTTCGAGCGCAGCTTTGGGCGTTATCGGCGTGGTTTGTTCGGTCAACTATGGGGCGAGCGGAACGAGGCAACTTCTCGATCAAATCCGCCGGTTGGGGACCAATGTCCTGATCATCACTCCTGCGCAGAGCCGTACGATTGCCGGTCGCGCCCGCACAGGAAGCCCTGTGACAACTCTGGTTGAACGCGATCGGATGACCCTCGAGCGTGAGGTCCTGACGCGCAAGCGCTCGTCAGCCCTTGTAAACAGCAGCTTCTGGATCAAGGCGGGTGATCTCTCGAAGAATGCGGCGGCCGTGGGCTGCGAACCCGACTATTTCGCGATTAAGAATTGGCCCATTGCTTCAGGGGAACTTTTTGATGGAACCCAGGAACGGACGATAGCGCGCGTCGCAGTGCTGGGGCATACGGTTGCGAATGACCTGTTCGGAAAGGCATCGCCACTCGACAGCCGGATATTGATTAATCGTGTTCCGTTTACCGTGATCGGCGTCTTGACCGAGCGCGGCCAGGGGTTGGATGTCCGCAACGAGGACAACCAGGTGTATGTACCACTCACTGCTGCCATGCATCGTCTGATGAACGTGGATAACTATGCCGCTATTGTCGTCGAACTCGATTCGCTTTCCGTCATGGACGCAGCGGCGGAACAAGTCCGCTCGATTCTCCATCAACTTCATCACATTTCACCCACTCAGCGAGACGACTTTCAGATTCAGAGCCAAAAAGCTCTCCTCGACACCCAAACAGCCTCCACAAACCGTCTCGGGTTCTTCCTGCGCTGGATTGGAGCCAGCGCGCTGTCGGTCTCCGGCCTCGGAGTGCTCGGCATTACCTGGATTGCCGTGAGAGAGCGCACGCGCGAAATCGGAACACGCCGAGCACTTGGAGCAACAGAAATTGACGTCTTCCTTCAAATAGCGGTCGAGAGCGCAACGGTGGCCCTCACGGGAGGCCTGCTGGGCCTTGTGCTGTCCTGGCCAATCTCTCGAATCATCAGCGATTCGGCCGGGCTGGTTTTTGTCTTCGACGGCAGAACAGCGGCGCTCGCGTTCGCCGCTGCGGTAATACTGAATCTTTTCTTTTCTCTCTGGCCGTCGCGCAAGGCGGCTCATTTGGACCCCATCGAGGCCCTGCGGCATGAATAGGCTGCTCGCAGTTGGATGATCGGATGGGAGAGGCCACAAATCACTACCACAATATCGGCGGTACGGTAGGAAACAGAGGTCAGTTATGAAGCAATTTCTCCTCGGGGTCGTCACCAGCATAATGATGATGATTGTGACTGTTGCTGGTTATTTGAAGCTGGGATTCGCAGAGGTGCGGGCCGACGTCAACCCGCCTTCGTGGGAACGGGCTCTGATGTCCTCTGTTGTCTACGCTTCGGTACGGCGCGAAGCGCCAACCGTGACGAGGCGCCTGTCAATTCTGTGGACATGCCAGAAAGGACCTCACTACTGCCAGCTTCGGAATGGTTCCCATTATGTTTTGGTTCGATGATCGTCAGATTGCAAAGAGTAAAATGAGGATTGATCGAAACCTGGGTCGACCAGACCGAGCGCCGGACCTGGTTCTTGTCAGAAATACTGCGCGGCCTCTGAAGCAGTCCGAAATATTCGGAGGTTTCGAAACCCAATCAATCCAACTTGCAAAAAAAAGGAGAATCCCCCAAATGCCATACATTAATGTCGGGAAGGAAAACTCTGGCAACATCGATCTTTACTACGAGGACCACGGCTCGGGTACGCCGGTTGTCCTTATTCACGGATATCCATTGAGTGGTGCTTCCTGGGAGAAGCAGATGCCTGTTCTTCTGGACGCAGGTCACCGCGTCATCACGTACGACCGCCGAGGGTTCGGCAAGTCCAGTCAGCCAACAGCCGGCTACAAGTACGACACCTTCGCCGAGGACCTGCACAAGGTCGTAACGCATCTTAAACTTCGTGATTTCGCGTTGGTCGGTTTCTCGATGGGCGGCGGCGAAGTGGCTCGCTACTTCGGTAAATACGGATCGAAGGGCGTGAGCAAAGCGGTGATCATCTCGGGCGTGCCGCCGTACCTACTCAAAGCGGCCGACAACCCCGAGGGTGTCGACGGTAGTGTGTTCGACGGGATCCAGAAAGCGGTTGCCGCGGACCGCTATGCGTTCTTCACCGAGTTTTTTAGGAACTTCTACAACACCGACCGGTTGATGGGCAAGCGTGTCAGCGAACAGGCTGTCCAAGCCAGCTGGAACGTGGCGGCCGGTGCCTCGGCCACGGCAAGTCTTGCGTGCGTGCCAACCTGGCACGAGGACTTCCGCAACGACCTGACCCGCATCGATGTGCCCACACTGGTCATTCACGGCGATGCGGACCGAATTCTGCCCATCACCGCTTCAGGACTCCGCACGGCCAAGCTGATCAAGGGCGCCCGCCAATTGGTAATACAGGATGGGCCGCACTGCGTAACTTGGACACATGCGGACGAAGTGAACACTGAATTGGTGAACTTTCTCGGGAAAGCTGGTGCGCAGCGTGCAGTCTCACCGCCCCAGACCGAAGCCGTTGCGTAGCCAACCAGTTTCTTCCAAAGCTACTTCACGGAGGGTGCCGTCCGCGACCGTCACCCTCCAAGCTTGACTGAGACAGGAAACCCCCAGAAACGCTTCGTCGGTCCCCGATGGGTCGTATACCACGGCATGAGGTTGCTGCAGGCTCAGAACGTACGGGCAGATTCGCTAATCGCGCAATCATTTTGCCTGGAGCGGAATAGTCAGTTCCTGTCAAGTCCGGAATCGGGTCTTGCAGCAAAGGCCTCCCTACGCTGGAACGATACCATCGCGAACAGCAAGCCTCCGCGCTAGCCGATAACCTGAGCTAAGTGCTCGCGAATTTCAGGGGCAGATCACCGCCCACCCGTTTGCGCCGCAGGCGCGTCCCAGTCTGTTCTCGATTCTAGGTCCTTCGGCATCGATGTAAACCCCTGTGCCAGGTTCTTGCCCAAGTCGGAGCCAGAGGTGCGCAGCGCGCAGTTCTCGTGCCTTGCCAGGTGGTTTGCGGATGGTCTTTGGACGCGTTCGGATGACACCGCAGTACTAAGCGCGCCAGCTTCCGAAGGCGTTTGAAGAACTCTGGAACGTCTATCAGTTCCTCAGTCTCGGGCCCCTCCGCTTTGTACCGGTCGACAGAAATACGAGAGAACGGCGAACGGCTTCGTGGGTGCGGCGGAAGGTAAACTGGGTCCTCTGCGTAAGCCGCAACCACACCGCCCATTCTCCCGCATTCCAATGTCGAGCCCAATCATCGCTGATCCGGCGGATCGTGGCAGCCGACGGATGCCGCCGGGCTTCTGCAAAAGCGGAAACCAGCGGCAAACATGATTGGTTCCGGCCATTCGGATTCATACCCACATTGGTGGAGCTATAGGAAAAACAGAAATCTGGATGACATTGGTCCAAAAGTCAGGCCAAAACGTGGATGAAAAGACAGGAGCAAACCTAGCGAATTTTCCCGAGGTGTGCCCCTGAGGCCAACTTTTAATCCTCCGTTCCGAATTTTTTCAGATCTTCGGGTCCATCTGTCAATGCCACAGCCTCTTTGCCCTGGGCCATTTCCCGGACCTTTTCCACCGCGTCAGGATTGGCCAAGGTCGAGATATCTCCAGTGTTCATGTTGTTGGAGACGGCGGCGAGAACACGACGCATGAGCTTGCCGGATCGTGTTTTTGGCATATCCGGAACGACGAGGATCCTTCGCGGGCGGGCAATCTTTCCAATCATCGTTTCAATGACCTTGTTGACCTTTTCCACAAGCGCCGGGCTGGCCTCGATACCCGGCTGCAGGACGATATAGACTTCGGGCACGCGGCCTTTGATCTCGTCCACCACCGGCACCACCGCCGCTTCTGCCACCTCGGGGACCGTCAGGCACGCAGACTCGATTTCCTTTGTGCCCAGGCGGTGGCCGGCAACATTGATAACGTCATCCACGCGTCCCAGGATCCGGAAATAGCCGTCCACGGCCAGCACAGCTCCGTCCGCCGCAAAATATGGCCAGTCATGCCAGTCCTTGCTGTTGGGATTCTTGCAGTATTTCCTGTAGTACTGGGTGACGAAGCGGTCGCGATCACCCCAAATGGTTTGCATGATCCCTGGCCAAGGATTCCGAATGCAGATGTTCCCCGCCTTCCCAGATCCAGCCAGGATCTGTTCGTTGTTTTCGTCATAGATCACGGGATAGATTCCAGGCATGCCTGGACCTGCGCTTCCCGGCTTCATTGGATCCAGTGCCGGCTTGGTACTGCATAGGAATCCTCCGTTTTCGGTTTGCCACCATGTGTCCACAATCACTGCCTCACGCTTGCCGACGGTTTCGTAATACCACCGCCAGACCTCGGGCTCGATGGGCTCTCCCACCGTGGTCATGTGCTTGAAATGGTAGTTGTACTTGGGGGGTTCATCGTGACCGGCCTTGCGCAACATGCGAATGGCCGTGGGCGAGGTGTGGAAGATGTTGACATCCAAGCGCTCGGCGATTCTCCATACCCTGCCGGCGTCGGGGTAGGCAGGGACACCTTCGTAGATGACACTGGTAGCGGCCAACGCCAGCGGACCGTAAACAATATAGGAGTGGCCCGTGATCCAGCCGATGTCGGCCATGCACCAATAAACATCCGTGGGATGAATGTCCTGAATGTACTTGGAGGTGCCGGTCACGTAGGCGAGGTAACCGCCAGTGCGGTGTTGGCAGCCTTTGGGCTTTCCGGTGCTGCCGCTGGTGTACATAAGAAACAGGGGCGCTTCCGAATCCATGGGGACGGGAGCCACGATTGCACCCGCGTAATTCGAGAGCACTTCGTCAACGAAGAAGTCACGGCCCTTCACAAATGGCGAAGCGGACGCATTCTGGTCTGCGTGCCGCCTCCAGACTAGGACCTTGTCCACCACCTGGCCTTCCTTCTTGGCAATATTCAGCGAGATGTCGGCGGCCGCTTTGTGGTCGATCATCTTGCCATTGCGATAGTAACCATCCATCGTGATCAGGATGTGGCTGCCCGAATCGGCGACACGCATGCCGCAAGCCTCGCCGCTGAAGCCCCCAAACACAACCGAGTGAATAACCCCCAGGCGGGCACACGCCAGCATAGTAATCGGCAACTCGGGGACCATCGGCATATGAATGGTGACGCGATCTCCGCTCTTTAGACCGCAGAAATCGCGCAGCAGCGCCGCGAATTCATTCACTCTCACATAGAGTTCGCGGTAGGTGACGGATACCGGCGCTTCGGACTCAGGTTCCGGGACGAAGATTAGTGCCGCCTTGTTCTTGTACTTGGCGAGGTGCCGGTCCACGCAGTTGTACGAGGCGTTGAGCTTGCCGCCCACGAACCACTTCCAGAACGGCGGATCACTGGTATCGAGCGTGGTGTTCCAGTACTGGTCCCAGCTCAGCAGATCGGCGTACTCCCGGAAGCATTCCGGGAAATTCTTCTCGCTGAAGCGTTCGATGATGTCGGTATCGGTCAGATTCGCCTGGCCCACAAATTTCGCGGGAGGATAGTAGTACTCTTCCTCCCGCCAATGAACAGCAATCTGAGCCTCGCTGGTCTCAACCACCGCATTCTGCTTCTGAAGAGTCCGAGCCATATCAGGCACTCCTTGGATTTCTGAATTTGTGATGCAATCCCGGCAGTTCCTCGCCAGTGTTTACTGGTTTGACGGAGCGCGCCCTCGCGCTCCCGTTCAAGCCCCATATGATGAAACATCCTGTGCCTCACTGCAACGGCTTCTGGAAGCTAGGCTACCGCCGGGACCTCCTTTCCTTTTCCTTCCAGCCCACCCTTCCGGCGCGACCGGGCGTCTGGCTACCAGTTCGCACAGCAGGGCCACTGCCGCCCGAACCGCCGCCGTGTAGAACGCGATCTGGTATTTCTTGTACTTGTCGTACAGCACCCGGGCGATCCGGGGACCAATGATGCCGGCTACACCCCATGCGGTGAATAGCATTCAGTAATTAATCCGGGGTTCTTGGTACCCCAGAAATCCGCCGCGGTCGAGCCATTCAGTACTATGCGGTTTATCTTCGCGAAGGGATGGATGCAAACGAGAGGGGGGAGTGTCTTGGGGATTCCGTGGCCCGTCGCCTCAGGGGGTGCTGCATTCCGAACGATGGGAACTGCTCTTCGGAGAGGCGATTCACACAAACGTGTCCTCCCGGTCTGTGGGCTCGTCAACTAGAAAGTCAGCTTCGCAACCAAACTCCTGCAACGAATGAAAAAGGACCGGATCGGCAATCTCGTTGTATGGCCGACGGTGTTGGGTTTCAGGTTGTGCTTGGTCAAGAGGTGTTTTCGGGAGATGTGGGTCGCGGACTTTGCGTACTTCTTGAACGGAAAAGGCGCGCCGGGGCACGGTTTTTGCGTTGCGTCCCAAGACAAAAGGACTGCAGGTTGGCAACTTTTGTGGCGGTGATTTGGAGAGTCAGAGGAGGCCAAGGCGGGGCAGCGCCTTGGAATCAAGAAAATGAACTGGCACTCGAACTGGGTAGTTCGGGAAACCGAGCTTGAAAGCCCACGCCCTTGCCCGGTTTGCCTGATAGACCGAACCAAGGTGATGTTTCGGTTTTCAGAAAGTCAGCAAGCGTCGCTTCCCTTCGGCCCCGAAGCCGAGGCGGTTTTTAGAATGTTAAGACAGCCAAATCGGGACATATTCGAGTTCGCGGACGGCAAACAAATTACATTGGACGATCTGCCCGCCGGTCTGATCTTTGACGTCCTCCTCGTCCCAGGCTCGGAACAGCTCTCGGCAGTCCTGAACATGGAACCGGCCGAGCACGACGAGGAGGAGCGGGAGAAAGCGTCACTCCTTGGTCGGTTGCTGACACATTTCTAGATGCCAGAGCAAAAAAGCATGCTGCACGTGATTCTTCGCAACGTGCTTGAAGAGAGGGCGGAACTGCTCCTCCGCCCTCGATCAGAAACCGTCCGGCAGCAACGGAGAGAAAAGGCGGCGTCAGGCAGCGGTCAAGAATCCGAGGGAATCTCAAATCCATCGTCCGCGTTTCTGAAACAAAAACAGCCCTGCGAGGACTGATCGGCACAGTGAACAACGCCCTGAGTACGACGTATTCGAACGTTACGTCCGATCTGTTTCTGAATGATAGACAGTTCACTGGAGGCAGGCGTGAGATGCAACTCGGGATAAAGCTAATTTGGTAAGTGCGAGACGGGGCCCGCAAGGGCCCCATCTCCACATGTGGTCCTTAAGAAACCGCCTCGTACCGCGGCGCGACATGGCCAGGTCGTTCGCGACCAGAGTCTTGAGGTCTTGCGGCGCTACCACGCGTGCCAGATTCTCCAATCTGTATGCCCCACTGCACACAACAGCTTCTGCTCGAACTCTTCGCCATCTTTGTGGTAGCCAAGCCGGCTGGCGAACTATTTGAACGGCTCCGCTTGCCCGCCGTCCTGAGTGAAATCCTTGCGGGTGTTGCGGTCGGCCCTCCGCCTTGGATGGATCAACCCCAGCCGCGCGCGTTACTGCCGAAGGAGCTGAATGACCTCCAATTCGGACACGAGCATTTTCATTTCTTCTAGGGCGAGCAAGCACTCTCGGACCTTTGCTCGATCAACCTTTAGGAGGTCTTTTGGCTGAAGCGTACTGCTGATGCATCGCAGGAGAGTCGCCAGCCGTTGGGACAAATCAGCCATCCGACCGCCCGCACCTTCCGTGCCCCCGGCCGTTGAGTCGGAAGCTATGATTTCCCGCAGCCTTGCTTGAGCTTCTTCCTGCGGGGTGATGTCTATAACTGTGCCCTGCAACAGCTCTGGCAGACCGTCGGCAAAACTGGCCACGGTGCGGCTGGTCAAGACCCACACAGGCTCGCCATTCTTGCGCCGCAAGCAAACCTTCTCAGCGGGGCAATGCCCTCGGGTTCGAAGCCGACTGACAAGGTTCTCGCGCTCCACTCGGTGAAAATAGAAATCCCAAGCACTGTGCGTCAGCATCTCGTCGCGGGAATCAAACCCGAAGATCCGCGCACACGGTTCGTTGCAGTCCAAGATGCGGCCTTCAGTGTTCGTCAGTATGATCCCGGCAACGTTCCGTTCGAACAGCACCCGATAGCGCTCTCGCCACCGATGCGCTTCTTCTGAACTCATCGCAGGCCTCCGCCATGAATTGCCATCATACGCAAAGCGCTTGTCTTCGACTCGATCCTACGACATCTTGCTTGCAGCGAAGGGTATTGCTTAGGGCGCTGTGCAGAACAGCGGACAACGCAATGTCGACTGGAGCCGGTTTGAACATCTCATTCATCTCGGAGACGTACCGCCAAAAATGACCCGTGACGTTAGTGTTTCGGAATGTTGCCTGTCTTCGTGGCCTGCTTTGTAGACTTCTTGAAGCTGGTGCAGTGTCGCCCTGCTTGGAAGATGCTGGCATGTGTCTGGTCCCTGTCGCAGTGTGAGGAGATAGCCGCGACCACAATTGGAAGACGAGAGGGAGGGCTGTCGTAGCGGCTCACGGCTCTTTTAAACGGGTAGTAGCCGGAATCTTGAATCGCACAGCCCAAATAAGCATAGAGTGAGCCTCGCTATCGTCCATCCCGGAACGGCGGAGATGCGGCGCCCTATTTTCGAATAAGGCGCACACTGCGAATGGCCTCATCACTCAAACAAGTGTTCCGTCTTGAGACTCGAGATGGCTTGGCAGCTCGCAGCAATCCGGAACAGCTAGGACCACAGGACGAAAGCACTTCGGAGTATTGATCCCTGGACGTCCTTCCAGAAGGGAAAGCAAGTGATGGGATGGTCGCGCTTGATCCGCTTTGTGCTGCTGGGCAGCCGGGCCCTGGAACCATACGCGACCTTGCTGGTGCGGGTTGCATTGGGGCTGTTCTTCGCCATCTCAGGGGGGAACAAGCTCTTTGTTGCTCGCCACTCAAGCCATGTACGAAACGCTGGTCGCGGCCAAGGTGCCGTTCCCGCGACTGATGACCTACTTCGTGTCTGCTGTCGAGTTCGTCGGCGGAGGTCTGCTAACCGTAGGTTTCCTGTCCAGCCTGGCCTGCGTTGCTTTGCTGGTCAATATGCTGGTGGCCATCCTTACCACGAAGCTTTCCGCGATGCCCAAAGGGCTCTCACCCTTCCACTGGCTGGACGATTTCCTTTATCTTCCGGAAGTCCTATACGCACTCTTCTTTGTCTGGCTGATCTGCTCCGGCCCGGGAAGATTCAGCGTCGACTACTGGATTGCCTCTCGACTGTGGAGATGAGCCAGACGGCCGCCCCGAACAGTGCAAAAGAGCCTGCCACGAGCAACTCGAAGGAATCGGCACGACGCGCATACGTTCAAAGGCTGCAAAATGGAACTCTGGCTCTATATCGCGTGCTCGAACCGTGTGATCCACTCTCGGTCCAGTTCTGCCGGCAACCCTTCCCTTTCAAGAAAGTTCCTCCAGGATCAGACGCCTTCCTCAGAACCAGGGAGAAGTCCGGTGCTATCCAGACTTCTATCCGCTAGATCACCACTCGTGGATTCGGACCGAGGGGTCGGCGCACAGCTCGATTGTTAGATTGTGGGAGAGAGCCTCCCACCACCCAAGCTTACTGTGCGCGGCTATTAAGGGCCTGGGTATCCAAGTTCGTCTCGCGCAACATCTCAAGTACTACAAGCGTCACAGACAGCACGACCGGGCCAATGAACAACCCAATGACTCCGAACGCCTTCACGCCGCCCAGCAAGGCGAAGAAGACCAGTAACGTGTGCAGCTTTACGCGTTCACCTATCACATAGGGCCGGACCAGGCTGTCTACTTGCGCGACAACTCCGGTTCCCCAAACCAACAAGATCAACCCTTTCCACCAGTGTCCGCCGACGAGCAGGACAATCACGGCGGGCCCCCACACCGCCGCTGAGCCAATGACTGGGATCAAAGAGAACAGCGCCGTGACCACGCCCCAGAGAACTGGAGAAGGCAGACCGAGAACCCAGAACGCCAGACTCAAGAAAGACCCCTGGGCTACGCCCACCGCAAGGCAACCGTACACATTGGCAACAATCGAGTTACTGATGCCCGTGAACAGGCGTTCCACCTGGCTGGCATTGAGGGGAAGAACCTCTGTCGCGCGCTCCCTCATCGATCCGCCTTCCCTAAACAGAAAAAACAACGTGAAGAATGCAATCACAGCATCGACGAAGAAAGAGATGATGTTACTGGCGACTTGAGCCCCCCAGGAAAGCAAAGACCGGCTGATCTGCTCGAGCCATCGCAGTAGGGCCCCGCGCAAATCAAGGTTGGAGAGATCAATGTACCGTCCCGCCCAACCGAGAAGTCGTTCCATCGCATGCGTCACGTACGGGTTCCACCCTCCCTGTTCAGCACTTCTCTGGTTCAGCAACTGGTATAGCCCTGTAATCTCCCGGCTCATCACCACTCCCAACCCGACCGCTGGAACAACCAGAACCAGCAGGACCAGAATTGTAGAGATCAGAGCCGCTGTATTCCGACCGCGGAAGCGCGCCCGGATGCGCACGTGGACAGGATGGAAAACGGTCGCGATCATGACTGCTAAGAAGATGGGATTGAGAAAAGGCCGGGCGATGACATAACAGAAGTAGAGCGCGGCCGCAGCCAGTGCCAGCAAGAAGAAGGTGGTCGCTGCCTGTTTCCTCTCCATTGGCCTTCCTCTCCTTTCGCCGGGGCTCCGTCTGCGTCTGTGACCTAATGGCCTGCAACCTTCACTCCCACCCCCGGCATTGACCGCCATCGGTCTCAAACGAGATCAACGATACGAACTCTTCCGCCACTGCGCGACCACCGCCCCCGAACTGCTTGCCATCGCCGGACGCGGATGTCGCTGCTCGCCAGGTGCGCGCACTCTTTGGTTTTGCGTGTTCCTGTCGGTTTGCGCTTCATTGCGCCGTGTAGCCGCCATCGATCACCAGTTCGCTACCCGTTACGAACTTCGCCTCCTCTGGCGCCAAGTAGACGATGCCCCAGGCAACATCGTCGGGTTCGCCGAGATGACCGATTGGATGCTTAGAGGCAAATTGTTGACGGACGGCTTCGGCGCCCGCTCCAGTCCCGGCAGCCAGCTTTTCCACCATCGCTGTCCAGATGAATCCGGGATGAACGGAGTTGACCCGGATCTTGTCGGGGGCGTACAGAATCGCATCGTTTTTGGTCATCAAGGCGCACAGCGCCCTTGGAAGCATGATACGGGGGAGCATCGCCCGCAGCCACGAGCCGTAAATCGAGGACAGGTTGATAACGCTGCCTCCACCAGTCTCTTTCATGTAGGGCACCGCGTGCTTGGTGCAGAAGAACACCCCCTTCACGTTAATCGCCATGAGATGGTCCCATTCCTGCTCGGTGATCTCGTGCGTAGGCTTGTTCGCGCCCAAGATCACGACATTGTTGACTAGCACGTCAATTCTGCCGAAGGTTTGGCGAACCTGCCGCAGCACTTCCCGCACTTCGTCCTCCCGGCTCACATCGAGATGCCAGAAACGGGCAGAACCTCCCGATGAATTGATGTCATCAGCAGTCCTCTTGCCCTCGGTGTCAAGAATGTCGGTGATTGCGACGCAGGCCCCCTCGCGAGCTAAGAGCCGGCAAGTCGACAATCCAATCCCCGATACCCCGCCGGTTACCAGTGCAACTTTGTTTCCTAACACGATGGGAGCCCGCCGGCACCGGGACCGCTGGGATGACATGGAGCAAAACGAGTTTTGCCCCGAAGTAATTGGCGGAGGAGACGGCGTAGAGCAGGGCATGCAGCGACAGGCTCCAAAGTCCGTGGCGAACAGAAACGGCCGGATTGCTCGACTGCCCTCGACCGGAGCGTCTTGAAAGGATCCTGGGCCAACCGTCAGAACGAGGCAATCGGCGTGACGGAAAATCTGCTCCGCCACGGAACCGAGGATGAGTTTCCCCAGACCGTGCCGGCCGTGTGTACCGATGACCACCATGTCTACCTGTTCTTGCCTGATTATCTTTTCCAATTCTCCCCATACATCGCCTTGACGGACGATGACCTCGTAACGAAGCCCGGTCAAGCACCACTTTTAGCGAGAGTCTCCACCAACTGATGGGCATCCCTCGAAGCTGCCTCGGTCGCGGTATTCACCGCATCCGGCCCACAAGTGTGAATCCCAGCGTCGAGACCACGTGCGCCAGGTTGAATTTCGCTGCATAGTGGCGAGCGAATCGCAAGAGCGTGCCGGAGGGCCTTCTCGGACGCCTGCGAGAAATCGGTCGCCAGCAAGATCGAGTTCAGGCGAAGGTCGGCAGCTGGTCTGATGTGTTCCATAATTCCCCTCCCGAAGCCAGGTGCAGATAGGAGCACCGCTTTCACCTCTAACCGATAGTGACATCAACGCACGCACAGTACTGTGCTTACCATTGCGTCCTCAACCTCGATATTGGCGTCGGAGGTCAGAGGATCTCCGCCCATCCGGGAAAACCGTGGTCGAAACCGGCGCCATACTTCTGAGCACGGCGGGATCATAGCCCTCGATGTTCAGTCCACAAAGGCGTAACCTTTATTGCCTGGCGACGCGATGACTCGATTGAAGCGTGCGACCGTTTTGTGTGCGGGGTCGCTCGCGTTCTGAGTGCGCAACGAGGATTGCCCATGTCGCTCCGACCGATAAAACGAGTGGTCGCCTCGAAGCCGACGCTGGAAGGCGCGGGAGTGCATCTGCGACGTGCGTTCGGCTTCGGCAACACTTCCGATTTCGATCCCTTTCTTCTCCTCGATGATTTTCGGAATGACGTTCCGGAAGATTATCTGGCAGGGTTCCCCTGGCACCCTCACCGTGGAATCGAAACCATTACATACGTCCTCGCGGGAACCGTGGATCACGGCGACAGCATGGGGAACAGCGGCGCTATTGCCGCTGGCGATGTCCAGTGGATGACCGCGGGTAGCGGGATCATCCATCAGGAAATGCCGAAGGGCGATCATGCCGGCCGCATGCACGGCTTCCAGCTGTGGGCAAACCTGCCATCATCCCTCAAAATGACCGCGCCCCGCTATCAGGACGTAAAGTCCGGCGACATCCCAGAGGTGAAAGATGATGACGGCACTGAAGTGCGCATCGTCTGCGGAAGCTTCTGGGGCAAAAAGGGGCCGGTGGACGGGATTGCTGCCGAACCGATCTACCTTGATGTGTCGGTGCCTCCCGGCCGCAGGAGGACTTTGCCGGTTGAGACCACGCGTCATGCCTTTGCCTATGTCTTTGCGGGTGCTGGGAAGTTCTGCAACGCGTCCGGCCCACTCGCAGTACCTACTGAACCTGTGGGATGGTTGGACACAACGCCTCCCTCACAAGCGGAGAACCGCTCGCTCGTGCTGTTCGATCGAGGCGACGAGGTCATGGTGCAAGCAGGGGAGGATGGAATCCGCTTTCTGCTGGTATCGGGAAAGCCGCTCGAGGAGCCGGTGGCCTGGTACGGCCCGATCGTAATGAACACCCAAGAGCAGCTGCGCCAAGCTTTCGCCGAGCTTCGTGAGGGAACGTTCCTGAAAGAGGGGGAACACAAGTAAGACTGAATCCTGAACGTCGCTGCGAAAGACATGGCGACGGGCAAAGACCAAAAAATCACAATCACATCGTCTTCGGGTCTGAGCAAGGAAGACGTCGAGCGCATGGCCAAGGAAGCCGAGGTGCACGCTGCGGATGATAAGGCGAGACGCGAGGAGATCGAGTCCAAGAATCTGCTCGATGCAATGATTTACAACGTCGAAAAGATGCTCCGTGAACATGGCGACAAGATCTCGGGCTCGGAGCGCGGCGAGGTAGAAAACGCAATCGCCGATGCCAAGAAAGCGGTGGACTCGAGCGACAAGCATCAGATGGATCAGGCGCGCGAGCGTCTGACACAAGCATCACACAAGCTGCCTAGCTGTTGGAGGCCGCGGCGAACGCCCTTACGATGGACTCGAAGCGAAGGGGCCTCCGAGTCGTGCTTTTCGGAGGCTTCTAGCGTTTAGCCGGGTGGTCCGCTTGCCTCCGCCATAGCGGCACGATGCTAAGCATGAAAGGAATTCTTATGACTCCGGTGGCCTCCGCAGATTCTGCCAAGTCTTCCGTTTCTATCCAACCTCTTTCCCGCGAAGAACTGCGGAAAATGGATGCCTACTGGCGCGCAGCGAACTATGTTTCCGTCGGACAGATCTACCTGTATGCCAATCCCCTCTTGCGCGAACCGCTAAAGCTAGACCACATCAAGCCCCGTCTGTTGGGGCACTGGGGTACAACTCCCGGACTGAACTTCATTTATGTCCACTTCAACCGGCTGATCAAGAAGCATGACCTCAATGTGATCTACGTTTGCGGCCCAGGGCATGGTGGCCCTGGCATGGTTGCGAACACCTACCTGGAGGGCACCTACACGGAGCTCTATACGGACATTCAACAGAACGAAGAAGGGCTTAGAAAGCTTTTCAAGCAATTCTCTTTCCCGGGAGGAATCCCCAGCCACGCTGCCCCCCAGACCCCTGGCTCTATCAATGAAGGGGGCGAGCTGGGCTATTCGCTGGTGCACGCCTACGGAGCGGTCTTCGACAATCCTGACCTGCTGGCCTGTTGCGTGGTAGGCGACGGCGAGGCCGAGACGGGTCCACTCGCCACGAGCTGGCATTCCAACAAGTTTCTCAATCCGGCGCGCGACGGGGCCGTGATTCCAATTCTTCATCTGAATGGCTACAAGATCGCGAACCCGACCGTGCTTGGTCGTCTCACGGACGAGGAGTTGACTCACCTTTTTGCCGGGTACGGATACAAGCCTCTCTTTGTGGAAGGGCACGAGCCGGAGGCCATGCATCAACTGATGGCGAATGCGCTCGACACAGTGGTCGAGGAAATCCATGCCATCCAGAACGACGCTCGCACCGGGAAATCCACTGCTCTTCCGTTATGGCCGATGGTCGTTCTGCGCAGCCCAAAGGGATGGACGGGGCCAAAATTCGTGGACGGCAAACCGGTCGAGGGCACGTGGCGCGCCCACCAGGTACCGGTAGCTGATCTGGAGAAACCGGAGCACCTGAAAATGCTCGAAGACTGGATGAAGAGCTACCGGCCCGAAGAATTGTTCGACCATAACGGAACGTTCGTGTCCGAACTGGCGGAACTCGCGCCTACGGGCGATCGGCGAATGGGCGCAAATCCCCATGCGAATGGCGGCCTTTTAATGAAGGCTTTGTTGCTGCCTGACTTCCGAACATATGCGGTCAAGGTACCGAAACCAGGTACGGAAACGGCGGAATCGACCCGAATCCTCGGCACTTTTCTGCGCGACGTGATGGAGGTGAACGTCCCATCCAAGAACTTCCGCGTATTCGGGCCGGATGAGACGGCGTCGAACCGTCTCGATGCTTTATATGAAGTTACCAAGAAAGAATGGATGGAGCCGGTTTTGCCCACCGATGAAAACCTGTCCCGAGATGGGCGGGTGGTGGAGGTCCTGAGTGAGCACATGTGCCAGGGCTGGCTGGAGGGCTATCTGCTCACCGGGCGCCATGGCCTCTTCTCCTGCTATGAAGCCTTCATCCACATCGTGGACTCGATGTTCAATCAGCATGCGAAATGGCTTGAGGCCACACACAAGATTCCCTGGCGTCGACCCATTTCATCACTGAACTATCTGCTTACCTCTCACGTTTGGCGCCAGGACCACAACGGCTTCAGCCATCAGGACCCTGGCTTCATTGATTTCGTCATGAATAAAAAGGCTGGGGTCGTCCGCGTTTACCTACCGCCGGACGCCAACTGTTTGCTGTCGGTTGCGGATCACTGTTTGCGCAGTCGCAATTATGTGAATGTGATCGTGGCGGGCAAACAGCCGGAACTGCAGTGGCTCGACATGGATGCGGCCATCGAGCACTGTACGAACGGGATTGGAATCTGGTCCTGGGCCAGCACTGACCAGGGTAAGGAGCCAGACGCCGTCATGGCGTGTGCAGGAGATGTCCCCACTCTCGAAACCTTGGCTGCCGTCGACCTGCTTCGTCAACACTTCCCCGACGTCAAGATTCGAGTCGTCAATGTAGTAGACCTGATGACGCTTCAGTCTCCGAGTGAACACCCCCACGGCCTCTCCGATCGCGAGTTCGACTCCATGTTCAGCACGGATACGCCTATCATCTTCGCTTATCACGGATACCCCTGGCTGATCCACCGGCTGACATATCGCCGTACCAGCCACGGCCAATTCCACGTTCGCGGGTTCAAGGAAGAGGGGACGACAACAACGCCCTTCGATATGACGGTGCTCAACGATCTTGATCGCTACCATCTTGCCGGCGACGTTGTGGACCGCGTGGCCAGATTGCGGGATGTGGGAGCCCACTTCAAACAGTTCCTCCGCAAGAAGCTGGTCGAGCACAAGCAATACGTGCGCGAGCGCGGTGACGACATGCCGGAAGTGAAGAACTGGACTTGGCCCTACTGACGAATGAAGATCCTCGTCCTCAACTCGCCATCCAGCAGCCAAAAACTCTGCCATTTCTGGCTCGGCGAAGTCCAGCCGGACAATCCTCCGGCTTGTCTGTGGGAGGCCAAGACTGAGTGGAATGACGGAGTCGCCACGATCGCAAGCAAGAGCATGGCCGCCAGGATTTGACGCTTGTCGCCCGAAACGCGTGAGATCCCCATAGATATCTTCGGCCTTTCGAGAGGAGAATGTCCTCGACAAAATCGGAATTGGAAGAGGAGAAGAATGTATGCCCGACAAACGACTCGCGGCGCTACTCGCAAATCTCAACACCCTGCTTCGGAACTAGAGGCCATCTACAAAGACACACATGCTCACCCTGAATTGTCAATGAAGGAGACCCGGACGGCGCGGATTGCGGAGACTCATCTGAAGACGATGGGCTTTGAGGTGACCGCCGGAGTCGGCAAGACCGGGGTTGTCGGTCTATTGCGCAACGCGTGTATGATCCCGCTGGTACGCCGCTGAAGGAAAACTGTCCTTCGTTGCTTGTGCGAGTCTGTTGAAGGTTCTTGTTCTTGGCGCGGGCGAGGTTAACCAGCGCATGAGGCACTACATTTCCCTACGGATCTAAGACGTGTCCTTGAATGCTCGCGCCTTGCGCAAAAGCAGCGATGGGGAGAACCAAAAAGCCGCCAACAAGGAGCACGCAAAGTGTCAATACAGTCGTACGATCTGCAACCGGCCCCACTCTTTCGATCCGCATGGCAACCTAGCTGGCGTCCTCAGCCTGGCACGTGTGCCTATCAAACTGTTGTTGGAGGTTCGCCTGGGCATCGACGGTTCGACTGAGTGCGCTCATCGGGGCTTTGAATTCCCGGCTACAAACTGTGCAGACTGCAACGACGGGGGTAGAACTGAGCCACTTGGCGACTCTAAGGTTGCGCTTTTTCGGTGCGTTGTTCTTCTCAACCATCGGACTGAGAGTTTAACGTGTCCAGGATCGCATTCAAGTTAGGTGCCAGTTCCATTTGTTTCGGAATGTCGTTCTGATTCCGAACGGGCCCTTTTCTTCTTGGCAGCCCGGTGTTTCTTAACAGCGGCTTTGGCACGTGCGATTGTGGTTCCTCGGAAGCTGATTTTCTTCTGAACCATCCCCACAGCTTGCCACAGACCGGCAAATTTTCGCTACCCTTGGGAAAACCCCAGCGCCTTCACCACCGCGCCCACGGAGGGTTCATAATCCGGGAGCAGGTCAGGTGTGTCTTTGTTCGCCCGAGCCCACCAGTTGGTCAGCATTCCGCCAGGTTCGAGCGCACACACCTTGACGCCGAAAGGGGCTACTGCCCGGGCGAGAGACTCGATGAGTCCCCCAACCGCCCACTTGGCGGGATGGTACCCACCGAAATAGATAAGGGCACGCTCACTCCGAGTAGCCGTCGTTGCTTTCGTCATCATCGTCATCTTCTTTGCCCTCGCCCTCGTCTTCCTCTTCGTCTTCTTCGTCGGCTGGCTCTGCTCGAACGAGGATATTGGCAGCCACCGACCGATCAGGAGGTTCTGAGTCATTCTGGATGTATTCTGCTCATGCTCAATGGTACGCCCCGCAGCCTTTGGCAACCCCTCGGTTATTCCATGGATCGGGCGCGAGAAGTTGTTTGAGCGTGAGCGCGGCCCGAAGGAAGGCTAATCAAGCCGGATCATCGAACCAGTGACATCATTTATCTCAATGCTGAGACACTTGGGTGGGGTTGGGGTGTTCATACTTGCCGCCCTCGATAGCTCGGTGCTACCCACTCTCGGGGCCGTTGACGCGCTCACGATAGTCTTGGCCGCCCGGCACCCAGAGCTATGGCCCTATTACGCCATGTGCAGCACGGCAGGCTCGGTCTGCGGGGCTTCAGTCGCTTACCGCCTGTCGCGTCTTGGATTCCTCCATCGACGTATCAAGGGAGCGTTATTCGACAGAGTCACGACATTCTTACATCGTTTTGGAAGCCTTTCTCTATCACTCGCCGCACTCCTTCCGCCTCCATTTCCGACTTCCGCTTTTGTAATTGGTGCTGGTGTAACGCGCTATCCGTTCATTGCGTTTGTGCTGTCTTTCGGCATGGGACGGGTGTGCCGCTTTGCCATACTGGCGTACCTCGCATCTGTGTTCGGCAGGCGGTTCGTGACAAGCATGTGGTCGGCGCACACGCTGCTACTTGTAGCGGCTGTCGGCGCAGTGCTGGTGTGTGTCGGACTGCTGGCGTGGCTCGTCTTCAGGAAATCTGAACCGCATACACCTTTCGGTTTGTAGCTCTATTTGGCTCTAAAGACAGTTGACTGCACCAGTTCAACCAGAACGGCTAGCAATCGAGTCCCAGAGCATGATTGTGATGAACTCAACCTCGTCTCCGGCCTTTCTCCGGAGCAAGTAGCTACCCCTGTAGCCCTTTGCCTTGCTAATACCGGGCAGAAGCTCGGGCTTCAGCATGGCCTCGTAGGCGTCGGCGTGCTCAGGCTTCGAATATCCGTGCCAGACTCTTGCGATCACTGTGACCTCCGATTGAAACCGAGCCCTTGCGCTCGGCCTCGATTCTTGCGCGCCACTCCGGCATCTGCCGGAACGAGATGCTGAAGCTGATGAAGGGCTGTGTGCGCTTCGGTCCTGCCCATCAGGGCAACGGGAAGAATTCGGGCGAGCTCACCATCAAGCGCGGTTTGAAGCGGCGGGCGCGCAAAAGGAAGCTGGTCATCGATCGCGAGATGAAGGCAGTGCTCGAGCAGCTCGTGAAGCAGTCCAACTGCGAGTACGTGTTCACGAGCCCGCAGGATCCGGCGAAGCCGCTCGGGCCCTGGGTGCTCGAAGAGCAGATGGCGCAGCTGCGCAAGAAGATCAAGACGCACGCGGATGCCGGCCTGCATGCCCTGCGGCACACGTTTCTGACCGAGGCCGGGGAGTACACGGATCCGTTCACGTTGCAGTACGTAGCGGGACACGATAACATCAAGACCACCATGCGCTACGTGCACCCACGCGAAGAGGCGGTTGAGAAACTGTTTGCGCGGCTCGGAAACCTGGAGCGGCCGGAGGGGCGTGTAGAATGCAAAAGGTCGGTGCAAAATCCGGTGCAGTCGGAGATACCCTCAGACACCGATTTCGCTAAGTTGTTGAATGCAGGTAATTTACAAGCTGCGGAAGTGGTGGAACTGGCAGACACACCATCTTGAGGGGGTGGCGCCGAAAGGCGTGGGGGTTCAAATCCCCCCTTCCGCACCATTAACTAACTTATATTCAATAAGTTACAAGCGCATTTGTCAAGTCGTACAATAATCGCACAGCGCTTCCACCCTCCGGAGTATCCCGGTTGCAATCCAACTGTTATTTTCCTGCGGTTCACCCCTCTCCTGCTTTAAGGACCAGAACCAGAAGGTTTTCGCTTCTGGCCGCGCAACGAACCGGCAAACTCCTCAACCAAGCCGACTTGGCCCGCGACGCGACGCTCAGTCACCCGACGACGCACCGGTATTTGAACCTGTTGGAAACTGGCTGTCTGGTTACACGCATCCGCCCGGCGGCGACCAATCCCTCGGCCGCACTCGTCAAGGCGCCGAAGTTGCTCTGGACAGATTGTGGTCGTGCGGCCTGGCTCGCCGGGATCAAGTCGTCCGCCGACGCCACGCAACGCTTGGATGTTGGTTTTTTGGTTGGAGCAAACCCTGTTTCAGACTCTGGACACCTGGCGCGCCCTCGATTCACAACGGCGCAAGCTGCATTTTTGGCGGGACCGTGCGGGGCACGAAGTGGATTTCATTTTGGAAGAAGCCGGCAAGTTGGTGGCGTTGGAAATTAAGGCGGGCAGTCATGTGACCACAGGTGACCTGATTGGGATTCGCGTGTTCCGAGATGCCTTGAAACGCAAAGCGTTACTCGTCCGAGGAGTGGTGTTGCACAGCGGCAAATCACGTCCGCTTGACGCCGACGATATTGCCCTGCCTTGGGGAT
>Ga0137415_10000776_pt1 | contig 31157 bp, 20 predicted proteins | sample CZODoug3_1_1_16f_FD_183082 | JGI IMG/M metagenome (GOLD analysis project Ga0137415, IMG submission 183082) | Vadose zone soil fungal communities from Angelo Coast Range Reserve, California, USA - CZODoug3_1_1_16fungal (Hybrid Assembly) | ecosystem: Environmental > Terrestrial > Soil > Vadose...
GTGAAAATCAGCGAGTGCAAACAGGGCAGGTAGGTTTAGCAAACCGACCCATTAAACCACTCTGGCACCTCTCCGTGGAGTGTTTTCAATAGCTTAGCACAGTTCTCCAATTTCACTTGCTGCACTCTTGCTGAACTAATTGATCGCCGCGTGAATTTGAAATCGCCTAACCTCTGCAAAATGAATACGGCCTTTGGTCCAAAGTTGCCAGCGAGGTGTGGAAAACCGCCGTCTCGCCCGAACGGCGATGTTGTTTGCGTATCGAGGTCCAGCTGGACCAGGTCTTGCGAGCCTGGGGAACGGGGCGAATGCAATTTAACCGATTTTCAAAACACGTTAGGGGTACAACGATCTTGGAAACCGTCGTTCCCGAGTGCTGCTTTAGAAGGAAAAGTGGCTCCCGATTTCTGGTAGAGCACCTGCTCGAGAGTGTCGAGAGTTTTATCGAAACTAGTACAACAGATGTCGTTTGCATTCGGCTCTAGGCTAGCGTTCCCCGGAAGAGTTCCTCGAGCGAGAAGCAAATTCCAAAAGAAATACTACTGCGTTCTGTTTGCCTGCACGAGCAGCTCTACCGAAGGTGCCACCATAAGCAGCAGCACCGCCTGCGGTCTGCCGGAAGATTCCAGAAATTCGATATTTCGCCGCCGCAAATCTGCGCTGACGAGACGATTTTCATGCAGATCATCCAAAGCCTGCAGGCCAATCTCTGCAACCAGGGACAAGTTACGCGACACTGGGGCCAAGTCTTGCGTCAGGTACGATCGTGCTAGTAAGGGTTGCAGCTTGGCATCGTTGTCCCGCCACAGCACCAGCCATTGTCTAGCCTGCTGCCACTCTGGTGCGTCTGCCTTTCCTAAGGCGATCCGCTTCGCAATCTGGTTAAATTCGCGGGCGGTGTCGCTTTCCGGTGGCACGGCATCATCAAGACGGTTGAGCGGCGTAAAGTCACTAAAGGTCCGCAGTTCCTGACGTTCGTACAACCTGGGAGGTTGCACCACGGCCGCGAGCACTTTCAAGGGCGCCGGATCCAGTTCGCCGCTCATGCGCTCTAGCATTTCATCTGTGATGAGTCTGTGGCGCAGACCGTAGTAACCGAGTTTCTGCGATATGATTGCGAGCCGCTGGTACATTGAATCGACATCCTGAACCTGTTGGGGAGACCACAGGCGCTCGGCGATGGCGGCGGTACGCGGCCATATGCGGTTGTCCATGTTTTCATCGGAGACAATATCTGTCCACATGGTGGCCTCGCCGCCGAGAACTCGGGCCTTTTGATCCGATGTAAGCGTTGCAGCGCTGTCCCCTAGCGGGTCGACCAGGTAATGCTCCGCTGCTGACTGGTTCAAGTCGATGTAGTAGCCGGAGGAGAGCACGCCGCCGTAACCGTTCCGTGCGGCCTCTGCCAGCGAGTTTGGCCCGCGCCAGGATTGAATGACGACATCTTTGGGTGTATCGGCCTGAAGTACTTCGTCCCATCCCACCATGATCTTCTTGCGGCTCGCGATGATCTTCTGGATTTTGGCTGTGAAAAGCACTTGCAGTGCCGCACCATCTTTAATCGCATGCGCCCGCATGAAGTCCTGAATACGCGGGTTGCCCTCCCACTCCTTGACGTCGCATTCATCTCCTCCCGCGTGAAAGTAGGAATCGGGGAATAGGGCAGCCATCTCACCAATGAATCCAGCTAGAAACTTGTACGTGCTTTCGCGCGTGGGATCTATCGCCGAACTGCGCGAGGGTTCTTGGCCGCTGGTCAAGTCAGGATAGCCGAGGAACCATGATGTCGTGTGGCATGGCATGTCAAACTCTGGGACTACCCGGATGCCGCGGTCGCTCGCGTACGCGATAGTCTCCCGGACTTCGTCTTGAGTGTAATAAAAGCCGCCGGACCCTTTTTCTTGTAACAACGGAAATTTCTTGCTCTCGATATGGAAGCCCTGATTGTCCGCAAAACGCCAATGGAAGACATTCAGTTTGACCGCCTCCATGCCATCTAGGTTGCGTTTGATTGCGGAGATATGTACAAAGCGATGTCCTGAGTCGATCAGAAGTCCACGCCAAGGGAAGCGTGGCTTATCGTCAATAGTAACGACCGGAACGCTAAAACCTCTCGGAGTGATGCTTACTAGTTGGAGGAAAGTCTGGAGTCCCCGAAGCACCCCGATCGGATTGGGCGCGGTCAACTGAACATCGGTGGTTGAGATCTCAAGGTGGTAAGATTCGTCCTCGCCCAGTTGCTGGGTCGGCTCGCTCGGTCCCGCAGTTTGAACTATGAAGTGCGGCGGGTTGAGGATTGCCTGGCGCCAGAGCGGGATCCCGGTTTCCTGCGAAAGTGTATCCAAGAAGCGCTGCTGTGCTCGCTCCAGACGAGGTTCCTTATACCCCTTCAGCGAAACACCAAAGTGGCCGTCGACGAGGAATTCGCCCTCGCCCTGCACAACATGTGCGGGAAGAGGCATGACCAGCAGCGAGCGTTTTTCTTGTGCGCGAAGATTACCGGGGACGAGGAACGCGCAAAGGGCAAGCAAAAGAAAACCTGCTAGACGAAAATTTCCCAAGAGATCTCTCGAAAACAATGCTCCTCCTCAAACTGGCGGAAGGTCTCGATACGCTCCAAATTCCGCCAGATCGTCTTCTCCCAACCAAGATGGATACTCAACCGGCTTCAGACCAAGACTGTTTTCAACTTGTCTCCACAGGCGAGTCCGCTCATATCGCTGATGTACCAATTGGAAGTGGGTGCTTCTAAGCAAGTCGAAAGCCGCCTGCGAGTTCCCACAGTCAATCAACCAGGTCGCGCGCCGTTCGGCCAACCATTCGTCATCGAGAGCCGAGACGGCGTTGAGCCAGCGCCCACGCTCATCGAGGGTTTCGCTCCCGAGCGCAGCGAGCGCCTTATCGCGCTCAATCACGACTTGGGGATGAAGCGCGATTGCTTCTGACTTGATGGCTCGAAAGCAGTTTGCCGCAGCATCCGCGTCCCGTTTGTTCACCAGCCATAAACGTCCAGACAGCGCCCGGGCGCGATCGTCGCCCGACCGTGCCAGAACCTCCAGCGCAGTGCTTGTCTCGCCGCGACCGGCGAACCACGCACCGAGTTGAAATAACCACCTGTCTCGCTCGCTTCCTTCTGTGGACGACGCCGCAAAGGAGAGTGCATCACCTAAGTCAGCAATTCCGCTGACGGCCCAGCGGTTGCTATCGACATCCGGAGCTTTTGGGATTTGACTGATGTCACCTGATTTCTTTGCGGAGGCAAGACTGAGCCAATCGCGAACCTCCTCACTTCTCGCCCATCCAAAAAGGGGTACCTTGTCCAGCTCTCTCAGTGGAGGATGAGGAAGCGGAATGGCTCGAATGTCACGCGGCGTTTCGGAAGGAATCCAGAATTCAATGTGGTGTCGCAGTTGACTGGGCTGAAGGACCTCTTTCACCGATTGATCGACGAGGGGACCGGCTTGGATCTCCAGGCATTGTTGACCGCCTAGCGTATATTGACTCACCCATGCCTCATCGCGTCCGATGCCGTCGCTCCACAGTTTAATCCCGGGGACCTGCAAAGAATCGGCCACGTGATAGAGACCTGCTCCCAAACTTGGGGTGAAGACTCCAAATGCGCAACAATCCGGTCTCTTCCAGAAGAATCCAGTCATGCGACGCACGTCGCCCTGGCGCCGGGGACCTTCGGTGTTCCAGTCGATGATGCGCACCTCCCGGCCGTGAACAAGAACGGGGCCCTCGGGGAAATGGAACTCTGTGTCAGGTTGGGCGGGTACGCCTGCGTTTGACCAAGACATCCAGGGATGAGCGTCCCGATCAGGATTGAAGAATACTGTCCGCTGGGTCAGAAATGTATCCCTCTCACCAAGGGAGTATTCGACGGTCCAGTTCATTCCAAATCTGAGCTCTCTCTCCCCGCAGGAAACATAGATTCTTTCCTGGTCGCGCGTTACTTCATAGAGTACGGGAGCAATTTGAACTGGGGTGTGCGAAATCGGAAAGCTCAGCTCAATGCCGCCTCCGGTAAAAGATTGTCTGGGTAAGATTCGCACCGGTCTAATAGTGTGCGGAAAGAAAACAGTCTCCACCGCGCTCTCTTTGAGAAAAATCGAACAGACACGTCCCCCCAGGTCCGGGCAAACCTTCACGCGAACCTGGTCGTTTTCGATCGAAACCATGCGGTAGTTCTTCAAAACAGGCCTCCGGCTGGTCTCGCAGAAGCTCTCGTAGGGATAGAATCCATCCGGGTCGCTCGTTGTGGGAATAGGACCTGCTGGGACCAGGCAATGCGCCAGCAAACACTCTGTGGTCTCTGCAAATTCAAGCATTGTAGGACCGAGCCCTCCCGTCTTTTCGTTCAGCCACTGGGGCCTGGGTGCTTGTGTTTGACCGCCTACCAGCGATTTCTTCAGACTACAAAGACGGGGCGATTCCGCGCAAACCATGGATGTTCTCTTTCAAACTGCGCAATCGCTAGAGAACAGCCGCACCCTCGAAATGTTCAGCCGCTCGGAAAACCACTGCGTTTGCAGCAATGGTTCGATTCACGGCCGATCTGGGACTCTCGCACAGAGATGAAGAGCTATCATTATTGAAAGTCAAACTGAGGGATCGCGCGGCAGCGATATTGCCTGTCCCGTTCCGTGAGTGCTTGCGTTCAAACGGGCGACTCTGGCACCCACACCAGAGCATCCGGCGCGGGAGCCGCACTGAAGACCAAACATGCAACAAACTAAACTCGAGGGGCGCGGGATCCTGGACAGAAATCGTGACCATAGCGCTCACCTGTAAATGTTAACGTGGGAAACTACTCTACTGATCGCGCCGTTCGGGCTGGGACAATCGGGTTGGAGTCCCAACTTCAGCGATGAGAACAGCCCCAGGGACTGCGCTAACATCACATCCACAGGCGCGCGATATTCGTCGCGTAGGTTCGGAGCATGCAGGGAGAATACGTTATCTGCCAAATGGTCGAGATGGTCTGTGGCATCAGGCGACACCACGGCGCGCAACTTGCCGAGTTGCTTCCTGTTGATTTCCTCAAGCAGATCCAATTCATAGTTCAGCCGCCGTTTGTCCCGGGAAAGATAACTCACGAACAATGTATTTCTGTCCAGCGCCGACATCGGGCCGTGCCGAAGCCCTAGCGTCGATTCTGACATCGTTTGTATCTTTCCTGCAGTCATCTCCAGTAGTTTCAGTGCGGATTCCTGGGCTGCCGCGTGCAGTACGCCTGAGCCGACAAAACAGGCCTTGGAAAAATCTTCTTGTGCGATTAAGGGTGCTATTTCTTGTACGCGCTTGAGGAATCGCTCTCCCGCTTCGCAAAGAACGGAAAATGTTTCCTCGTAGGAGAACAGAGAATACACGTGGGCTAGACACTGGCCGGCAACAACCATGTTTGTGTAGGAACTCGTCATTGCGAGTCCGCGATCGTTCACGGACTCGTCCAAGGCAAGCAGATATGCGCGGTTTGGCGCTCTCCCGCAGATCTGCGCCATACGACCTCGCTGGTTGCAGGTGACGAGCAGATGCCGAACGTTGGGATATCTTTCGATGGCCGTCTCCAGAACGGCCAATCCTTCCGAACTGTCGCCCGAGCGAGAGAATGAAATCCAGAGATACTTCCGCTCTGAGAAAACCAAGTCTTCAAGATTGGTCAAAAGATCAGTGCTGGGAACTGCCCAGACTTCGCAACCCCACATCCGGCGGAGCAAATATGTCAAAGCACGGCCAACGTAATCCGAGGTGCCCGCGCCGATGAGAAAGACAGTAGGGTTGCCAGATGCCTTCCGCAGGTCAAAGCCGGACTCAAGCACAAACTGTCGTAGATCGCCTTGTTGTTCCTGGACAATTTGGAACGTCTTCCGCCACGAAGCTGGCTGCTGGATGATTTCGTGCGGTGTGTACCGAATCCCCCGGGCTTCCTTCTCTTCTTCGCTAACATTGAGCAGAGCGTCTAGTCCGCCGATCAAAAGCCCCTCCTTCCCAAAGCAAGTCGAAGTGTAATACACTTCGCAAGCGATGTCGAAACATATAGAAATCTTAAGAAAAACTATTAGTAATAAAACGAAAGCTCATCAGTCGGCCGTTCCTCGCCCCTCGTATTTGGCCGCAATGCGCTGAATCTTCAGCCGGTTCCGGGGAGGCTCCCGTGATCTTCGACTGTGGCGGAGTCCGGCTCGGCCATCTTTTTGGCAAAGCAGGAAACATGGTACAACGCCATGCATTTGTACTTTTTTCTGAAAGAAGCCTCCGAGGTCGACGGTGACTTTTACCTCGCTCGATTGGATCATTGTCATCGTCTACCTGATTCTTTCGGTCGCTATTGGAATGATCGGTAGGAGGTACGTTGGTTCGGTTGCCCATTATTTGGTGGCGGGACGCGAGTTAGGGGTTTTTGTGGGAATTGCCACCCTGGCCGCCACCGAGATCGGCACTATCACCTTCATGTACAACGCCGAGCTCGGCTACCGGTATGGCTTTGCCCCATTCATTGTGGCGCTGATCTCCGGCCTGGTGATGGTCATTATTGGCCGAACCGGCTTCGTCATCACCCGCTTTCGCTCAATGAAGCTAATGACCGTTCCCGAATTTTTCGAGCGAAAGTACAGTCTCGGACTTCGTCTCTTCACCGGTGTGCTTGTCGCTTTGGGCGGCATCTTGAACATGGGCGTCTTTCTGAAAATCGAGGGGGAATTCCTGACCGTCATCAGCGGAATCAACGCCAAATATCTCGTCACCGTTATGACGGTCATCTTGCTATTGGAAATGTTGTACACCGTAGTTGGAGGAATGGTCTCCATCGTAATCACCGACTTCATTCAGTATGTGTTGCTTTCCACGGCGACCATTCTGGTCTCGATTTTCGCTGTTTTCCACGCCGGGTGGCACAACATTCTCACCAAGGTGGCAGCGACCATGGGAGAGAAGGGATTCAGTCCGATTGCAAATCCGAAGTTTGGCCTCACCTTCATCATCTGGCAAGTTCTTCTTTGGTTCTCCATTCACACCTGTTGGCAGACCACTGCCATGCGCATGTTCTCCACGAAGGATCCGGAGACATCCAAGAAGGTCATGACATGGACCGGCTTTATCTATTTGGGACGAGGCATGCTCCCCATGCTATGGGGAATTGCCGCGCTCGCAACGCTGGGCACCGGAAATAATCATGACGGTGTGCCCATGCCTGTTTTGAATGGCCATGTCCTACAGCCGATTGACGCAATGCCAGCAATGCTTGGGAGTATTCTCGGACCCGGCATCAAGGGCCTCGTCGTGGCTGGCATGCTGGCCGCCACCATGTCGGTGAACAGTTCGTACTTGCTGGGCTGGAGCTCAGTCATATCGCAGGACATCATCATGCCAGCGCGGCAGGTCTTGGGCAAAGTTCCTCTCAGTTCGCGCAGCCAGATTTTGGTCAACCGGCTCGCCAACTTGTTCGTGGGCCTCTTTCTGATGTTCTGGGGACTTTATTACACTCCGCCGGGCGCCGTTTACCTATACCTTAACGTGACCGGCACAATTTTCCTTGCGGGCGCTTTCGTGTGCGTCATTGGCGGACTCTATTGGAAGCGTGCCAACGTGATGGGTGGCTACTTGGCCATGTTCATGGGAGCCGTTGGTGTCATCGTGCCTTTCTTCTTCCTTCATTGGAATGAGAATGTCACCGGCTTTACCGCTTTTGCCTTGGCGGCGTTTGGATTAGTGTTTGGCTCGCTATTGGGCAGTCCTTGGGAAAAAATCATCGCGGAGAGTCAGACGCCATGAATTATTGGATGATGTTTTGGACCGGAGCGCTTGTCATTGCCGGTTGTTCTTTCGCCGTGATTACTGCGATTGTGAGCGTCTTTGGCTATCGCGACTTGATGCAGATGTTCCGCCGCCTTACAGCCCAAGGTGGAAAAGAGAAAGAGAATGAGTGAAGGTACAACCCCGAATGACGCCTTCATCCGCATGGTAACCGCCAAGCGTGCCGTGGATTTGCCCCTCGGTGACTACCATCCCCGGTCTATGCTCGTTGTCCCAACGCACGACGTGCGTCGGGCGAAGTGTCCGGCCATCGATTACCACAACCACTTGGATGCTCAGGACCCACAAGCAGTTTTGGCAATTATGGATGAATGCGGAATAGAAGCAGTCGTCAACATCACGATGCGCGTAGGCCGGGACGCCATCGAAATGCTGCATAAGTTTCAAAAAGCCGCGCCAGAGCGATTTGCCACTTACGGGTGGATGGACTGGACCGACTTGCACCGTCCGGACTTCTTCCAACGCGCCGTCGAGCGTCTGGAAGAACTCGTCAACCACGGCGCATGCGGATTAAAGATATGGAAAGACCTCGGAACAAGTCTCACTGACGCGGACGGACAGCTCATGCGCGTAGACGACGAACGGCTGGCCCCTTTGTTCGAGAAGGCGGCCGAGTTGGATGTCCCCATCATGTTCCACATCGCGGATCCGGACGCCTTCTTCTTGCCGGTCGATCAATACAACGAGCGTTATGAGGAATTGGCGGCGCATCCGGACTGGAGCTTTCACCAGTCCCACTTCCGGAAACCTGAACTGTTGGCTCAGCGCGACGGTGTTTTCATTCGACATTCGAAGACTAAGTTCGTGGCGGCCCACGTTGCCGAGCGCCCCGAGAACCTGGAATATGTCAGCCAGCTCCTGGACACGTGCCCAAACTTATATGTCGATATCAGCGCTCGTTGCGCGGAATTGGGCCGCCAGCCTTATACGGCCCGGAGTTTCTTTCTTAAGTATTCCCACCGCATTCTCTTCGGCGCCGACCTTGTCCCGGAGGCTGAGATGTACCGCCTGTACTTTCGCTTCTTGGAGACCAATGACCAGTATTTCGAATACCCCTCCCACGCTTCCCGCCAGGGACGCTGGAATATTTATGGACTATTCCTTCCAGATGAAGTCTTGCGGAGCGTTTATCGTGATAACGCCCGCCAGCTCCTGAAGAGGCCGCGTTGATTCACTTCTCTGGCTTTCGTCAACGTTCACACGATGGTCACTTCAACTCCGGATTTCCGCAACGCACCTAAGTCGGCTTTGGGAATGCCCCGGTCCGTGATGACATTTTGGAGGGAAGAAGGTGGAGCTATCAATGACAAACTTCTCTTTCCGAACTTGCTGGAATCGCAGACTGCAACTGCCACCTTCGAGATGTCCATCATGGCACGGTTCACCTTGGCTTCCAGAAGATTGGGGGTGCTGAGTCCATACTGAACGTCGAAGCCATCAACACCCAGAAAGAGAATGTCCGCATTCAACCGGTGCAGGGTTTCTTCTGCGATTGGTCCCACCAGAGAAAAAGAATTCTTTCTCAGGCTGCCCCCGGTTAAGATCACCTCCAGAGTAGAGCCAGCGAGTTCGGCGGCGATATTGACTGCATTAGTGATGATCGTCAAGTTCTGGAAATCGCGCAGAGCTCGGGCGATGGCGGTTGTAGTTGTTCCCGAATCCAATATGACAACTTGTCCTTCCGCCACCATGCGCACAGCCGCCGCAGCAATCTGCAGTTTTTCCTTGCGATGCAACTTCGCTTTTTCGCGTAAGGTGGGATCTTCGAGAGCGCTTTCGCGGACCGTCAAAGCTCCGCCATGGGTCCGATGAATTCGCCCTTTCATTTGGAGAATCTCAAGATCTTTTCGGATTGTGACCACGGAGGTGTGGAAGTGCTTGGCTAGGTCCACCACGAGCACGCGACCGTCGCGACTCAACATCTCAAGAATCGCGCGTTGCCGTTCTTCGCTCAGCATTGAGGGGCCATCAGTAAGACCGTTTCATCGAGACGATATTCTAACAAGCTTCTCACTTCGCCTTTCTTTTTATCTCAGGTTTCGTCTGTCTACAAGAAGCTTCGGCAAGATTCAGAATCAAAGTAAACCCACTCCTGTTCACTGGGCTCCCTGAGACATTGACCTGGCGGCGACACTGCGCGAGCTGGAAAACTAGCAACCGACTCGCTGGGTGGGGAGGAGCACAGATTTACTCGGAGCCCCACGCGTGAGTGCTCTGCCCACGGCACCAAGAAAGAAATCTCGCATTGGAAAGAAAGAGAAGTCACGTCCGATAACCGCCGCCTTAGAGTAAGCTCCTCCTCGGCGCTTCCTTCTGGCATCAAGTTGCGATACGTTGCTAAACGTTTCTTTTGCGAGGGTGAAAGAACCCAGCTCGCCCGCCCGTGTTTTCCGCGTGCGTGTAGCTTTAGCACTGTAGCCAGTCATGGTGAGGCAATCTATGTACCACAGCGGTGCGCGGCAAAGTGGGCGCGCTTTTTGCAAGCTGATGCTACTGTTCGCCGTGCCTCCAGTTCTCATGATTACCGCTTTCAGAGGTGGGAAATCTTCTGGCACCGTCGTCCACTTTGTCGACGTGACCTCGGAAGCAAAGATCAACTTTAAGCACGAGAATGGGGCCTCGAAAGACAAGCTTATGGTTGAGACTTTTGGATCAGGCGTGGCTTGGATTGACTACGATAATGATGGGTACATTGACCTTTTCTTTGCGAACGGGGCCAATCTCTCCGAGGGGAAATCGTCTCCAGGGAATGTGCTTTTGCGAAATACCGGCAAAGGGACATTCGTGGATGTGACCAAAGAGGCCGGTCTGACTGGCAACGGAGGATTCGCAACGGGGGTGGCTGTTGGAGACTTCGACAACGATGGATTTCTAGACATCTATGTGACTGGATTCGGACGGAATACTTTGTACCACAACAATGGGAACGGTACTTTCACGGATGTGACTGCCAAGGCTGGCGTAGAGGGCGGCGGATGGAGCAGCAGCGCGGGCTGGTTCGATTACGATCGAGATGGATTGTTGGATTTATTGGTTGTTCGATACCTGGATTATGATCCAAAGAAGAATCCATATTGCGGGCTCCGAAAGGAGGGGTACCGCATGTACTGCGATCCACGGAATTTCGACGGTATGACCAATCTGCTTTATCACAACAATGGAGATGGCACATTTACAGAGGTTTCCAAGGCCGCGGGGGTCGCCAATCCCGCAGGTAAAGGACTGGGCGTTGCTTTTGGTGATTTCAACAACGATGGGTGGCCCGACATCTTTGTCTCCAACGATACGGTTCGGAATTTTCTCTATTTGAACAATGGCGACGGCACCTTTACTGATATCGCCTACGCCGCTGGAGCGGGCTATGACGTTAACGGAAGGGCCCGGGCCGGAATGGGCGTAGAGATGGCCGATTTTGACGGTGATGGCTTGTTAGATCTTTTCGTGACGAATTTCTCGGAAGAATACTACGGGCTGTATCGCAATCTGGGAAACAATACCTTCGAAGATGTCGCCCAGAAGGTCGGGCTTGCCGCGAGTTTCCTACGCCTGGGATTTGGAACCAAGCTATTTGATTTCGACAATGACGGTCAGACGGACATCTATGTGACCAACGGACATGTGACTGACAATGTGGAGCTATACCATCCTCGCCTGTCTTACATGCAGACAGATTTGCTCTATAAGAACGAAAACGGGCACTTCCGAGATGTTTCGTCAGAGAGCGGACCGGCGCTTCAAATCAAACACGTCGGACGCGGAATGGCCATCGGTGATTTCGATAACGATGGTGACCTGGACATAGTTATTTCCAACTGTGGGCAACGGCCCATCCTAATGAGGAACGACGGTGGAAACAAAAACCATTGGATTGCCATCAAGACTCGCGGCAAAGAAAGCAACTCCTTTGGTGTGGGCGCCAGAGTTCGCGTCACAACCGCAACCAGAACACAAATGAAAGAAATCGGAAATGCCGGCAGCTATTTGAGCAGTAGTGACCTGCGCCTGTATTTTGGTCTTGGAAATGAAAGAATCGTCAAAAACCTCGAAATCATCTGGCCGAGCGGTAAGAAGCAGATACTGACCGATCTGAAGGGCGATCGAATGCTGTTTCTCGAAGAGGCCAATGCAAAGAGGTAATTTGGATCAGCGGATGTTGGACGACGCTGTCTTGGCGCTGCGAACAATCTGTTCGAGAAGGGCAGGCTCGACCGGAGTCTTGAGTTCGCCAGCTTCCAAGGCGTGCTTCAGGGCGATCTGGTAATCTCCCTGCCGAAAAAAAGCCTCGGCCAGCTGACGATGAGCATTTCCTCGGCTGGGATCCAGTTCCAGAACTTTTAGGTACGCTTCGATTGCCCGCGATTGTTCTCCCGTTTCCTGATAAACCAGGCCACGCTCGAAGAAAGTGTCTGCTTGCAGCTGTTGATAGTAAACGGTGTTCAAAAAGTGCGCTCCGTCAGGAAACGCCAGGCCCAATTCTTGCAGTGCAAGCCTCGGCATCTTTTTGAAGCGGTAAGCCTGTCCGAGGCGCAAGTGCCCCTCAGGCCGGCCGGGAGCAGCAGTGATCGCCTTTTTGTAAAGTTCTATGGCGCCATCCTGATCCCCTTTCTGCAAATAGAGAGACCCGAGAGATATGTAGATGTCCGGAATGGCACTGTCCGACTTCGCGGCTGTTTCCAATTCGTGAATGCCTTCGTCTTCCCTTCGAAGGTCCAAATAAGCGAGTCCTAAGTAATAATGCGCCACAAAAAATGAGGGGTCTGCTTCCAGCGCTCTTTTATTCTGCTCTGCGGCAAGCTCGGCATTGCCTAATTTGCGGTTTGCCTCCCCCAACAGCGAAAGAAGATGAGGAACGTTCGGGCGGGTACGTAGGCCCAATTCAAGTTCTTCCTTGGCCCTCTCAGGATTTCCCAAATCCAGATAAATCCTGGCGAGATAGAATCTGGCCCAAATTAGACTTGGATCCAGCGCAAGCGCCTGCACAAATTCTGACTTAGCTTCGGCGATCGCCTCGTATGACCCCTGCATCAGGTAGGCTTGCCCCAGGAGTTGATGGGCCGCACCGGACCGGGGATCGAGAGCCACCGCGCTTCGCAGTTCCTGGAGCGCTTCATTTTTTTCATTTCGCTGGAGATGGGCTGCGCCGCGTTTGAGGGCAAGCTGAAGAACAGCTTTCTTCACGGCAAGTGAATCTAGCTTTCGGAGAATGGCAAAGCCCAGGGTCGGATGAAAAAACTCTACCAGGACTCCTTCGGCTGCATTCTCGATTTGTCGCGTAACCTCAGGGGGCAAGTCATCCAATCGCAGGGGGCCCCAGACTCCTCCGTCGGCCCCCGTTGAATGAGTCGAGCATATTCGTGCTACTTCAGCAAAATCCTGACCTCCATGCAGTAACGCTAGTGCGTGGTCGAGATCCGCTTGCGTCTTCACGGTGACGATCTGCACGTACACCTGGGGTCCTTTTCGTGAGTGTGAAGCAGGTGAAAATGCCAACAAGTGACAGAAACAAAACATCAAGCTGAACAGGTTGATCATTTTGAATGGATGGTAGCACACCATGACACTACTGGAATTGCTTCGAGTGCTGCGTAAGAGGACCAAAATCAAGGCGCAATCACTCAGATTCCAAGTAGTCTACGCGGATGGTAGGTCTGCATTGTTGTTGCGTCTTCCCCGTCGCATCTGCTTTCTGGGTCCTCGCCACAGAATTCGAATCGTTCAACTAGCGTACCCCTAATTATCAAGGGCCTTGCGTTCTGTTTCTTTCGTCGCTTTCTTGTACGTTCTATTGCATTCGAATTGTTATTTTTCTCCTTGACATCAAGGCTGTGAGTCGTATGATTCGTTCCAAATATAGCTCTATTTGCTGACTTGAGCTCAATTCTCGGAGCCCGGAGGGGAGTGGGAGGTGGCTTCCGGGCCTTATGCACCAAAGGGATCTGACGTGTAGTGGGACATGGACGTCGAGGCAACGTCTAGCTAGAAGGGGGTTGTATGGAACGACGGTATAGAAAAGCACTGGAAACCATCCGAAACAGGGGACGGGGTTGCAGGGTCTTCGCCGTGTTATTGGCGCTCTCGGGCTTGTTGACTCTTCTCAGTTCCACGGCCGTGGCCCAAACAGGATTCTCAAACTTGCGGGGGAATATCACGGACGAATCGGGCGCAGTTGTGCTCGGCGCACAAATCACGCTGACGGAGCCTGCCACTGGCGTACAGGTTCGCAACGCGGTATCGGATGCGCAGGGCAACTTTGAATTCCCGAATCTGAAGCCCGGAACCTATCAGGTGAAATGTGAGATGAAAGGTTTCAAAGCCTTTGTCGGGGAGGATGTTCTTCTGGACGCCGGCCAGACCCGTCGCTTGGATATCCGCCTCGCAGTTGGTAACGCGACTGAAGTGGTGGAAGTGCATGAAGGGGCGGCACTCATCAATACCGAAGGGGGGACCATCAGCGCGCAACTCGACACAGTCAAGATTGAAGACACGCCGCTAATCGATTCCTATCCGTCTCCACTCGCTATGTTTGCCACGTTGCCAGGTGTTCAGGGTAATGGCTGGGATCTGAAGATTTCAGGGCAAGATGCCAACGAGCAGTCTTTCCAAATGGACGGCGTGAGCAACGATCGCGCGGGCGAACAAGCCAACACCAGCAAATTCGTTCAGGAAGCCACGGTGACAACGGTCAACGCGCCAGCGGACAGCGCGCGTGTGGTCGCCTACAACCTGACGTCCAAGCGTGGCCAGAACGAATTCCATGGCATGGTGTACTATCAGCATTTCAATGCTGGCCTGAATGCCATCCCGCATCCTCAAACTACAAGGACCGCGTACATCCAGCATGATTGGCAGGCGGAGCTAGCGGGTCCCATTTGGAAGAACCACACCTTCTTCTACTTCTCCTGGTACGAGCAGTTGATACCGCTAGGCTCGTTTAATGTTGCTACCGTTCCTACGCAAGCGATGTGGAATGGCGACTTCACTGGGCTTCCCACAATAACCGACCCGCAAACCGGACAACCGTTTCCGAACAATAAGATTCCGGCGAACCGGATTAGCTCGGTCTCGGCCGCGATCAAGCAGTATTTCCCACTACCGAACATCGGTGATCCAAATGTATTTGCCTTCAATAATTTTGGATGGACCCACCCTTACGCCTCCCAAAATTACCGCGGGGATTGGCCGTTCTTCCGCATCGATCACAATCTCACTTCGAAGAATTCCATCTTTGTAAGATGGCTGCAGCGAAAAACCCCATTCGTCCTGCCCGGCACGCTGCCCAGTACTTTCTGGACTAGGCTGCGTGACCATCGCCAGACGGTCGTGACTGACACTCACGTCTTTTCGCCCAACGTCGTTAACACGTTCCGCTTTGGCTATAACACCGACTATATCGTGGATGGCGCGTCGGAGGCCGGTCAAAAACCGCTCGATGGCGGTGATGTGATCGCGAAGATTGGCCTCCAAGGGGTCAATCCCAGCGGTTACAACGTAGCAGGAGTGCCAACTATGGCCATTGGTGGTGGCCTGAGTCAGTTCAGTGGTGTCAACGGTGGTGTGAAAAACAACGATCGAACCTTCTCTTATGAAGACAGTTTGACTTGGGAAAGGGGTCGTCACATCTGGAAGTTCGGGGGCGACGTTTCTGCGTTCAGGTTCCACAAAGGTGTTGTCCCCGATTATGGTTTCTTCAATTTTACCGGTGCATTCACCGGAGGCAATTCAGACAGCGGTTTTGCTGATTTTTTGCTCGGATTGCCGTTCTCCATCAACAGATCCGATCCCTTAGTGAATCGAACGATGACCAATAAGGAACTGGGACTCTATGCCGAGGACACCTTTAAGTTGACGCCGCGACTTACCTTGGACTATGGACTCCGCTGGGACTATTATGCCGTGCCGACGTTCACAGACGGTTTGATGTACAACTTTGATCCTGCGACCGGCACGGTTCTCGTTCCTCAAAATAAGCTCCAACAAGTCAACCCCCTTTATCCGGCCGTGGGTAGCCCTGGATGTGCACTCTACCCTGCTCCTCCTCCTCCGCGCCCGTGTATTCCCGTTGCCGCCGGAAAGGTCGTTCCCGATGCTGACACGCATAATTTTCGCCCACGCATCTCCGCGGCTTACCGTTTGGGCAAGGACTTCGTCATTCGCGGGGGATATGGACAATTCACGGAGCGTTATAGCCGCTTTTATTCCGATTTGCAGGACAACCAACACCCAGGTCCCTTCGCTCATCTTTCCGAGTCCTTCACACACCTGCCCGGGCAACAGCCTTTTTCTTTCCCTAACCCATTTCCGAGTGCGGGCACACCTAATCCGGCGCCGGGTCAGAGTGTGACGGCACTCCCGCGGAAGTGGTACGACGGGACAATCCATCAGTACAACCTTAGCATCGAGAAGGAAGTTGCCAAGATGGGCCTGCGCGCCTCCTACATTGGCTCGCGCAGCGTCGGGTTGAACTTCATTTCGAACTCGTACACTGGTTCGTACCTCAATGTGAACGTGCTACCGGCGAGCGCAGCTGCAGCAGGTACAAAAACCCTGCCCTTCCCGAATCTTTCTGGGGTTTATGAGTACAGGAATAATGGCGAGGCTAGGTACAATGCGCTCCAGCTTGAAGCCTCCCGTAAACAGGGATGGGTTACCTTTGACGCGCATTACACCTTGGCGTCGAGTTTGAACAACATTTTCAACACCGATGACGTCTCCCAGCCCACGAAAGCCTGGGCCGTGGACCACGGATTACGGCGAAACCTGTTCACCATCACCTCTGTCTGGGCTCTTCCCTTTGGCAAAGGACGCCAGCATATGAACAATGCTCCCCGAGTTGTGGATGCTCTGGTGGGTGGATGGGGCGTCCAGACCATTAGTTACTTTGGTTCGGGCGACTACATGACGCCGTTTTTCTACGGGTTCGATGTGGCAAACAACAACTTCAATTCCTATATCCCGGACGTGATCCCTGGTACCAATGGCAACCTGCCAGCGGGCCAGCGCAGCCAGAGCCGGTGGTTCAATACGCCGGTTTATCACAAAGATCCGAACACTGGATTGTTTGTTTATGACCACGTCGGTGCTTTCAAGGTCCCGGGTTGCCCTGATACCGACCCACTATGCTTGAACACCGCCAATGTGGCTCCGGGGCGCTTCGGCAATGCGGGACTCAACACCCTGACAGGTCCGCGCCTGAACGTGCATCACCTCAGCGTAGCCAAAACTTTCCCTCTGACCGAGCGCGTCGGGATGACGTTCACGACCGCGATCTCGGATTTATTCAACCACGCGCACTTCTATGATCCGGATACTTATATCCAGAACGGGGATGCAGGACAACTAATCTACGCGCGGGCCGACTATGAGCCCGAGAAGGCCGGGCATCGTCAGATCTCGTTCAAACTGCGGTTCGACTTCTAACGTTTGAGCCAACAGGGTGTGGGAGAGATTCTCCCACACCCTTATTCTTCCCTCAATACACTCGTATTTCCATGTTAATCGGTTTCTCAAAAAAATTTCGCGTATTGCTCCTCCTCCCCCTTTTTCCTTGTGTGTTTTGGATCATTGCCCAGCCTCAAGTCAAGCCGCCGGAAGGCAACACTGATTCGTATGGTGTGGCATCCTGCCAGAGATGCCACGAGAAAATTGTAGCTAGCTTCATGGAAACGGCGCATTTCAGGACCTCGAGTCTCGCGGATGCGCACACCATCAAAGGTAGTTTTTCAGAGGGCCAGAATGTGCTGCGCACCCGGTCCGAAGCCACGTACTTCAAAATGGAACGGCGCTTGAGTGAAGGTGAAGACGCCTTTTATCAAACCGCGTATCAATCCGCCGAGTCCGGCGTGAAATCCCGAACGGAGCAAATCGATCTGGTGATTGGGTCAGGCAGGAAAGGGCAGTCCTATCTTTACTGGAAGAACGGTCTCCTGTTTCAATTGCCGGTCTCGTTCTTGGTTGAGCGTGGGGGGTGGGCAAACAGTCCAGGATATGCGGATGGGAATGTGAATTTCGACCGGCTGATTACTCCTCGATGTTTGGAATGCCACGCTACCTCATTCAAGATCGAGGGTTCACTTTCCGCAATCAGATACTCGCGTGATTACGAGCTTGGCATCTCCTGTCAGAAGTGCCATGGTGATGGCAGCAGGCATGTGGAGTACCACGTCGGCCATCCCGGAGAAACTGAGGGGAAGTATATCCTCAATCCAGCGCGGTTTTCGAGAGAGCGAAAATTAGACAACTGCGCTTTGTGCCATTCAGGCATGCGAGAACTGAAGCGGCCATCCTTTTCCTACAAGCCTGGAGAAAAGTTGGAAGACTTCCTGATGCCCGAAACCAACCCCAACCCAGACGTTCACGGCAATCAGGTTGGCTTGTTGGAACTGAGCAAGTGTTTCCGTTCCAGCCCGGCAATGTCATGCTCAACCTGCCATAACGTGCACAAACAAGAAAGAGACCTGAGTCAGCTAGCTCGGCGCTGCCTTCAATGTCATCAGATCAATCAGTGCAAGAAGGCTGGGAAAACCGGAGTTCACCTGATGGAGCAATGTCTTGACTGCCATATGCCTAATCAAGATTCTAGGCTGCTCCGAATAGAGACAGCGACGACAAGGAATCCCGTTCCATATCGCAATCACAACATCCGTGTCTATGCTAGATCGTCGAATTAGGCTGTACGGGTACCCGTGCCGACCCATGCTGGCATGCTGGGCTGAGGTCCTACCGATCTGCGGCCCAGCCCGCGACCACCTAAAGGGCGCCGCGAAGCCCGTTCTACGCGAATTATCCACGGCGGGATGCAGTTGCAATGCTTCTCATATCCTGCACAACCGATTAGGGGTTGGTGCAGCGAATATGATTTGTTTGTAGGAAAGCCTCGCAGTGGCGTCGGTCGCGAAACGCCTCAGTGCCACCAGCACGGGTAGTGGACAGACCGGCAGCTGCGTTGCCATATTCAAGGCAGTCCTGAAGATTTGCGCCGAGAATGAATTTGTGCAGGAAGCCCGCATTGAAACTGTCGCCTGCGCCGATCGTGTCTACGGGCCGAACTAACAGGGAAGCAACATGAAATTGATCTTTTCCGCGTTTCGCTATTGCGCCTTTCGGACCGCACTTGATCACGACGATGGGAACGAGTTGTGATAGCGCATCAAGCGCGTCCTGCACATCGCCTGTGCCTGTGAGTTTGCACGCCTCTCGCTCATTGGGCAAGAAGACATCAACTCTCTTCAGCACAGACCTGATGTCATCGGCCCAAAGGTTTTCCGGGTCGTCGTTCGTGTCGAGTGACGTGGTGAGGCCGGACTGCTTCATTTGAAAAAAAAGCTCGGGTAACTTAGGGCGCAGACCACGCAGAAGAAAGAAGGATGAGAGATGAAAATGGGGAGCGCTGCGGAGATAGTCCAAGTCGAGGTGAGCAAAATGCAAGTCTAAAGTGGTGCCCAGATAGGTCAAAATTTGGCGCTGCTTGCCAAGAGGAAGGATCACAGTGATCCCCGTGGTCTTACCTGGAAGGATTTTGACGCCCGAAACATCAACCCCGCTCTCTGACAGACGATCGACACAAAATTTGCCGAGTGGATCCCCTCCGATGCAGGAGGTGAAGCCAACACGGCTGCCCAGCAGAGAAATGTTGTGCGCGAAGATTGCTGAAGAGCTCCCGAGAGTCATCGCAAAATCGCTGGCTAAGTGTTCGCGTTCAGTTTCGAGCACCGGAGGCAGACCGTACAGAATCAAGTCGGCATTAAGTTCGCCGACGACGCTAATGTCAAAACGCTTCACTCCGCCTCCTTCTCCTATAGGCGTTTGATTCGAACATTGTTTTCGATGCGTGAAACATTCTCTCGGGTGATACGGGCGGGGAGTGTCGCAAGGCAATTGGCCGCTCCGCATGCAACGGCAAGTGCCAGGCTTCGTTCGAAGGAAAAACCACCTGCAGTGGCGAACGCTAATCCCGCAAGGGCCGAGTCGCCGCAGCCAACGGTCGATTTAGAGCGCAGTGGAGTGGTCCAGGCATGAATAGCCGGTTCACCGTGCCGTCGAACACCGACGAGTCCGCGATCGCCGAGGCTGACGGCTGCCGACTTCGCCCCACAGTCAAGCAGCTTTCGGGCCGCTTGAACCGCGGAGAGGGGGTCCTGTATTGCAATCTGGGTGATACTTTCGGCTTCTTCGCGATTGATTTTGACGAGGTCCGGGCCGGCGGCCAACGCCTCGGCGAGGGGTGAACCGCTGGCGTCGATGAATGCAAGACAATTCGCAGAGTGAGCCGATTTCAAAAGTGCGGCGCTGGCTTCCATTGGAATCCCCGGAGGCTGGCTGCCGGAGATAATCGCGATTTTTTTGCTGGCAATCCGTCGAAACTCGTCCGTACAAATTCGCTGAAATTCAGACCATTCGGGCTCCGCAATTGTTCCTCCGGGCTCGAGGATCTCAGTTACCTGTCCCCGAGTGTCCACGATTTCCAGGTTGACCCGGGAGTGTTGGGCGCTGGGTGTTGTGATCGTTTCTATTTGTAATTGGCGAAGTCCAGCAAGCAATTCGTTTCCCGTGGAGCCCCCGGAAAAACCAATCCAAGTTGGATTTGCGCCCAAGGCTTGGAGTGCCATGGCGACGTGCGCGGCCTTGCCTCCTGGCGTTCGATATACCTCTGAGACACGATTGACCCGCCCAAGACGAAATTCGTCCAACACAAGCCGGGTGTCGATGGCAGGATTCAAGCTGACACAGAAGAAAGGCATGGTGTTACCACCCGAATTTGTGGATCGCTTACTCATTCGCAGGATATTTTTCCGACCAGGCCGTAGCGTGCTTAAGGGTCTCGTTAATGCTTCGTATGTTCTGCACGCCGTCGGTTTCCAGCCATTTCTGAAGTGCCTCCGCCCCACCGCGGACGAAAACGCCGACGCCGTCTTTCCAAGTCGCACGCCCGCAAAGGACCCCGCAAAAATGGATACCGGCTTCGGTAGCAAGCTCAAGAGCTTCATTGAAGACGCGATTGCTCACGCCAGCGGAGAGATACAGAAAGGGTTTCGAGGTCGCCTCGGCGGCGACACGAAAGAGTTCTAGAGCGTCGGCACGGGTGTGTACGAAAGTTCCGTCGGAAGCCGAAGAGCCCTGAACATAAGCCATGGTTACCGGCACACCAACCTTCAAGACATCGACACAATATTGAGGCCGCGAAAATTCTTGCATTGCACTTGTCAGAATCCTGGCCTTGCATCGCGCAAACTCAGGGCCTTTCTCATCCATACCGGCCTGATAGGGGACAATTTCGAGGAAAAAAGGGACGTCACAGGCGGCGCATTCTGAGCCGACACGCTCGACCCAAACCCGCTTGCGATCCAGTATTTCAAGTGCATCTGACAGAGCATAGTACAGCAAGACTTTTATGCAATGAGCGCCGGCGTCGACCAACCTGCGCACGGACCAATCCTCCAGCAGTCGGGGAAAGCGGCCGGGTGCCTTGGGATCGTAACCGCTTACTTCGTAGGCCATCAGAAGGCCCGAGGATGGAGCCCGCTGAGCGGCTGCTGGCAGACCGTATTCCGGCTCGAGAAGCACGGCACTGGCATGCGAGGAAAGGACGCGCACGACCAAGGACTTGAATGCCTCAATCTGTTCGCGGGGAACGGCGTGTTTTTCGATTTTCAGTTCACCAGAGAACAGGCTCCGCAGCGCGTCACGCTGATCGATGGCAAGTGCGCCAATGACCCCGCGGGAATTCGAGACTGCTTCGAGCTTCTTTCTCTTGCCTACCGACAGCTTCATTCCAAGCCCCGTTCAAGTGTCAATTGAAGCTCACCGACTGTCTTTTGCGAAAGAACACGGGAAGAGGTTTGGTGGCCATGTGATCTTCCTTTCTAACCACCATCTAGCGCACGTTCATGTCCACTAGTGCCGAATGCGAAAGTCGAACTATATCAACAAAATCCGTAACCATTGGCTGAATGTAGTAAAGATCCGGCTCTCACTGAGAGCGCACCACAAGGCGGGGAATTCACGCTAGGGCCTACTAAGACTTCAAAAACAAGGACCGATCGGCGCCATTTCAGTGGTTTGTGGAATTAATTTGTTGGTGCACTCTTGGTGCACTTTGACATGCAAATGAGGGCATTCAAACGCAAATGAGAGCAGCCTAAACTGCTGAAAACACGTGAAAATCGGCGAGTGCAAACAGGGCAGGCGGGTTTAGCAAACCGACCCATTAAACCACTCTGGCACCTCTCCTCCAATGTTTCCAATACTTTAGCACAGTTCTCGAGTTGGCTTGGTGCGCTTTTGGTGCACTATAACTCCGAGAACGTGGCTGCCACGAAAAGGCAGAGGGAATAAGTCGTGCGAAATCAATGCGAGCTTTCCTTGTCATTGGCCGCGGCGGTCGGGAAAACCGCCTCACGCAGTTTCGGGTTTAGAGATGTCAGGAATTCTCCAATTCCGATTACTTCCTGTTTGCCCGTTCGGGAGGAATTCGTGTTCGGCTATCGCGGGACGTTAATCATGGCTCTTGCAGCCCACTTGGCCAGCGATTCTATTCGACATCGCGCCGGGCCTCATCCGCATCTTCAGCCAGATCAATCATAAATGCAAAGAACTCCTTCGATTGGCCGAGGAAGAGTCCCATGGCAGTGAGAAACTTGAGGGCTCCCATGGCAGCCCCCTTTGCGCCAGTGGGGCGAACAATGGAGCATGCCGGGAGCTGCTTGCTGAGGAATAGAGTGGGTTCCGGCATGATCAGGTTGGTTTGGAAATCCTCGCCTCCGAAAGGCGGGGCGTTGAGGTTGGGAAATACTAGCGTAGGGTCCTTGGGGTCGGTCAAAGCCGGGGCATTGCCCGCCTTGTCTTGCCACGTCTGAAAGTGCATGGCCTCGGTTGGGCCGATGCTGAGCACAACGCGCAAAACTTCCACATTGGTCACCCTTTGAGCCAACGATGGATATAGGCTGGTGCCGCCCTGCTCGATAGTTCCAAAGTGGAAGCCAGCCGTGTTGGCGATCGCTTGAATGTGGTCGCTGGGAGTCAGGTCGTCATCGCTTCTCGGGATTGCCGGATGCTGGCCAACAGCCAAAGCCGGGATTGCTTGAGGGAATGTGTCACCGAAATCAGGGTTTTTCGTACGACTGCGGTAGCGAGTCCACCAGGTCGTGTCCACAGTGAGCTTCATAATGTTCGTTAGCCGTCCGATTTGCTGCGCCCCGCTGGCCTTGCTGCTTGGCAATGTGCGAAATCGCTCCAAGTCAACTGTATCCGCACCTTTTGAGGCGAGGTAGGCGTTGATGAACACTTCGTGAGTCAGCTCATCCTCGGTATTGTCGTGGATGTACTGATCCATATCGCCGTCAAGAACTTTAAGGGCGGCGGTGTAGAGTGGACTCCCAGTCCCTCCCGGGACTTCGCTATCTTGGATTCCTCCTAGCTCGTTGTACTGTTGCCACAGGTCGGTTTCGAGAATTTCGGCAGCAGCTAGAAACCTGAGAATGGAGGCGTCTCCTGGCGTGAGACGGCCTGATTTTTCTTCTGGTTCGCGGCTGACAGCCGATAGCCGGGTTGCTAGGAGCCCGGCGCCTGCGGTTGCTGCTCCTGCGGCAAGGACTCCTCTCTTCAAAAATGAACGCCGATTCGCTTTGTGATTGGGTTTACTTCTACCTTCTTTCATGTTCATTCTCCCTCTATGACGTTTGTCTACTGCGTAGTAGTGATGAAAGTCTTTTAAGCTGTAGTTTCCTGTAAGAAGAAATTCGTGAAGTCCTGATAGACCCCGGTTCTTCAGCGAGTGGCAAAGGATTCCTCGAAGTTTGCGGGCCGGTGCGATGATGGCGCGCCCGGTTCCTCGCCCGCTGCGGAATCGCTCGTAGTCCCTCGCCAACCTTCCGCGCCCACATGTGAGGGATGATCCCGAGAAAAACCTCCGCGACGCACATCCTTCCGTGATTTACGCTCTCCTCAGCGCTTACGAACCTTCTTTGCGATAAGCTCTGGTGGAAGCGCACCGTTATTGAAAAGAAGCCCTCGCAGGGACACCGTGTTGCCTTCAGCCAAAGCGGTGACGCCTGAAACGCCTTCGAAGTCCGTATTGCTCCATGTTTGAACGTGGATGCTGCTAATCCCGGCCCTGGTGAACAGCGCGGATAGAGTATCGACGCTAAAGTTGGGTGGCGCGACCGAGCCCGCCTTCACGTTTGCCGTGAACTGAGTCATCCGCAGCCGCACACGGTTGGCGGTCACCGCGACAGGCGAACCTGGATTCACGGGACCCGTCAGCCGAATCTCTACTGTTTGGCCTGGCAATAGCTGCGATGTATCCATCGCTCCTTCAAAAACACCCTGCAGCGTGCTCGGTACCGGTAGGCCGTCAGCGTTCACCTGGAATTGCGGATTGCTCAGAGTAACTACGATGGGGTTGCCGATGTTCACGTTGTTGACGCTCCGAAGTTCGTCGAGCACAACCATCTCGAAGTGCGTCGCGTCGTCGATTTTGAAGACGAGGCCTTCGAGTTCGTCGTCCTCGGCCTCGTCTTCGAATTCAATCTTCTTGGCCAGAAATCCCCCACCGGCCATGAGCATTGCGTCCACCTCGACAACCTGATTGTTCTGCAAACAGGTGAAGTTATTCGCAGCGCACACCTCGAAGTCGAACGCCGTATTGTTGTCAGTGGTGATGGGAAAGTCGCCACCCAGCGTATGTAGCGTGAACTTCTTGTTCGTGGTATCAAGGTTTTGAATCAATCCCTGCAAGTCATCCAGATCTTCCAACTCACCGGCTGGCTTCATGCTGAGTTGCTGGACGCTGATTGCTCCGGCGAGACTGAAATCCAGGCCCAAAGTAGCGCTGAGAATTGTGTCCGGGTTGACATCCACCTGGATTCCGGTCGGCGAATTAGCCATGATGACAATACCCGACCCTGGAAAATTAACCGTTGACGTAAGCGTTCCCGTTGGTTTGATTTCGCATACGGCTCCAGCGGCGCAGCCAGCCAGCGCCGCTCCCGTGTCGTTCTTGAAAGTGAGTTCGGGGTTGGCAAACGTCAGGGTGAGGCTCGTGAACGCCCCCGCTGGCACAGTAGCTGTGCTGAGAAACGCCGATTCTGTTTCGAGTTGCTTTACTTCAATCTGAATTGGCCCTTTGCCTCCGAGCAGATCCACGCTGCCCGGATTTAGCGTAGCCCCCGTTACGCTTACTTCGAACGATAACAGCGTCACGCCCGCTGGCGGCGTGTCCGTCATGGTGACCGACACGGCCGCGGCGCCCGCGGCCGCCGTAACGGTGATCGTGGCAGTGGAACTTTTCGAGGTGTCGTTGACCGAGGTCGCAGTGAGTGTGACGGTTGCAGGATTGGGAACGGAGGCGGGTGCATTGTAGATGACAGCACTTGAAGTCATGTTGGAGAGCGAACCGCAGGCGGCTCCGCTGCAACCTGTGCCGGAGAGGGCCCAGGTGACTCCTCTACTCAAGTAGTCATTCATGACTGTGGCAGTGAAATTTTTCGTTCCGGTGCCAGCCGGCACGCTGGCGCTCGTGGGAGAAATGGTTACGGAAGTTGGCGTTGGTGGCGGCTGAGAAGGCGCGTTATAACCGCCGCAGCCCACAAGGCCGAGAAGGCCCGCAGACAAGATCAATCCACACGAAACAAACCGCGGCATCAGACCAATGATGTGTCGTGGCATGTTCGAATGCCTCCCGAATCGGTTATGCAACCCGACCCGTTTGATTGCCTAATGCCAGGTACCCCGAAAAGGGAGGTTAGGCAATTCACGAAATGCGGTTGTCATAGAATTGTCGGGGAGATGTAAAGAAAAAGGAAAAAGCGAGGGGGAATCTCGGTACTAGTACATTTTTCCGGGGAGTGGCGGAAGAACGGGACCACACAGGGACAAGGGCAAGACCTTAAAGCCCCTTATCGGCTTGGTGACGCACCTATCGATGTAAACTCTCCCGGTGAGAATGGTGCAAAGACCCAGGCTGGTCAGGTGTACACGTCCAGGCCAAGATTGGCTGTAGTGCTCCAATAAGGATTCGCCACGGATGAATTCCTGCTGCTTGTAACGGAGGTCGTCATGCGAAGCATCTTTAATGGGAATCGAACACTGGCGGTCAGTGCACTGTTTGGCTTATTGCTGATGTGTCCGTACATTGCCTGCGCCCAAGAGACCAGTAGGGCCGCTGCGGCCGAAGCATCGCAGGCGGCGCAGAAGGTCGATCTTGCGACGGTTGAATCTTTGCTGCATCAGCTACAAGCGGAGGTGCGAGATCTGAGGGTGCAGGTAAAGGATCTGAAGGTACGGCAGGAATCGGCGCAGGCTGAATCGGCGGAGTTACAGAAGGAACTCGTGCAAACCAGATCTCAGCTCCTGACCAGGTCTGGCTCCGCGAATTCTGCTGCCTCGGAGCGCGTGGTCTCCGAGACTACCACTGGGCAAACATCAACAGAGGAGCGCATCACGAAACTGGAGGAGGACCAACAACTCGCGGACGCCAAGATCGCTGAGCAGAACCAAACTAAAGTCGAGAGCGCATCAAAGTACCATGCTCTGCTGTCGGGGATCGTGCTGTTCAACACGTATGGTGAGCGCGGATCGGTGGACAACGCAGATTTTCCACAATTGGCCATTCGTCGTGGGCTTCTCTCATCAGCCGGGTCTTTCGGCGCATCCGTACGTCAGTCGCAAATCGGTATCCAGGCGTTTGGCCCGACGATTGCCGGTGCGCGTACGAGCGCAGATATCGAATTTGATTTTGCCGGTGGATTCCCCGAGGCACAAAACGGGGCGTCGTTTGGAATCGTGCGATTAAGGACTGGCACAATCCGATTTGATTGGACGGATACGTCGGTAGTAGGGGGGCAGGATTCGCTGTTCTTTGCACCGTTGAGTCCCACTTCGATTGCAACACTAGCCATACCCGCCCTGGCTTATTCAGGAAATCTTTGGAGTTGGACGCCACAGGTTCGGGTAGAGCACAAGTTTACTCTGTCGGACTCCTCTTCTTTTGCGATACAAGGTGGAATTCTGGACAATCTCTCCGGCGATCCTCCTCCTTCCCTGTACGAGCGGTACCCCAGTTGGGGTGAATACTCTGGCCAGCCGGCATACGCCACACGATTTTCGTGGATCCGATCTCTTCATGGGCAAGAGCTCACGATCGGTGCCGGAGGATATTACAGCCGCCAGCTTTGGGGATACGGCCGTAGCGTGGACGGCTGGGCGGGCACGATGGATTTGAAGCTTCCGCTAGGCAGGCTGTTTGAATTCACCAGTCAAATCTACCGGGGGCGTGCCGTGGGAGGCATTGGCGGGGGCCTCGGACAGAGTGTTCTTTGGAATGGATCTCTGTCTGACCCAAACACTCAAGTGCATGGCCTTCAGTCACTGGGAGGGTGGGCGCAACTGAAGTATAAAGCCACGCCGAAATTGCAGTTCAATGGAGCCTTCGGACAAGACAATCCCTTTTCTTCCGACTTGAGGAATTTCGGCGGCAATGGGGGCTATTACGGCGTGCTATTCTCAAGAAATCAAAGCGCACTAGTGAATTTTATTTATCAGCCTCGGTCTGACTTCATGTTTTCCTTGGAGTACAGGAGGCTGAAAACCTTTATATTGGACAGCAATCCCAACTCGGCAAATCTGGTCAATTTCAGTCTCGGGTACATATTTTAATGCGATCTTCTTCCAAGGCACGGCCCATCGCGATGACAGGAATGTTCTGCTGCATTTCCCTCTTGTGTGGCTACCCTGCCTATGGGCAACTGAACACGGTACGTGCGCACGTGGAAATCAAGAAAAAAGCCAGCCCGAAGCCGGAGGAAGGAGTCGTACCTCCGCCTGATTTGTCGGATGTAGTGCTGTGGCTCAAGCTATTGGATCGCACCGCAGCAGAAGCCAAGCCTGCCGAACAACCTGACAAGAGATTGCAACTGACGCAGAAGAACAAGGGCTTTCAGCCTCATGTCCTAGTCGTACCAGTCGGTTCGGCGGTGGACTTTCCCAATCGCGATCCATTCTTTCACAACGTTTTTTCTCTGTTTGACGGCAAACGATTTGATCTCGGACTTTATGAAGCGGGAGCATCCAACTCCGTTCGATTCGATCGCCTCGGCGTCAGCTTTTTGTTTTGTAACATACACCCGGAAATGAGCGCCGTCGTAATTGCTGTGGATACTCCGTACTACGGAGTGTCCGACCGCGCTGGAAACATCACTATATCCGGCGTGCCGGATGGCACGTACGAAGTGCACGTCTGGTATGAGCGAAGTCTGGCAGAGGATTTAAGGAAGCTAACAAGAACTGTCAGCGTGTCATCGGTGAGAACGGACCTTGGCACAATCAGCGTGCCTGAAAATCCCAATTTCTCCCCGGCTCACAAAAACAAGTACGGACAGGATTATACCTCTCCGCATGCACGACCTTATTCGCACCCTTAGCGAATCTCAGACCTAAAGATCTTGCTCGAAAATGGCTTGAACCATTCCCCAACAAGTCCAGAGCGGCGCTCAAGTGAATGCGGATTCCACACCTTTGGTGGCGGTTTGATGTGAAAAGGGCAGTCGTACGAGAACGGTGGTTCCCCGTTCCGAGGTCTGCTCGATGGACACAGAACCAGAATGGTCTTCTACAATTTTGCTGACAATAGCAAGGCCCAGCCCTGTGCCGTTAGGCTTTCCATAGCTTACGAACGGATCAAAAAGCGTGTCCCGAATGCATTCAGGAATGCCGGGACCGCCGTCCGTGATGCGAATTTCGAGACCTTTGCCAGTATTGCTCGCGCTAATCTTGATTGTGCCATCGAGCCGCTGTGAGGCTTCGCAGGCATTTAGAATAAGGTTAAAAAAGACTCGCTCCAGCTTCCTGGAGTCAAACATCCCTTCGAGGTGTTCCGCTGCGATCAGTTCAATGTTCGAATTTCGGAATTCGGGTCTAGCATGGATTGCCTCAATCGCCCGCCGAATTACTTGGTCGATTCTGGTTCGGGTGGGATTGATCGCGCTGCGCTGGGAGGAAAGCTCCCTGAGAGAGTCGATCAGGTCGGTCATCTGGGTCGCCGCTGTTTTGATCTCTTCGTAGATCTCGTCCTTTTTCAGCTTTAATTCGTCTGCCTCGTAAAGAAACTCCGCATTGGCGACAATCGCGGCGAGATAGTGCCGCAAATCATGGGAAATGGAACTTGCAGCTCGAGCTAGTGCGGCGACCCGCTCGGTATCTATCCTCTGTTGTTGCAGGGTCAAGAGCTGGCTTCGCATTTGCGTGAATGACGTGCTCAGTTCGACAAGCTCAGTGCTGCCGCGTGGTGTGATTGAGTAGGTGAAGTCCCCCGAGGCAAGAGCCTTTACGCCCGCCACCAGATTGTCCAGGGGACGTGTCACTGTTCGAGCTACGAAAGCAAACAACAGCGCTTCAAACAGTACGGCCAATGCGCATACCAAATAGATGGTATGGTTCAACCGTGCAATCAAAGAGTTGAGGGGCGCGAGCGGCATCATCACGTAACAATGGACCGGAGATACTGACGATCCATGCAGCAATACGGAAGAAAATGCGTACTGATCTGTCTCGAGCGCGAGCCTGCCCGAACTCACATTGAGTGCAATATTTCCAGAGCGGATCCGTCGCTGTAGCTCCGCTTCGTCTCGCGGCGGGAGGGTGGAAGCGATCAAAGTGTCGTTAGTGCTGAGGGCGATTTGGTTTCCGGCGACCGCGGCGAGTTGTTGCGCGACCGTTGAATCCACTTGATAGCCGACTGCGAGTAGACCCAACTGTTGCTCCTTTGGACCGGCTCCAGAGGTGATGGAATGCAGGAAAACCCAGTAGAGTCGGCCGTCGTCATACCACCAGGAGGCATCCTCTCCCAGATCAATCGAACGTTTCAGGTCTCGTTCGGCCGCAGCCGAAGACCACCCAGGCTTCGCCATGTGGAGCGCTACGACCTTCCGGTCGAGCTTGGACAGCACAAAGAGATCGCTTCCCGCCAGTTTCCAGAAGGTCTTTGAGCCATCCTGGATCGTGGGCGCGTGTTCAGTTGTCATGAGCGCCTTGAGTGTGGGCAGTTCAGCAAGCATCGCAGCAGTTCGCGATAACTGTAATTCTCGCTGCTTCTGTACGGTTTCGAAAGCACGTACCGATGCATTCGTTCCATCTCGAATGTTTCTTTCAACTTCGACATTGACCGTGTGCCGAATGAAGAGCAGGATGGACCCTGCCAACCCAAGAACGATCAGCAGAGCAGCGATAACGAGCTGAGACCGTAGTCGATATGTAGTCATCGTGTATATCGGAGAGACCCTGCACTCTTAGTTCTGGCGCTGAGGCTCCAGCACGAGCTTATAACCTGCCCCGTGCGTCGTGAGCAGGAAGCGCGGTTGAGCGGGATCCGGTTCGAGCTTCTGACGCAGGCGCATGATGTGGTTGTCCACTGTCCGCGTCGATGGATAATTCTGGTATCCCCACACTTCGTTGAGCAGTTCTTCCCGGGATACGACCCTGCCGGCGGAAGAGGCCAAATACTTCAGCAGCTTGAATTCCTGTGTTGTCAGTGTGACGGCTTGACCTGATCGAATCGCTTCCATGCTCGTAAAGTCGATGCGCGCGTCACCCAAAGTAAGTACCTCATGGCTGATCTGTTTGGCGGCTACTTCCGAAACCATCTGGGCTCTAGCTCCACTGCGGCGCATTGCCCGGCGTACCCGAGCCAGAAGCTCCTTCGGACTGAACGGCTTGGTCACATAATCATCCGCGCCGAGCTCCAGAAGCAGGACTTTGTCATCCACTTCCGAATCTGCACTTAGAATAACGATCGGGACGGCCGGTGCCAGAGCCTTAAACTCGCGGCAGAGGTCCTTGCCCGAAATACCAGGGAGCTTTAGATCGAGAACCACCACGCAAGGAAGTTCTCTGCGGAACATTTCGAGGCCGCTCGGCCCATCCGAAGCAATTTGAACCTGAAGCGAGTCTGCCTCGAATAGGCGCCGAAGCGTGCGTTGCATCGGGCGGCTGTCCTCCACGATCAGAACGGTATCCATGCTAATCGCCTCGGCTTGTCGAAAGTCCGGAGTAGATTGGTTCTGGGGACCGGAAGAATTGGTGTCTCTCATAATGATAACTCCTGGGCCGCGAAGACAATTTGAGATTCTGGATAAGCGTTGGGAAGAGCGATTGGTAGATGGGGACCAACCCCACTTCCTGTCTCGTATCAGAGAAATGCCCTACTCGCCGAAGTTCACAGACCGCAGAGCCTTACGAACTGTACCAGCGTGAGAGGGAATTCGTGCTTCCACATGGTAATACCTGGAGAGCTGCAAAACAGTAATTTGCTGCTGATTTTTCAATTTGTTGACAATTCCGTGACGGAAATCAGA
>Ga0137415_10000777_pt1 | contig 31153 bp, 30 predicted proteins | sample CZODoug3_1_1_16f_FD_183082 | JGI IMG/M metagenome (GOLD analysis project Ga0137415, IMG submission 183082) | Vadose zone soil fungal communities from Angelo Coast Range Reserve, California, USA - CZODoug3_1_1_16fungal (Hybrid Assembly) | ecosystem: Environmental > Terrestrial > Soil > Vadose...
ATCCGTGAAGAACGGAAAGGAAGAAATGGCCATGAAACGAAACAACGAAAAAGGTACCGCGATGCTGTTCGCCATAATCCTGGTGCTGGTTCTCTCGGTCATGGCGGCTTCGATGATGTTCCTGTCGCAGTCAGAGACCTGGGCCAGCATGAACTACCGGTTGATGACCCAGGCGCGCTATGGCGCAGAGGCGGGCATACATACAACAGCTAACTTCCTGATGAACAACTACGCGCCTCCAGCTCCCGTCGGGGGTGCGCCGCCTCCCATGCCCGCCGGCTACAACATCATCGTACCCGTGCCGGCTGCCTGCGGTGACAGCCCCTGTGTAACTGACAACGCAGGGAACCCGATCATCTTGTCGACCCTGAACGGCGTGCCGTCAAACTATCCGGATGGAGCGCAGCGGGCGGCATTCACGGCAGCAACAAGGAACGCCCTTCAGGCGGGCAATACGACGGTTAATTACACGGCCTCCGCGAAGTTGCTTTCCATGGTACAAATCACGCCATTCGGTACGGTGACTCCGGTGATGGCGCAAACCTGGAACATCACCGCGCATGGCGACATCGCCACGGTGCGCAACGCGCAGGCGGAAGTGTCCGCGATTCTGGAGACGCCAATTACGCCGGCGTTCGGCTATGCCGCATTTGCAACAAACAACGGTTGCGCCGCGCTGAGTTTCACCGGCAATGGCACGACGGACAGCTACGATTCCGGAGCGCTGCCGCTAGTGGGCGGAGTGGCCACACCGCCGGCGACATTCAATAATTATGGAGGAAATGTCGGCACCAACGGAAACCAGACCGATAGCGGCAACAACGTGACGATCAATGGCACGCTGTCAACCCCCGACGTCGGCATCGGTGCGTGCGCGGCCGGCAACGTAACGGCATTGACGGGAAATGGCTCGCAAATTACGGGAGGAATAATCCAGTTGGGCGCGCCCGTGAACATGCCTACGCCCAACGTACCGGCGCCGCCGCTAGGGTCACCCAACGTAAATAATACTGCAACCTTAACTCCCGGCAATTATGGGGATATCTCGTTGAGTGGAAAGGATGTCGTGACGCTGACACCCGGCGTCTATAATATCAACAGCATTTCGGAATCGGGCCAGTCGGCGGTTGCGATTGCTCCCGATCCCATAACCGGCCTGTACGGCCCAGTGATCATCAATGTGACGGGTAACAATCAAGCCACGCCCATCAACCTCTCAGGCCAAGGAGTTTCGAACCCGACGCTCGATCCATCCCTGATGCAGTTCATTTACGCGGGCAATGGAACAATCAATATCGTTGGCAATGGCGCGAGCGCGGGTGTGATTTATGCTCCGAACGCGACCGCTAGTTTTAAGGGAAATGCGTCCTTCTATGGATCGGTCATCGCGGCTAAGCTGACCGATGTTGGAAACGGGGCAATTCATTACGATTTGCGTTTAAAGAAGAAGCTGTTTACCGTGGGGAATCCCACGCTCAATTCGTTTACCTGGAGCAGGTTCTAACCTTAACAAATGGCCCGGGCAAAAACCCGCGCCTTGACCAGGCTGAAAACTGATAGATGAACGAGGGCCGGTGTTCACGGCCCTTGTTTCATTAATCGTCTCTTCGCCGCCCCAGGTTGCTAGGCTCTCCTGTTTCTGCTCCAATGTTTCCGTGCCAGCCGCGAAAAAACATTCGCCAACTCAAATCCTGGTCTTCGATGTGGACGGCGTGCTCGTTGATGTACGCGGCACTTACTGGCGTTCGGCGCTCCAGACGGTTCGCCACATAACGGGCAAGCGGGTAACCTATGCGGAGTTGCACCGGTGGAAAAGCAAACCGGGCTTTAACGACGACTGGAGCATGGTTTCCGCGTGGGTGAGTTCGCTGGGGCATCCCACTTCGTACGAGGAGGCGCGGGCGGCGTTTGAGAAATTCTATTGGGGGAGCGACGGCCAGCCGGGGAACGTTCGAAACGAAAAGTTGCTGGTCACGCAGTGGCAGATTGAAAAATGGGCTCAACATTTCGAGTTGAATCTTTTTACCGGGCGCACGCGGCAGGAATTTTCATTCACGTTTGAAAAATGGCCGGCTACGAAATATTTTCGCACCATCATCACGATGGACGATGCAAAACGGAAGCCCCATCCGGAAGGATTACACAAGATTCTCGGAGAGCGCGATCCGGCGACAGCGCTCTATCTGGGCGACAATATTGATGACGCGCTTGCGGCACGCGAGGCGAACGTTCCGTTCATGGCTATCATCGCTCCCGGCGAGCATGGCTATCGGCAGCGCGCGAGGCGCTTCAGGGAGCTGGGCGCTCTCGCCCTCTTGCCGCGAGTGAAGGATTTGTTTCGGACTTTGAAGTAAGAGCGGTGATGACGGAGTGGAGTTCAAGTTGAGGGTGGAAGAAAAGCGACGGCAAGCCGCCGCGCTCCAAATGGGCTAGCCGACGGGATAGCGGCTGGTATAGAAGGCGCGTTCTTCGGCATCGGCCTGGGTCCGGAGCCGCCATTCGGGGAATACGGCAAGATCATCGGCGAGGGCTTCGATCGTGGAGCGTAATTCCAAGTGGGCGAGCCAGCGATCGGGAATTGCCTCAACTCCGGCAGCGGCGCCGAGAAGGTTACCGGTGATCGAGCCGGTCGAGTCGCTGTCTCCACTGTGATTTACGGCGAGAATGATTCCGTCTTCAAAGTCTTTTGCTCCGAGCGCGCAATAGAGGCCCATCGACAGGGCTTCTTCGGCCACGAACCCCTTTCCGAGTTCACGCAACGCGAGACGTTCGCGAGGACGGGACTTTGCCAAGCTTTCCGATTTTTCGATGGCGGACAAGGTCTCTTTATGGGACGGATGATTGCGGAGCTCTTCTTTCGCTAGGTGAATGGCGTCCGGCAAGGAGGTCCCCACAAGCAGCAAACTGACAATGACGGCAAGGACGCCCGCGCTGAGGCAGCCGCTCGGATGTCCGTGCGTAATCGCCGCGAGTTCGCTGCCGGTTGTAAAAACGTTCGAGGGGAAATGGTCTGAATTTCGCTCGCGATTATGGGAAGCCGCGAAGTACATTCCCACAGGGGCCATGCGCATCACGCCGCCGCACCCCTTGCTGTCGTTCATAGCCCGCGTCACTTTGCCGCGGCTGTTTTGCAATGCGGAGAGGCAGGTAGTTCCCGGAGCGCGGCGACTGAAAAGTTTTCTTTGCTGGAGCAGCCAGCTCGCTTTGGAGTTACCAGACGAAACCAGCCGGGAATTCTGTTGGGTCATAAGCCAGCGCGCGTAAGAGCCCGCGGCCGCACGAAAAAAGTCCGGCTCCTGCCCATGCAAAACCGAGGCGACATGCGCGGAGAGCACGGCCTCGGCGGTGAAGAGCGTCATCTGAGTGTCGTCGGTGATGGCGCCCAGCTTCCCGTAAGCGGGAGCGTAGTCGCGGATTCCCGGTTCCCCGTAGGTGCGGAGGATTTCGTCCATGTCCAGGAATTCAACGGGAGCGCCGAGAGCGTCGCCGACGGCGCCGCCGAGCAAGCATCCGCTGAAGCGTGATCGCACGCGAGAATCGGACGGGATCCGGGGAAGGGACATTTTTCCGCGCACCTAGGAGCGGCTCTCTCGCCGGACAGGATACAGCGATTCGGCGGAGGTCAGCCAGCCCCATGAGGAATTTGCGGCATCCTACAGAAGGAACTCTTTCCCGTCGCCATGGGAATTAGTAATGGGATTGTCTTATGTATTTGGAGCCGCACGTGAAAGCAATTTGGAATCTCAAATTTGCAGTACTGACAGGATTTGCAGCGCTCGGTCTATTGGCCGCTGAGGTAGCGCACGCGCAAGCTCCGTCGGGGCCCATAACGGCGGCGCCGGCGCAGCCTGCTCCCGGAACTTCGCCGAATGCATCGAATCCCGCGCCTGCCCTGCCGCCGCGCACAACCATACTTGGCGCCTGGAAACTCAATCCGGATGACAGCGACGACCCGCGCAAGAGGAAGCAGGACTCCCAAGATTCGAACGGCGGTTACGGTGGCGGTCGTGGACGTATGGGTGGTGGATATCCAGGCGGCGGGCATGGAGGCTACGGCGGGCGCCGCGGTGGCGGAGAAAGCCATGAAGAGCGGCAGAAAATGCGCGACCTCTTCACTCCGGCACGCGCGATTACATTTTCGATGACCGGCGCAGAAGTCGATCTCGTGGATGACCGGGACCGCAAGCAGGCGTTTATGACCGACGGGCGGAAATTGCAAAAGTCCAAAGATGGAAATTATCAGGAGATTGCCGCCAAGTTTGACGGCAACCGCTTGGCCACTGATGAAAAAGATCCTCGCGGAAACAAAATGAGCAGAACGTTTGAGCTGTCTTATGATGGGCGGCAACTCTACGAAACTCTGCACATGACCACTGGCCGCAGCAACACGCCACTTGTCATCCGCTACGTGTACGACATACCGTTGCAAACGACCTCCCAGACAAAGCAATAAGAGAATATGATTTGGGCCGGTTCCGAGAGACCTCGACGATTCCTGCGTCCGAGCTATAACCTTCAGAATTGAGGTACAATCCGCACACAACAACAACTACTGGCAACCGCGAAGGCTGCCAGTATTCGCGTTGAAGGCGACAATGCCGCAATCCATCACGTAACGGAGGATTTCCATGTCGATCAAAATTTTGGGCCGTTTTGCAGGTTGCGTGTCTGTTCTGCTGCTTGGAATTCTGGCAATAGCGAGTCCTCCGGCAGTTCATTACCATTTACTGAAAAAAGTTCCGCTGGGCGCAGCTGCAGGTGGCGGGCGGGAGTATTTTGACTATCTAACGGTGGATTCCCATGGGCGGCGCGTCTATGCCTCACACGGCACGGAGGTGAAGGTGGCCGATGCGGACAGTGGCGCCGTGGTCGGAACGATTTCGGGATTAAAACAATGCCACGGAATAGCGCTGGTGGAGGAACTCGGCAAAGGATTCATCAGTGATGGCGGGGCCGCCAAGACGGTGATTTTCGATGTGGCGGCCATGAAAGTGACCGGCGAGGTAAAAGGCGAGGAAGATGCCGACTCCATTATTTACGACCCGGCCTCGAAACGAGTTTTTGTTTTCAACGGCGACGCCAAGAGCGCGACGGTGATTGATCCGGCGAACGGAACTGTGGTGAAAAGCATTTCCTTGGGAGGCGGTCCGGAGTTCGCCGTGGCCGACGGCAAGGGAATGGTCTACAACAACATTGAAGACAAGAATGAAGTGGTAGCGATCGATTCGAGCACGCTGACGGTCAAGTCGCGCTGGCCGGTAGCGCCCGCGGGACAACCGACTGCCTTAGCCATGGACCGCGAGCACCGGCGGCTTTTCGCGGCGGGCCGCAACCCGCAGAAGCTGGTCATCCTAGACGCAGACAACGGGAAGGTGATCCAGTCGTTTCCCATCAGTGCGGGCGCAGATGCGAATGTGTTTGAACCGGAAACGGGTCTGATCTTTGTCTCTACTCGAGAAGGCAATGTTCACATCTTTCACGAAGACACGCCGGACAAATATAGCGAAGTCGAAACGGTGAAGACGGAATATGGGGCCAAGACCATGGCGCTGGATTCAAAAACGCACAACATCTACTTGACGACAGCGGATTTTGGACCACCTCCTGCTCCTACAGCGGAACGTCCGCACCCGAATCCGGCTCCCATTCCGGGAACGTTTCACTTGCTCATTTACGGAAAGTGAGCGCAGCGGTCGCGTTGACGTAACGGCTCTTTGAATGCTATAAAATTAAGTTTCCAGACGGCAGCGTTAAGCCCACCGTGTGCTCCTACGGGGTTGGAGCGCGGGTGCCAGCCGGGTGGCTGCCACACTTGACGGAATTTAGGCGACCAAATTTTCGATGCAAGCGATTGTTCACCAACTTGGCGAACTGTTCCTGCAGGCTGCGCCCACAGTCCTGATTATCCTCCTTTTTTACTTCATCTTACGGGCGATATTCTTCAAACCACTGCTCGCGGTGATGGCCGAGCGCGATGCCCGGACGGTGGGCGCGCAAAAGGCTTCGGAGGCGGCACAGGCGGCAGCGGCTGAGAAGGTTAAACAGTATCAGGAAGCCCTCCGGCAGGCGCGGGGGCAGGTATATGCCGAGCAGGAGGCCGCTCGCAAGAGACTGCTCGACGAGCGTGCCGCACAGGTCAAAGAAGCGCGTACGAAGGCTGCGGGCGAAGTCAGCGCGGCGAAAGCGCGCGTGGCGGCAGAGCTTGCCGTTGCTCGCCGGGACGTCGAAGCCACTGTCGCGCAACTTTCCGCCGAGATTGCGAGCCGCATCCTGCAAGCTCCGCCGCGTCCTGGCGCTCCCGCGAGAGAAGCTCGATGACACGAAATCGTCTCCTTTTCCTGGCTGTGAGTATTCTATTTGTGTTCCTTTTCGCAGTCGTTGGGGCGAATGCTGCTGAGGAAGGTGGCAACGCGGCAACCGAGCGAGCCACGGAGATCTTCAGGTGGATCAACTTTGCGATTCTTGCCGGCGTGATCGTGTGGGTCTTTGGCAAATTGCTGCCGCCCGTATTTCGGAAGAGGGCGGAAGCCGTCAGCTCAGCGATCACAGATGCAACCAATGCTAAGGCGGCGGCGGACGCGCAACTTCGCGATGCGGAGAGCAGGCTCGCAAATCTGCAGAAAGAAGTTGCAGAGCTCCGCGCGTTGGCCGAAAGGGAAGCGGTTGCCGAAGTGGAGCGCCTCCGCGCGGCCACACACAGCGATGCGCAGAAAATCGCTGCTGCCGCAAGAGCGGAAATCGAAGCCACGGAACGTGCCGCGCGCCTGGAGCTGAAAGCCCTAGCCGCAAATCTTGCCGTGGATGGAGCGGAGACGCTTCTTGCCAAACAGTTGACTCCTAAGGCGCAGGAATCGCTCATCAGCAACTTTGTGAAAACTCTGGAAGGGAGGCCTAATTGAAGTCCGCGAGCCTCCAGTATGCGAATGCGATGGCAGACGTTGCGCTCGTTCAGGGCGCAGCCGAGCCGGCTGCCAAGCAGCTGCACGAATTTGGCGCGGCCTATGAGCAATCCGCCGAACTGCGCACGTTTCTGGCGAGCCCGGCAGTGAGCGTCGAAGCTAAGCACGCGGTCATCGAGAAAATCGTGGCGCGACTGGGCGCGAGCAAAATTATCCGCAATTTTCTATTTGTGCTGGCGGACCACCGGCGCACGCAGTTGATTCCGGAGGTTATCGCCGCATTTCATCAGGTCATCCGGCAGCGGCAGGGAATTGCGGAGGCGGAGGTTTCTTCCGCCGTCGAATTGAGTGCGGCGCAAAAGAAAGAGATGGCGGCAACGCTGGCGCGGCTGACCGGCAAGAAGATTGAAACGAAGTACACGCTTGATCCGGCCCTATTGGGTGGCGCGGTCGTACGGATCGGGGACACGATTTACGATGGCTCGTTGCGCAGCCGTTTGAATGAGATGCGCGCGCGGCTGGCGGCTGAGTAGATACGGATTCATTGCTTGCCGGGCTAAAACCCGGTGGCTACACAACCGGAGCGGAAACGACGGAGCAGGCATGGCAAATATCAAAGCGGATGAAATCAGCAAGATTCTGCGTGAGCAAATTGAGAACTACGAACAGACCGTTTCGGTCGACGAAGTCGGCGCGGTCATCAGCGTCGGCGACGGCATTGCGCGCGTTCACGGCCTCGAGAAGGTCATGGCCGGCGAGATGCTAGCTTTCCCGCACAACGTTTTCGGCATTGCGCTCAATCTTGAAGAAGAAGAAGTCGGCGTGGTGCTGCTCGGTGAATCGCAGGAGTTGAAGGAAGGCGACGTCGTCAAGCGCACGAACACGATTATGTCCGTGCCCGTGGGCGAGGCGCTCGTTGGGCGCGTAGTAAATCCGCTCGGCCAGCCGGTAGACGGCAAGGGGCCCATCGCGACGAAACAGCGCAATCCGCTCGAGAAGATTGCGCCGGGAGTGCTCGATCGCCAGCCGGTTCGCGAGCCGTTACAGACCGGGATCAAGGCCATCGACGCCATGATTCCGATTGGCCGGGGACAGCGCGAGCTGATCATCGGAGACCGCCAGACCGGAAAGACGGCCGTCATTCTCGACACCATCATCAATCAAAAGGGCGGCGATGTTATTTGCATTTATTGTGGCATCGGGCAAAAGCGCTCGACGATCGCGCAGGTAGTGAAAACGCTTACCGATGCGGGCGCGATGGATTACACCATCGTGGTGACTTCTTCCGCTGCGGAGCCTGCGTCGCTTCAGTACATCGCGCCTTACGCCGCGTGCGCCATGGGTGAATTCTTCCGCGACACCAAACGGCATGCCATCACGTTTTACGACGATCTCTCCAAGCACGCGCAGGCCTACCGCGAAATTTCGCTGCTGCTGCGGCGTCCTCCCGGACGCGAGGCGTTCCCGGGAGACGTGTTCTATCTGCACTCGCGCTTACTGGAACGCGCGGCAAAATTGAACGACAAGCTCGGCGGCGGCTCGCTCACCTCGTTACCGGTGATCGAGACGCAGGCGGGCGACGTTTCTGCCTACATTCCTACGAACGTGATTTCGATTACCGACGGCCAGATCTATCTTGAGTCCGACCTTTTCAACGCGGGCATTCGCCCCGCCATCAACGTCGGCATTTCTGTCAGCCGCGTTGGTGGCAACGCGCAGATCAAAGCGATGCGGCAGGTGGCTGGTTCGCTGCGTCTCGATATGGCGCAGTACCGCGAACTCGCGGCTTTCGCGCAGTTTGGCTCCGATCAGCTCGACAAGGTGACGCAGGGCCAGCTCGCGCGCGGCCAGCGGCTCACGGAAGTCCTCAAACAGGATCAATATGTGCCGCTGGCGGCGGAAAAACAGGTATTGATTCTCTACGCGGCGACAAGTGGCCTACTGGATGCTGTGCCGGTCCCGGAAGTTCGCCGATTTGAGCGCGAGTTCCTGCAATTCGTCGAAATCAACTATCCCTCGATTCTGAAGAATATCGCAGCGAAAAAGGCTCTCGACGACGGCATCAGGGCGGAAGTCAAGACCGCCATCGAAGCTTTCAAGGAACGATTCACCGCAGCGACTGCCGCGGCGGTGAAGTGAGAATCACTGCTTAGCAACTGACTATGGCCACACTTCTCGATTTCCGGCGCCGCATCCGCTCGGTGAAAAACACCCAGCAGATCACTCGCGCGATGAAATTCGTCGCCGCGGCCCGGCTGCGCCGCGCGCAGGACGCGGCCATCGCGGCGCGTCCTTACGCCAAGGAACTGGCGCGGATGCTGCGCTCAATCATGTCGCGCATTTCTGAGCCGCAGCACCCGTTGCTTGCAAGGCGTTCCGAAGAGAGGATTCTGACCCTTGTTCTGACGGGCGAGCGCGGGTTGGCCGGCGCATTCAACGCCAACATTCTGCGGAAGGCGCAAGATTTCTTCCGCGCCTACAAAGGCAAAAAGATTTCGACGATCCCCGTCGGCAAAAAAGGCCGCGACTCGCTGAAAAAAACGGGATTCAATGTCATCGCGGAATATGTGAACGTTCTCGCGCGCGTCGATTTTGCGACCGCGCGAGAAATCGCCACGCTCGTCACGGATCTGTATACGAAGGAAGAGATCGATTCGGTGTATATCGTCTTCAGTGAATTCAAAACGGTGATGACGCCAAATCTGGTGGTCACAAAGCTGCTGCCGGTCGAGGCCGTTCACGCGGACGAAGAATCCGCGGCCGAAAGAGCGAGTTCGCAGGTAGATTACATCTACGAACAGCCTGTTGAGCAGCTCTTGGGCAAGTTGCTGCCGCGTTATGTCGAAACGCAGATTCTCCGCGCGATGCTGGAATCTTCCGCGGCGGAGCACGCCGCGCGCATGACCGCCATGGAATCGGCGACGAAGAACGCTGGAGACGTCATCGACGCTTTGACGCTGCACATGAACAAAGTACGCCAAGCGGCGATTACCAAAGAAATCATCGAGATTGTCAGCGGCGCTTCTTACGGCGCTTAGGAGAAAGCAGCATGGCAGAGAAATACGCGGGCGTGGGGCACGTTGTGCAGGTCATCGGGCCTGTTATGGACATTCAATTCGAGGCGGGGCACCTCCCGGCCATCTACAACGCCGTACACATCACGAGCGAAGGCTTTAAGATTCCCGAGCCTCTCGACGTGACAGCGGAGGTCCAGCAGCACCTCGGAGAAGGCCGCGTCCGCGCCATCGCGATGGAGCCTGTCGAGGGCATGGTGCGCGGCATGAAAGCCTACGACCTCGGGAAAGGGATTGAGGTTCCCGTGGGCCGGCCAACTCTTGGCCGGGTGATGAACGTTCTTGGGAAACCCGTCGATCAGCTCGGTCCCATCGTTAGCGACACCTACTATCCGATTCACCGCCCGGCGCCATCGCTTGAAGATCAATCCACCACGCTGGAAATGTTTGAAACGGGAATCAAGGTCGTCGATCTGATCGAGCCCTATTTGAAGGGCGGCAAGATTGGCTTGTTCGGCGGGGCGGGCGTGGGCAAGACCGTTTTGATCATGGAGCTGATTCACAACGTCGCCATGAAACATGGCGGCGTTTCCGTGTTCGCGGGCGTGGGCGAACGCACTCGCGAAGGCAACGACCTGTGGCTGGAAATGTCCGAAGGCGGCGTCATCGTGCCGGGGAACTCGGAAAAATCCCGCGCTGCTCTGATTTACGGTCAAATGACCGAGCCGCCCGGCTCGCGTCTCCGCGTGGGCCTCACGGGTCTTACGGTCGCCGAATATTTCCGCGATCAAGAGCACCTCGACGTGCTTCTCTTTATCGACAACATTTTCCGTTTCGTCCAAGCCGGTTCGGAAGTCTCCGCGCTTCTCGGCCGCATGCCTTCTGCCGTTGGCTACCAGCCTAACCTGAACACCGAAATCGGCGAGTTGCAGGAGCGCATCACTTCGACGAAGAGCGGTTCGATTACTTCTGTGCAGGCCATTTACGTTCCCGCCGACGACTACACGGACCCCGCTCCGGCCGCAACCTTTGCGCATCTGGACGCGACCACCAACCTCAGCAGGCAGATTGTCGAGCGCGGCATCTATCCGGCGGTCGATCCACTGGCAAGCTCTTCGCGCATTCTCGATCCGCGCATCGTTGGCGCGGAGCACTATGCCGTGGCGCGCGGCGTGAAGTCCATTCTGCAACGCTACAAAGACTTGCAGGACATCATCGCCATTCTCGGCATCGAAGAACTTTCCGATGAAGACAAACGCACCGTGGCGCGCGCGCGCAAGATCGAAAAGTTCCTTTCGCAGCCGATGTTCGTGGCTGCACAGTTCACGGGCCTCGAAGGCAAGTACGTCAAGATCGAAGACACCGTGCGCAGCTTCAAGGAAATCGTGGAAGGAAAGTACGACGACGTTCCGGAACAGGCGTTTTATATGGTCGGCACGATCGAGGAAGCTCTCGAAAAAGCCGAAAAGATGAAGGCGAGCGCGTAAACGATAAATGATGCCCGACGACATCGAACTCGTAGTTGTTACGCCGGAGAAGCAATTGCTTCGCGGCAAGGTGGCCGACATGCAGATGCCCGGCGAAAACGGGTATTTGGGGGTTTTGCCCGGGCACGCGCCACTGATGACGGAACTGGGGATTGGTGAACTGAGTTATCACGACGTGAGCGGGAAGGAATCCACGCATCTCGCGATCGTTCGGGGGTTTGCCGAAGTTCTGCCGGACCGCGTCACAGTTCTTGCGGAAACCGCCGAGCGCGCGGAAGAAATCGACGTGCAGCGCGCCAAGGATGCGCTGGCTCGCGCCGAGAAGCGACTGGCCGCCAACGATCCAAATATCGATTGGGACCGCGCCAACATCGCGCTGCAGCGCGCGCTGATCCGCATCCAGGTGGCCACCAAGAAGCGCAGCGCCCTTGTTTCGGGCTCGTGAAGCACTCCTATTGCTCTTCGCGTGACACTGCTTGCGACTTACTTCCACCGCCAGCATCCAATGGGGTGAAGCTGAAGAAACAATGGAACCTATCACCATATACAGCACCAGGTGGTGCCCGGACTGCTGGCGCGCTAAATCCTTCTTGAAGGAACGCGGCATCAGCTTTCGTGAAGTGAATATAGAAGAAGATTCATCCGGAGAAAAAATCGTTATCAACGCTAACAATGGCCTGCGGAAAGTCCCTACTCTGGAGGTCGGCGGCCGCTATTTTGCATGCAGCCCCTTCGATGCCGAGCAGCTTGCGGAGGAACTCAACATCCCGCTAAATCCCTAATTGAGTGCAACCCCTCGGGCCCAGATTCCAGCTAGATGCAACCGTTCATCGAGCAGCAAAATATCCGCATCGGCTCCCACGCGCAGGGAACCTTTCTTGAATTCGATCCCGAGCAAAGTAGCCGGATTCAGCGTCAGCATGCGCACCGCGTTCGGCAAGGTGATTCCCAGCGCCATGATGTTTCGCAGGGCACGGTCTAACGTCAGGGTGCTGCCTGCCAGCACTCCATCGGCGTTCCTGCATACGCCGCCACTCACGGTGACTTCAAATCCACCCAGCATGTACTTTCCATCCGGCATGCCCGTTGCCGAGAGGCCGTCGCTTACGAGGGTTACATGCTCCGCTCCCTTGGCAAGGAGAAGCAGCTTCATGGCGGCTTCTTCGACATGTACGCCGTCGGCGATCAACTCCGCATTGACCTCCGGCGAAGTGAGCACTGCGCCGATGACCCCTGGATCGCGGTGCGAAAACGGGCGCATGGCGTTGTAGACGTGGGTAGCGCTGCGCGCCCCTCGGGCCATGGCCGCACGGGCTTGCTCGTAGGTTGCATCGGTGTGGCCGATTGAAACGACCAGTCCGGCTTGTCGCGCGGCATCGATACAGGGAGCGGCGCCGAGGACTTCTGGAGCAATCGTCAGGATCCTGGCATTGCCCGCAGCAGCTTTGAGGAAACGGCTTAGCGTTTCCGCCGATGGCAGCTGAATCCATTCGGAGGGATGAACGCCGCGGCGCTGTTTGCTGATGAATGGCCCCTCGAAATGGATACCCAAGACTTCCGCGCGGGGTTCCTCCGTTTCGTGCTGTTGGGCCATGTATCCGGCGATTCCTTCGACGGCACGGAGAGTCTGTTCCGTGCTGGCCGTTACCGTGGTGGCGACCAGCGATGTGGTGCCGTATTGCGAGACTTTGCGGGTGATGGAGCCCAACGCCGAGCTGGTTCCCTCCATGACATCGTGGCCGCCGGCCCCATGGATATGCAAATCGATGAAGCCGGGAATGGCGGTCTTGTCGGTTGCGAGAATTTCCCGGGCCCCTGCTGGCAAGGTGATGCTCGACCGCGGCCCGATAGCCTCGATGGAATCTTCGCGAATCAGGATCCCCGCGTCGTTGATTTCAGTCGTAGGCGTCAGGGCACGGCCAGCATGAATGAGAATGGTTGGCATGGCAGCACAACATCGTATCGGAAATGCATCTTGGCACAAAATAAAACGGGCGTCCCGATTCGGGACGCCCGTTGAAATGAAACGTATAAGATTTACTTGGTTGCAGCAGCGGCCATATCGATGCTAGTCAGTTTGAGCGTTTCGCCTTCCACGGTGCCCTTTACGGTCACGTGATGGCCGGCATGCGCCGCCACTTTGTCCTGGGCGTCTACGACATAGACTTTCTTGTCGGCGTCGTTCACGAAGACGTACTTCGCGCCATGTTCCTTGACGCACTTGGTCGTGCACTCGCCGGCTTTGTCGTTTGCGCCTTTCACTCCGCACTGGCTGTCTGAAATCCAGCCGGTCCATGAGCCATCGGCCGCCATCGCGAGAGCCCCCGCGAAGAGCGTCGCTGCCATTCCCACTGCAAATCGTACTTTCATGATTTCCCCCTCCAGAAATCCACTGTAGTTTTGGATCCGCCGGGCCGCCCATTAGCTTGGCACAGCGACGGTCTGGTGTCCAGACACTTCCTAGGACCCATTTTGGAGGAGTCTTATTCCCGGAATAGCGCTAAAAAGAAAAGGGAGGATTCTCTGGAATCCTCCCTTTGTTGCTGTGCTGTCAAGGAGTTAAAACCTACTTCTGTGAAACTCACTTACTGCCCGGAGGTTGCGGTGCTGGCCGAGGCTGCTCCCGCGGACTTCGGGACGCTCAGGTAACCTGCGGCGGTAGTCTTGGTAACCTTGTTGACCACCAGTTCTAGGGCCGAGCGGTTCCCGCCAGTGTAGAAGAAGATCGGCTCATTCACGGAGCGATCCTTCTTCTCGAAGCTGTTGTCGTCTGCTAGGACGTTGATGGTGTAACGATTCTTTTTGGTGTTGGTGTCCTTCAGTTCGATGCGGATGGCGCCAACCTTTGTCGCGCCGCCCTTGCGCTGCACGGTGAACTCGAAGTAATCCCGCTGGCCGATGCGGCGCAGCTGATCGATTTCATCATGGTTCCGTGCGATGAGCGTGCCCATTTCGCTGCGCGCCATCTGAATGCTGTTCTTGGTAGCGTCCAGATCACCCTTTACGCCAGTGACGTCGCCATTTAGCTTGGTAACATCGTCGCTGCTGGCCTTGGTAGCCAGTTCCGCCTTTACGGAAGTCGCCAGGTTGTCAACTTTTTTGTCTACCGCGGTGGTCGCATTCTTGTTCTGTTTGCGCGCTGCGATCAGCTCGCCTTGCGTAAGATTCAGTTTGTCGGTGACCACCTTCACGTCACTCTGCATCTGCTGGTTAACCTCGTCAGCCTTCGCCAGTCTCTGGCTCAGCGCTTCATTAGCCTGCTTCACGCTGGCTTGCGTCGATTGCTCGACGCTCTTGGCCTGGTTCAATGCGCTCCAGCCTACCCCCAGGCTCAGAAGCGAGAAGCCGCCCAACACTGCCACTGCCAGTCCAACCCAACGGGGTGTGCCGGTCGTGTTGGCCGAATCTTGAAAGTCGCTCATATACTTCGTTTCTCCTTTGGGCTTTTCGCCCTGTGGCATGGAATGCAGCACCCGTTTCGCCAAATGGTTTGAACCCGCCGCCCGCCTCATAAGTTGTTGATAGAACAACAGTTGGAGGTGATGGGAGGGGGCAGGAAGTGAAGTTCCATAAGTACTAGGACTAGTAAAGATTACGCTGTTTGCTCGAAAACCGAACAATTTGCTGTAGTTACTTTTAGGAACCTCGATATGCGGAGATAGACGGGATTCACTGAGCCAAAAGGAACGACAGGAACGAACTGCGTGGCACTAAAGGGCAATATTTCAATAAGTTAGAGATGAAGGGAATCAAGCAGCGCGAAAGTCGGCTTGACCTCCGGCCACGCGTTCGGCGCTGAAATAACGGTCAAGTGTGTTGATGGCTGCGTCCAGAACGAGGTGGCAGTCAGAGCAGGATTCCAAGTGGCGCTTGATTTCGACCTCAACAGACGAGGAGAGCCGCCCCTCTAAGTACCAACAAATCAAATGGATGGTGTCTTTACAGCTCATTTCCCCCGTCCCCCCAGATTCCCAAAGACTATGCTTCCGCCCACTAAGGAATGTGCATTTCTGAAGCCAAACCTAGCTTTCGCGGTCCAAAATACTATCTGCTGATAAATCAAAGATTTAGCGAGGGTTACTAAGTGCCTCCGCTTTGAGAGTGTGGCGTGTCTTGATAAAGATTACATGTGAAGTGCTTCAAATGCGCAGAATCTCGTCATAGTGGCACTACCGCTGTGGGGTTACTGTCATTTCCCGCAGGGCTTGGATCCGCTTTTCAAGCGGCGGATGGGTGCTGAAGAGAGAGGATAAACCCCCGCTGCCGAACAACGGCTTTACGATGCACAATGCTGAGGTCGATGGAGAAACAGAAGTTGTGGGGATGCGCTGGTTGTACGCTCCCAGCTTTTGTAAAGCGCTGATCAAGCCGTAAGGTTGGCCCACCATTCGCGCTCCGGTTTCATCGGCGGAGTATTCGCGCTGGCGTGAAAGTCCAAATTGCAGAAACATGGCGCCTATCGGTGCCAAAATCATAAGGAGCAGTCCGAGAATGCCGCTTCCACGATTCCCATCACTGTCGCGGTCACCATAGCCAAACCAGTATCCCATCCGAGGAATCCACATAATGGCCCCGGCAAGAGTCGCGGCAACCGAACTGATGAGAATGTCGTAGTTGCGGACATGCGAAAGTTCGTGGGCAATCACGCCTTCGAGTTCGTCATCGTTCATCAATTCAAGCAGGCCCTGAGTGACCGCCACTGACGCATGCTGAGGATTGCGTCCCGTCGCAAAAGCGTTCGGAGCGGCTTCCGGAACCACGTAGAGCTTCGGCATGGGGAGGCGCGCCTTGCCCGCAAGACGCTCCATCACTTCATAGAGCCTCGGTACCTGCTCCCGCGAAACCCGCTGCGCGCCACTGGACGCAAGCGCGATCTTGTCGGAGAAGAAATACGCGAACGCGTTCACGCAGATAGCGATCCCCAAGCCAAAAGTCATTCCGTTCCGCCCGCCAAAAATCTGCCCCACGAACATGAGCAAGAGCGTGAGAGCGACCAGCAAAAATGTTGTCCGAAAGATTCTCATTCTGTCTATTCCATCCTAATCGTATGTCGCGTGCAATTAAGTTGTACTAACGGAAGCGTCCAGACTGTATTCCCTAAACCAGTTAGATTCCAGCCGCGGCAGCAGGTTGTTTTGCCGGCGCACGTTCAAAGCGCATGGCGTCTTTCTGGCCGTTACGGTCGACACGGATATGATCGCCCGGTAACACCTTGCCCTCCAGGATCTGCAGCGCCAGAGGGTCCTGAATCAGCCGCTGAATAGTTCTGCGCAGCGGCCGAGCACCGTACGCGGGATCATAACCTTCGCGCAGTAATAATTCTTTTGCTGCCGGCGTCAGTTCCAGCGTAATCTGCCGCTCCACAAGCAGTTTCTCAACACTCTTCAGCAGCAGGCCGACGATGCGTTCCAAATGTTCTTTCCCGAGCGGATTGAAAATCACAATCTCATCGATGCGGTTGATGAATTCCGGCCGGAACGACGCACGCAAGGCCTCCATGGCTTCCTTTCGCGCACGCTCCGGATCTTTGTTCGCCAAGTCAAAGATCGCAGTGGACCCGACGTTGCTGGTCATCACCAGCACGGTGTTCCGAAAGTCCACGGTGCGGCCTTTGCCATCGGTGAGCCGCCCGTCCTCGATAATCTGCAAAAGCACATTGAACACATCGGGATGAGCTTTCTCGATTTCGTCAAACAGCACAACCGAATACGGATGGCGGCGCACCTGCTCCGTGAGCTGCCCGCCTTCCTCGTAGCCAACGTAGCCGGGGGGGGCGCCAATGAGCCGCGACACGGAGTGCTTCTCCATGTACTCGCTCATGTCGATGCGAATCATCAATTTTTCATCGTCGAAGAGAAACTCTGCCAGTGCCCGCGCCAGCTCCGTTTTGCCCACGCCGGTAGGTCCAAGGAAAATGAAGGAACCAATCGGCCGCTTGACGTCCGAGAGGCCTGCGCGGCTGCGCCGTACGGCATTCGACACGCGGCCCAGGGCGTCGTCCTGGCCGATAACCCTCTGCCGCAGCCGCTCTTCCATGCGCACCAGCTTCTGCGCCTCGCCTTCGAGCAACCGGCCGGTCGGAATTCCCGTCCACTTGCTAACGAGCTTGGCGATGTCTTCCTCATCCACTTCTTCCTTCAGCATCGGCGCATCTTTTTGCACTGCAGCGAATCGCTCTTGCGCCTGCTGCAGGTCCCGTTCGGCGGCTGCAATCTTGCCGTAGCGGACTTCCGCCACTTTGGCCAGTTCGCCGGCGCGTTCGTATTTCTGCTCCTCTGCTTTAAGCTGTTCAATCTGCTCCTTGAGCTTGCGGATTTTTCCTATGGCCTCTTTCTCCGCCTGCCAGCGTGCCTTTCGCCCGCTGGAGTCTTCCTTCAACACCGCCAATTCCTTTTCGATCTGCTTGCGCCGCTCTTTCGAGTGCGCATCGCTTTCTTTCAACAGTGCCTGGCGTTCAATTTCAAGCTGCATGATACGCCGCTCGATTTCGTCAATCTCCACGGGCAGGGAATCGATCTGCATGCGCAGGCTGGCCGCCGCTTCGTCGATCAAGTCGATGGCCTTGTCCGGAAGGAATCGGTCTGAAATATAACGATTGGAAAGCGTGGCTGCCGCGAGAATCGCCGCATCCTTGATGCGCACACCGTGATGCACCTCGTAGCGCTCCTTCAGTCCACGCAGAATCGCGATAGTGTCTTCGACTGTCGGCTCGCTGACTAGCACGGGCTGGAACCGGCGCTCCAGAGCAGGATCTTTCTCGATGTATTTCTTGTATTCGTTGAGCGTCGTGGCGCCGATGGCACGCAGCTCACCTCGCGCCAGTGCTGGTTTGAGCATGTTGGACGCATCCATGGCGCCTTCCGCGGCGCCTGCTCCCACCAGTGTGTGGAGTTCGTCGATGAACAGAATGATTTGCCCTTCGGCTTCAGTGATTTCCTTCAAAACGGCTTTCAGCCGGTCTTCAAATTCGCCGCGGAATTTTGCCCCCGCCACCAACGCTGCCAGGTCCAAGGCCACCAGGCGCTTGGTCTTCAACACATCCGGCACGTCACCGGAAACGATTCGTTGCGCCAAGCCTTCTACAATCGCGGTTTTCCCAACGCCAGGCTCGCCGATCAGCACCGGGTTATTTTTCGTGCGCCGCGCCAAAATCTGCATCACACGGCGAATTTCTTCGTCACGTCCGATTACGGGGTCGAGCTTTGATTTGCGCGCCAGCTCCGTCAAGTCACGAGCATATTTTTCAAGGGATGCGTAAGTAGACTCGGGATTTTGCGAGGTCACGCGCTGCGTTCCGCGCACGCCGGTCAACGCTTGAAGAATGGATTCGTGGGAAGCGCCCAGCCGTTTCAATAGTTGCCCAGCCGGGTCGCGGTCCTGCGAGGCAATCGCTAGAAAAAGGTGCTCCGTGGAGACATACTCGTCTTTGAAGCTATCCGCTTCCTTAAACGCGCGCTCCAGCACGTCGTTCAACGAACGCCCCATATGCTGCTGAGCAAAACCCTGCACTTTTGGCAACCGCGCAATCTCACGGTCAATTTCTTGCGACAGCGCTTCGCTGCGAACTCCCAGGCGCGCGAGAAGCGGCGACACCACACCATCAGCTTGTGTCACCAGAGCCGCGAGCAAATGCAAAGGCTCAATCTGCTGGTTTTCTTGGCGCGCGGCGACTTCCTGGGCGCTTTGCACGGCCTCTTGGGCCTTGACGGTCATTTTTTCAAATCGCAACATAGCAACCTCGTTTTCTGCGATTGTTGAGAAAGAGGGGCTGGCACTCTGGCCAGCCCCCAATTTACCGCTGCACGGCAAGGCTCGGCCAGAGTTACTTGGCGGAAGCAGATGCGGCCATCGCAGGAGTCCCGACGTTGACCTTGATCTGCTTCGGCTTGGCTTCCTCTCTCTTCGGGATGCTGAGCGTCAGCACGCCGTTTTGATAGTCGGCCTTGATTGCTTCTGAGTTCGCGGTGCTCGCAAGAGTGAAACTGCGGGCGAAGGAGCCGTAGGCGCGCTCCACACGCAGATAGTTCTCTTCGTTCACCTTCTTCTCGAACTTGCGTTCACCACGAATCGTCAGAATGTTGTTCTCCACGCGGATGTCCAGATCCTTGGGATCGACTTCCGGCAGGTCGGCCTTGACGACCAGTTCATGTTCGGTTTCGTAGATGTCCACCGAAGGCGCCCAGGCCGTGAGGCTGGACTCTTCGCCTTTGCGCTCAAAGACATCGCTGAACAGTCGATTGACTTGGTCCTGCAAGGAAGTGGTCCCGCGGAAGGGTTCCCACCGAGTAAGAGTTCTCATGTTTTAAACACCTCCTATGGTGACTGTGGACGCATGATAAAATATGAGTGCATATTTGTCAAGCCAAAGTTTTGACTGACAAAAAAATTCAATAAATCATTGTATATCAAGCGTTTATGAGAAATACGGTCTGGTGGGGAGAATTGTTCTCTTTCTTGGATTTCTGGTCAAGGAGCTGACCAGGCAAACAATAGTTTGTTTTGCTTACGCTAGTGGGTTTGCTGTTAAACTGCCGCTTCCCATGCGTTTGGATGAGCTTGACTATCATCTTCCCCAAGTGCAAATCGCTCAGCGTCCCTTAGACCGTCGCGAGGCTTCGCGGCTCCTATTCCTGAATCGTACGTCTGGAGTTTTCGAGGATCGCTCGTTCACGGATTTCCCCGGTTTGCTGCGAGGCGACGAACTGCTCGTGCTGAATAATGCGCGGGTGATCCCAGCTCGCTTGTTCGGAAGACGTGCGGGCGTCCACTCGCAGCCACCATCGCGCGCCACAAAATTGGAGCATCTAACAGGAAAAGTCGAAATTTTCCTCACCCGCGAACTCGATTCCGAGATTTGGGAAGCGCTGGTTCGGCCTGGCCGCAAAATGCAGGTTGGGGAGCGGGTTCTCTTCGGCGGGGGCGAACTGGAAGCCGAAGTTCTCTCGCGCGGTCAGCTAGGCCTGCGCACGCTGCGATTCATTTCTCATGACCAAAGCAGCGTCAGCCAGCACTTCGAGCGCCTCGGACATGTTCCTCTTCCGCCGTACATTGAGCGAGCGGATGAAATTTCTGATCGCGAACGGTATCAAACCATTTTCGCCAAACGTCCCGGAGCGATTGCGGCTCCCACGGCCGGCCTTCACTTCTCAAGTGAGATTCTGGAGAGAATTCGCGAGCGGAGGGTAGAGATTTGCGAACTTACGCTGAACGTCGGCCTGGGAACCTTTCAGCCGATCCATAGCGAAACACTCGAAGGTCACGTAATGCATTCCGAGGGCTACGAGATTCCTGAAGGAACTACCGAACGCATCGGCGCCGCGCGCGAAGCTGGGCGCCCCGTTCTGGCCATTGGTACGACTGTGGTGCGAGCCTTGGAAGACTCCTCTCTGCGTGCGGCCGAATCAGGTTCAGCGAACCTGGTGCTTTCCGGCAAAGCCGAAGCGCGCTTGTTTATTGTGCCGGGGTTTCAGTTTCGTGTCGTAGAAGGCCTGCTAACAAACTTTCATTTACCGCGTTCCACGTTGCTTGCCTTGGTGTGCGCTTTCGCCGGCCGTGAGCACGTCCTGAAAGCCTATGAACACGCGGTCAAAACGGGCTACCGCTTTTACAGCTACGGAGATTGTATGTTCGTTCGTTAGTGCGCAGGGGGTGTTTGGTTATTTAAGAGAGGCCACCAAACGCGCCGGGCAGCCTCTCTCGTCCCTTCAAAAGGAGTCACCAAATCTCCTCGTCTATTCGCTGAAGACGAAAACACGGGTCTGGCCCGCAAAACGGACTTCCCTTACCTGGCCATTTTCCCCGACCAGGATGGAGTCATAAGCGGCCTTGGCGCTGCGGTCTTCCCACCGTCCTTCGGATTCGGCAACGACCTGTTTGCCTTTTTGCACGGTGGCTTTGTTTCCCTCAATTTCCAAACGGTACTCTCCGGCTCGCAAATCGGTTTTGCCGAATTTTGCGGCCTGCGCAATGTTGATGGTCTTGGCGAAGGGCTTCGCAAAAGCCGGCACTGCCAATGCGATGGCGGCCAGCAAAGCCATGCTGCGGACAAATGAATTTGGTTTCATGCCTGTCAACTTCCTTTCAAACACGATCGAGTCAGCCGTACTGCGGCTGTCCTTGGCTAGAGGGAGTTGACACGCATGTGGCGGACGAGTACTCTCGCCCGTGAAGACACCTACTCTTCCTGGACTAACGGCCGGAAAGACTGCGTGTCACGACCCCGCGGCTGCCACCGCGGGGTTTTTCTGAATCTCGCCAAGAACAGCCTGCGAGCGGTTGCACCCGTATAGACGAATCACTGGGGACGAATGTTTCGTTATCTCAACCAAAAAGTTTGTTTTCATTCGAATCGACCATCTCCAGTCAATCTTTATTTTGCCTCATCTACTCAAGTTGGCATCTATCCCGTCTTAATGACGCATAAAGAAATGAGTGTTTGTTTAAAAGCTGCCGTTTTTTTGAGTGCTGCCGCCACGATTTGCCGGGTTTTGTGCGTCGCGCCGTGCATCGGTGCGATTGTTCATTTATACTCGGTGTCACTTTTCGGATAGTGAGAATGCGGATTCTTATTCTCAGTGATTTACACTCGAACGCTACTGCACTCGACGCCGTCCTTGACGCAGCGAAAGGACGCTGGGATGTTTCCGTCTGTCTTGGCGACGTTGTCGGCTATGGCCCCGATCCCAATGAAGTCACAGCCCGTTTGCGCGAACTCGGCACGCAGACCATTCGCGGAAATCACGACAAAGCGGTTACTGGGTTGATGGCCACGGAGGATTTCAATCCCGTTGCGAAAGCCGCTGTGGATTGGACGCGTGCGCAGCTCAAGCCCGAACACCTCGCGTGGTTATCGGCGTTGCCTCGAGGACCGCTGGCGACCGATGGTATCGTGCTCGTCCACGGCGCGTTTCAGGATGAAGACGAATACGTGTTCACTCCCGCGCAGGCACTCGACGGACTACTAGACTCCACTGCCGGCGTCACTTTTTTCGGGCACACACATCACCAGGGCGGCTTTTCCTATCAGGACTCGCAATTGGAGGTCCTGCAGATTCGCCCTCGCGCCGGCGAATCGTTTGCCGCGCTGCACACGGAGCTTCCGCGACGCTATCTGCTGAATCCTGGTTCGATCGGACAGCCGCGTGACGGCGATCCGCGCGCTGCTTTTGCGATTGCTGACCTGGAGCACCAGATTATTGAGTTTTGGCGGGTGCCATACGATATTTCCGTCGTTCAGGAACGCATGCGCGCCGCGCACCTTCCGGAACCACTGGTCCAGCGGCTCGTCGTGGGCCGCTAAAGGGCTGAGAATCACTGACCAGCCCTCTGAAATAGAAAACATATTCCCGCAGCTACGTATCTCATTTATAGCCTTGCCATGGAATTCGCGGCTGAATTGCAAGCCAGCCTCGAGGAGTTCACCGCCTCCGGGGTTGTTGAGGTTCGCGAGAACGGCGGTAGTGTGGCGCCTTTTTCGGGGATGTCCTAGGAAGTGCGCGGCGACAGTGAAAAACCGTTGCTGCATCTTTGGTCGGAACAGTTTAATCTCACGCGCCGCGTGCTTGCGATTACCGATCATTCCGAACAACGGTTGGCGCTGGCCGTGGAGCGTTTTGGCCGCGCCAAACCGGACCGGCTCGAATTTATTCGCAGGGAATTTGAGCGTGGGGCTCGCGAACTCTCACGCGAAGAATTCCGCGACCGCCTGACCCACCTTCTTGCCGAGCAGTTCCCCGATGAAAAGCTAGAATCGCTCGTGGTCTCTCCCGATTTGGAGCACTCCCTCTCGGGTAACTACGCCCGGGGAATTCTCCGCCGCGGCTCCGCGGATATCGCCGTGCTGGCCGTGCCCCGCGGCGAGTCATCGGAGGTGACTGACAATAGTTTGACCTTCGCGCTACTCTGGTTGCAGCAAGCGCGCCGCTTAAGCGCGCGCCGAGCGATAATTAGCGTTCGTTTGATTCTTCCCAAGAACACTTGCAGCACTGTCGCACACCGGCTCGCTGCACTCGATCCGCAACTCGCTTTCGAGCTTTACGAGCACGACCCTGCCCTGGAAACTCTCGAAAAAATCGATCCGCGGCGCGCGGGAAACCTGGACACCTGGCTCGTCCCTTATCGGGAGAGAGAAGCTCTTCTCAATCGCGCGCGGCCGTCTCTGGATCCTATTTTCTCACTGGCCCGGCAAGCCGTGACTCTGCATCCCGCGGCACAGTCCCAGGAAGTGTGGCTGCATTTTCGCGGTGTCCCTTTCGCCCGCTGGGATGATGGCCGCGTCTATTTTGGAATCAACGATGCCCGCGAGGAACTCACTTCTGCTTCGCGACCTGCTCTGAAGCGCCTTCTGGAAGACCTGGAAATGCACCGTCATCCGCTGGCGGGCGATCCGCGCCATCCTCTTTTCCGCGCTCAGCCGGAGCGCTGGCTTCAAATCTCTTCCGCATCGGTGAATACTGTCCGGTCCACATCTATTTTCTTTCGCGTAGAAATTTTCTGCACACGGCTTCTGTCTCACAGGTAGAATAACTCCCCCGGCAGATGGGGTAGGAACAGTGCAGCCTACAAATTTTTCCGTCACTATTCGCCAAGCAGGCGCGATTTCTCTTCTCGATGTTTCGGGGAGCCTGACGTCTTACGAGACCGGCGCTTTGCGCGAAACCATTTCCCGCCTTTTGAAGCAGGGCCGAAAGAACATCGTCCTGAATTTAGGCGCATTGCAATACCTGGACAGTTCCGGGATCGGCGAGCTCGCCAGGATTTATGTCTCGATGGTGAAAGCGAGTGGCCAGATGAAAGTGGTCGGCTTGTCGCCGAAAGTGGAAGAAATTCTAAAGATTACTCAGCTCTATCAGGTTTTCCCGGAATTCCCGAGCGAAGAGGCCGCCCTGCAGAGTTTTCCGGAATCCGGCCGCAAAGAAACCATTTAAATTTATAAACTCAAGAAACTTGCCCTAGAAGGAGAGAAGCGGTTAAGGCATTTGCCTTAACCGCCTCCCGGGGTGTGTCCTCGAAGTGGTATTGATATGTTAGATGGCCGCCAGCCAAAAAGGTTTCCCTTGGGGCAAACTTTTTTTGAAAAAATCGATTTAGCAGCGTAAATCTCAATAAAACAAATACTTACGCCACCGTTCGTCGCGGTGTCCGATCAGTCGCATCAGCTGCCGGGAGGTGTGCAGAGTAAACGGCCGGGGTTTTCGCGCCAGTTTCAGTCCGGCTTCTTCCGGGGTCCGGTCACCCTTGTTATTGTTGCAGCGGTAGCAACAGGCCACCAGGTTTTCCCAGGTGGAACGTCCGCCCCGCGACCGCGGTACAACGTGGTCCAGCGTCAATTCCGAGCTTGGAAATACCCGTACGCAGAACTGGCACGTATTCCGGTCCCGCAACAAGATATTCTTGCGCGAAAGCGCACGGCTCTGCTGCGGAATATGCCGGTACGCCAGCAGCCGGATCACGGAAGGCACTTTGTGCGCATGCGCCGCGGAATGCACTTCCGCATTGTGCATCTCTTCCGCCTGGGCCACACCCTTCAGCATCAACACCATCGCGCGCCGCACTGCCGTCACGTTAATTGGCTCGTATGTCGCGTTCAGCACCAGCACCGGCTCTTGCATCAGGGATGCACGCCGCGGCGAAAGTAAGTTGTGGGATCTACTGCCTGCGGGACCCTCGGAGCCGGGCATGACCTCGCCCATGGCTTCCGGGGTGTAGCGCCCCCGGGAATCCACCGACATGTGCCGGTTTGCTCCCATCGCGCCTTCTACCACTTATCTTACCACTCTTTGGTGCTTGGCAGGGGGTTTCTGATGGCCCGCGCCACGGTCAGCCCAATCACCGACTTGGCTCCGGCGTCGCGCAGCGCTCGTGCACAGGCATCCAGCGTCGCTCCAGTCGTCAGTACATCATCTACCAATAAGACCCGTAGATTGTCAACTTGGCTTCCTGGACGTGTGGCAAAAGCGCCACGCACAGACTCCCAGCGCTCCTCTAGACTCAGCACTTGCTTATCTGGGCGTGCTCGCGTACGCACCAGAAGCACCGCCTTATGCGGCAAGCGCAGTCTCCTCGCCAGCGGCTTAGAGAGCAGAGCTGGCTGATTGTATCCCCGCTCGCGTTCTCGTTCGCGATGTAGTGGTACTGGAACCACTACGTCCGCCGCGATTGCATTGCCCTCAGCGTTCACTATTTCGGCGAGCCGGTCTGCAAACCACGCCCCCAGCGGCTCAATCTGCTCGAATTTCAGCAGCAAAATCGCCCGCACCACCGCGTTTTCGTACAACGCAAAACTACGCGCCCTCGCAAAGGCATAGGTTTTGTCCTGGCAAGCTGGGCAGAGCAACGGCTCCTCCGGCTCCCGCCTCAATCCAGGCAGCGGCCGCCCACGAACCTCGCATAAGATGCCGAGCACACGCGCAAACGATGATAGGCATTCTTCGCATAGAGGAACCCGGCTGGCGCTCGTAAGCAGCCTGTCACAGATGCGGCATCCGGAAGGAAAGAATACACTGACGACCGCATCACTGATCTCCCCGAGCCAGCCCCGGCCATGTCGAAACCAACCGCGCACACTTCCGCGGCGAGCTGGCGCCATGCTACTGGATGACCTTCCGCCTCCCACGACAGCGCCAATCTGCTCTTTTTTATGCTTTAATTAAAGAAGGAATGTATGCTGCAGTAACCGAGCCTTCGCGTGCCCGGCAGTGGCGGGTCTTCAGACCCGCACTTCTAGTCTTTCCTTAGCCTCATTGCAGCAATCCCTGCTCCATCTTTTCCTGGCAGGCGATACAGTGCTTTGCCCACGGCACAGCTTCCAGCCGCTTCTGCTGCAGTTCCTCCTGGCAATTCGCACACACGCCGTACTCATCGGCCTGGATACGCTTCAGCGCCGCATCGATCATATTCAGGATGGTGCGGTCCGTATTGGTCATCCCAAAAAGGAACTCCTTCGTATAAGAGTTCGCGGCCTTGTCCGCCAGGTCCACCGTCGGATCTTCGTCCGCTGTGCGGCCTTCTTCTTGTGTGCGCGCGATCGTCTTTGTCAACTCTTCCCGCCGCGCCAGCAATTTCTTCTTGTAGTACTCGAGCCTTTTCTTGTCCATGCCTGCCTTGACCTTGTCTGCGCCCAATCCTTTGCTCCTACCACTAAATGTCCCGCCCCTCAGTGCGCTTTCCGGGACCATCTAAAAACTCCGTAGTGTAGGCCGAGTCAACACCCATGTCAAGGCGAAGCCCATTTTTCGCGAAAGACATCGATCACGTTTCCTTGTTCAGTCACGGCACGATGGGCAATATCAGCGCAGAGGGATGCGCCTTGTCGTGGTAAATGACGTTGGTTGCTTTGACCATCCGCGTCGCCCGCGCTTGCTCTTCTCCGGTGTTCAGGTTGCGGTCGAAGCGCGGAAAATTGCTACTGGAGACTTCCAGTCGTAGCTTGTGCCCCGCCAGAAACATATTGCTGGTTGCCCACAGGTCCACAGTGACGCGATAAGTCTCGCTCGGATTGGCCAACTCCGGTTTCTCCTGTGAATTGCGGTAGCGCAACCGAAGGATCCCGCTTGTAAGGTTCTGGGCCAACCCGCTCGGCCAGACATCCACGAGCATCCCTGTGAAGTCCGTGTCTACCGCCGAACTGCTTACGTACAAGTCCAGCGAAACCGGGCCGGTTACCTCGGTGTCCTTTGCAAACGACGGCGTTGTATAAACCAGCACGTCGCTGCGTGCCTCCGCCGGCCGCTGGTCTTCCGGACCAATCCCTGTCGGCAACGCCCCGCAACACAGCGGCCCGCCAATCGTCGGCGCCGCATCGTCTGGATCGTACACGTACTGGTCGGCCTTCTCCTCAGCAGGTGCCACCGGACTCAGTGTGCCGTTCCCACCGATCCCGTTCGCCGAGCCCGCCGAATGCAAGTAATACTTTGTAATTCTTGCACGCGCCAACGGCCAATCGTCTTCCTCGCGCCACTCGTTTTTCCCCATTACAAAGATCTTCACCGGCTTTTCTTTCTCGACGCCCTTCGCTTCTCCCTTCAGCAGCCAGTCGTACCACCGCAGCGTCAGCTCATCCCCATCGATGGGAAGTTTTTCTCCAAAGTCCACTGCGCCGACTTTCCTGCTGTCCCACCCTCCAGCGTGCCCTCCGACATACACGAGCAGCCGTTGCCCCTTCCGCGCCGCTTCCGCGCCCGCCTCCGTTTTCAGCCGCACGTAGTTCTTTAATGTTCCGCCCAAAAAAATGTCATACCACGCGCCCATACCGTAAACCGGAACCTGAATCTGAGCATAGTGGTCCTCGATCGAAATCCGCTTCCAGTACTCATCGAAGTTCGGATGCGCCAGCCAGTCCTTGAAATACGGCGCGATTCCTTCTCCTGACGGCGCTTCCAGCACCGGGTAAGAAATCAGCGGCAGCACTTTGGACCCGCCCAGCGCATCGTATTTTTGCTCTGCGCGCCGCCGCATCGTATTCTCCGCCAATCCCGATGCCCACGATTCATTGAACCACTGCTCGAACGCACCGCCCTGATACGTCCAGCCGTCGTGATAATTCGACGCCGTCACGTTCGGACAAATCCCCGCCAAGTGCGGCGGTTTCGCGAGCGCCGCCAGGAATTGCGTTGCGCCCACGTATGACCCGCCGAACATACCCACTTTCCCATTCGAGTAGGGTAGCGCCGCCGCCCACTCTACGGTGTCATACCCGTCTTGCGATTCATGTACGAACGTGTACCACTCCCCTTCCGACTCAAAACGCCCGCGCACGTCTTGCGCGATCACTACGAATCCACGCGCAGCCCCCTTCAATCCGAAATTCGTCTCATTCCTTTTGTCGTACGGTGTGCGCACCAATAGCACGGGGAATTTCCCTTCCGCCTTCGGCCGGTAAATATCCGCGCGCAGCGTTATCCCATCGCGCATCTTCGCTGCCTCGTTACGCTGCACGGTGACTTCGTGGTTTTCCGCAGCCGCGGTTCGCGCGGGGGCGACCAACCCAGCGCACAACGCCACCCACGCGGACGCAGCCCAAGCAAATACCGAGGGAACTCGCGCCAAGCGCGCACATCCGTCTATTCTCGTCTTTTCCATGGAACGGCCTCCGCTCCGGAATCCATCGCGCCAATTTACAAGCCGCGCGAGCGTAGGCCGACTATCTCAAGCTGTCAAGCCGAGCCGCAGGGCGGCCCTTTTGTTTTTGAATGTTGAGGGCGAGTCTACGTCGCCACTCTTTTCTTTCGTTGAGGAACCACTCTTAGGACGAAGCGGCCGCCGAATTCCATTGCCCGTCACCCTCCGCCAAACGGTCATACTCCGTGCCCGACTCTTCCGGCAGGAGCACCCACAGGGTGTAAATTCCCAGCGCTGTGCCTAGCGGAAATCGCAGCAATGCAAGGAATCCAATGACCAGCCCCAGCATCCGGGCCCACGACTCGCGCTCAAAGAGCCCGTAAGCCAAGACCAGGTGCAGGACCCCAAACATTGCCAGTACCACGCCCACAGAAAACACCCCTCGCGAAAGGAAACCGTCCAGCCCCCATCCACCCAACGGCCACGTGCCTGGCCCTCTCCAGCCTCTAAGGAACGGGAAGAACACACCTCCGAAAATGATCATCGAGCCGGACCAAGCCAGCCGCAGAATCCCGTTAATCATCCAAAGCGTTGCCAAGGTCCGCAAATTCCGCCGCACACGTCCATCAGTCCCCGCCGCCACACCGTAAGCGCCTCCCGGCCCTCCGTGAACCCCCGTAGATACAGAAGCTTGACCAACGCCCCGGCCCGTCGCCGCGCTGCTCCCCACAATCGCTTTCCCACAGTTGGTGCAGTATTGCCCGCCGGCGGTGAGCTGGGTTCCGCATCGATCACAATACATGGTCCACCCTCTATGCCAGATAATACGCCGCGCCCGCCAAAAAGTTCCCGACGTCTAAGCTGTAGCGCAGTTGGTCTAAGTGACAAACATCTGGAAAAGGTGCGCTCTATCCAATCCGCCCAGAAACGTCCCGATTGACTTTAACTGCCATCTCGTCACAAATGGTCATTCGGAAAGGGACCGCTTCTCCGGACCGGATCACGAATGAACATTCTCGACCTTATTGTTGGCAAGCCCATTAAGACCAGCGACGAACGCGCCGAACAGATCGGCATCCAGGAAGGTATTCCCATCTTCGGCCTGGACGCGCTCAGCTCGGCAGCTTATGGCCCGGAAGCAGCCCTCAGCCTGCTGATTCCGCTCGGCTTGCTCGGTGTGCAATACATCGTCCCTATCAGCGCGGCGATCATCGCGCTGCTGGTCATCGTCTACTTTTCCTATCGCCAAACCATCGCGGCGTATCCCACTGGTGGCGGTTCGTATACCGTCGCGCGCTTCAACCTGGGCGCCTTCTCCGGCCTTCTTGCGGCTGCAGCTTTACTGACGGACTACATTCTCACCGCGGCGGTGGGCATTTCCGCCGGCGTTGGAGCGCTGACATCCGCTGTTCCCTCGCTCCAGCCGCATACAGTGGGGCTGTGCGTCGGGATCCTTGTCGTCATTACCATTCTGAATCTGCGCGGTGTGCGCGACGCCGGCGTCGTCTTCATGGTACCGACGTATTTTTTCGTCGGCACGCTGCTTATCACCATCGTTGGCGGAATTGCGCGCGTCGCCCTTAGCGGCGGCCATCCCCTCCCCGTAACGCCGCTCCCGCCGCCCCCCGCCATCACTGAGGCGGTCACCTTCTGGCTCTTACTGAAAGTCTTCGCAAGTGGATGCACCGCGCTGACAGGTGTCGAAGCCGTCAGCAACGGTGTGAAGGCCTTCCGCGAGCCCGGTGTCAAAAACGCGCAGCGCACTCTGACCGTCATCATTTTTCTTTTGGCAGTCCTGCTGGCGGGAATCTCTTACCTCGTCAAAGCTTACGGCATCGCCGCCACAGACCCTGGCCAGGCTGGCTACCAGAGCCTTCTCTCTATGCTGATCGCCGCAGTTTTCGGGAAAGGTCTTTTTTATTACGTTACCATGGCCTCGATTCTTTTTGTTCTATCCCTTTCCGCGAACACCGCGTTCGCCGATTTTCCGCGCCTCTGCCGTTCCATTTCCCAGAACAATTATCTTCCGCATGCTTTCGGCTACCGCGGACGCCGCTTGGTCTATACCTACGGCATCGTGGTTCTTGGGCTCCTCACACTTTTTTTGCTGGTCCTCTTCGGTGGCGTCACGGACAAGTTGATTCCACTCTATGCCGTCGGAGCTTTCCTGGCTTTCACCCTCTCGCAATTTGGCATGGTCGTGCACTGGCGGAAAAACCGTGGTCCCCATTGGATAAAGAGCGCTCTCGTCAACGGACTTGGCGGATTCGTCACCGGCGTCACTGTTATCGTGGTCCTCGTTGCGAAATTTGCCGAAGGTGCTTGGATCACCGTCATTTTCATTCCGTTGCTTGTCTTTCTTTTCCGCCTCGTGCGCCGCCACTATCACATGGTCAGCGTGGCCACGAGCTGCCCAGGACCCGTCGCGCTCGCCGTCGAGGCTGCGCCACCCATTGTTGTCGTGCCCGTCGAACACTGGAGCCGCATCGCCAAACAAGCGCTCGAATTCGCCTCGCGGCTCTCTCACGAAATCATCGCCGTCCACGTCGAGCCGGGTGATCATTCGGAATTTCTGCATATGGATTGGGAACGCTACGTGGATCAACCCTTCCGCGCCGCTGGCGTCGAGCCCCCCAAGCTCACCAGCTTACCGTCGCCCTACCGCTTTATCGTGGTTCCCATCGTGCAATTCGTT
>Ga0137415_10000778_pt1 | contig 31149 bp, 28 predicted proteins | sample CZODoug3_1_1_16f_FD_183082 | JGI IMG/M metagenome (GOLD analysis project Ga0137415, IMG submission 183082) | Vadose zone soil fungal communities from Angelo Coast Range Reserve, California, USA - CZODoug3_1_1_16fungal (Hybrid Assembly) | ecosystem: Environmental > Terrestrial > Soil > Vadose...
TGTCCTCGATGTGTCCCCGATGAACCTGTCAGAGATATTTCTTGAACTGGTTGGAAAGGAGTCCCATGTACCTGTGGAAGTGCTGGCGTGATGTGCGTGGTTTCTTTTTCGTAGGTATTGCTTATCTCGTTATTCTGTTGGTTTTGGCGATCCGTCACCATTCAGTAGATGAGAACAATATATCTCTGCTGTGGGTGCTTTGGGGATTCACCATTGTTAATGCAGCGTTGCTTTGCGTTCTTGCATGGGGCATGGGCAGCCTGTGCATAGGAGGCGAAATTGGAAAGGGAATTGGCGCTTACCTACTTACTCTTCCCAGGCAGCGCAAATTATTCTTATGGCAGGAATGGCTGATAAGCATGGCATTGCTGTCCACGCTTCTTATGCTTGCAATATGTATCTTCCTCGTTGAAATCCGGCTGCACTATTTCGGACTTGGGTATCAAACTACGCCTATGCCAGCTCCGGATGTGTTTCATCTTAAATACATCATGCTTGCCGGTATCTGTGGACTACTCCTAGTAGCGCTTGTCTATAGCATGACGTATTTCTTTACGATGATCACCCGCAGCTCTTCGCGTGGGCTCATTTTTGCTATCGGAACCATCACCGCATATCTGTTCATGAAAATGGAAATAAATGAATATGCGCCGCATCTTTCATCTCATATACCCAATCTTGTCCTTGTGCCGTTTGTTGGGCACGCTTCCGCGACTGCTCTTCATGAAGGGCTTCTTGTATCCATCTTTTTGCGCATGGTGGTGGTCCTATTGTTTCCATTGGCGGCGCAGGTTGCTCTTGAACGAATAGAAGTTTAGCTCCAATAACTCCGGTCCAGAGTTCGATACTGAATCGCCTCGGCAATGTGCGGAACTGCAATGGACGCAGCGCCTTCGAGATCGGCGATGGTTCGAGCTACTTTCAAGATGCGATCGTGCGCGCGGGCGGTGAGTCCCTGCTGCTGCATGGCTCGTTCCAGTAATTTCTCGGAATCTGGTGCGAGCTCGCAGAAGGTGCGAATCTGGCGTGTACTCATCTGAGCGTTGGAATAGATTTTCTGAGGGGAACCGACAAATCGTTGCCGTTGTACTTCCCTAGCCTTCAACACGCGGGTGCGAATGGCCGTAGAGCTTTCGCTGGCTGTGCCGCTGCGCAGCTCGCGATATTGGACTGCCGGGACTTCAATATGGATATCGATCCGATCGAGCAGCGGCCCGGAGACTTTGGCCACGTAGCGCTGAATCATCGGCGGCGTGCAGTGGCATTCACGCGACTTGTCGTTGAAATAGCCGCAGGGGCAGGGATTCATTGCCGCTGCGAGCATGAACGCTGCGGGAAATGTGAGCGTCATCGATGCACGTGCGATCACGACATTGCGGTCTTCGAGCGGCTGGCGCATGACTTCCAGTACATTGCGGGGAAATTCCGGTAGCTCATCGAGAAAGAGGACGCCGTTGTGCGCGAGAGATACTTCGCCAGGACGCGGTACTGCTCCACCACCGATCAATCCCGCATCGGAGATGGTATGGTGCGGCGAACGAAACGGCCGCTGCAAAACGAGGCCCGCTTCGGCATCGAGAACTCCGGCAACGGAATGAATTTTTGTCGTTTCCAGTGCTTCTTCGAAACTCAGTGGGGCGAGAATCGAAGGCAGCCGCTTGGCCAGCATTGTTTTACCGGAGCCCGGAGGCCCGATCATCAGAATGTTGTGTCCGCCTGCTGCAGATACTTCCAGGGCGCGTTTGGCAGTCTGCTGGCCGCGCACGTCGGCAAAGTCGAGACCTACGTATTGCGTCTCGCTCAACACCTGGGCAGTCTCGACCTTGAAAGGCGCGGTATGGATGCCGCCATTTCCGGCTTCGTTCAGGAGCTCGCGCACCTGGTTCAATGTCTCTACGGGATAGACATTCACGCCCTCGACAACGGCGGCTTCGCGGGCATTGGCTCTTGGGATGACCAGATTGCGGATACCGCGCTCGCGCGCTGCAACTGCCACGGGCAATATGCCGGAAACAGCGCGCAGGCATCCATCCAATCCCAGCTCGCCGAGCAGAAGAAACTGGCTGATGTCCTGAATCTGCAGTGCGCCATATGCTCCGAGAATACCGATGGCCATTGGCAGATCGAAGCCGGAGCCTTCTTTTTTGATATCGGCAGGAGCGAGATTGACGGTGATGTGCGTCGAGGGAATATCGAAGCCGGAATTTTTGATTGCGGCGCGCACACGGTCACGGCTTTCGCGCACGGCTGCGTCAGGCAGGCCCACGGTGTGAAAGTGGTCCTCTTGCGTCTTGATGCCGGAGAAATCGACCTCTACATCGATGATGTTGGCGTCGATGCCGTACACAGCGGCACTGAGGGCCTTGAAAAGCATAGATATATGAACTCTTTATGGGTGTAGTGGCTGGAGTATAGCATCGCGTTCGGCGCATCCAGCTTGCCGAACACCACATCCAATAGGTCAGCCAAAACCTCGGTAACGTAGCGTATCGTCTATTTACGATTCGCGCCTGAAATACAAAAGGGAGCACTATGAAGTTTCTGCCGCTTTTCCCATCGATCGGTTGTGTTATTTGCGTGATGTTGTTCTTCAGCACAGCTAGTGCTCAAAGCAGCGCAAGCGCTACCCCGGCTCAGCAGCAAGCCAAACCGCAAGCCGGAGATGCTGATTTCGGCCTGGACGCAGAGCCGGATGATCCAGTTACCGCTACGAATACCGATCCGGCAAAGGCCGAAGAAGCAGCGTGGCAGATGCTTGAGACGGCGACTCAGGACACGAAGCCGCAGTCCCGCATCGATGCGCTCAGTGCTCTTGGTACTTTGAGCGGAAATAAAAAAGCTGAAGGCTTGGCGATCGATGCATTGAAAGATCGTGATGTGGATGTCCGGCTGGCATCCGTGGCGGCTATGAGCAATATGCAGGACCTCAACACGATTCCCCAACTACGCATTGCGCTCGACGATCCTGCTCCTGAAGTCGACTTTGCAGCGGCGGTTGCGCTCTGGAAGATGCACGACCAGACAGGAATCAATGTGCTGTACGAAGTATTAGCAGGCGAGCGCAAGGCAAGCTCCAGTCTGGCGGCCTCAGGGATGCACGAAGCTAACAAGGATCTTCATAGTCCGGCCACTCTAGCAAAGATTGGAGCGCGGCAAGGGGCGTATGCACTGCTTGGCCCATTCGGTATCGGGCTGGACGCCGCCAGGATGATGCACAAGGGCTCCGATGTGAACTCGGCACGCGTGCTTACGGCTACGCTCCTCTCCGATGATAAGAGCGAAGCCACGAAGCAGGAATTTATCGGGGCATTGCAGGATAAGAATTACTTTGTCCGGAGCGCAGCGGCGCGATCTCTGGGCGGATTCCCTGGAAAGGATGTGACTGGCGCATTATTAACAGCTTTCGGCGACCCTAAACCATCTGTCCGCTATATGGCTGCGGCATCTTATATCCGAAGTTTGCATCCTGGGCCGCTACCTGTAAAACCAGCGAAGCCAGCAAGGCGAGCGAAGAAAAATCTACCCAAGAGGAGTCAATAGAACGCAGCTCTAACTTGCGGACTAGAATAGAAACTCGTGAAGACAAGTTTGTTCGATCTTTATAAGGTCGGTGTCGGCCCATCGAGTTCGCACACGATGGGTCCCATGCGAGCCGCTCGACGTTTCGCGCTGGAATTGGAATCCTCCAACATGCTGGATCGGGTTGCAGAGGTGCGTGCCGATCTTTACGGTTCGCTCGCTCTCACTGGGCATGGACATGGTACCGACCGCGCTGTTCTGCTCGGCTTGAGCGGCGAGGAGCCGAGCACTATCGATCCTGCTGCCATCGATGCCAAGCTCCAAAATATTCGCAGTACGGGAACGTTGCATCTTCTGGGTAAGCACGCCATCCCTTTTCACGAAGCGCAGCATCTTCTTTTTCACCAGGACCAGATGTATCCGCCAGACACGCTGATGCAGCATCCGAATGGAGTGCTCTTCACGGCGTTTGATGTTGCAGGAACAGTGCTGCGCACGGCAACGTTTTTCTCCATTGGCGGTGGTTTCATTGTCGCCGATAGCGAAAGTGCGGGCAACGCTCCGGTCATGAGTTCCGCAGCGCTTCCTTACCCATTCAAGAGCGCCGCGGAACTACTCGAAATGGCTGCATCGCGCAAAGTGGCCGTCTGGCAGCTGATGCTGGAGAACGAGTGCGCATTGCGCAGCGCTGAAGAGGTACGTGCTGGCATTCTGCACATTTGGAGCGTGATGCAAGGCTGCATCGATCGCGGCATGGCTACGGAAGGGATTCTTCCTGGCGGACTCAATGTGCGCCGCCGCGCTCCGCGGCTTGCTGCTCGGCTTCGTGAAAAGGGATCAGTCGATCCGCTGGCTCCGCTTGATTGGGTCACAGTCTACGCGATGGCGGTGAACGAAGAGAACGCCGCAGGCGGACGCGTAGTTACTGCGCCCACCAATGGCGCGGCGGGAGTTGTGCCTGCAGTTGCTCGGTACTATCGCGACTTTATTCCCGGCGCAAATGAAGAGGGCATCCTGCGGTATTTCCTCACTTCGGCGGCGATTGGAGTTCTTTATAAAGAGAATGCTTCTATCAGCGGAGCTGAGGTTGGATGTCAGGGAGAAGTTGGTGTAGCTTGCTCGATGGCTGCCGGTGGACTTGCGGCAGCGCTCGGCGGTACCAACGGCCAGGTAGAACACGCGGCTGAAGTTGGCATGGAGCACAATCTCGGCATGACGTGTGATCCCATTGGCGGTTTGGTGCAAATCCCCTGTATCGAACGCAATGCCATGGGTGCGGTAAAGGCGGTGCATGCCTGCCGTATTGCGATGAATGAAATAGAAGAGCACAAAGTTTCGTTAGATCAAGTCATCAAGACGATGTATCAGACTGGTCTGGATATGCAGTCGCGATATAAAGAGACTTCGCTGGCGGGGCTGGCTTTGAATGTGATTGAGTGTTAGATCAAGCTAATTGCCCGTAAGAAACTATGCAGTCGTATTGCATGCGGGCGTGTCCATCCACCTGATTTGCCGCGAATAATTTCTTAATAGCTGCCTGCATTGCAGGGTATTTCTCGTTTCCTGGCTGTGGCATGTAGGAGGAGGAAATGATCCGTCCTTCCAGAGCTTTCAGGTCGAGTAACTGTTCATTGGGGAACATTGCCTGATGCATCTGGTTGGGAGTGAAAAAGGCTATAAGCTTTTCGGATGTCATGTGCTGGCGTTGTACTAACAGATAATCGATGCCGAATTCTGTGAGTATCCGCTCGTATCCTTCATGGAATGCATCGCCTTTCATCTGGCGATTGTTATAGATCACCGCGCACCAGCCGCCGGGGCGAAGTATCCTAGCGAATTCCGCGCGGGCCTGATCCAACTGAAACCAGTGCAATGCCTGTGCCACGGTAATCAGATCTACTGAATGATCGGGTAGGCCAGTTGCTTCTGCCGTTGCATTAAAGCACTGGAGTTGAGGGAAGCGTGTTGCCAGTTTTGCGCAAACAGCACGCATCTGTTCATTAGGCTCAATGGCAATCACTTGATGATCGCTTTCCAGAAAAATTTTTGTGAGCAGACCAGTGCCTGCGGCGATGTCGACTACAAGCGAATTGCTGGTTAAATTACACTCACGCCGGAGCAGATCGACGATCTCATTTGGATAGTCCGGCCGATGGAGGCGATAGCTTTCAGCACGCGTACTGAAGCGCTCGGTTGGTTTCATCGTTCTACGGCCATCGCTACAGAGTTCCCTCCGCCCAAGCAAAGCGCTGCGATACCGCGATGTGTGTCGCGGCGGATCATTTCATAGATCAGCGTTATCAGCACGCGTGCTCCACTTGCGCCAATGGGATGGCCGATTGCAACTGCTCCGCCGTTCACGTTTACCTTCTCGAAGGGAATGCCTAACTCGCGGGTTACGCCGATGGCTTGTACGGCAAAGGCTTCGTTTAATTCGAAGAGATCGACGCTGTTGGCTGTCCACCCTGCTTTTGCCATGACTTTCTGTACGCCGGTCACCGGAGCCATCATGACCCATGCTGGGTCTACGCCGCTTGTTGCTTGTGCGACGATACGCACCAGCGGCTTTAATCCTAGTTCGGCTGCTTTCTTTGCAGACATGACGACCAGCGCTGCCGCAGCGTCATTCACACCAGGGGCGTTGCCTGCGGTTACAGTTCCGTCTTTCTTAAAAGCTGGCTTTAGCGCTCGCAATGCTTCCAGGCTTGCATCTTCACGAATCGACTCATCACGGTCAAAGATGGTGGATGGCTGCCCTTTCTTCTTTGCAGGAATCTCTACAGGAACCACCTGGGACGCAAAGCGGCATTCCTTCCAGGCTGCCGCTGCTTTGTGATGCGAGTTCAACGCATACTCGTCTTGTTCCTCGCGCGTGATCTTGTACTTCTCGGCTACATTCTCGGCCGTCATACCCATGTGGTAGTTGTTGAAGACATCCCACAGGCCATCATTGACCATCGAATCCACCGCTGTCGCATTGCCCATACGAAAGCCGCTGCGTGCCTGCGGTAGCAGATAGGGTGCATTCGTCATAGACTCCATGCCGCCGGCGACAACGATCTCGGAGTTGCCCGTTTGGATTGCCTGAGCAGCCAGCGCGACTGCTTTCAATCCCGACCCGCATACCTTATTGATAGTCATCGCAGCTACCGCGGGCAGTAGGCCACCATTCAATGCAGCCTGACGGGCGGGATTCTGTCCCAGCCCGGCGGAGACGACATTGCCCATGATGCACTCGTCGACTACAGATGGGTCAAGGTTTGCACGTTTCACGGCTTCGCGTACGGCAATGGCTCCGAGCTGTGTTGCCGAAAGATCCGAGAGCGTGCCCTGGAACTTCCCCACGGGGGTACGCGCTGCTGAAACGATCACAATCTCTTCCATATCATCCTCACTTCTATATTCGATGCACGAGAAGCTGTCTCATATATGCTTTTGTAGCTTTGTCTTGAAGCATGAGCCCCGCTTCGACGGCGGGTCTCATTCATCGCGTCACCCAATGCAACGGGTTTATGAGACAGCTTCTAGTCTTGCAGATACACTCAAGTTGCAAACCGATGAAGATACCAGAGAACGAGTCCTTTGTGCACGAGGCCAACCCAGTCGCTACATTGCCGGAAGCGCCGCATGCTATTGCTCCGTGGTGGCATACCGCGATCTTGATTGTATTGTTGCTCGGGATCTCTCTCATGGGAGGCCGGCAAATAAAAAAGGTAAGCCTTGCCTCGCATCACGTCAGCCAGTATCTTTTCACTTTTGTTTGGGAATGGATACTTGCAGCGCTGGTGCTTTGGGGTCTTTGGATGCGGCGCACGCCTCTGCGCCAGATACTTGGCATTCGGCGCGACGGCTTGAAGGGGTTACTGCGTGATGCAAGAGCCGCATTCGTTTTCTGGATCATGGCTTTGATTGTGCTGACGGCAATCGGCACGCTTCTGCAAAGGTTGCATTTCTCCTCTCCGCAAAAGTCGCTGATGGATCTGGCTCCTCAAGGTGGCAAGGAGATACTGCTTTGGATCGCATTGAGCCTTTCTGCCGGTATCTGCGAAGAGCTTCTCTTTCGCGGCTATCTGCTACAGCAATTTGTATCCATGCGTGGCAAGCTGTGGGTCGCCGTGCTGGCTTCTTCGCTTCTCTTCGGCATGGCGCATGGCTATGAAGGCGCAAGCGGGATGATCGCGATCACCGCATTTGGAGCTATGTTTTGCATACTCGCCATCAAACGCGGAAGTTTGCGCGCAGGCATGATTGCGCATGCGTGGCATGATGCGTTCAGCGGAATCATGCTCGCACTCGTGAAACATTTCCACGCAATGTGAAGCAGAAACCTGCAAATGCGTTACGTGTGCGATTCCATTCCGATAAGGGATTCGTAAAAAATGCAATTTTTTTCTTGACACTCTTTTTCCAGAACTCTATACATTCGTTAACTACAACATTCGTGTTGTAGATTCGATGTCACATCGAAAAAGGGAGAATAGAAACCATGGCAACGAAAAAGGCAGCTAAGAAGCCAGCAAAGAAAGCAGCTAAGAAGACCGCCAAGAAAAAGAAGTAAGCGGTCAGTCAAGGCAACACTAAGGGGGACGCCAACAGCGTCCCCCTTAGTGTTTGTGTGCAATTGAGAGACAATCGATCATTGAGAGACAATCGAGTATGACACGCCGTCGCTGGATCGCTGATACCTGGGATGAAGCCACCGCATCACTCACTGGTGAACAAGCTTCGCATTTGATCCGTGTGCTACGCGCCCAGGCAGGCATGGAGTTCGACATCGTTGCTGGCGACCGGGTATGGCATGGAGTCATTGCGGGTATCAGCGGAGATGCTGTCCGCTTCAACCTCGTTGCCGAAGTCGCAGCCGATCCCGCGCTTCCGGTTACGCTGCTGCTCTCCATCTTCAAGTTTGATCGCATGGAATGGGCCGTCGAGAAGGCGACCGAGCTAGGGGTGGAACGAGTGATTCCTATGATTGCCCGGCGCAGTGAAAAGCATCTCGCGCAGTCCGCGCAGAATCGTGTGGAGCGTTGGCGGCGTATTGCAAAGGAAGCTGCGCAACAATCGCGGCGGTCGGATATCCCGGTAATTGAAGATCCTGTGCTCCTCAAAACCGCCGCGCGGCGCGAAGGCGAAGCTCTGAAGCTTCTTCTCGCCGAACAGGAACGGGCGACTACATTGCGCTATGCAGTTACAGAAGCTCTTGCGAATGCTGGAGATGAAATCCCGGCAATACGGATGGCGGTGGGTCCGGAGGGAGGATGGACGGCGGAAGAAGAAGCGCTCTTCGACGCGGAGGGTTGGAAGTCTGTCAGCCTGGGGCCGCGCATCCTGCGAGCCGAGACAGCGGCGATGACAGCCATGGCGGTTGTGGCCGCGCTACTGGAGTAAGACAGGGAACAGAAACCCGTGAACAAATTTGTACTTGAACGATCATCGCCCAGGATAAAGCTGCACGACTGTACCAACCAATGCAGCGAGGACTGTTCCCTGTTCCCTGCCTTTACGAGAACATTTCCTTCATTTTCGAGAACAGGCTCCGTGAAGTCGGAATGTTCTCGACTATGACCGATTCGCCGAACTGGCGTAATAGCTCCCTCTGCACCTTGGTGAGCTTGGTCGGTGTTTGCACAGCGACCTGTACAATCAGATCGCCACGGCCGTGTTCGTTGAGGTAGGGAATCCCTTTACCACGCACGCTAAACTCCTTGCCGCTTTGCGTGCCTTCGGGAACCTTAAATTTTGTTTCACCGTCGAGCGTGGGTATGGTGATCTCCGCGCCCAGCGCAGCCTGCGAAAACGAGACAGGTACAACACAATGCAGATCGTTGCCATCGCGCTCGAAGAATTTGTGCGGTTTTACCGCCAGCACGATGTAGAGATCGCCAGGAGGTCCGCCGAAGCGTCCTGCGTCGCCCTCGCCTTGATAACGAATACGCGTGCCATCTTCCACGCCCGCGGGAATGTTCACATGGATGGAATGTTGCCGCGGTACGCGGCCATCGCCTTTGCAGGTGGAACAGGGATCGGAAATCACTGAACCGGTTCCATTGCACATGCTGCAAGTCCGCGCGATGGAGAAGAATCCTTGTTGGTAGCGAACCTGTCCCCGGCCTTGGCATTGCGCGCAAGTCGAAGGACCGCGCCCGCTGGTTGTTCCTGTTCCCCGACAATCGTTGCAGGGTTCCATACGGCGAACGTTCACTTGTACTTCTTTGCCGAAGGCGGCGTCTTCAAACTCAATGGTGTGGTCGTAACGCACATCGCGCCCTTTTTGCACGCGCGATCCTTTGCGGCCGCCACCCATGTTGAACATCTCGCCGAAGAAGTCGCCAAAGATGTCGCCGAGATCCTGCATGTCGGCAAAGCCGCTGCCATTGCCAGCAGCACTACTTACGCCGGCATGGCCAAAGCGGTCATAGGCCGCACGCTTCTGCGGATCGCTCAGCACCTGGTATGCTTCGCTGCACTCTTTGAACTTCTCTTCTGCCTCGGCATTTCCAGGGTTGCGGTCTGGGTGGTATTGCATCGCAAGTTTGCGATAGGACGCCTTCAGTTCCTGATCGGAGGCTGTGCGAGACACGCTTAGGACTTCGTAATAATCGGTTTTGATCACGTTGGTTGTTCTGCTCATGCTTCCTTTTGCTGCGAGTTACTGGCGACGCGGACAAGGGCGGGGCGCAGTAACCGCTCCTTGATGCGATACCCACGGCGCACTTCATCCAATACTTGATGATCTGGAACGTCGTCACGCTCCACCATTTCGAGCGCTTCATGCACGCGCGGGTCGAATACCGCACCTACCGTTTCGACGGGTTGCACATTCAGCGAGCGAAGTGCCTCTTCCATCTGCTTTACGATCAATTCCACGCCGGTGCGTAGCTGCTCCGTTGATCCCGTTGACTTTAATGCCAGTTGAAAATTATCCAGCACAGGCAGGAAGGCCTCGATGGCGCTGGAGGCGGCGTAATCGCGGAAATCTGCGCGTTCTTTTGCTTCACGCTTGCGGGCATTATCGAATTCAGCCTGCAGCCGGGCCACGCGATCAAACAGCAGATCGCGCTCGGCCTTTACGCGGTCATACTCTTCCTGGGGAATACCAGGTGCTTCCACCGCGATTGCCTGTTCTTTGGCGCTGGTATCCGCGCTTGTGGCATCGGACAGTTCTGTCGCCGGGTCGATGTTTTTTGCCGTTTCTACAGTGTCTTCCATAGCTTCTGTCATTTTGTTATTCCAAAAATTTCTGCGACTCATACCGTATCAACTTCCGCCCTCCCTGAGTCTAACGTGCCTTATCTGGTCTTGCCGTTGTAGTTATCTACAACTTATGTAGGTAGAGATAAGTACTGAAACGCGTTCCTATCCACGTTGGGCTGAAGGCTCATGCTTCGCAGCAACTTCTGCGGAATCAGCCTTTCCGACATCGCTAGAGCATTTCTCCTGATGCTGTAGAGTGGTGAGATTTTTCCGGTGTAGCCGTTCTTCGACGTAACGGCTACGCATATACCATCTTCACCCTCTATACCCTCAGGAGAAATGCTCTATTGCGGCGGTTGAAAGATTTTGTCCGAGAGCCTGGCGATATAGGAGACAGCATTCATCGTCTCCCGATACTGGATGCGCGTAGAGCCGATGACGGCTACCGTACCCAGATTTTCTTCGCCCAGGCGTGCTGGTGCTCCGATTAAAACAAAGTTACGCATCTCTGGAATCGCCTCTTCCAGACCAACCACAACCCGTACCGTCTGCTGCCGCGCATCCACATACGCATTCAGCAGTTCGATTAACTGCTGTTTCGCCTCCAGCGCACTCAGCATCAGACGCAGACGATCGCGGTCAATTTCACCTACCAAGAGGTTCGCCACACCCTCGACGAAGATTACCGGACCTGCGCCGTTTTCACTCTCCAATGCGCCCTTGCGGTAAAGCTCTTCAACGGATTGCATCAACCGGTCATACTCGGTCCGTTCCTGCTCCATGCGTCGTGCCAGCTCCGCGCGAATGCGCTCAATCGACCAGCCGTGAAAGTTCTCGTTCAGGAAACGCGCTGAGGCTGTTAGTTCCGCGTGGGTCAGGTCGCGATCGAGCATCAGTACGCGATCCAGCACTGCTCCGGATTTTGTTACCACGACAGCCAGCACACGATGCTGTGCAAGGCGTGAGAAGTGGATATGCTCCAGCGCGTGCGATTCCTGCATAGCCCCGAGAGCCACGCCCACCCCGCTTGAGATCAGTGCCAGCACATGTGACGTCCGCTCCAGAAACTGCTCGCTCGAACGGATGCCCAGGAAGCTGTCGTCGATCTGATCGCGGCGCTCCTGCGTCAGCGGAGCCAGTCTTGCCGGTCCGGATAATTGTTCGACGTAGAACCGGAAGGCTCGCGCCGTGGGGATACGTCCCGCGGAAGTATGCGGCTGATCCAGCAGTCCGGCATCGCCCAAGGAGGCCATTACATTGCGGATGGTCGCCGAGCTCATGCCGTCCTTATTGCCAAACTGACGGGCAATGACCTGCGACGCCACCGGCTCGCCGGTCGCGATGTAGTTTTCGATGATGCTTGTAAGCACCAGCCGTTCACGCGGGCTGATTCGCAGATCGGAGACCATGGGTTATATCGTCTTCCTCGTTTAACAGGCATGTTACTTGCCAAACGGGTAGACGTTTCCTCTTTAATTCTAGGTTCCAGGAAAGCGGGGGTCAAGCAGTAGATATCCATACTATCGTCTGATTTCTGATCCAACTTAAAAGCCTTTGCGCGCAATCACGATGGGTTGATAGAACGAGGTTTGATCTGGCTCAAGCGTCAAATGGTCTGCGGAGAATTTTCCCGCAGGCCATTTGGCGTATGCTTGTCCGGCAAAAACCGCTCCGCGCGTAGCAGCGGCCGGAAGCATTCTGTTAAGCACGGCCAATCGGCGCGTGATGTTCGAGCGAGATTCCTGCCCGGCTTTTTACTTCGAACGACAGCCGGTTGTTCAGCGGGTCGGCATCGATCTTCACGTGATCCCCATGCAGTATCTCGCCGTCGAGAATCTTCATCGCTAACGGATCCTGGATCAGCCGCTGAATGGCGCGTTTCAACGGACGAGCGCCATACGCACGGTCATATCCGGAGGTGAATAGTTGATGCCGCGCCGCGTCCGTCAGCTCGATGGTGATGTGACGATCTGCCAGCAACTTCTCCAGATCCTTGAGCCGCAGATCGACGATATGCGTCAACTGCTCTTCGCCCAGCGGACGGAAGATCACAATATCGTCCACCCGGTTCAGGAACTCGGGACGGAAGCTCTGCCGCAACACGTCCAGTACCTGGTCCTTTGCACGATCAAAAGACGCCTCGCTGTTTAGCGATTCGCCCTGCAACAGTTGCGCGCCCAGGTTCGACGTCATGATGAGCACGGTGTTCTTGAAGTCGACGGTACGGCCTTTAGAATCTGTCAGCCGTCCATCGTCGAGCACCTGCAGCAGCACGTTGAAGACATCGGGATGCGCTTTTTCGATCTCGTCGAAGAGCACAACCGAGTAAGGACGCCGCCGGACGGCTTCGGTTAACTGGCCACCTTCGTCGTACCCGATGTACCCCGGAGGCGCGCCAATCAGCCGTGCTACGGCATGCTTCTCCATGTACTCGGACATATCGATGCGTATCATCGCCTGTTCATCGTCGAACAAGAACTCGGCCAGCGCGCGTGCTGTCTCGGTTTTTCCTACACCTGTTGGTCCCAGGAAGATAAACGAGCCAATCGGCCGCTTCGGATCACTCAAACCAGCGCGTGAACGCCGAATGGCATTCGCGACTGTAGATAGGGCATCGTCCTGCCCGACCACGCGCTCGCGCAGGCGTTCTTCCATCTGGACGAGCTTCTGTACTTCACCCTCGAGCATCTTCGACACGGGGATGCCTGTCCACTTGCTCACGATATTGGCGATGTCTTCCTCGTCGACCTCTTCTTTCAACATGCGTTGAGAAGATACCGCGCCATCCTGCATCGCGTTCAGCTTCTTCAGCTCGGCCTCAAGCTTCGGCAGCTCACCGTATTGGATAGCCGCTGCGCGCTCAAGGTTACCGCGCCGCGTCTGCTCGTCCATCTCGAAGCGTAGTGCTTCCACCTGCTTCTTGAGATCACTGAGTCGAGTGATCGCCTCGCGTTCTTTTTGCCAGCGAGCCCGCAAGCCGGTTGCCTGCTCCTTGATGGCCGCAAGCTCGCGTTCCACGGCTTCGAGCCGCTCTTTGGAGTTCTGGTCGCTCTCACGCTTCAAAGCGGCGCGCTCAATCTCCAGAGAGGTTGCCTCGCGCTCGAGTTGATCGATCTCTGTCGGTACCGATCCGATCTGGATGGCTAGCGATGCCGCAGCTTCGTCGACAAGATCAATGGCCTTATCCGGCAAGAATCGATCCGAGATGTAACGGTGCGACAACGTAGCCGCTGCTATGATCGCTGAGTCCTTGATGCGGACTTTGTGGTGTGCTTCGTAGCGCTCCTTCAAGCCACGCAGGATCGCAATCGTGTCCTCGACATTCGGTTCGCCTACGAAGACTATCTGGAAGCGGCGCTCAAGTGCTGCGTCCTTCTCGATGTACTTGCGGTACTCGTTCAGCGTGGTTGCGCCGATGGCCCGCAGTTCTCCACGAGCGAGTGCCGGTTTCAGCATGTTCGAGGCGTCAATCGCACCCTCGGCAGCACCAGCTCCTACCAGCGTATGTAGTTCGTCGATGAAAAGGACGATCTGACCGTTCGACTCTTCAATTTCTTTAAGAACGGCCTTCAAGCGGTCTTCAAATTCGCCGCGATATTTTGCTCCCGCGAGCATCGATCCCAGGTCGAGCGAGATGACGCGCTTGTCGCGCAAAATCTCGGGTATGTCGCCATGCACGATACGCCGCGCCAATCCTTCGACGATGGCTGTTTTGCCCACTCCGGGCTCGCCAATCAGTACGGGGTTGTTCTTTGTGCGGCGAGAGAGCACCTGGATCACGCGGCGAATCTCCTCATCGCGGCCAATCACCGGATCGAGCTTGCCTTTTTTCGCTAACTCCGTCAGATCCTTCGCGTACTTCTCCAGCGCTTGATATTTTGCTTCGGGATTCTGATCCGTCACGCGCTGTGATCCTCGCACCGTGGTCAGGCTCTTCAGGATGGCATCGCGTGTCGCCCCTAACGATGCCAGCAGCAACTGCGCACCATCATTCTTCTGATCGGCAAGCGCCAGCAACAGGTGTTCAGTCGAGACGTAGTCGTCCTTGAAGTCCTGCGCCTCTTTGTAAGCGCGGTCGAAAACCTTATTAATAGCCGTAGAGGCAGAGGGTTGCGCCGAATCCCCACTCACCTTGGGGAGCTTGCTCAGTGCATCCTGCACTTTGGCCGTGAGCTGTGCGGTAGGCACGCCTACTTTTTCAAGGACAGGCACAATGATGCCGTCCTTATCTTCAAGCAGTGCCGTCAGCAGATGCAGAGGCAGCAGCTCAGGATTGCCGTGTTCGGTGGCAAGCTGGCTGGCGGCCTGCACTGCCTCCTGCGACTTTACTGTGAACTTATCCCAACGAATTGCCATAGGAATATCTCAATACTTCTTTCTGGAAATTGTCCCGCAAAAACAAAGTGGGAGGCTGCATTTTTTGGCACAGCTCCCGGACTAGCCGTCCAGGCACACGCGCTTCGCGCAATCAAACTATCAGCATTATCGATTGAGTAATGCCTATCCCTCTCCCCATGCTTCTGGGGAGAGGGATAGCTGTATTCAGACCGCATGGGGTTGTTTAGGCGGCAGTCTTTGATTCCACCTGTTTTGGACCGCCCGCAGAGCCTGCCTGCACCTTGATCTGCTTTGGTTTGGCTTCGGGCCGTTTTTCCAGCTCAACACGCAGCACGCCATTGTCGTAGCTTGCTTTCACGTTCTCCGTGTTCACTGTGTTCGGAACCGTAAAGGCCCGATAAAAGCTGCCATAACGGCGCTCGATGCGATGGAAGTTCTCTTCCTTCTCTTCCTTTTCGAACTTGCGCTCGCCGCGCACGGTCAAAGTGTTGTTCTCGAGCTGAATGTCCAGGTCTTCCTGCTTCAAGCCCGGAACTTCGAGCTTCAGCACGATCTTGTGCTCGTCCTCATAGATATCTACCGGTGGAACGAAAGCCGCCGTGGATACCAGCTCACTGTCGCTCTGCCCACGGCCGAAGTCCTGGAAGAGCGAGTTCATACGATTCTGCAATGCAACTACATCACGAAATGGGTCCCAACGAGTAATGGCCATTGTGTACCTCCACGTTTGTGGTCAAGAGATTTAAGGGATTAGGCCGACTGCAAGGCCGGCCTGCACTTCATCTGATACGTACTATAGCATAATCGATTCATAAAATATGAGTCGATTATAGTCAATTATATAAAATTTACATAACACATTTATTTACAATAAGTTATGCTTGGAATGACGCAGAAGGGGAAGAGTTTTAGCTCAAAATGGGGCCAGTTGGGGCAAAGCATTCCACACCTTATTGCTGACCGGTTCATCGCTGACCGGACTTTTGCCGACTGCCTTTTAGCTGACCGCTCCATCGCTGATACATTCAAATCATGATCAAAGGTGTCACCGTAGTACGTCCGGCTGCCACTCCAGCTCAACTCGATCAATTGGAGAGCTTCTTTTCGCTCCTGGGCTTTGAACAGGGACCGGGCTGGAACACGGATAGAAGCAGAGGCCGCTTCTTCTCTTCCTCAAAAGGGAACCTTGAATTCGTAGACGGCATACTGCCCTGGGAAAAGACCGACACATTTGTCGAGGTCACTAGTTTGGATGCGGTCCGCGAAGTCGCGCATACCTGGCTTGTGAAAAATGCAGGAGAAGCCGAGGCTGCCAAGCGTATCAGCGAAACAGCGGAGACGGATTGGAAATCACGTCTCTTTACCATCGAACCGGTCCCCGGCATGACCTACGCTTTTTGGGAATGGCTGGACCCGCTCAAAGGCAAGCCTGCCGCACTTGAAGGTGATCTGACTGCCGATGGCATGAAATTCGCCATCATTGTCGCCCGCTGGAATGCGGTTATCACCGACCGCCTGCTGCAAGGCACGCTCGACTGTCTCTATCGCAGTGGCGCGAAGAAAGAAGATGTGCAGATTCTGCGAGTTCCTGGCGCATGGGAGATTCCCTCAGCAGCGCGCAAAGTTGCTGAAACTAAATCGGTCGACGCCATCATCACTTTAGGCGTGCTGCTGCGTGGAGAAACCGCTCATTATGAGGCTATCTATAACGAGGTCTCGCGCGGCATCGGGCAGTCGCAACAGGAGACGGGTATCCCGCATACTTTTGGCGTGCTTACGTGTGAGACTCTGGAGCAGGCACTCGATCGTGCTGGCCTCAAGGCTGGCAATAAGGGATTCGAGGCTGCCTCGGCCGCCATTGAAATGGTGTCCCTGCATCGCAAGATAGAGGCCAAAGCATGAGCGTCACCGGCAAACGCCGCAAATCCCGTGAACTTGCCATGCAGATGCTCTTTCAGGGAGATGTAGGCAAGCAGACTCCCGACCAGGTGCGTTCTACATTTTGGCAGGCTCGCGAAGACGTCGACAACGATACTCGAGGCTTCGCCGAGGACCTCTATCGAGTGGCTGTGGCCAAGGATGCTGAAATCGACACGCTCATCGAGCAGCGCTCGGCCAACTGGAAGCTCAGCCGCATGGCCGCCGTCGACCGCAACGTGCTGCGTATGGCGATTGCGGAAATTCTAGGCTTTCCTGGCACACCCGCGCCCATCATCATCAATGAGGCATTGGAAATCGCCCGCCGCTACTCCGCGCCAGAGTCAATCAACTTTCTGAATGGAGTACTGGACGCCATTGCACGCGAGCGCTATCAAAGCAAATGATTTAGTAGTGCACATTGCTCTAAGATCACGGCATGAAACGCCCTAAGCTGGTGCTGGTTTCAGACGAGATGAGGCATATTTCTGCCTTACTTGAAGAGGAACTCCTGCGTTGGCCACAGGTCACAGTGCGCCCGATGTTCGGCATGCGCGCCTTTTATCGCAAAGGCGTGGTATTTGCACTGCTGCCTGCAAAGAGAGCGATGGATGTTCCGAATGCCGTCGCTTATAAACTTCCTACAGGAAAAGAAAAGCGTGAGGGCGAGAAGTGGAAGTTGTTTGAAGTACCGGCACTAGAACAAATCAGTGCCGCGCTCGCCGTATTGTTTGAAGCCTACGAGAAAACTACTCCTGCACCCGTTCGGAAGTGAATCGTAAACAGAAAAGTCATTCTGTTTTTCGTGCGTCCCGCAAGTAAAGATACAGCGGCCAGCCTAGTGAACCACCGACAATCAAGCTGGCGGCAAGTGGAAGCGCACTGATCCACCCTTTAGGCCTGTCCTTATCCCGCCGCACGAAACTCCACAGTGTGATGACGGAGACTAGAACATCCATGGCGAAAAATGAGCTGATCTGGTTTGCAAAAAGCTGATGCACAAAGAGGGGCAGATTCAGACCGTTGTGCAAAAGGAATGGAACGAAGTACCAAAGCGGAAGTGCAGTTCCCAAAACACATAAGACAAGGTACACGGCTTGCGATGCGTTAGATTTCTGTGCCGGTGACGAGCTGTTCATCGAATCTTCTCCACTTGCACTTGAAGAATAAAGCTCGATGCAGGAGTTGTTGGAAATTTCGCGAAGCGGATAACTTTTAGTAATCCAAGACACAAAGGTTAGATCAGTGACCGCGGAAGATCTGAACGAGGAGCCAGAAATTCAATCCTGCGATGAAAACGGCAACCACGTAGCTTAGATATTTGAGCCAGCGTGCATTGACGAACTCGCCCATTTTGCGGCGATCGCTGGTGAAGGCTACCAGGGGAAAGACAGCGAAACTAAGCTGCAGGCTGAGAATAACCTGGCTCAGGATGATGAGCTTACCCGTGCCTCTTGCTCCGTACAGGATCGTGATGATGACAGTCGGAATGATGGCCACTGTGCGCGTGATCAATCTTCGCAGCCAGGGTTTGAGCCGGATATGGAGAAATCCCTCCATCACTACCTGTCCAGCCAACGTGCCCGTAATCGTTGAGTTCTGGCCGGAAGCCAGCAAAGCAACAGCGAAAAGAGTGCTTGCTCCGGCGACGCCCAACATAGGCGATAGCAGTTTGTATGCGTCTTCGATCTCGGCGACTTCAAAATGTCCGGCGCGATGAAAGACGGCGGCTGCGACAACAAGAATTGCGGCATTGACGAACAGCGCGATCATCAGTGCGATAGCCGAATCGATGTTGGCAAAGCGGATCGCTTCGCGCTTGCCTTCGAGTGTGCGCTTGTAATCGCGTGTCTGCACGATGGCCGAGTGCAGATAGAGATTGTGCGGCATTACGGTTGCGCCCAGGATGCTGATTGCGATGTACAGCATATCCGGATCTGTAATGATCTGAGATGAGGTTGGCAGCAACAGATTGCGGGCGATCAAGCCCCATTCGGGGTGCGAGAGCACAATTTCGATTCCAAAAAGTACCGCAATTGTTGCAATGAGCGTAATGACCAGCGCCTCAAGATAGCGGAAGCCGCGATTCTGGAGCAGCAGCAATAGCAACACGTCGGCACCGGTCAGAATGACGCCGAGCACCAGTGGAATGTGAAAGAGCAGTTGCAGTGCGATGGCCGATCCGATGACTTCGGCCAGATCGCAGGCTGCGATTGCGATTTCCGCAAAGATCCAGAGAAAAACCGCGGTAGTCCGGCTGTAATTTTCACGGCAAGCTTGTGCGAGATCCCGTTCCGTGGCAATGCCGAGCTTGAGAGCAAGGCTCTGTAACAGAATCGCCATCAGGTTGGACAGCATGATGACGAACAGCAGCGTGTACCCATACCGTGACCCGCCGGCGAGGTCCGTTGCCCAATTGCCAGGGTCCATGTAGCCGACCGAAATGAGAAAGCCGGGTCCGAGAAAGCCCAATACACGTAGCCAGAAACTCCGCGATTGTGTGAGACGAACGGAAGAGAATACGTCCGGTAAGGACGGCATCAGCTCCTGGTCGACTTCTCTCACAGATGTCATGTCATGGCAGGCGCAGTCTGGCCCTTAGATACAGTATGGCACAGGATATTAACTATAGTTATTAAAATTTGGAATGCTTAGGTTCATTCCCATTTTTGGCCGTATCCAGGCTCTGCTTGAAGTCGATTTTTCTTCATGCTTCGCGCGTGGAGCTGCATACTATCACTGCGTTAAAAATGCGAAGGCTATTCACACTCTGTTTCGTTGCGATCCTGCTCGCACACATTGTTCCTCTCTGTATTGCGCAGGTGAACGATCCATCTCCCGGCACGAGGAAGATGGCGGAGCTGCTCCAGAAAACCTATCGCGAGCACGACTGGAAGGGCGATCCCTACAAGACAGCCGAGCGCATCCGCTTCTATCAGGCTCAACTTGCCGCGCATCCTCCTGTTCAAGATGAGATCAAACTCCGCCAGGCCATCGCCGAAGAGATGCTCAACGCCGGAGACAGCCAGGGGGCGGTCGATAATCTCGAACGCGCACGCACTCTCATGCAGCAGAACAACCTCCATCTGGCAGGCGAAGCCGAGCACCAACTCGGCGAATCGCTAGCTATCGCTTATCTACGTGTAGGCGAGCAGGAAAACTGCCTCCATTATCACGGCCAGAAGTCCTGCATTTTCCCCATCAAGGGATCGGGTGTTCACAAGCTGCCCCGCGGAGCCGAAGGCGCAGTCCATGAATTCACGGCATTGTTAGAGAAAGATCCTAAAGACGCGGAAGCCCGCTGGCTTCTCAACATTGCGTACATGCAGCTAGGCCGCTATCCGCAGGATGTACCCGCACAATATCTTGTCCCAAAAAAGCTCTTTGACTCCGAGTACGATATCGGCGATTTCCCCGACGCAGCTCCCAGCGCGGGCCTCGCCGTCACTGGACACGCAGGCGGTGTCTGCATGGAAGACTTCGACGGCGACGGCCTGCTCGACCTGATGATTTCTTCATCAGGCCCACACGATCAGCTACGCTTCTTCCACAACAGCGGTGATGGTACCTTCGCCGAGCGCACTCTGCAAGCTGGACTCATCGGAGAAACCGGTGGTCTCAATATGGTCTGCGCCGACTACAACAATGATGGACATCCAGATGTCCTGGTACTGCGGGGAGGTTGGTGGAGCGATTTCGGCGATTACCCGCTCTCATTATTGAAAAACAATGGAGATGGGACATTTGAAGATGTAACCGAAGCCGCCGGGCTGTTCTCGCCGCATCCTACGCAAACCGCTGCTTTCGCCGACTACGACAATGACGGCTGGCTTGACATCTACGTCGGCCATGAGTCTTCATCCGCAGATGCGCATCCGAATGCCCATCCTGCGCAGCTCTTCCATAACAATCACAACGGCACCTTCACCGAAGTCGCCGCACCCTTGGGTCTTGCAAATATGGGCTTCGTTAAAGGAGTAGCCTGGGGCGACTTTAACAACGACGGACGCCAGGACCTCTATATCTCCCGCCAGAACGGATACAACAGCCTCTTTCGTAATGACGGACCTGCCGATCCTAAAGATCCGCTCCCCGATCACTGGAAGTTTACTGATGTAACCAAAGAAGCTGGCGTTGCCGATCCGTACTACAGCTTTGCCACCTGGTTCTTCGATTATGACAATGACGGCTGGCCTGATCTCTTCGTGTCTGGCTACGCCTTTCGCAGCGTCGACGACATTCCTAACTTTGAGATGGGCAAACCCCACCGCGCCGAGCTCCCGCGCCTCTATCACAACAACCACGACGGTACGTTCACTGAAGTATCGGCCGCCATGCACCTTGACCGCGTTATCGAGCCTATGGGCGCGAGCTTTGGCGATCTCGATAACGACGGCTGGCTCGATATCTATCTCGGTACCGGTAACCCCCTATACGGATCACTGCTGCCCAATCGCATGTTCCGCAATGACGGCGGCAAGCGCTTCCAGGATGTGACGACCTCGGGAGGCTTTGGTCATCTGCAAAAGGGGCACAGCATTGCCTTCGGCGACCTCGAAAACAACGGAAATGAAGACATCTTCGAAGAGATGGGTGGAGCACTTCCTGGCGATACCTATGAGAGCGCTCTTTACCGCAATCCAGGCCACGGCAACCACTGGATCACGCTCGATTTAGAGGGCTTGAAGACAAACCGTTCCGCCATTGGAACCCGCATCGCCATCACGCTGGATTTGCCCGTGAAACGGCACATTTACCGTACGGTTGGTTTCGTATCGAGCTTTGGCGGCAACCCGTTAAGACAACATATTGGCCTAGGCAAGGCCACAAAAATTGCCGAAATCGAAATTCAATGGCCAACCTCGCATCAGACGCAGCGCTTCAGGAATATCGGCATTGATCAGGCGGTTCATTTGCGGGAGGGTGGGAAGCTGGAGCCTCTGCATTGGAAAAGCTTCACATTGCCAAATACAGCGATGGGCAAACACCTTTAGAAAAACAATTCAAAGCCCCACCGTTTATAATCTCCACTGCGAATCATGGAAACTACCAACCCCATCCTGGAAGGCAAGCAGGTACTTGATGTCAATGACATCATGAATATCTTGCCGCATCGCCACCCATTTCTGCTTATCGACCGGATCGTCGAGGTCGAGCGCAAGAAGCGCATCGTCGCCATTAAAAACGTCACGATCAACGAACCTTTCTTTACGGGACACTTTCCGCACTACCCGATCATGCCTGGTGTCCTCGTTGTTGAGTCGATTGCGCAGGCAGGCGGCGTGCTTTTGCTGAGCGAAGTACCTGACCGCGAAAGCAAGCTCATGGTCTTTACCGGCATTGAGCGTGCTAAATTCCGCAGGCCTGTTGTGCCTGGCGACCAGCTCCGCATTGAAGTGACCGTGATCAATTGGAGACCGCGTGCCGTGCGCATGCAAGGCCTGGTTACCGTAGATGGCAAGCTCACCTGCGAAGCGGTTGTGATGTGCCAGCTCGTACCGCGCCGTGAGGAAACTGCTCCAACACCAGCCGAACAAGCGGTCAGTTCGGAGCAAGCGCCAGAACCGGTACTGGAGACGGTGGCGCACGAGTGAGCATCCATCCGACAGCGATCGTTGCGTCGACGGCTGTTATTCCTGAGTCCTGCACGGTAGGCCCTTACTGCACCATCGGTCCTAATGTCGTCTTGGGAGAAGACTGTGAACTCATCTCTCACGTCGTGCTCGACGGCCGTCTTACCACTGGAGCGCGCAACCGTTTCTTCTCCTTTGCTTGTGTCGGCATTGCACCGCAGGACCTGAAATACAAGGGCGAGCCGACGCAGGCCGTTCTAGGCGACGACAACGTCATCCGCGAGAGCGCCACCATCTCACGTGGCACTGCGGGCGGTGGAGGTGTCACGCGCATTGGCAGCCATTGCCTCATCATGGCTTACGCCCACATCGGCCACGACAGCGTCATCGGCAACCATTGCATCCTCGCGAACGGAGCCACTCTCGCAGGGCACGTCATTGTTGAGGATTACGCAAGCGTAGGGGCGCTCAATCCTGTACACCAGTTCTGCCGCATTGGGCGCTATGCCTATATTGGCGGGGGCACGACGATCACGCAGGATGTCCTGCCATTCTCGCTGACCTCTGCCAAACGCGAGACTCATGCTTATGGAATCAATAAAGTTGGCCTTGAACGCCGTGGCTTTGACCGCGAACGGCTAAAACACATTCAGCACGCTTACCGCCTTTTGCTGGCCGGGAAGATGAATACCTCGCAGGCGATTGCGAAGTTGAAAGAGGAAAGTATTGCGTCGGAAGATGTGGCTTACCTTGTTGACTTCATCGAAAAATCCGAGCGCGGAGTGTTGAAGTAAGCCGAAGCCATGAAACTAGGCCTCATCGCTGGCAATGGACGCTTCCCCTTTCTCCTCCTAGACGCAGCGCGCGCTCACGGAGCAGAAGTAGTTGTCGCCGCCATCAAGGAAGAGACTGATCCAGAGATGAATGAACGCGCCGAGGCCGATCCAGGTGTGCGTGTCTATTGGCTTTCCTTAGGAGAACTCTCGCGCCTCATCGAAACCTTCCAGAAGGAAGGCGTGACGAAGGCTGTGATGGCTGGGCAGGTGAAACACAAGCAAATCTTTTCGAGCATCCGCCCCGACTGGCGGCTGGCCAAGCTGCTCATGTCACTGCGTACGCGTAATACGGATATGCTCCTTGGAGCCGTAGCCAAAGTTCTTGGCGACGAAGGCATCGAGCTCATCTCCTCTACTTCCTATCTTGAACCGCTTCTCGCCAAGCCAGGAGTTCTCACCAGCCGTGCTCCCAGCGAACGCGAGCAGCAAGATATTGCCTATGGCCGCGAAGTTGCCAATGCGATTGCCGGATATGACATTGGCCAGACAGTTGTTATCGCCAGCCAGGCCTGTGTTGCCATAGAAGCGATGGAAGGCACCGATGCCGCTATTGAGCGCGCCGGTGCGATCATGCAGACGCTCGATGCCGAAGCGTCTACGCTTGATCGTTCGCTCACCGTTGTAAAAGTCGCTAAACCCAAGCAAGACATGCGTTTCGACGTTCCTGTCATTGGTCTCAAGACTATCGAGACGATGCAACGCGCTGGGGCCACTTGCCTGGCTCTTGAAGCTGGCCGCACCTTGATTTTTGATATAGAAACGCTCCGCGCCCGCGCCGATGCCGCGGGGATTGCGATCATAGCCCTGGAACGCGGATAATCGGAGAGCTGTCCTTTAAGGAGAATCACCGTGTCCAGAATTTCTCTCTATGCCATCGCCGCCATCGTCGTCGTAGTGCTTGCAGGTTTCGCCGCCTCGCGTGTTCTGGCTGCAGATGAAACCATTCCACAAATTGGCCAAACTGCACCCACTTTTACGTTGCCCTCGCAGGAAGGTACTCCTACCAGCCTTGAAAGCTATAAGGGCAAGTGGGTCGTTCTTTACTTCTATCCCAAGGACATGACGAAGGGATGCACAATCGAAGCGCATAACTTCCAGCGCGATCTCGACAAATACAAGGCCATCAATGCTGTAATCCTCGGCGTGAGCGTCGACTCTGTCGATAGCCATAAGCAGTTCTGCACCAAGGACAGCCTCGATTTCACCCTTCTCAGCGATGCGGATAAGAAGGTCGTTGCCCAATACGGTTCGCTCGGTGACTATATGGGTTTCAAGATTGCGAAGCGTAATACCTTCCTCATCGATCCGCAAGGCAAGATCGTGAAGGTATGGACGGGTGTTGATCCTCAGAAACACAGCGAAGAAGTGTTGGCAGCATTGGCTGATTTCCAGAAAAAGGGCTGAAGAACAGATATTGATCTTCGGCGCGCTTTCGTGGAGATAAACATGTCAATTCGAAAGTGCGGTCAGTTTTTCCATCATCCGGTTCTGCCTGCTGCGTGCTTGGCAATGATGCTGCCGCTGACATCGCTTGCAGAACCGCAAGATGGCAACAGCAATGAAAAAACACTCGTAGGTGATTGGCGGGGAGAGTCTTCCTGCGTGGTGAGGCCAAGCGGCTGCCACGACGAGGACTCGCTGTACCATGTTGTTCAGCTTAAGGAAAAGCCTGGTTGGTTCTCATTGAAGGCCGACAAGATTATGGATGGCAAGCCGGTCACTATGGGTGTTACCGAATGCAGCTATGACGGGGAAAAGCATTCACTCCAATGTCATTTGCCCAGTGGGACATTTCAGTTCGAAGTACAAGGCAATCACATGCAGGGCAGTATGAAATTGCCTGATGGGACACTATGGCGGAAGCTCAATTTAACAAAAGTAGAATAAGCTTTTGCCATGCCGACCAAAACTGCGGAAGACTTTTCGACTGGTTGTAGGACCATCCACGAGGCACTCATGCGTGTGCCTGAAACACTTGCGAACACACCCTGGCGTGAAGGTGGATGGACGCGTTTGGAAGTCCTCGGCCACATGCTCGATTCCGCCGCAAACAATCATCAGCGTTTTGTGCGGGCATCGCTTGATGGCAGCTATACCGGCCCAGGCTACCAGCAGGATGGTTGGGTAGCGGCTCACGGTTACAAAGAGATGGCATGGCCGCAACTGCTCGCTTGGTGGATGACGTACCACGAGATACTCAAGGCAGTTGTCAAGCATATCCCGGAAGAAAAGCTGGATGTGCAGTGTGTTGTTGGCGGAGGAGAACCCGTCACGCTGCGCTTTCTTATCGAGGACTACATCGCTCACCAGCAGCATCACCTCAAGCAAATTCTCGCGTGCTAGCTCTCGACTGGTTCATAACTAAAGTGTAAGTGGGACAAGAACATTTCATGTCCATCCTGATCCATCGCAACCGCGGTGCCGTAAGTATCTTTATAAATTCTTAATGGCTTCTTTGGTGGTGCCTTATGCCCTCAGGCATAGACTGTGTAGTTTGGCCAATGGCTGCTGGCTATGCAGTGGAATGTTTGTTGGTAGTGGCATCCACTGCTGCCGGTTCTGGTCAAACCAAGGGGACAAAATGCAACTTAGCAATGCACAAGAAATCACAAGTGTGTGCCGCAAAAGATGGCACATTTTTATGCTGATGCTTTGCGTCTCGATGACTCCGTTCTTGAGCTTTGCGCAGTCGGGTGGAAATGCGCAGAATATTACCGCTGAAACAGAAACCTCCAGCGGTGACGGATCTCCATCGAATGCAAACGTGGCTCTTCTGAAAGAACTCGAGGCAATGAGGCACCGTATTGAAGAATTAGAGGCTCAACTGAAAGCACGGACAACCGCTGGGAGCAATCAGATGCCTACAGACGCTGCAGTGCAGTTGCAAGATTCACGGCAGAATCTGCTTGCGTCGGGAAGCGTGCCTGTTGTTCGATCGGCAGCAGTGGTTTCCACCCATGCGGTAGAGCCAGTGGCGCAGCCAGCGTCGCCAGCAAGGGCAGAACCATTTGCTTTTGCCGACTTTACCTGGCTGAACGGAAACCCGCGAACGAAAGAAGCAGCTTTTGACTCGAAATTTTTCACTCCAGAAATTCGAGCAGACATTGACTATACCTATGACTTCCGCCATCCGAAAGATGACACAATTGGCGGGTCGAGCGAAATTTTCCGGGCGAATGAAGTGCAGGTGACGCAGATGGGCGTGGGCGGAGACTTTCACTATGACAACGTTCGCGCCCGGATTATGACACAGTTCGGAATGTATTCCACGACAACACCACGGAACGATGCCAGTTATTCACGCGGTAATTGGGATCTGGCGAATGCTTACCGCTATGTATCGGAAGCATACGGTGGCTACCACTTCAATGCACTGCATGGGATCAATGTCGACGCAGGCATTTTCATGTCCTATGTTGGCCTCTTCAGCTACTACAACTTTGATAACTGGGCTTACCAACCTTCGTATGTTTCCTCAAACACGCCTTGGTTCTTCACGGGTGTCCGCACGCAGATATTTCTAAGCGACAAGCTGAAGATAGAGCCGTGGTTTGTGAATGGATGGCAATCCTATGGACGATTTAATAATCGACCTGGGGTCGGCGGACAAATTCTCTGGCGTCCGAATGGGAAGCTGTCGATTCTTGGAAATCAATATGCGCTTGGCGAAGATGTTTTGAATACACCAGGACGTGTGCGTTATCACACAGATGACAGCATTCAGTACAAGTACTACGACAATCCCATGGGGCGCGTCAGCAAAGCCGCATTTTCACTTACTGCGGATGCAGGTTGCGAGCATGGAGGCGGAGTGAGTTGTGCAGGGAATTCAGCGAAGGGGCCGAAGCAAAGCTTTCTTGGCTTCATGCTATACAACCGCCTGTGGTTTGACAGAGACCGGTATGCGCTCACGTTGGGTGGAGGCAAGATCAATAACCCTGGGCGTTACTTAGTCCTGTTGCCTCCAATCAACGGAGCCACTGCAACCTCTGGTACTCCGTACTTTACCGAAAACCCTGGGGATAAGTACAAGGCGTGGGATGCGTCAGCCACGATCGATTACATGCCGAGCCAGTACATCACCTGGCGGCTGGAGTACAACCACCGCGCGGCAAATGTGCCGTACTTCACGGGGCCAGGTGGCATTACACCTCCAGGAGGCAATACTGGTACTGCAGGTTCACTGGTGACGGGATGGGCTCCTGATCTCAGAAATACCGAGAACCGAATCACTGGAGCCATTCTGGTGAAGTTCTAAAATAACTAGAAGTTCACTTAGCTTGTATAGCTATCAGCCAGCTATTTTGACTAAATAGCTGGCTTTTCTCTTTGCAGTACATGTGTAGTTTGGGGTTGGCTATAAACGCCATTTTCCAGGACCCCATCGAAGAGAATCATATGGAGCGATGCAAGAGTGATTATTGATTTGAGACTTGGAGGGAAGTCTTCCCGTATCCTCGGAAGTGGATCGTGAATCGTTCATATACATTGCCGTATTCGTCTGAAGCCAAGAAGTCTAGCTATCCAGGACTCGTGATCGTCATCCTGGCTGTGCTGGTAAGCGTGTCAGGCTCGGTCGGATTTGCGCAGCAGGTATCCCTGCAACAATCAAATGGCGCTACGATCCAGGGCACTGTTGTGGATGCGGCTGGCAAATCTGTTGCTGGCGCTTCTGTATTGCTCGGGCAAAAAGATCATCCGGATATCGTGGAGACGAAAACGGGCTCAAATGGGTTTTTTATTTTTTCTGCGCTGCGGGCCGGGACCTATAGGCTTCATCTAGAAAAATCAACACTGCGCAATCGTGCTGTAGAAGAGTTTGTATTGTCCGAGGGAGAACAAAAGCATATCCAGCTGGTTCTCGAAGCTTTGGATGCTGCCCATTCAAATTTCAAGACCTCTTCTTCGGCTGAAGCTATGGAGTTTGCCGATCAACCGAATTTCACAGTAGCGGGAGTGACCGACTGGACTGCTGCTGGCGGACATGGTTCGGATGTCAGCTTGCGCACAAGCGAAGATCTCACTCGTGAGACGCTTGTTCTCAAGCCGGGGGACTCCGAGCATAGCCCGTCAGGTTCTGCCAATCGCACAAGTGTGTCGAATGAAGCTGAGAGCGGGCTGCGCGCAGCTCTTGCTAAAGCTCCCAGGAGTTTTGAGGCGAATCATCGGCTTGGTGCATTCTATTTGCGCGCAAGCAGATACTCCGAGGCTGTGCCTTTTCTTACGACTGCATATGGCATCGATCCGAAAAATTATGACAATGAATATGATCTGGCACTGGCTTGCAAAGGTCTCCGCGATTTTTCACGTGCGCGTGAGCATATACAGAGTTTGCTGGCACATGAGGACAATGCAGACCTTCATCGTTTGTTAGGCGATCTTGATGAAGAGCTCGGCGATCCTTTAGCTGCTGTTCGCGAAGATGAGAAAGCCGCTCGCCTCGACCCAAGTGAGCAGAACTATTTTGAGTGGGGTTCGGAGCTGCTGCTGCACCGGGCTGTCGGGCCTGCGGTTGAGGTTTTTGGAAAAGGAACGAAGGTACATCCAAAATCCGCGAGGATGATGGCTGCGCTGGGTGCGGCTCTTTTTGCTAGTGGATTGTATGACGAGGCAGCTCTGCGCGTCTGCGATGCTTCCGATTTGAGTCCGGTGGACTCTGACCCCTATATGTTTCTCGGCAAGATACAGATAGCGGCGCCCTCGCCTCTGAATTGTGTCGAGCCAAAGCTAGCACGATTTGTGCAGCAGCAGCCTGAGAATGCTTTTGCAAATTACTACTATGCGATGGCTATCTGGAAAGGCCAGAAGTCGTCGGAGAATTCGCAGGCCATGCAACAGGTGGAAACACTGCTTGTAAAAGCCGTGACGATCGATTCCTCATTCGATGAGGCTTACCTGCAACTTGGAATACTGTACTCCTCTGAGGGGGATTTCAAAAAAGCTGCGGATTTCTATACGAAGGCCATCGCGATAAATCCGCAGTTGAGCACAGCGCATTACCGGTTGGGAATGGCGTATGCGCGCCTCGGCGAGGGGGCAAAGGCTAAGCAGGAGTTTCAGCTGCACGACGAAATCGATAAACAACAGGCGGCCGCGATCGAACGGCAGAGAAAAGAGATCAAACAGTTTCTGGTAGTTCTGAAAGTTCAACAGACTCCTCCCGTTAACTGAAAATTTTGAGGCAGTTACAGAGGAAAGGTTTTTGCGGTGTTTTAATCTGGCAAACCCAAAAGGGAATTGATAGTATGCCGACTCATGCTCAAATTACTGGCTGTGCCGCTCATTCTCATTGGGACTATCAATGCTAGCGATCTCCCAAACAAGAAATACCTGAACCTGCCTGCGATCAAGATCATGGTTGCCGCAGCAGAAGCAAAGGCCAAAGATCTGAACGTTGAAGTGACTATCTGTATCGTTGATGAAAGCGGCAATTTACTCTTTCTGGAGAAGGGCGATGGTGCCTCGCTCAACACGATACAGTTTGCACAAAAGAAGGCTCGACACGCTGCTTTCTTTGGAAGCCCGTCAAAAGACGGGGCAGATGCAATAAAAAAGGGCAATGTTGAAGCCCTTGCGTTTCCCAATTTCTTCCCGAACCAGGGAGGCTTGCCGGTTCGGGTAGATGGCAAGGTCCTCGGTGGGATTGCCGCAAGCGGCGCTAAGTCTGAAATTGATGAACAGATTGCGCAGGCAGGCCTTGATGCTCTCTTAAAGAAATAATGCACGCGATCACTCTTAGCGACTTCGGGGATATTTCGAAACTACTCTATGAGGATCGAGGCTTGATCGCTGCGACAATGCCTTCGCCTTCGTGAATCGTGAGTATCTGATTTGATTTGATCTTTGTGAATCGCTCAATCTTTTGTGTTGTTGGCCACTTCACTTCAATCGTATCTATAGTCTCAAACTTTCCCAGGCCAAAGTGCAGGCGCAGGTCGCTTTGTGACATGACGCTTGCGCCGCTGTGTACCTCATTCATCTGCGTATGCTTATCCGTGATCACGCGGACACGCGCGCCGATAGCGGTGTGATTGCATTTTGTGCCGATCAGCTTGATCTTGATCCAGTTCTGTTTGTTGCCTCCATCATTGCGGAGAAGCGACGGCGGATCATTCAGGTTCAGAATCAGTACATCCACGTCGCCGTCGTTGTCGTAGTCTCCGAATGCGGCTCCACGGCTAGAGAAGCGCTCGCTGATGCCGGGCCCCATTTCTGACGAGACATCTTTGAAATGGCCATTGCCGAGATTCCTATAGACCAATCGAGGGTTTTTGAAACTCTGGCCGAGATTGTATTTGTCCATCTCGGGATAGACATGCCCGTTGATCTGGATAATATCCGGCCAGCCATCGTTGTCGTAATCGACAAAGCCGCAGCCCCAGGCTACATAGTTGTTATTCATTCCAACACCTGCGCTGAAGGCTACATCAGTGAAAGTCCCGTCGCCATTGTTGTGGTACAGATTGCAGGTGTCATCGGCAAAGTTGGTCTTAAAGATGTCGAACCAGCCATCGCAGTCATAGTCGACTACAGCGACACCCATGCCAGCTTGCTCATGACCATCATTGCTGTAGCCGCAGCCAGCCATCACGGCAACATCGGTAAAGGTGCCGTCGTGGTTATTCTTGAACAGAATGCTGGGTTCGGAGTCCACTGCAACATAGATGTCCGGCCAGCCGTCGTTGTCGAAGTCATAAGAGACGGCGGTGATTGAGTAGCGCGGGCCGGGTTTTAGAATGCCTGACTTTTCCGAGACGTCGGTAAAGGTTCCG
>Ga0137415_10000779_pt1 | contig 31137 bp, 30 predicted proteins | sample CZODoug3_1_1_16f_FD_183082 | JGI IMG/M metagenome (GOLD analysis project Ga0137415, IMG submission 183082) | Vadose zone soil fungal communities from Angelo Coast Range Reserve, California, USA - CZODoug3_1_1_16fungal (Hybrid Assembly) | ecosystem: Environmental > Terrestrial > Soil > Vadose...
CAGGATGAGTTCGCCTTTGATGCGCAGGAGCTCGGCGACGCACCAGCGCTCCTCGTCGCGCTCGGATCGCGCGAGCGTCTCGTCGATTATCGAGAGCCCTTCGGCAGCCCTGCCATCACGACCGAGGGCGTCGGCAATCTCGGCGAGGAATAGGGTGTAAAGGAGGCTGAGCGAGTCCTGAGGGACGCGGGCGAACGCGGCACGCAGAAGCTCCAACCCGGCGCCAACCTCGCCGCGCTTGACGAGCAACACGCCTCCGAAACATCGGCCCACGAGGTTCCACAGCTCCAGCGTGTGCCTGGTGGAACGATCCATGAGCGCTTTTATGTACCGCTCCGCCAAGGTCAGATCGCCGACGAGAAACGCGACGGGGCATGCCCAGCTGAGGACACTGGACAGCGACACCGGGTGATCGCTGGCGCGAACGTCGACCAAATTGCATTCGATGCCATGTATCGCCTGGTCGGCAAATCCCTGCAACCCGAGGATCAGGGAGTGATACGAACGCGCCAACGACCGCTGATCATATTGAAACCTGATGACGTCCGACCGCCTGGCGACATACCGACCCAGCATGTGCTCGACGTGCCGCCGTGCACCTTCCAGGTCACCCAGGGCAAGCAGCGCCACGCCGACCAGACGGTCGCCGACTGGCCCGTCGGCAGGATCGGCCGATTTCTCCGCACACGTGCAAAATCTTTCGGCCAGCGCCAACGCCTCCCGATAGCGGCGGCTGGTAATGCTCTCGATAAACATGCCCCAAAGCGCTCGCAGGCGATAGTCCACATCGTCGAGGCTTTCCGCGATCTCAAAGACGCTTGCCCAGGCCGCTATTGTCTCTGGGCAGGAGCCCTTGGTCAGAAAAAGCGCCGCGCCGAGCGCCGCATATAATTGCATATTGCGACGTGCGTCTCGGCTCTCGGCTGGACTCGAAAGCGCCCGCTCGACGCGACTGCGACATTCCTCCATCAGCGACAAATGCACCCACAGCGGCACAGCGGCCGCGGTCAGCGCTACGCCGATCTCGACGGCGCCAGTCGGCGAGAAGCCCCAATCCAAAGCCGCGCGCACTTGTCCGATCTGGCGGCCGTAACGCGCCAGCCAGGCCGGCGCAGGCAACGTCTCCAGCTCTGTCTCGGCGCTATCAAAGAGATCCCGGTAATACTTGGCATGGCGTCGTGCCACCTGTTCGAACTCGCCGCCTTCAGCGAGCTTCTCGAGGGCATAGGCGCGCGTCGTCTCGTGCAGCCGATAGTGCGCAATCACACTTCCGACCTCTACCATCACGAGAGACTTGGTGACGAGGTTGGCCAGCGAGCACACCGCTTCCGATGCGGCGACCTCGCCATCCGCCGCCACAGAACTCGCCGCCTCTGCCGTAAAGTCGCCGGCGAAAACGGCAAGGCGCCGCATCACCAGGCGCTCGGACTCTGGCAGCAACTCATAGCTCCAGTCCAGCGTTGCACGCAGTGTCTGGTGCCGCGGCGGAGCCGTTCGGCGGCCGCCGGTCAGCATTCCCAAGCGGTTATCCAGGCCCGCGGCGACCTGCTGAAGTCCAAGGGTGGCAACGCGAGCTGCTGCAAGATCGATGGCCAGAGGGATACCATCAAGACGCCGACAAATTGCAGCAATTGCTGGAAGGTTTTCTCCATTCGGCAAAAAATCCGACTGCAATGCCCTCGTCGTAGCGATGAAAAGCTGCACCGCGCTGTGACCAGGTATATTGCCGGGGTCCTCATGCTGCGATGGCACATCCAATGGGGGAACGCGGTAAACATACTCGCCCTCGATCTTCAGGATCTCCCGACTCGTTGCAAGAATGGTCGTTCGTGGACACATGCGCACGATCGTTTCCGCCAATCTGGCTGCCGCGTCGATCACGTGTTCGCAATTATCGAGAACAAGCAGAAGTTTCCGTGCTCCGATGGCCCGAGCGACGGACTCGGCGGAAATCTCGTCGCCGCCGAGCTTCAGGCCGAGGACCCCCGTCACGGCGGTCGGCACCAGACCGGGATCCGACAGTGACACCAGCTCGACGAGCCGAACGGCACCCTGAAAGCTTGCAAACAAGCCCCGGGCTACCTCCAATGCCAGCCTGGTTTTCCCAATTCCCCCCGCCCCGGTCAGCGTCACCACCCGGTAGGCGGATAGAAGACCGCGCAGCTGCTGCACGGCATTCGCTCGGCCGACCAGTTCGGATGCCGCTGCAGGCAAGTTGGTCTGAAATGGCTCGGCTGAGCTTGGCATCGGTTCGAGATCGATCGAGTCTATTGATGATGTGCTCTCCTGCCGGGATGTCCACGCACCGAGTAGGCGATAGCCACGACCCGAGGCTGTCTTCAGCATCCCACGATCCGAACCGAGCGCCTTGCGAATCGCAGATATGTGAAACTGGAGCGTATTGTCCTCTACGATCGTGCCCCGCCATACGCGAGCCGATAGATCGTTCTTGGTGACAAGCTCACCTGCCGACTGAACCAGCATCTCGATGATTTCGAACGTGCGACCCCCGATCGGGACAGGTACTCCACGCGCTCGCAGTTCACGCCGAGCCAGATCGACCTCCCACTCATCTAACTCATACACCAGTCGGCGATCTTGTGCGCGCACTCGCGGCCTCTGTTCAGGACAACTCACGTTTTATCAGAATTTAGCTGTGTGCAAGCCGCTAGGGGCCGCCTCCGTCGCAGGCCGACGACCATTGCTGCACGCCGACCGCTTGGGACTTCCGGCAGAGCCTCTCAATTTCTCAGAAATATTAAGAACTGATTCAAGGATTCGCTCCGCCTTAAAATATCGTTCTGGCATGGCATGCCGTTGCATGTCTTCCACTCCGTAACATTCCTTCACCGAAACCCGCAGAGTTTCCCAATCAAGAAGAGTTGAGAGTGCGTCAAGCGGACGGAGTCGCGAATGGTCAATCGAACTGCGATTTGCCGACAATATCCTCAAGGCGACGGATCTGTTGGCCGACGGTGGATTGCGACAGATGCACGCGCTCGGCGGTGCGAGATAAGCTCTTGGTCTCGCGACCGCAACGAAGCTGCGCAGGTCGGACCGCGCCTTCTGCCAAGCCGCCGGGCTTTCATTCAGATCGTCCCTTCATCCCTCGCACCGGCGCATCGCCCGTTTTGTTAGCCCTCGAGTTTGGCTTCCCTCCGATTTGCCCGCTCGGCGGATCGTACCGATCCCACTGATGAAGCGTTCTTTCGTGAAAGCGAGTGGATCAGACGTGAAATACATTTCGAGGGCTTCGCTATTTAACGGCGTGCGAGGGAAGTTGCTCGAAACACTCGGAGTGACGGAATGAGTTCATACAATCAGCGTCAACCCGATTTGCGGAGGCTCGACAGCTTCGAGCGTCGAGAGCCGTCAATGTGGGTCATGGACACCGAGATCATCGTTCATTCGAAGCTGCAGCACCTTGGTCTGACTACTGCCGACCTGGCGCCGACTTAGCCGCGCTACATGACAATTCGGCTGCATTCAAATGGGCTCTCCCATGAAGAAGATCCTCGATGAGTCGAGTCATCGTACTGCCATCAGGCCAAATACGGCGAAGTAAGACTGTCTTCGGCTTTTTCGTTCTAACAGGAGAATTCTATGGACGTTGAAGTGACCACATCGACTTTCGAGAATATCGTGTACGAGAAGAAGGGCGCGATCGCATATATTACGCTCAATCGCCCGAAAGTCCTCAACGCCCTCAATCAGGCGACCTTTACCGAATTGGGGATGGCTTTCGAGAACGCCCGAGCAGATTCCGCAGTGCTGGGCGTCATCTTAACGGGGGCGGGCGACAAGGCGTTCATCGCTGGCGCAGATATCACCGAGCTGGCTCGCGTGACGGCAGTCGAGGCGAGAGAATTTGCGCGCCACGGCCAAACCGTGCTCGACCTCATCGAAAATCTCGGCAAGCCAGTGATCGCAGCGGTGAATGGCTTTGCTCTTGGCGGCGGCTGCGAAACTGCAATGGCCTGCACCATTCGATTGGCCACGGGAGATGCCAAGTTTGGGCAACCCGAAGTCAAATTGGGACTCATCCCTGGCGCCGGTGGTACGCAACGTCTTCCTCGCTTGGTAGGAAAGGGTTTGGCGCTGCAACTCATCCTGTCCGGGGGCACGATCAGTGCCCAAGAGGCATATCGCATTGGGTTGGTGAATGAGATCGTTCCACGTGCAGAGCTGATCGCCCGAGCTGAAGCCATCTTGAAGCAAATCAATTCCAACGCCCCGCTCGCCATAAAATTTTCGATAGAGGCGGTGAACAGGGGCTCGGAGACGAGCCAGGCCGAGGGCTTGGTCATTGAAAGTGCGTTCTTTGCGATTTGTGCCGGCACTGAAGACAAGAAGGAAGGGACGTCGGCCTTTCTGGAAAAGCGCGCCGCTAAATTCCAAGGCCAGTGAGAGGCCTGCCTGCATTCCCACCGCTTAATTCTTGATGAGGTACATGCCATGGCTGTCGATAATGTTTTCTCAGGTCTGAAGGTTGTTGATCTGGCCAGTTTCATCGCTGGCCCGGGTGCGGCAACGATGTTGTCCGACTTCGGCGCTGAAGTCATCAAGGTCGAACCGCCCGGATCCGGCGACCCGCATAGGAATACGTACAAGGTGCCGCCGATGCCCATTGCCAGTGAGAACTATCCCTGGCATCTGGCAAACCGAAACAAGCGGGGCATGGCCGTCGATCTGAAGTCTCCACGCGCGAGGGAGATACTTGAACGGCTCGTCAAGTGGGCAGACGTGCTGGTCATCAACTTTCCGCAACCGGTACGCAAGCGTCTCAAGCTGACATACGAAGACGTCGCGCCATGGAATTCCCGCTTGATTTACGCCGACATCACCGGCTACGGCGACCGCGGGCCGGACGCTGACCTGCCCGGATTTGACGCCACCGCTTACTGGGCGCGAAGCGGCCTGCTGGCGATGACGCGCGATGCAGGGAGTCCGCCCACGAATCCGTTACCCGGCAGCGGTGATCATGCGACAGCGGTCGGGTTGTATGCGGCGATCGTGACCGGTCTCTACCGACGGGAGCGCTCCGGGGAAGGTGCATATGTCACGACGTCGCTCGTCGCGGAGGGCGCCTGGTCCGCCGCGATGTGGATTCAGGCTGCCCTGTGTGGCGCAAAGTTCTTCCCGCTGCATGATCGGAAGTCTCCGCCGAATCCGCTGGTCAATCCATATCAAACCTCCGACGGCGGTTGGTTGATACTCATGGTGCAGAATCACGATTGGCCAAGTTTGTCCATGGCGATTTCACATCCCGAGCTTTCGATCGATGCGCGGTTCACGGACGGAGAGAAGCGGGCGGCGAACTCCTCGAAATTGACGGAGATCCTCGATGAGGCCTTCGCCGGCCAGCCGCTCAAATACTGGCGAGAGAAGCTGTCTCAGGCACGACTTACGTACGGAATTGTGCGGACGCCAGCTGAGGCCGCCGACGATCCACAGTTGCGAGAGAACGACGTCATCGTGCCGTTGGAGGGGGCCGGCGAGCAGGTGAAGTTTACGGTGAGTAGCCCGCTGAAGGTGCACGGCATTCCGAAGGTCCCGGCACGACGCGCACCAGATATCGGCGAGCACAATGAAGATGTGCTGAAGCAGCTCGGGTTTACCATTGGTGAAATCGACGGCTTGCGCGCAAGTGGCACTATCCCGCACGCCCGGCATTTGGAAACGGAAACTGCGGGAGGTGACCGATGAGCGCCAGACCCGACGCCAAGTCCACCTCGGGCCGTCTGTTTTTTCTGGATCTGAGCGGCGGTCGCGTGATCTCCGTGAATCCCGACGGCACCGATGCGAAGACCATCGTCAATGAGGGTCGAAAACTTCCGGACGGCGTGGTTGTGGATGTCCCAGCTGGTCACGTCTACTGGACCAACATGGGCAATCCCAGCGCGAATGACGGCTCCATCGAGCGTGCCGATCTCGACGGTGGGAATATCACGACCATTGTTCCTGAGGGTGGCACGTTTACGCCCAAACAGCTCCAACTCGACAAGAAAAATGGCAAGCTCTACTGGTCCGACCGCGAAGGCATGCGGGTCATGCGTTCAAATCTCGACGGGTCAAAAATCGAAACGCTCATACAAGCGGGCCATGGCGAAGCGGACCGGCGTGACGGCAGAAATTGGTGCATTGGCATCGCGCTCGATGTTGAAGGCGGAAAGCTCTACTGGAGCCAGAAAGGCAACGACAACGCAGGCGAAGGCCGGATCTTTCACGCCAATCTGGAAATTCCGGAAGGCCAAGGGCCGGCGAACCGTGAAGACATCGAACTCCTCTTTGATAGTCTGCCCGAACCCATCGATCTGGATCTCGATCTCGTCAACCGCATGATGTACTGGACGGATCGTGGCGATCCACCGCGCGGCAATACCGTGAACCGAGCGCATATGGACGCTGCGTTCCCGAATCGCAAAGAGCCGCAGATCGTTTTTACCCACTTGATGGAAGGGATCGGCCTCGCGCTGGACCTGAAAGGTGGACGGATGTTCCTGACCGATCTCGGTGGCTCCGTTTACAGCGCCAGCCTTGATGGATCGAACAAGAAGACGCTTCTCGTCGCGCAAGGAAACCTGTCCGGCATCGCGTACGCGGAACTTTAGGCAACGGGCCGAACCGGTTCAGACCATATAGGCGTCAGCGGCGTCACTTCGGAAAATCAAAGGCGGCATGAGCCGCAGCAGTTCGAAGGCAAATCTCGAAAGGGAAATCAAGATGAACGTCACAGCACAAGTCAAGCAGGCAAAACCGCCACACTCGCTTCCCAAACCTAATGGCGATTTTTATCAAGTCACCGAAGCTTTGAATGAAGCGGAACGAGCCATTCTCAAAGAGGTGCGCCGGTTCATGGAAACCGACGTCGCGCCAGTGATTACAAAATATTGGGCCGAGGACGCGTTCCCATTCGAACTGCTGCCGGGCTTTCGCGACCTGAACATCGCGTCGCTGGGCTATGAAGGCTATGGCTGCCGAGGCGGCAGCACCCTGCTCATGGGCTTCATCATGATGGAACTCTCACGAGTGGACGCTTCGATTGCGACTTTCTTCGGCGTCCACAACGGCCTGTCGATGGGCTCGATCTATCTTGGTGGCTCGGAGGAGCAAAAGCAGAAATGGCTGCCTCCGATGGCTCGAATGGAGAAAATAGGCTGCTTCGGATTGACCGAGCCGCTTGTCGGTTCGGGAACTGGCGGCGGTCTGAACACCACCGCGAAGCGCGAGGGCGATACATGGGTGCTGAACGGCCAGAAAAAATGGATTGGTAACTCTCCCTGGTGCGACGTCGCGATTATCTGGGCGCGCGATGTGGCGGACAATCAGGTCAAGGGTTTCATCGTCGAGAACAAGACCACGCCTGGATTCAAAGTAGAGAAGATGCAGAACAAGGTCTCGCTGCGTGTCGTACAGAATGGGCTGATTTCGTTGGACGATTGCCGAGTGCCCGAGGAAAACCGCCTGCAGGCCGATAATTCCTTTCGCGACACGGCGAAGGTGCTGCGTATGACGCGAGCAGGGGTGGCGTGGATGTCAACCGGCTGCGGCATGGGCGCCTATGAGCACGCACTCGCCTACGCTCAAACTCGGGAGCAGTTCGGGAGGCCGATCGCCAGTTTCCAGTTGGTCCAGGACCTGCTGGCGAAGATGATCGGCAACGTAACCGCATCCCAGTGCATGGTGGTTCGCCTTTCCCAAATGCAGGACGAAGGCAAATTGCAGGATTATCACGCGTCGCTCGCGAAAGCGTTCTGTACCGTGCGGATGCGCGAGACCGTAGCGTGGGCGCGTGAAGTGCTGGGCGGAAACGGCATTCTGTTGGACCACCAGGTCGCGCGCTATTTTGCCGACGCGGAAGCCCTGTATTCGTACGAGGGCACGCGGGAGATGAACACGCTTATCGTCGGCAAGGCAATCTCAGGGTTCAGCGCATTCGTGTAGTTGTCCTGCACGCGTGGCACCGATCAACACTCCTCAGAAGGATGGACTTCAATGACAAGACCAATCAAGCGCGTCGCGATTATCGGCACCGGTGTGATCGGCGCGAGCTGGGCAGCGCTCTTCCTGGCGAAAGGCTTGGAAGTCGTGGCGACCGATGTTGCACCTGATGCGGAAGTGTCGCTGAGACATTTTGTCCAGGCGGCTTGGCCGGCGCTCAGGAGATTGGGCCTCGCGCCTGGTGGATCACAATCAAATCTGAAGTTTACCGCCGATCTGCCGACAGCCGTGAAAAACGCCGATTTTGTCCAGGAGAACGGTCCCGAACGAATTGACTTCAAGAAAAAGCTCTATGGGCAACTCGATGAGTTGTTGTTGGCGGACGTGATCATCGCGTCCAGTTCGTCCGGTCTTACCATGAGCGAGATTCAATCAGGCTGCCCCTCTCACCCGGAGCGATGTGTCATCGGGCATCCTTTCAATCCACCTCACTTAGTCCCGCTCGTCGAAATCGTCGGCGGAGCAAAGACTTCAGAGGATACGATTCAGCGCGCCTCTGAATTCTATACGTCGATCGGGAAACGGACAGTTCGCCTTCACAAGGAAGTGCCTGGGCATGTCGCCAACCGGCTGCAGGCAGCCTTGGGCCGGGAGGTTTATCATCTCGTTGCAGAAGGGGTCGTCAGCGTCGCCGACGTCGACACGGCGTTGTGCTGGGGACCCGGGCTACGCTGGGGCGTTATGGGGCAAGTCCTCCTCAATCACCTCGGCGGTGGCGAGGGCGGCATCGAGCACTTTTTCGCGCAGTTTACCGGACCCATGACTGCATGGTGGAAGGTACTCGGGTCGCCGGTGCTAACGCCCGAACTCCAACAAACGCTCATCGATGGTGTCCACGCGGAAGTGGGATCGCGCTCGATCGACGAGTTGGCGGCACAGCGCGACGAGGCCCTGTTGGGGCTTCTTGAGCTACGCGCCAATTCTGAGGAAGCATCTTTGGTGCCCAAAAGAGCGGTTCATGTTGGCTAAATGGATGATGTCGTCCGAGCGGGCAGACTAACCCGACAGCGAGTGTGCTCCGCACTAGACGAGGCAACCATGAGCGAAGCCCTGGAGATCATTCGCGGACAAGAGAAATTGCCTGTCGCAGATGCGCACAAGGGCAAGCTGAAGCGCGTTGTGATCATTGGTGCCGGATTTGCAGGAATGGCTGCGGCTCGAGCACTTAGCAAGTGCGATGCGGAGATCGTTCTGATCGATCGGCGAAATCACCACATTTTCCAGCCGCTTCTATACCAGGTCGCTACAGCGGTACTGGCGCCCTCCGAAATCGCGGCACCGATTCGGCAGCTCACCGAGAAGCAGAGAAATCTCTCCGTGATGTGGGCCGAAGTCAGGAGTGTGGACCTTGGCGCCCGCGCTATCGACGTTGACTGGCACGATGTGCACCTGAAAAAGATGTCTTTCGATTATTTGGTAATCGCTACTGGGGTGCAGCCAAGCTATTTCGGCCATGACGAATTTGCTCGATACGCTCCGACACTCAAGACAATAACGGATGCCGAGCTTATCCGGACAAAATTGCTCAGTGCCTACGAAATGGCGGAAATGACGGACGACGCGGACGAGCGCGCACGGCAAATGACATTCGTTCTCGTCGGCGCCGGGCCAACCGGGGTGGAGCTGGCAGCGTCGATGGCACAATTGGCGAGTGTCACTCTGCGTTCCGACTTTCGGAAGATCGACCCTACGAAAACATCAATTCTGTTGATCGAGGGCGGAAGCCGCGTGCTGCCGAGCTACGCCGAATCATTATCGGAAAAGGCAGCCAAGAGGCTCGATAGACTGGGCGTCGAAGTGATGACTGGTGCCATCGTAGAAAAGGTAAACGAGCAAGGCGTGACGGTCGCCGGAAAATTAATCAAGAGTGCAACGGTGCTTTGGACGGCTGGCGTTGCGCCATCTCCGATCGTCAGGATGTCTGGTGTTCAGACTGATCGCGCGGGGCGCGCGTGCGTCGGACCTTTCATGAACGTGCCTGACAACCAAGGAATATTTGTAGTCGGCGATACCGCCTCGTTAATTCAAGACGGCCGGCCTGTTCCGGGTGTCGCCCAGGCGGCGATTCAGCAAGGTCGCTATGTCGGTCGTTTCATTGCAAGTGAACTCAAGGGCAAGTCGCCGCCGCGTCCGTTCCGTTACCTGGATAAAGGAAGTATGGCCGTGATCGGCAAGAACTTTGCGATCATGGAGACGGGTCGAATCCGGATGAGCGGGTTTCTGGCCTGGTTGGTGTGGGCCGCGGTCCACCTTATTTCTCTTCCTCAGCGTCACAACCGCATGCGCGTTCGAACACAATGGCTGTGGAGTTATTTCACCGGACAGCGAAGCTCACGGCTGATGTCCGAAGAACCGCATAGAGACAAATAGCGTCAAGGCGCAAACGGCAGCAACATGGGCTTTGCCAATATTCCCGCTCTTGCAGCGTTCTGGGGATCGGTCGCTGACAGCTTCCGTTGTCGAGGCTGCTTGAGCTCCGGGCACGCCTAGCGACAGCTTAGGACAACTCCGTCACCAAAGAGCAAAGCAAAACGTTGAAAGGAACCAAAATGAGCACAGCGGCAGACTTCATGGCAAGTGCGTTGGCTGAAGCCGGCATCAAGCGCATTTATGGCGTCGTAGGCGACTCGCTGAACGGATTCAGTGATGCGCTCCGCCGCCTTGGTACCATCGACTGGATTCACCTGCGACATGAGGAAGGAGCGGCTTTCGCGGCAGGCGCCGAAGCTCATCTCACCGGAGAACTCGCAGTCTGCGCGGGAAGCTGCGGTCCAGGCAATCTGCATCTCATCAACGGTTTGTTCGACTGCCATCGCAGCGGCGTGCCGATCCTTGCAATAGCTGCGCACATTCCCAGCACGGAGATAGGGATCGACTATTTTCAGGCGACGCATCCAGAAAGCCTGTTCAAGGAGTGCTCCCACTACGTAGAATTGGTTTCGAACCCAGATCAGTTGCCTCAAATCCTCACGCGGGCCATGCGCGTTGCGGTCGCCAAGCGGGGCGTCGCTGTGGTGGTGATTCCCGGTGACGTCGCGCTTAAGCCATTGCCTGCCAAGGTTCCCCCGTGGATCCTGCCAAGTCGCCCCATCGTCCGTCCCAGCGACGCCGACGTCGCTAGTCTTGCATCCATTCTTAACGGCGCGGCGCGCGTGACTTTGATGTGCGTGCGGGATGCGAGGGTGCACATTCGGAGGTCATCGAAGTGGCGCGGCTGCTGAAAGCGCCGATCGTTCATTCTCTCCGCGGCAAGGAATATATCGAATACGACAACCCTTACGACGTGGGCATGACCGGGCTGGTAGGGTTTGCCTCAGGCTACGCAGGCATGAAGAATTGCAATGCACTCTTATTGTTGGGCACCGACTATCCTTATCGGCAATTCTATCCGGACCATGCTCGCATAGCGCAAATCGACATTCGGCCCGAGGCGTTGGGCAATGGTTGTCCACTGACTCTTGGTCTATTAGGCCAGGTGAAGGAGACCCTCGCCGCGTTGATGCCCTCTCTCGTTGAGAAAACCGACAGGAGCCACCTCGACGATGCGCTTTCCGGCTATAAGGGGGCGCGTCGTAGTCTGGACAAGCTCGCGGAAAGCAGTCCATCAAGCAAGCTGATCCATCCACATTACGAGTCTCGTAAGCGAGCTGGCGGCCGACGATGCGGTCTTCACGTGCGATGTCGGCACTCCAATTGCCTGGACGGCGCGATATCTCAAAGTAAACGGAAAGCGCCGGATCGTGGGATCCTTCAACCATGGATCGATGGCAAATGCGCTGTTGCATGCCATAGGCGCACAGGCAGCATTTCCAAAGCGGCAGGTTATCTCCATGTCGGGAGATGGAGGTTTCACGATGATGATGGGGGAGTCCATCACACTATCTCAGATCGGCTTGCCGGTGAAGGTCGTCCTGCTGAACAATGGAACGTTGGGCTTCGTTGAATTGGAAATGAAAGCCGGCGGCTTCCTCGATGTGGGTTGCGATCTCAAAAACCCGAACTTCGCCGCAATGGCGGAGGCCATGGGCATCAAGGGAATTCGCGTCGAAAAACCACAGGACCTAAAGGGCGCCTTAACCGAAGCGTTCCGCCATGACGGCCCGGCACTCGTCGACGTGGTGAGCGCCCGCCAGGAACTGGTGATGCCACCGAAAACGACCGTGGACGAAGCTTATCACTTCGGAATGTCCATGATGAAAGCCGTCCTGGACGGCAGGGCACACGAACTCATTGATTTGGCGAAGGTCAACCTGACGCGCTGACACCAAGACACTCGACCGAAGGGGATCGACCATGTTCACCGCGTTGTTTTTGTCCCGTCTGCAGTTCGCATTCACGATCTCCTTCCACATCATTTTCCCGTCTTTTACGATTGGTCTGGCCGCATGGCTGGCCGTACTCGAAGGCATGCACCTCGTTACCGCGAGACCGGTCTATCGCCGACTGTTCGACTTCTGGCTCAAGATTTTCGGCGTCGCATTCGGATTGGGGGTCGTCTCCGGCGTCGTGATGGGTTTCGAATTCGGTACGAACTGGAGCAGACTTTCGGAAGCAACGGGACCGATACAGGGCCCGTTGCTTTCCTATGAGACCTTCACCGCATTCGCCCTCGAGGCGTCGTTCTTCGGCATGCTCATCTTCGGTCGGTCGCGGGTCTGACCCGCGCTCTATTTCCTATCCACCTTGATGGTGGCCCTGGGTACGACGTTCAGTGCGTTCTGGATCATGGTGAACAACAGTTGGATGCGGGCCCCGGTGGGATATCAGCTTCAAAATGGGATTTTCGTGCCCACGGACTGGTATGCGATAATTTTCAGTCCGGTCGTCTGGGTGCGGTTTCCGCACATGCTGATCGCGGCATATCTGACGGGCGCCTTTTGCGTCGCGGCAACAGGCGCTTGGTACAGGCTCCGGAACACGTACGCCGTCGAGTCGGCGGTGATGCTACGGATGGGGTTGTACCTGGCCGCCATCGTCGTTCCCTTGCAACTATTTTTTGGGCACTTGAACGGGGACTTCGTGCATGAAAAGCAGCTGGCGAAGTTCGCGGCGATCGAAGGGCGCTGGCACGACGAACAGCCAGCCGCCGAGGTCGTGATAGCAATTCCGGATCCGGTTTCGGAAAGCAATCGATTCGAGCTCAAGATCCCCTATCTTGGCAGTCTAATCGCCACCATGACCCTCAACAAGGAAGTGGGTCTCACTAGTTTTCCGCGGGAGGAACGCCCCCCGGTTTCGATCCCGTTCTTCACCTTCAGAATCATGGTCGGGTGCGGCCTGCTGATGCTGGCGATCGCTTGGCTGGGATCCTTCCTTCTGCTTACCGGGCGGAAGTACGGTCAGAGACTGCTTCTTTGGGCGACGTTTCTCAGTTTCCCGCTGCCTTTCATTGCGACGCTGACCGGATGGTTCACGGCGGAGGTCGGGCGCCAGCCATGGACCGTTTATGGACTGGTGAAGACAGCCGACGCAGTCACCCCGCATTTGACTGTTGCCGCGACCCTGACCTCGCTGATCTTCTTCGGGATCATCTACTTGCTGATTTTCAGCTTCGGAACGCTGTTCATCTACCGGATGCTCAAGGCGGGGCCGTCGGCGGGTGCGGCTCCATCCGCGACCAACGCCAAACGCCCGCTCGCATTGCCCGGTGCCAGCCCCGAGGCGGAAACTGTTGCGGCGGGGGGCGGACGATGATCACGTTTTGGGTGGCCGTGCTGGCCCTGACAACATTGCTTTACGTGATCCTGGATGGCTTCGATCTCGGCGTAGGAATTCTCTTCGGCTTTACCCGGAATGAGGAGCTACGCCGAAAGATGCTGTCCGCGATTTCTCCGGTTTGGGACGGCAACGAGACGTGGTTGATATTCACCGGCACGATCTTGTTCGGAGCGTTTCCTCGAGTATATGCGACTTTGCTATCCGCGTTCTATCTGCCGATCACACTGATGCTTGGCGCGCTGATCCTGCGCGGCGTCGCTTTCGAGTTTCGATACAAGGCGACTAGCACCCGCTGGCTATGGGACCTCGGCTTCTTCGGCGGCTCCCTGATCGCGTCGTTTGTGCAAGGCGTGGCGGTCGGAGAGTTGGTCGAAGGCCTTCCTATGCAAGATGGGCAATATGTCGGAGGTACCTTCGGTTGGCTCAGCCCGTTTGCCTGCCTTTGCGGAATTGGTCTCTGTTTCGGTTACGCACTGTTGGGGGCCGGGTGGCTGACCGCAAAATGCGAAGGCATTTTGCGCGCACGCGCCCATGCTCTTCTGCGACCGCTCACGATCGGCGTCTTCAGCTTTCTAGCCGTCGCCTTCGTTTATGCTCTCGTTCTTGACCTCCGCATCATGAATCGATGGATCGAACGCCCATACCTTCTCATATTTCCTGCCTTTGGCGCGGTTGCCGCGGTCTTTCTGGTCCGGGGCATCAGTGACCAAAACGATGGCCAGCCGTTCCGCATGACGGCACTAATCTTCCTTTCGGCGTTCGGGACGCTCGCCATCTCGTTCTGGCCCTTCATGATACCGTTTGCCGTGACCATCGACCAGGCCGCCGCACCGCCCTCAAGCCTGTACTTCATGTTCTGGGGAGCCGGGCTTTTCGTTCTGCCACTCACCCTCACATACACTGGTGCGGTCTATCGCGTGTTTCGAGGGAAGATCGTCGAAGCGCCAGAGGAATATTAGGAGCTTCGACTACGTCACTCGCTGTGTATTCACATAGCAGGTCCGGAGACGCAACTGTTTGAGATTGTCCTGAAGATCATCACCAATCTGAGCGTCATCGTCGGTGGGATTGCCGCCTACATCGCTTTGCGCAGCAACAGCCGCGAACTAGGCGCCCAGATATTTCTGGCGTATTCGAACCGTATTCATCTGCTGCGCCAGACGCTCGCGATCGACGTCGATGTCTATCGGCCCTTGAGTGACGCGACCGATCTGGATCCCGAAGCGAGACGCGCTGCCGTCGAAGCATTATATGCGATTTTTGAATTCTATTCGCTCAGAAGGCAAGGTTATGTAACGACCGCAATCTGTAGTATATGGGAGTAGGCGATAGCCACGACCGGACACTGTCTTCAACATTCCTCGGTCCGAGCCGTGCGCCTTGCCGATATGTGAAAATGGAGCGTATTGTCCTCTACGATTGCGCCCGGCCATGCACGAGCCGAGAGGTCGTTCTTGGTGACGAGCTCACCTGCCGACTGAACCAGAACCTCGATGATTTCGAACGTGCGACCCCCGATCGGGACAGGTACTCCATGCGCTCGCAGTTCACGCCCAGCGAGATCGAACTCCCACTCGCCCGAATCGTACACCAGTTGTCGGCCCTGTGCGCGCACTCGCGGCCCTGTTCAGGATTTCTCACGTTTTATCAGAAATTTACGGCGTGCAAAAGAGCTTCGACAGCGGTTAGGATCGCCGCATAGAACGCGCCGCGTGCTTGGATTGTGCGGCTCTCCAGTCAGCTACTTATAGGGCTCGCCCACAGACGCGAGTTTTGTTCCCACCGCCCAGGGATTTTCTCTATGACGCGCGTGCACAAAACCACCCAGGGGCCGGCGTCGCTCGTCCAAGGGCTCGGCTATTGGATACCAACATGACCCGCGAACGGGTGTACCTTCGAAACGCGCCGACGGTAGTCAGGCTCTTTTCGGGGTTAGCTGAGGGGCATGGTCACCAAGGCCCCGTTCATTCAAGCCCCGATGGTATTTTCGATCAATCTCGAAAGGTTGCCTGGAGAGGTGGCAACGCCACCGGATTCCAAATCCGATCCATGGTCGGGGAAGTGGACGTCTTGGCCAGTTCGATCGAACTGCATTTTATATGGAATCCAGGTTACATCGAAGGAGAGGCACAATCGGGCGGCAAGGTCATCCCCAACAAAAACAGGCCCACGTTTGCCTACGTCCTTCCGCCCGGTACTCGCGTCGGATTTCGTCTGAAAGAGGCTCTCGAATATCAACAATTATCCCTAGAGCTGCAGCCGGATTTTGTTCTGGGTGCGATGGGCTTGGAAGCTTTGGCCAGCTTCGACATCATCGAAACGTGGGACTACAGGGATCCGCTGAGCTGGCAATTGGCCCGTGTGATCTATGACGAGTGCATCAGCCGTGCGCCGCAAGGCACTCTTTACACAGAAACCGCGGCCACGCTCCTGGCCATGCACCTCTTCCGTAATCTCTCGACTGTCACTCGCCTGAAGGAGATCCGCCGCGGAGGGCTTCCGCCATCACTTCTCCGTCGTGCGTGTGATTATATGATGAGCCGCTTAAGCGAGGACATCTCGCTGCAAGAGGTGGCGGCAAGCGTACAGCTCTCGACAGGCCATTTCTCAACCGCATTCAAACATTCACTGGGCTTAGCCCCACATGCCTGGTTGCGCCGTCAGCGGATCGAGCGGGCAAAGATGCTACTCCATGATCCCACTCTTGATCTGACCCAGATCGCGATGATCTTGGGCTATGCCAACCAGAGTTCATTCGGTGTTGCATTCAAGAGAGAGATTGGCCTCACTCCAACGCAATGGCGAGCGCGCGAAGCCTTATAACAATTTCCGGAACCGCGAACCATCGCGCGCGAGTCGCTCGCGCTCCCGCCGCTCTTCTCATGCCATGTTGTTAGCGCGCGTTCAAGACGGACCTCATACGACTCATCATTCTATCGACGCCTCTGACGAAATCCCGGAGTTTCTGACGAGTCCGCGAACATCGTCGATCTATACTATTGAGAAAGTCGGTAAGGGGAGCCTTGCCACAATCGTCTCGTTCCCGGAGATGTCGGAGTGCGATTTGTGCAGGCCAACTCCAATCGGGCATTCCGCCCGGCACCGGGTGACAGCAGAAAATGCTGAGGTGCATTCAGGGTCGGGAGGGAGCGTCAAGAGAATTTCGCAGGAGGAACCGACGGAGGTAGCGGATATGGTGCCGAGAAATATGGCCCCGCCGGGCGGTTCATTTCGCTGGTTCCGTCGCTGGCCGACGATCGTTGCTGCGTCGTGCGTTGAGGTCGCCGTCCGCTTTGGACTTCCAGGCAAAGCCTCCCACTTTCTCAGGAATATTCAGCACTGCTTCAAGGAATTGCTACGTGACGCCGGGATAAAATATCTCGGCTTCACACACCGCATGGATTTCCTTTTGGTGGACATTCCTTCACCCAAAAAACGCGGAGAGACATGCCAATCAAGAAGAGTTGAGAGTGCGCCAAGCAGACGGAGTCGCGAATGATCACCTCTGCAAGAAGCCCCCGCACCTCAACCGCCGAAAGGCTCTTCAGAAGGCGGCACGACAGGGCGATGGGCCGTGGAATGGGAGGCCCAGCATGGCTCCGACGAGATAGCCTGCTCGTTGAGGAGGATGTCAACCACGATGTTTCGACGCCTGTACTCGATTGCCGACGGGGGGGTTAAATGCATGAACGCAGTCCTCATGATGAGAAAGGCGCCGTCTCTTTTGGTCCATTCCGGCTGCTGCCGGCGGAAAGATTGCTTGAGAAAGACGGCATTCCCGTTCACCTAGGGGGGCGCGCCCTCGATATTCTCATTTTTCTTGTCGAGCGTGCTGGCGAAGTCGTTAGCAAAAAAGACCTTGTCGAGAGAGTCTGGGCAGATGTTACTGTCGATGAGGGTAGTCTCCGAACTCATATGGCCGCGCTACGCAAAGCACTCGGCGACGGGCAATCAGGCGGCAGATACGTAACGAACGTCCCCGGTCGAGGCTACTGCCTGGTAGTACCGATTTCGCGGTCAAATGCGCCAGACGCAGGGCGCGTGGAGGCAACTGCCTCCAGCCAGTTCCAAACACTGCCCGTGCGACTAACGAGGATGGTCGGACGTGAGGAAAATATCCAAAAAATAGCGGAAGAGCTGACGGCCCGGCGCTTTGTCAGCGTCGTCGGACCCGGTGGAATTGGCAAAACGACCGTCGCTGTAGAAGTCGGCCACGCACTGCTCGCAGCCTTTGACGGCGCGGTTCATTTCCTCGACCTCGGCTCTCTCAACGATGCTCGCCTCGTTCCGGGCGCACTCGCGTTGACACTCGGACTTACGATTCATTCCGACAATCCCGTTCCCAGCCTTCTCACTTTCCTCAAGGACAAGCGAATGCTGCTTGTTCTCGACAGCTGTGAGCACGTCATTGAGACCCTGGCTGTATTGACCGAAATCATTTTCAGTGAAGCTCCGCAGGTCCATATTTTGGTAACCAGCCGGGAATCGTTGCGTGTCGAGGGCGAGCGGGTCCATCGGTTGTTTCCGTTGGATTGTCCGCCCGAGGAGGAAGGTCTGAAAGCTTCCGAAGTGCTTTCCTTCCCAGCAGCTCAGCTTTTTATCGAACGAGTTGCGGCAAACTCCAGCCAGTTTGAGCTCAGCGACTCAGATGCACCGATCGTCGCCGAAATTTGCCTCAAACTTGACGGGATAGCTCTTGCGATCGAACTTGCCGCCGGTCAGGTCAATGCATACGGGATCCGCGGTATCGCCACGCTGCTCAACGATCGATTTAGGCTTTCGTGGCAAGGCAGACGTACGGCGCTGCCCCGGCACCAGACCCTGAGCGCTACGCTGGACTGGAGCTATAATTTGCTGTCCGAACCTGAGCGGGAGATCCTTCGCAGGCTCGCCGTGTTCGTCGGTACCTTTACGCTCGAAGCGGCACGGTCGGTCGTGGCGGGCGATGGCGTAGATGAGGCACAAGTCGTCATTGCCATTGTGAATCTCGTTGCAAAATCCCTCTTATCGTCAGACGCAGCCGCTGCGCCGATGCGGTACCGCCTGCTCGATACCACGCGTGCATATGTCTTGGGGAAACCGATCTACAGCGAGAAGGCGGATGCGATCTCGCGGCGGCATGCCGTTTCTTGGTGTCAGTTCCTCGAACGCGCCGGCGCCGCCTCGTCGAGTTCTCCCAAGTTGGAAGGGGTCGTCCTCGTCCCGTCCAGGGGGCATATTGGCGATGTGCGAGCCGCGCTGGAATGGTGTTTCTCCGCGCGGGGTGATCTCGCGGTCGGCACGAGCCTTGCCGCTGCATCGGCTCCGTTCTTTTTGGAAATGTCATTGTTGACCGAGTGTCATCGCTGGACTGAACGGGCGATCTTGGCACTCGATGAAGGATCAATCGGTACCCGTCGCGAGATGGAACTGCAGGCATCGCTCGGGGTATCGCTGATGTTTACGCAGGGCAACAAGGAGGAGGTCCGAACCGCGTTTACGAGAGGCCTGGAACTCGCCGAAGCACTCGGCGACCCGTCTTCCCAATTACCGCTGCTCAGGGGACTCCATATTTATCTGACGCGGATCGGAGATTTTCACCGGGCACTGATGGTGGGGCAGCGGAGCAAAACCGTTGCCGAAGGCCTGAATGATCGGGCAGGCACAATGATGGCCGACTGGATGCTAGGTGTCGCGCATCATCTAATCGGAAACCAGGCAGATGCCATAGTTCATTGCGAAAGTGCAATGACGCGCGCTCCAACCAGGCGATGGAGCAACATAATCCGCCTTGGATATGATCACCGTATTATTGCTCTTGTTGCTTTTGCAAGAGCTCTCTGGCTCAGGGGATACTCGGAAAAAGCGGTAGAGGTCGCGAGATATACCGTGAAAGAAGCGGAGCTTCTTGGACACCCTCTGACGATCTGCATCTCCATGATCTGGACAGTCTATGTATTCCTTTGGAGCGGCGACTGGCTGAGCGCAGAAGAAATCATTGAAAGAATCATCGCACATGCCGCGAAACATTCTCTCGGACCGTACCACGCGGTCGGGCTCGGACTGAAAGGCGAACTGTCAATCAAACACGGAGCGGCGGAAGCCGGAGTTCAGCTTCTCCGTGGCTGCCTGGAAACATTGCATGCGAGTCGCCACGAAATTCTAACGACAGTTTTTGCGAGCGACTTGGCCGACGGTTTGGCGATGATGGGACAATTTGATGAAGCTCTGGCCACCATCAATGGCGCGATCGCCCAGGTTGGAGGAACCGGAGAATCGTTCGACATGCCGGAAATGCTTCGTATCAAGGGGCACATTCTTGGATCGTCGGCTCGGTTCGATCCCCCTGACGCTGAAAATTGTCTGCTGCAATCGCTCGGGCGGGCCCGCAAGCAATCCGCATTAGCCTGGGAATTACGGACGGCAACGACTTTGGCGCGCCTTTGGTCCGGGCATAACCGTGCTGCCGATGGACTCGACCTGCTCGCCCCCGTCTACGCGAAGTTCACGGAAGGGTTCGATAACTCCGATCTCAAGGCAGCAAAGCACCTGCTGGATGAGCTTCGCCGCTCCGCCACTCCATAAGCCGACGGATACCCATGTTCTTGCCGCGTTGGGCTAGACCACACTGTTAGCCAACAGGCGACGCGGGCTTACGAATGGACCTCTAACAAGTCCTCACTCTAACAAGTCCTCACCCTGACAAGTCCTGACAACATTTAACGCGCCAATTTAGCCGCCCGCGTTCATAGTGATCTCGAGATCCTGCGCTCGAACGCAAGCCGACCACGTTACGTGACGGAAACCGAGATGCTCCTCCCCAGCTTCCCGAAGCCGATCGCGGCATGTCTCAGGCCAACACGGGATTTGGACGCAGCGACCTTGTTCGCCCCGCGGAAACGATGCCAAGGGCACCGGTCTCAAAGGGTCCGATGGACGGGCCAACGGCGAGAACCCCTTTCAGGTTGGAGATTGACGAATGACTTTGCTCGAAGATGCTCTCAGTGCCAGCGGGGGAATGGACCGGTGGCATCAGCTGAAACGATTTACGGTCCATATGTCGATTGACGGAGCACTGCTCGCCCGTAAGGGCAAAGCGGGACTACTGAAGGACGTCGTTGCGGAGGGATGTACACACACGCAGTCGCTTCGGTTCACGGGATTTACCGCTCCCGACAAACGCGGCGTATATCGTCCTGATAAGGTTGCCATTGAGGGATTGAATGGCGACCTTTTGCAAGTCCGCAGCGATCCGCGGGCGGCATTCCTTGGACACACCGATTGCACACCCTGGGACGATCTGCATCTCGCCTACTTCTGTGGATTCTCAATCTGGAATTACTTGACGACGCCTTTTCTTCTCGCACACCCAGACGTTAAGATCGAAGAGCTTCCCTCTTGGGGAGAGGGAGATGATGCATGGCGTCCCTTGAGGGCTGTATTTCCCGCTTCCATTGCCACGCATTCGCCAGAACAGATATTTTATTTTGACCGCGAAGGCCTTCAGCGCAGAGTGGACTACCGCACCACCGATACAGGGGACGCGCAAATCGCCCACTATTCTTCGGCACATCAGGAATTCTCGGGGATTGTGATACCCACTCTCCGTCGATCTTTGAGACTTGGATCCGACGGGGCTGTCATCACGAGGCCCGCATCCGTGAACATCGAAATATTCGACGCTTCGTTCGAGTAGTCGACCGCCGCCAATAAAATTCAATCGATGTCCAACGCGCGATCTCGCCTCGGCGAGCGGCTTGCCGTTCTCGATGGTAATCGGCCGCTCGACGTGGATTCGCGCTCGCGTATCAGATCTGCTGCAGATGCCTGACGTTCACAACAAATAACGATCTGTGGCACTCAATGACAAGCGTCTCAGATTGGATTTGGCTAGGGTTTTATAAGTGTCGCACGCTGCGTGAGAGCAACGCTCTCATTGGGAATTTGGGTGCGGCATCGATCAACCCTTGGATCTCTGCAGTCTTGGCATGTGATCCAGAAATTAGGAATGTCGCCATGACAGAGATGTTGAGGTCCGACCTGCATCCGGTTTCCGAAACAAACGATCAACCGGAAACCTCCGCATATTCGGCGGAAAGCAAAACGCATCCCTTTCCAGATTGCCCGAATTGGGGGCGCCAAAACATTTATGACCACCGCGATCGAATAATACCGGACGTAATTATTGCGAGATCGATCGATTCAGCGAATGGAGATCCAGATGAAGCAGCCACACTTTTTTATCGCTGTGCTATTAGCATTGCCTTGAAAACAACGCGGCTCAAAATCTCGAGCGACTCTAGCATCTTATTCGACGGGGTCATGCACTCCGGGGCGCTACGTGTCAGCACTCCCTCACAAGGTCTGGCTGCGGAGTGCAGCGCGCCAGATGACTTCATTCACCTCCACGTGTCACATGCATTTCTTCGTGAGCAAGAGAGTAATTCGGCGATCGCCGGGTCAGCGCGGACCCAAGACCTGAATGGCATCATCGTCCGCGATCCTCTCATAGAGGTGCTAAGCAGAGCGCTCGCAGAGGAGTCCACGGGGGAGCAAAGTTCGTACGTGGAGGCCTTGGGCAAATCAGTGGTCATGCGGCTTTTACGTCTAAAGCTGCCCCAATCCAAATCCAATGCCCTGCCCAATTGGCGACTAAAGAGGGTGGAAGGCTATATTGACGCGCATATCACCGAGCTTGTGAGCCTGGAGGACCTGGCCGCCTCCGCCGGGCTTTCGCGAATGTACTTCGCAGCGCAATTCAAGGCCGCGACCGGATACCGGCCTCGCGAATATGTTTTATCCCGGCGCATCGAACACGCCAAGGGGTTGATGTTACAAAGCGACGCAGAGCTGGTCGAAGTGGCGCTGAGTGCTGGCTTTTGCGGGCAAGCGCATTTCCAGACCGTATTTAAGCGTTTCGTGGCGGAAACGCCGGCGCAATGGAGAAAGAGAAACTCAAAGCGCTGAGCATCGGCAGCGCGGAGCCCGAAGTCATCATTCGGGCACGCGTTGCTCCATCGCTTAAAAGCTCGCGTGTTGCGACGGCCAGGGTGGCTTCGAGCATCGCGACAGACCTAAATTCGCCTTCGGCGTGTCGAGCACGAATTCCAAAGTGCCGAGTTTTCGCAACGGGCCACTGATACGCGTCAGACCGTCCGGCTTCACGTAGCCCGCAAAGGTGCTCACACCCAAGCCCGCCATAATCGCTGCGTCAGCGCGGCTACTAGCTAGGGTGCGGCCGGACACGACGATCCGATAGGGGCGACTCACCGCTTCCAGAGCTTTTAGCACTCGGCAGCGCGAGAGAAGCTTCCCGTCTGCGCAACCGGCAGCTTTCATGTGAACCTCCGTGTCAAATCACGCGTGGCGTTGCGGGCGACCGCGCCCGCGATCAAACGCCTTCGTAGACCAGCCTGGTGAAGAAGCCGGGATCGATGACGAACTGGCCCCACTTCGCATCGAAGGCGGCGGTCGGTTTGGCCGCGACGGTCTCGTCTCGCGATCTTCCCTGTTTCTTGAGCTTTGCGACGTTGTCCCTGATGGCAACGAGCATGTCGCGGAATTCCTTCAGCTCGGCTTTGTTGCTGACGGGTTTCCCGTGGCCGGGAATGATGATGGTCTCGTTGTTCGTCGCCGCCAGATTGGCGTCGGACGCCGCGATCATGCCGTCGACGTTGCCGCCGGTCGAATAGTCGATGAATGGATAGATGCCGTTCCAAAAGGTGTCGGCGACGTGAACGATGTTGGCTTCGGCAAAGTTGACGGAGATGTCGCTATCGGTATGCGCGGGCCCGTAATATTTCAGGCCGATCGACGCACCATTGAGTTTTAGACGGTGCTCGCCTGCAAAGACTACGCTGGGAATTCCGCCCGCTGCCAGCGGAAGGAAATTGTAGTCCCAGTCCTCGACGCGTTGAACTTCGGAAAGGTGCTTGCGCGTGTTCTCCTGGGCGATAATCTTTGCACCGGCCGAATGCAGCCAGTCGTTGCCGTCGGCATGATCGAAGTGCCAGTGCGTGTTGACGAGATGCGTGATCGGATCGGCGCCGAGTTCGGCAAGAGCTTTGGTGAGTTGAGCGCGCGATACACTGATGCCGGCATCGATCAGCACCTTGCCGTCGGGGCCGGTCAGGACCGCGATGTTGCCGCCGGACCCTTCGAGGACGCTGATGTTGTTGCGCAGCTTGTGCGTAACGATCGGCGATGCCGCGGCGCTGTCCTTGATCAGGCTGACGAGGCCTCGCGCCTCGGCAAACACCTCGCGCGGCGTGAGCCAGCCGTTGGTTGCGGCAAACGCCGCACCACCGACGCAGCACAGGCAGAAGCCGCGCCGCGACAATAAATATTCCTTTGAACGTTTCATGCTGTCCTCGCTTTCCGTACCGATGAGAGATCGTTTATCCGGTTCCTCTTGCTGATTGATCCTTCAGCTTCGAACGAATGCAAGAAGATCGTTGTTGAGCTGATCCTTGTGGGTGACCATCAGCCCGTGGGGCGCAGCCGGGTAAACCTTCGATATCGCGTTCTTGACGAGCTTCGATGACAGCAGCGACGAATCTACGATCGGAACGATCTGGTCGTCATCGCCATGGAGAACCAGCGTCGGAATATCGATCTTCTTAAGATCCTCGGTGAGGTCGGTCTGCGAGAACGCCTTGATGCATTCATGGAGCTATCTCACTGAGGGTTTCATCGAGAGCCGCGATCGTTTTCAAAAGATACAGAACCATCAATACGATCCATACCACAGCGGCCACAATAACCAGCGCTTCGCCGATGGCCGCTGGCAGTCGCGAGACCCGGTGTGCTCGTCGCCATACACTGCCGAGCCCGGCGAGGCCCAAAACGACACCGAAAAACGAAGCAGGAACGATCGGTAGCTTGACATAAAGGCTCATCTCAAAAACTCCGCACGTGCGATCCGCCGCTGTTTCAGGGACCGACAGGGCTTAGATGGATTCGATCAGAATCTGTTGGGCTCTCACAAGCCGGCCTGAAACGGCATCAGGAACGTCGTACTGCCGAAGCATTTCCACGATCGGATGGAAAGCGATGAGTGTCTGGCCGTCGTCGTCCTCGCGAACCAACACGTGAAGCGGCAGGTCGAGAGCCGCCCTTGGGGCGACCCGCATGATCGGAGTGCCGCCGCGGGCATGGCCGTAAATCAACACAACCGATGGCGGTATCGACAAGCCGAGATCCTTTGCTCCCGTGGCATGATCGATCTTCGCAAAAATCGCCATCCCGGCGTCTTCGATCGCACCGGCCAGACGATCGAGCGTCGGCTCAAAGGCTATTCCGCTTTTGTGTTCGACATAGTTCGAGGCAAGAGAACTGTTCATTTTTCTTCCTTGACAACCGCTAGAGAGGCAAGACAAAGAGCCGCTGGCCCCAACCTATCCGCCGTTCACATAGGTAAAGCCAACCTTCTGCAACTCGACCAGGAAAGCTACGACGCTAGGAACAAGAACGGCGTCTGGAATGAGATGGTTGGTGAGTTCGGCGGCGATCTCGTTCGCCGGGGCTGCGGCGAATCCGGCTTCGCCAGCCAGCTTTCGAGCGATGGCATGAATGCTGTCGTGGCAGGCGAGAAAAACGGCGCCTCTTCGCTGCAATGACGTGATGTTGTTGTTCAGTGGGCCGTAAAAGCCAGATACGCTCTGCAGACCATCGGCGGGGGATACCCCTTCCCTTTCGACGATGAGGCTGTTCGACGCAAATTTATGGCCGACGAGTTCGGATATCCTGTACTTGTCCCATATCGCTTGTGAGAAAAGCGCCAGATGCGCTTCGCCATGCGTTGCCGAAACCGCCAGGAAATCGGTATTGCCATGCGCGAACACTTGACCATTCATGGCTTCCCGCATCAGTCCCAGCCAGGGGCCGGACAGATTTGCATTCTCCCAGACCTGAATGGACCGGTATTTATAGGACAGGAGCTGAGCCGCCGCATCGCGGTCCCAATCGCCGGGATCTGTGACAACCAGCGGTACGCTCTTGAAGTCTCGCCGGCGCGGAGCGGCGAGCAAACGATCGCTGAGTTCCTTAAGCGCCCCCGTCGATTTTCCAACATGGGTCGTATCAGAAGTAGCCGGCGGCCTGGCAAGCGCAGGGCGGACAAGCCCGATCGACACAAGCGCTGCGGTGGCATGACCAAAAGCGAGAAGAAGCTTTCTTCGGTTGGTCAGAGGACGAAAATCGTTCATTGTGCTCTCCTCGAGTTTCAGGCCTGAGTGTCTCAGTAGTCGTAAATGTTCACGGAACGGTCGACCAAAGTCTCAAGCACATGGCTCAATGTCCGCGCTGTCGCGTCATCCTTGATGCCGTATTCCTCGACCAGCCGATCGATGCTGTAGTAGCTGACCCAGACGCGGCTGCGCTCGTCCTCCCAAATTGACAGGCGCAAAGGCAGATCCAGCGCGATGGCCTGATTGTCCAGCATGAGCTTGGTGCCGACCTTGGCGTTGCCGAACACCAGTACCTTGGTCGGACGCAATTCCAGCTCCGCCTTCTTCGCGTTTTCGCTGTGATCAAACATTGCGAAGATTGGGACGTTCATCGATTTCAGCTGGGATTGCAGGCGGGACGCCGTCTCGTCAACGCTGTACTTGCTTTCCTGGGTGACGATCTTGTTGGTATCGATCGAGGGACCAAGACCGGCCTGGTAGGCCTCCGCGATATCCCGCGCCAGGTTCGTAAGATCCACACCTTCTTTGTTCGCGAGCAGCGTGACGCAGACCAGTTCGCTCGCCGCGGTAAACCGGCTCAGATAGGAGCTGAAGCCCGGTGATGAACCCTTTATTTCCATGAACCCAGGATGGTGCGTGAATTCCCACCCCGCCATCGCTGGCACCGTTGTCCCGTTTTCGAGCTTCGTGGGTTGATAGATAAGCGCCCTGTCTTCCGGGCTTTTGACCAGGGTGCTGCCGGCCAAAGCCGTATCCCAGACACTGATGTCTTCTGCGGAAGACCACAGTCCTCCAAAAGCAAATAGCGGCTCAGAAAGCTTGGCGTCCACGGCAACGAGCTTACCGTCTTTCTCGCGGTAGCCGATCGCGGGCTCAACCGGATCAATGAATGGAATCTCGGACTTGAAACGTGTGTGCTCGTTCTCGTTAGTATCCTTGGACGGACGGTCGAGAAACGATTTTGCTGGAAAATCTTCTGCAAACATCGTGCTGCGAAGATTCAGAGGTTCAATCTGGAATTTCGTCACGTAGTCATGAAACGACATGTCGCTGGCGCGCTCGATGACGAGTCCGAGCAGAGTGAAATCGGTCGCGCTCATGTGAACCTGGCTGCCGCTCTTGAACGACAACGGGTTGCTGGCAACCAATGCAAGCAGATCAGCCGGACGATAATTCTGATTCTCGCTGAAGGCCGGGCTGTTGCGGTAATCGGAAATGCCGGAGGCGTGCTGCAGCAGCTCGAATATCGTGATCTTCGCCCACGCAGCCGGAACACCGGATACATATTTCTCGACGGGATCATGAATGTCGAGTTTGTGGGCTTCATAAAGCTGGAAGACCGCAACCGCCGTAAAACCCTGCGTGATGGGGCCGATGTTCCACATCGTCCGTGTTGACGCCAATTGGTCATTCACGGTGCTGGCGCGGCCGTAACCCGCAGACCGGGGAATATAGGGCGCCTGAACGATCGCCATCGTGAGCCCAGGTACATTGTTCTTCGCCATGAAGTCGGCAATAAACTCATCGATGAACTTGCCTCTGACCGCCAACGCAGTCTGGGTGCGGCCAGCCCGAGAGACAGGCTTTTCGCCGGGTCCAGCAGTTGAAGGTCCAATCGAGAGGGCCAGAGCCAAGGTGAGTGCAGACACTGACAACAGATTTCGTTTGTTCAAAGGACGGCTTTTCATGATGCGACTCCATTTTGAATTGCTGGACTACCGACAACGGGCGCCGACCGCGGTCGCCCGGATCATTCCGTTGCAGCGGGGCGCTGGCTTGGTTCGCCAAAAGCGTCCCTGGGTTGGAGCGGACAATGCCGAAGCTATCGGAAGTAATCTTTCAAAATTTGTCCGACGGTTTTGACAATTGCACGTCGGTCGATGACCGGTCGGCATCTCGCACGAAGATGCGGAAGATGGCACTATCGATGGAAGCCGCCCGCTGTCCTATCGCTACGCAAAGGGCGGACCACCCAAGCTGCACCGGACACTAGTCGCCTGACCAGATTCAGCCTCCGCGATACTCGCAGAGAAAGGCTGTTTGCCTTGCATAATTTACCGTTCGTATTCGAAACAAAGCGCCAAATCATGGAAGATAAATTGTTCCTAGCGTTGTCATGTGTGGAAGCGCAGGTCGTTGTCAGATCTCGAACTTAAGATAACCTCCGAGCGGCGAACGATGCGCGAAATTACTTAGCCGAGATCAAGCGGCCGCAAGCGATGGAGCAAGCTATGGGTGGTCACTCACGGGATTTTATTGATTCAAGAAACTTGACGCCCGATCTGCAATTGGCAAGCCTCGGCCAGTCCAAATCGGCAGGCCAAATCATATCGCAAAATTCTGATTGTCGGATTACGGTTTCGCATGTGGCGACCGAGCAGCCAGTAACCCTGGGAATGGCAGGCAAAGCAGACCCACAGCGGACCACCGATTTTCAGGCCGTGCTCCTCGCGATCGCCGGCCATGATCTTCGACAGCCATTGCAAATCATCCAAAGCTCCCACGAACTTCTCGGCGTCGGCGTTCGGACCAAATCCGAACAAGATCTGTTGCAGACGGGTCAGCACGCGATCGATCGCCTCAATGGGCAGCTCAATCAACTGCTGGGGGCTCTTCGCCTCTGTGAGCATTCCAAGGAGGCGAGGCTCTCACCCGTCGCGCTCGAACCGTTGTTTCGGCAAGCATGCCATGAAAATAGGGAAAGCGCATTGCAGAAGGGGATTGACATCCGCGTATGCCCCACTGGCGCGTCCGTCATGAGCAATGCGCTGCTTCTCAATAGCATCCTCCGGAATCTGGTCAGCAACGCTATCAAATATACCGAACCCAAAGGCCAGATTCTCATCGGCTGCCGCCGGTTGGGCCAAAACGTGCGCATCGACGTTTGCGACACGGGCATCGGTATCACGGGTGAGCAACTGTCGAGAATCTTTGAGGCGTTCACTCGACTTGATTCCGCGCGGTGTGATGGACTCGGTGTCGGGTTATTCATCGTGCGCCGGGCCATCGAAGTGCTCGGCCATCGCATCGATGTTAGCTCTGTCGCCTCCCGAGGATCCCGCTTTTCCATATTCGCAGCGCGAACCGACTAGAGGAGCCATGTCATCGCGTCCGAGCAGAGGCAAGGAGCATTGGAATGACGATCCTGAGAAAGAGCACAACATGAACTTTATAATGTCAGATAAGCCGAAGCGTGCCCGCATGAAGGTGTTGCTGGCATTACTTCGAGCCGCCGCACTATCGTGCGGTTTGATAATCGGATTGGCGCCCTTGTGCTTGGCCGAGGCTGAGTTGAACCGCCAAGATCCGTCGCTTGATGCACCGTCTTCACGAAGGCCAGGCGCGGCGCGAGGAGCACTAATCTCAGCCCAACCACTCAACACCGCGGCAGCATTACCAAGCGCAGCGCGAAATTTTCTTGTTCTCTATAATTCGAGGAGCCCCGACGATTCAGACGTGGTGGTCTCCGGCACGGTCTCAATCCCGGCGGGGAATCCGCCTGCTGGCGGCTGGCCGCTGATCACCTGGACGCATGGTACGACCGGCCTTGCGCCTCAGTGCGCGCCTTCGAGCGATACCGTAGACGGGCCTGAGCACACGTACCTCTCTGCCACCCAAGCGATGCTCGACGCCTTCGTAAGGCACGGCTACGTCGTCGTCGCAACCGATTACCAAGGATTCGGTGGGGCCGGTGTACAAGCCTACCTCGTTGGTATGGGCGAGGCGCGAAGCGCGATTGATATCATGCGAGCCGCTCGAAAGGTCGATTTGGCTGTCGGGACGCGATACGTGGTGATGGGTCACTCACAAGGGGGTCAAGCTGATCTTTTCACAGCGGCAATCGGACCAGATTATGCGCCCGAGTTTACCCTTCTCGGTAATGTCGCAATGGCACCGGCATCGCACATCGGTGAGCTTGTGCAGGAAGCAGTGATCGGGTCGCACCCGTCTCCAATCCTTCCCTTCCTTACTTATATGCTTCAATCCTACGCGGCTTATTATCCTGAGATAGCTCTCGAGCGAATCCTGAAACCCCGAGCATTGGAGCATCTGTCGGACACCTTGGATGGATGCATTGATGACGCGCTCGCTGCCGGTTACTGGGCTGAGTCAATTCCCAGCCACCAGTTTGTTACCCAGCCTGACCTTAGTCCTTTGCTAAAGGCCGCAGCTGCCAACGAGCCGGGACAGCTTCGCATCGTAGCACCGACACTACTCATACAAGGAACTAGCGACCGAACGATACCACCGAAAAACACCGACGCGGTGGCTCGCGATCTTTGCCGGGTCGGTAACTCCGTATCTTACCGGACCTACCCCGACGCAAGCCACGAGGGAGTGTTGGACGTGGCCAGATCCGATATCGAGGCTTGGGTGAACGCGAGGTTTGCTGGCCTGGAGGCAACGAGCAATTGCGACGAACCTCCGTCAGCTGCAGCATCACGGTAACCAGAAAATTTCTCGATCATGGATGCCTCGCCGAGTACAAAAACACCTCATCGCTAGAATGCTTAAGGCGCATGCACAACCAATGACGATCGCAAATCGCCATAGCTGAGTCTATCGCCCTGAAAATGGAGCTTGTCATGCAGACGACCGAACACCAACGCGTTGCTATCCTCCGCAAGCAGCGCATTGCCACCCTGCTGGGCGAAATCAATGTTCACGTCGTCGGCAACGGTCCGGCCATGGTTTGCTGGCCCAGCCTTTTGATGACGGGACAGATGTGGCGGGGACAAGTCGATCATTTCGCAAGCAGCCATAAGATGGTTCTGATCGACTCGCCCGGCCACGGCGAAAGCGATCCCTTGAACCGGCATTTCACACTTGAGGAATGTGCCCTGTGTCTAAGCCAGATCCTGGATCAATTGGAGATCAAGGACTGCGTCCTGCTCGGTAACTCTTGGGGCGGAATGATGGGCGGCGTATTCGCTGCCCTGTATCCGAGCCGGACACGGGCCGCCGTATTGATGAACTGCACGGCTTCGGTGGCTGGTTGGCGCCAGAAGATGGAATTCTTACTGATGACTTCAATACTGCGCCGATGGCGTACGGTCCCAAAACCGGTCGTCAACCGCGCAGTCAAGGCCTTTGCCGGTGCGACGAGCGAAAGGACGAGGCCTGAAGTGGTGGAATTCATCCGCTCAACGGTGGCCGCAGCCCGTGCGGACTCTGTCTGCTGGGCGATCGATAGCGTCGTTCCGTACCGCGCCGAGCATCGTGCCCTTTTGGGCGCCATTCGAAAACCAGT
>Ga0137415_10000780_pt1 | contig 31102 bp, 27 predicted proteins | sample CZODoug3_1_1_16f_FD_183082 | JGI IMG/M metagenome (GOLD analysis project Ga0137415, IMG submission 183082) | Vadose zone soil fungal communities from Angelo Coast Range Reserve, California, USA - CZODoug3_1_1_16fungal (Hybrid Assembly) | ecosystem: Environmental > Terrestrial > Soil > Vadose...
AAAGGGGTCGATGCGCGTATCCTGAAAGATTGTCCATGTTGTTGCAAAACCTGTTGGAGGAGAAGGAAAATCCTAAACCGGATACGTTCGATAGGCTGGAACGATGGGCACTCCGCCGCAGTTCCCATCGTGTTGCCATCACTGCGCAACAATCATGCAGCATTAGGCACTGAGGAAACCTGATTGGGTGTGATGGCATCAGCAAGACCATGGTGTGGAAGAAGTGCGCGTACTCTGGAACTTCGCACATGCGGAAACGTTCCCTCTTCGGCATGCCGGTGCCATCGCAAATTGGGGGCTATTGTTCATCCATGATCGACAGGAGACGGTGAGATGCGCATCGCGCAGGTTGCTCCGCTGACGGAGGCTGTTCCCCCCAGGCTTTATGGCGGAACCGAGCGAGTGGTACACTGGCTGACCGAGGAACTGGTAGCGCTGGGAAACGACGTCACCCTGTTCGCCAGTGGGGATTCGCGGACCTCAGGGAAACTTGACGCGACGTGGCCGAAGGCGCTGCGCCTCGACGGATCCGTCCGCGACCCCAACGCGCTGCACATCGTGATGCTGGAACGCGTCCGCCAGAAGTGCGACGACGAGGAATTCGATTTCCTGCACTTCCATCTCGACTATTATCCGTTTTCGCTGTTCTCCCGGCAGCCGACCCCGTTTGTGACCACCCTGCATGGCAGGCTGGACCTGCCCGAGCACCAACCGGTGTTCACGACATTTTCATCGATCCCGGTGATTTCGATTTCGAACGCCCAGCGGCGCCCGGTGCCGCAGGCCAACTGGGTGCGCACCATCCATCACGGCCTGCCGGAGAAGCTGCTGATGCCGCGGCCGGTGACCCCAGGCTATCTCGCCGTGCTCGGCCGCATCGCGCCGGAAAAGGGCGTCGACCGGGCGATCAGTATTGCGATCCGATGCGGCATTCCCTTAAAAATTGCCGCGAAAGTGGATCGCGCCGACCAGGACTATTACGACGAACTCATCCGCCCGCTGATGGATCACCCTCTGGTCGAGTATATCGGCGAGATCAGCGACCATGAGAAATCGGATTTCCTGAGCGGCGCGACCGGTTTGCTGGTTCCGATCGACTGGCCGGAGCCGTTCGGCCTGGTCATGATCGAGGCCATGGCATGCGGTACGCCCGTCATTGCCTATAACCGCGGCTCGGTGCCGGAGATCATCGATGAGGGCCTGACCGGCTTCATCGTCGAGGACGAAATCAGCGCGGTGGCCGCCGTTGGCCGCCTCCCCAACCTGAACCGCGGCGCCATCCGCAAGCAGTTCGAGACGCGCTTTACCGCGCGAAGGATGGCGCTCGACTATCTCGCCGCCTATCGCGGCCTGATGGAAGCTGCCGAGCCGAGGATCAAGCTGGTGAGCAGCGCGGAGTAACGCAGCCCTTCAGTGGCCGAGGCAATTTCATTGCCGGGGCGTCATGCGCACGCGCGTGACGCCGGTCGGGTTCAGGCCAATTGCTAATAATTTGAGACTGTTTCACAAGTTGTGTGGCTTGGGATATTGCAGCCCCAAGGTGCATGCTTGCCATGTTGCGGCGCACTCTCCTCGACACGTAATCGCGTGTGAGGTTTCGTTGATCTCCGCTTTTAACTTGGCGAATTACATGTTCTTATGATTTGAAGCTCGGCCAAATAATAAGCGAACGGACAGCAGCCTGTACCGGAATCGCGCGGGGAAACGACATGAAAAAAGATCGCAAGAATTCGGTCATTAATAATGCTGGCCGGGATCAACCCTCCCCAAATCGGCAAAGCCGCCGTAAATTCCTCATCAAGACCGGCGGGGTTCTCGCCGCCAGCGCTTTCGGTGCGGTGCCGCTGCGCGGCTGGGCCGCCGATCCGATCAATATCGGTGCGCTTTACCCGACCACCGGAAGCATGGCGCAGATCGGCGTCGGCTGCGTCGCCGCCGCCAAGCTCGCAGTCGAAATGGTCAACGAAGCCGGCGGCATCAAATCGCTCGGCGGCGCCAAGCTCAATCTGATCATTTCCGACGTCCAAAGCGACACCACGGTAACGCGCACCGAGACCGACCGGCTGATCTCCGGCAACAAGCTGTCCGCGATCCACGGCTGTTACGCCAGCGCGCTGACCCTGATCGCCAGCGAAGTGGCGGAGCGCGCAAAAGTTCCGCTGATCACCGGCTCCAGCTCCGACCAGCTCAACAAAGGTCGCACCTATACGTTCACGCCGTTTGCCCGCGCCTCGCAATTTGCCCGCGCCCAGTTGCAGATGGCGAAACTGGTCGGCGACAAGCCGAAAGTCGCCGTCATCTTCGAGAACACCGCGTTCGGGACCTCGACCTCGAACGGACTGAAGGAATTGGCGCCGGCCGAAGGCGTCGAGATCGTGATGTTCGAGCCCTATTCGGCCGGCTTCACCGACGCCAGCCCGCTGATCAACAAGGTCAAGGCGTCAGGTGCCAATACGCTGTTCTCACTGTCTTACCTCAACGACCTGATCCTGATCGTTCGAACGGTCAAGCAGGTCGGCCTCAATATTGCGATCAACGGCGGCTCGGGCGGCTTCGTGATTCCGGATTTCTACAAGAACGTCGGCAAGCTCGCGGAAGGTCTTCAGGGCGTGGCGCACTGGAACCACGACCTGAACGACGACGCGCAGAAGGTGAACGCCGAGTACAAGAAGCGCACCGGCGAATTCCTGTTCGAATATGCCGGCGGCCTCGTGGCCCAGACCTTCATGCTGGCCGACGCGCTCGAGCGCGCCGGCTCCGCCGATCCGCAAAAGGTTCGCGAAGCCCTGTCGGCGCTCGACGTATCGTCGGGGTATGCTGCGATGGCGCCCGGCGGCAAGGTGAAATTCGGGCCCGACGGCAAAAACGTCTACGGCCACCCGGTCGGGGTGCAGTGGCAGAACGGCGATCTCGCCAGCGTCTTCCCGGACGAAGACAAGCGCGCACCGCTGCTGAAAACCTAAAACGCCGGTCGTATCAGATGGTGGAGACACTGGCCCAGGCCGTGATCAACGGCCTGCTCATCGGCGGCATCTATGCGCTCGTGAGCATCGGCGTGACGCTGATTTTTGGCGTGGTCAAGATCGTCAACTTCGCCCAGGGCGAATTCGTGATGATCGGGATGTACATCTCGTTCTTTCTCGCCAACCAGTTCGGCATCGATCCGCTCGTATCGCTGCTGGTGTCGATGCCGGTGCTGTTCGTCATCGGCGTCCTGATCCAGCATTTTTTGATCCGCAGGGTATTGGGGCCGAACGACATGCCCCAGATCTTCCTGACGTTTGCGCTGTCGCTGCTGCTGCTCAACCTTTCCCTGATGTTCTTCACGGCGAATTACCGCACCGTTCACACCTCCTATTCCGATGAGGCGTTCCATATCGGCGGACTCTATATTCCCGTCGCAAAACTCATCGCGTTCGTCGTGGCGATGGCGTTGAGCGGCGCGCTGTGGCTGTTCCTGCGCACCACCGATCTCGGCAAGGCGATGCGCGCGGCGTCGCAGAACCGCGACGTCGCGATGCTGATGGGGATCAATCCCAACCGCGTGTTCTGCGTCGCGCTCGGGGTCGCGCTGGCACTCGCCGGCGCCGCCGGTTCGCTGCTGATGCCGTTTTATTCGGCCTATCCCTTCGTCGGCCAAACCTTCGTGCTGATGGCCTTTGTCGCCGTGGTGCTGGGCACGCTCGGCAACGTGATCGGCGCGCTGGTCGCCAGCCTGATGATGGGGGTGGCGGAATCGCTCGGTATCCAGTTCGTCGGCGCCGACTCCGGATTGCTGGTGGTGTTCGCGATGCTGCTGCTGACGCTCGCCTTCAAGCCGAACGGTCTTGGCGGCGGGAGGGCGCGCTGATGGCCTTCAGCAAATTGAACCTGCTGTGGCTCGCGATCGCGGCAATGGTCCTGATTGCGCTGCCGCAGGTGGTCAAAAGCTCGTTTGCGGTCGATATCTTCATCCGCATCCTGCTGTTCTCGTTCATCGGCGTCGCCTGGAACTTGATGGGCGGCTACGCCAAGCAGCTGTCGCTCGGGCACGCGGCCTATTTCGGCCTTGGCGCCTACACCTCGACGATCCTGCAGGTGAACTATGGCATCTCGCCATGGATCGGGATGGTCGCCGGCGGCGTGGTGGCGATGCTGGCGAGCCTGCCGATCGGCTGGCTGTGCTTTCGCCTGCGCGGCCCCTATTTCACCATCGCGACGATTGCGACTGCGCAAGTGTTGATGCTGATCTTCTTGAAGTTTCGCGATTTCGCCTGGGGCGCCGAAGGCACCACGATTCCAAACCTCGGCAGCGCCCCCCTGATGATGCAATTCGAAGGCAAGGCCGCCTATTACTACGTCGTACTCGGCCTGCTCGCGATCGGGCTTGTGATCACCTCAGTGATCGAAAAATCCTGGATGGGCTATTATCTCGTCGCGATCGGCGAGGATGAGGACGCCGCCGAAGCCATCGGCGTCAACGCGCCGAAAATCAAGCGCGACATCTACATGATCAGCGCGTTCCTGACCGCGCTCGCCGGCACCTTCTACACCCAGTACATCTACTTCATCGATCCCGCGACCGCGTTCAGCTTCAGCATCTCGATCGAGGCGGCGTTGGTCTCGATCGTCGGCGGCATCGGAACGCTGTGGGGGCCGGTGATCGGAACCGTGCTGCTGGAGACCACGTCCGCGCTGCTGCAGAGCTGGCTCGGCGGATCGGTCGGCGGTATCCAGCTCACCGTCTACAGCCTGATTCTAATGGCCGTGATCCTGTGGCGGCCGACCGGATTGATCGGCGTGGCGCGCGAGGCGTATCAGCGCTATATCCGCCGCCAGCCGGCACGAGCATAAGGCAACGGCGATGGCGGAAGCGCTGGTCATCAAGGGTCTGAGCAAGCGGTTCGGCGGCCTGCGCGCCGTGCAGGACGTCAGCTTCTCGGTGCAGGAAAACGAAACATTGGCGCTGATCGGGCCGAACGGCGCCGGCAAGACCACAAGCTTTCATCTCATTACTGGATTCCACCGGCCCGACACCGGCTCGGTTCTGGCCTTCGGCAAGGAGATCGTGGGCTTGCGGCCGCATGACGTCTGCGCGCTCGGGCTTGCCCGCACCTTCCAGGTCGCAAAACCGTTCGGCGCGATGACGGTGCTTGCCAACGTCATGACCGGTGCGTTCCTGCGTGATCGCCATGTCGCCGCGGCGCGCGCGAAGGCGCTCGAGGCGATCGAGTTCGTCGGCCTCGGCGCCAAAGAACAGACGGCGGCGAAAGACCTCACCACCATCGACCAGCGCCGGCTGGAGATGGCGCGTGCGCTGGCGACGCAGCCGCGGATTCTGCTGCTCGACGAGGTGATGGCCGGGCTCAATCCCGCCGAGATCGATCAGGCGGTGGCGCTGGTCAAGAAACTCGCCGGCCGCGGCCTGACCATCGTCATCGTCGAGCACGTGATGCGCGCGATCATGGCGGTGGCCCGCCATATCGTGGTGCTCGATCACGGCCAGAAGATCGCGGAAGGCGCGCCGAAGCAGATCGTGGAGAACCCCGAAGTGATCCGCGCCTATCTCGGCTCCTACGTGCACCCGCCCGCATCAGGGGACGCGCATGCTTGAACTGTCAGGCGTGTGCGCCAGCTACGGCTCGGTGCCCGCGATCACCAATGTCAGCATCACGATCGGCGAAGGCGAAGCGGTCGGCCTGCTCGGCGCCAACGGTGCCGGCAAGAGCACGACGCTGCGCGTCGTCTCCGGGCTAGTAAAACTGTCGGCGGGATCAATCACCTTTGCCGGCACCGATCTCGCGTCGCTGCCGCCGCACCGGATTCCGGAACTGGGCATTGCCCATGTGCCGGAGGGCCGCCAGGTTTTCCCTGAAATGACCGTGCAGGAAAATCTCGAGATCGGCGCCTATGTGCCGAAGGCCAAGGCCGAACGGGCGCGGACGCTCGAACTCGTCTACGGCATTTTCCCGCGGCTTGCCGACCGCAAGAAGCAGCTTGCCGGCACCATGAGCGGCGGCGAGCAGCAGATGCTCGCGGTCGGCCGCGGCTTGATGCTGAAGCCGCGGCTTCTGATGCTCGACGAGCCATCGCTGGGCCTCGCCCCTGTGATGACCGATGTGACCTTTGAGAAGATCGGCGAAATCCACAAGATGGGCACCGCGATCCTGCTGGTGGAGCAGAACGTCAGCCGCGCGCTGTCGCTGGTGCAGCGCGCCTATGTGCTGGAAAGCGGCAACGTGATCATGCACGGCACCAGCACCGAGCTTTCCAACAACAAGCAGGTCCAGGCGGCATATCTGGGGATTTAGCCTGCCGTGCGGGGCGACACGACGAAGCAATCCGGAGCGGCGTCAAAAAAAAGCAAACACGACCATGATTTGTGTGAGTCGCCGTCACATAAAATGGACATCAAGCAGCCGGCGGCAGCACCATCGTCAAACCACGCTGAATGGGATAGGATGTTTCAGCGCGTTCCTGCCTGCATCCTGAATTATCCGAAACGTTTTCGTTGGGAGCTTGCCATGACCGAAACCAAATGGACCATTCACGGTCGCGAATTCGCCAATTGCAATTGCGCTTACGGTTGTCCGTGCCAATTCAACGCCTTGCCCACTCACGGCAGCTGTTCGGCCGTGGTCGGCGTGCAAATCGACACCGGCCATCATCGCGATACCAAACTTGACGGCCTGCGCATCGCGGGCGTTTTCTCCTGGCCAGGACCGATTCACCTCGGAGGCGGCCAGGCGTTCCCGATCGTCGACAAGCGCGCCGACGCCGCGCAGCGGGACGCCATATTGCGCATCATGAGCGGGCAAGACACCAAGCCGGGCGCCACGATGTTCAGCGTCTTCGCCTCCATGCTGAGCAAGCTCCACGATCCCGTTTTCACCGACATCGACTTCGAGGTCGACGTCAAGAAGCGGCGCGCGACGTTGAAGGTTGCCGGCTACATCGAGCAGCGCGGCGAGCCGATTATCAACCCGGTGACCGGCGGCGAATACCAGGGCGCCATCGTGCTCGACGCCGGCTTCGAATACACGCGTGCCGAAATGGGTCGTGGCTGGTCGAAAACCGAGGGGCCGATCAAGCTTGACCTCGCCGATTCCTACGGGCAGTTCGCCGAACTGCATCTCTGTCAGGACGGTATCATCCGCTGATGCAGGCACTCGACGCCGGGCTTGCTACGCTGCTGAGGCGGGACCGCCTCACAGTCGCTGCGGCATTGATAACAGTGACGCTCCTGGCCTGGGCATATCTGCTTTGGCTTGCTGCCGATATGGCGACGTCCATGAACACCGGGGCCATGTCCGGCGACATGGCAGGCATGGACATGAGCGGAATGGCCGGGGCAATCGCACCGGCCATCAGGACCTGGGCTCCCGCCGACTTCGCCTTCATGTTCGCGATGTGGGCCGTGATGATGGTCGGCATGATGACGCCATCGGTCGCGCCCATGGTCCTGCTCTACGCCGGCGTCGGCCGCAACGCGTCGGAGAGCGGAACGCCTTTCGCATCGACGGGATGGTTTTTTGCAGGCTATCTCGCCGTTTGGATCGCCTTCAGCGCGCTGGCGACATGTGCCCAATGGGCTTTGACAATCCTCGCTCTCCTCACGCCAATGATGGCGACGGCAAGCACGATTCTTGGCGGTATCGTTCTGGTTGCCGTCGGGCTCTATCAATGGACACCCCTCAAGCAGACCTGCCTCCGGTCCTGCCAGGCGCCGCTCGCCTTTCTGATGGCGCATGGCGGGTTCAGCGATACACCGCTCGGTGCGGTCCGCCTTGGCATTGCCCATGGCGGGTATTGCCTCGGTTGCTGCTTCGCCCTGATGGCGCTTCTCTTCGTCGGCGGCATCATGAACGTGCTCTGGATCGCCGGTCTGACGATTCTCGTCCTGCTCGAGAAGATCGTCGCGTCCGGACGACTGATCCCGCGAATTTCCGGCGCGCTGATCGGCGCCGCCGGAATCTGGCTGCTTGTCCACGGGGGCTGATCAGGCCTCTAGGCAACCTGCACACGCTTCGGCTCGACGATCTCGAACATGCGCGGAAACTCGTCCATCAGCAGCATCAATTCGCCAAGCCGCAGCGGCTCGCCAAAGACCTTGATCTTGCCGGCGCCGACCGCTTCCGGAAAATTCGTCAGCTTGGCAATCACTTCATCGAGCGTGCCGCGCGCCAGCGTAAAGCTGGCGTGGGCGTCGGCGGCCTGCGCGCCCGCGACATAGGTCAGCGCCGAGTTCTCCAGATTGAGGATGAAGCTCTCTTTGGTATCGGTGAAATTCCAGTTCAGCACGATGCGCTTGCCTTCGGCCTTGGGGCCGTTGAGACGGACGCCGAGCACGTCCCATAACTGCTCGGTGCGCAGCGCGGCCAGTGTCTCGCGCGGCATCGCCGAACGCGGCGGCACTTTTGGCATGCCCTGCCGCAATTCCTGTGCGCCGAACAGATAGGCATTGCGCCAGGTCGAGCTTTCGGAGGCATAGCCGAGCTGCTCGAACGTATCGGCCAGCATCGCGCGCGCGGCCTGATGGTCGGGTTCGGCGAACACCAGATGGCTTACCGCCTGCGCCACAAAGCGGAATTCGCCGTTGGCGAAATCCTTGGCGGCGCGCGCCAGGATCGCCTCCGCGCCGCCCATATACTCGACATATTTCTTGCCTGATGCGACCGGCGGCAGCGGATCGAGATTGACGGGGTTGGCGTCGTACCAGCCGAGATACTTTTGGTAGATCGCCTTCACATTGTGCCGGATGTGGCCGTAATAGCCACGCCCGTGCCAGGCGCCGTCGAGACTCTTGGGCAACCGGATGGTCTCGGCGATTTCGGCCGCCGTCAGCCCGTGGTTCATCAGCCGGATGGTCTGGTCGTGCGCGAATTTATAGAGATCGCGCTGCTGGCGGATCATGGTGTCGATCCGCTCATGGCCCCAGACCGGCCAGTGATGCTGGCCGCACATCGCGTCCGCCTTGCCGCCCCACATCTGCAACGCTTCGCCGAGATATTTCGACCATGCCAGCGCATCGCGCACGTCGGCGCCGCGGAACGGCAGCAAATTGTGGAAATTATGCGTGCAGTTCTCCGCGAGATTCAACAGCTTGTAACGCGGGATAAAGAAATGCATTTCCGCCGGCGCCTCAGAGTTCGGCGCCATCTGGAATTCGAATTCCAGCCCGTCGATGGTGCGCTTGTCGCCGGTCGCGATGATCAGGTCGGTCGGGCGCAACAGCGCGACCGAACCCGCCGCCATCGACTTGCCAAGCCCGCAATCGACCTGCCCGCGCACGCCTTTGGCCAACAACGGTCCGAACTGATATTGCGCGCGCCGCAGCATCGCCGGCCCCGCGATGATGTTTTCGGAGACCGCATGCTCCATGAAGAAATTCGGCGCGATGATCGGCACCTTGCCGTTAGCCAGCGTTTCGTCATCGAGCACGCCGCGCGCGCCGCCCCAATGGTCGGTGTGGGTGTGGCTGAAGATCACGGCCGAGACCGGCTTGTTGCCGCGGTGCTGGAAATAGAGCGCCATCGCGGCGCGCGCGCCCTCGATCGAGGTCAGCGTGTCGAGCACGATCACGCCGGTGTCGCCCTCGATCAGCGTCATGTTGGCGATGTCGAGCCCGCGCACCTGGTAGACGCCGGGTACCACTTCGAACAGGCCGTGGTGCATGTTGAGCCGCGACTGCCGCCACAGGCTCGGATCGACCGTCGGCGGAGCTTCCTGGTCAGACAGGAAGCCGTAGGGCTCGAGGCTCCAGACCACCCTGCCCTGCGGCGTGGCAATTCGCGCGTTTTCCACCGTGCCAAGAAAGCCGCGCGCCGCGTCGTCAAAATCCCTGACGTCGGCGAACGGCAGCGCCTTCAGCGTCGCCGCATGCTGCGCGACAACGGAAGCGGAGGCGCCCTTCGGGGCTTCGATGGTGACGGTCTGGGTCATGCTGATCTACTCCTCTGGACGGAGATGCGGCTTCTTGTGGCCGCTAGTCATAGGACGACGGACCGGTGTCGCGATAGGCCCACAGGCTTTCGCGCGGCAGCGAAACCGCCGTCTCGACCCCGACCTGATGGCGGGCCGCGGTGCCGAGTTCGACGACCTCCAGCCGGCGGCCGAACAGCTCGATGCCGTAGGCGGTCTGGGTGCCCTGATAGCGGCGGTCGAGCACGCGCGCCGAAAAACTGTTGACGCCGCCCAGTTGGCCGATCGCGATATTCTCCGGCCGCAGCGCGACGCGCACCTTCTCGTCCGGCCCGAGCGCGTGGAACAACGAGACCTCGCCACGCCGGCCGTCACCGAAATCGACCGTGCCGAATTTGCCGTTGCATTCAACCAGCGTGCCGGCCAGTTCATTGGTGGCGCCGGTGAAATTCGCGACAAACAAATCTGCCGGGCGGTTATAGATCGCATCCGGGCTGTCCATCTGCAACAGCTTGCCGTTCCGCATCACGCCGATGCGGTCGCCGAGCACGACCGCCTCGGCCTGGTCGTGGGTGACGTAAAGCGCGGTCATGCCGGTCTGCTTGAGGATGATGCGGAGATCATCGCGCAGCCGCAAGCGCAGCTTGGCATCGAGATTGGACAACGGCTCGTCGAGCAGCAGCAATTGCGGCCGGTAGACCATGCTGCGCGCCAGCGCGACGCGCTGCATCTGGCCGCCCGACAGCGCCACCACCGGCCGGTCGGCATATTCCGACAAGCCAACCAGCGCGAGCGCTTCGTCGACCTTGCGATTGGCGTCGGCCCGCGAGATTTTCCGATGCTTGAGCGGATAGACCACGTTCTGCCGCACCGTCATATGCGGCCAGACCGCGTAGGACTGAAACACCATGCCGAGCTCGCGGGCGCGCGGCGGCACCAGAATGCCGCGTTCGGGCGACGACACCAGCTTGCCTGCGATGCTGATCTCGCCGCCGGTCGGATGCTCGAGCCCGGCGACGCAGCGTAACGTCGTGGTCTTGCCGCAGCCGGAAGGCCCCAGCAGCACGACGATCTCGCCCGCCGGCACGGCAAAGCTGACGTCATCGATCGCCGGACGGCCGATCGCAAACTGCTTGCGCAGGCCGGTGACCTCGAGCGTTGCCGTCATCGATCGACCCGCTTGATAGCCACGCCGCTCACTGCCGGTAACCGAAAATCTTGTCCCAATCCGCAACCCAGGGACCGTGCAGCTTCACGTATTCATCGAACTTCGGGTACCAGAGCTTGACCACCTTGGGATCGAACCCTTCCGGATAGGCCGGCGGCTCTTTCAACGACGTCAAATTGCCAAGTTGCGTGATCATGAAGGTCTGGCCTTCCTTCGACAGACACCAGTTAAGAAACAGTCTTGCGGCGTTGGGATGCGCGGCGGTCTTCGGAATCCCGGTCGCATAGGGATTGACCGGCGCACCTTCGGGCGGGAAGAACATCTTGATCGGCGCGCCGTCCTTCTGTTTCTGATACACCACATTGTACAGTATCGGGCCCATCGCCACTTCGCCGCGCACCAACGCGTCCGCCATCGGCGCGCCCGACGGATAAAGAATCGGATGGGTGGTGGCCTGCTTCGCCCAGTAGTCTTCGCCTAGCACCTGACGCTCGAACATGATCCGGGTCCAGGTGGTGCCGCCGGACTGGGCGAACACCTGACCGGTCATCTTGTCATATTGCGGCTTGGTCAGATCCATCCAGCTCTTCGGCGGATCCTTGACCAGCTCGGTGTTGTAGGCGATCGACCAGGCGATGGTGGCGCGCGGCCAGAATTTTGGCGAGATCAGCGCATCGGGGTTGTAGTCGGCGGCATTCGGCGGCGCGTAATCCTGGAACAGATCTTCCAGCGGCTGCATCAGCGCGCGGTCGGAATGGTCGACCACGTCGGCGATCAGCTTGCCGGCCGCGGCCTCGGTCCTGACCCGGGTGATCAGCTGGCCGCCGGGCGCGCGCACCATCTCGACCTTGATCTCCGGAAAGCGCTTGTTGAAGGCCTTGATGACCTCCTGTTCGATCTCGGCGAAATTGGCGGTGTAGAACACCAGTTTGCCTTCGGCTTTCGCCGCGGCGATCAATTCGGGCGAGCCGAATTCCTGAGCTTGCCCAGATGCGCTTGATGCCATGCCAAACCCGGCAATGCCGGCCAAGGCGATTGCAGTGGTAAAGATCCTTCTATTCATCGCCAATCCTCCCCTTGATTATCATTATCCGGTTCGCGCGACACTGCCTTGCGCCGCACCGCGCGACAGCCAGTTGGCGCCGCCGATGAGAACGCCCAGCAGCACCGTCTGCACGATGCTGAACGCCGCGGTCTTTCCGATATTGCCGCCTTCGTAATAGTCGAGCAGCAGCACCGACATCACCATGGTGTTGCTGGTGTAGAGAAACAGCGACGAGCCGAGCTCGCGGATCGCCAGCACGAACAGCAGCGTCATCGACGCGATCACGCCCGGACGCGCCAACGGCAGCACGATCGTCCTGATAGTGCCGAGCATGCCCTTGCCGCAAATCCAGGCCGCCTCCTCCAGCTCGCGATGGATCTGCAGGAACGAGGTCGACAGCGCCTTCACGGTATCCGGCATGAAGCGGGCGATGAACGCCAGCGCCAGGATCCAGATCGTGCCGTAGAGCCCGCCGGGAATGCCGATCCAGGCCCAGAGATAGGCGACCCCGACCACGAGGCCGGGGATCGCAACCGGCACGGTCGAGATCAGATCGATGCTGCGCCGTCCGGCGACCTGGGTGCGGTGGATGGTATAGCCGATCGCAAACGCCAGCGTGCCGCCGACCACCGCGGTGATGACCCCGACCTCGACCGCGTTGTAGATCGATCGCATCGTCAGCGGATTGTCAAAAATGCTGTAAAAATGCATCAGCGAATATTGCCGCATGTCGAACAGGCTGGCGGCATCGCGGATGAACATGAACTTGCGGAACGCCGCCACGATCAGCGCGAGCGACGGCAACACCACGACGACCAGGAGATAGACGACACCGAGGCCGAAGGTGAACCAGCGCCAGCGCCCGAGATCGAGGTTGCGCGGCCGGAAGGCTTTTCCGGCCACCGTCGTGTAGCTGCGGCCGCTCAGCACCTTCTGCTGCAGGAACACCAGCAGGCCGGTGACAAACATCAGGATGATCGCCACGGCTGCGGCGGTGTTGTAAAGCGGCGGCGACCAGTTGGTCAGCTTGAAGATGTAAGTGGTCAGCACGCTGATGTTGGTCGGCGCGCCCAACACGGCCGGGATGCCGTAGATGCCGAGCATCACGATGAACGACAGCAGCATGCCAGAGACGATCGCCGGCATGATCAGCGGGAACGTCACCGAGAACAAGGTCGCGAACGCGCTGGCGCCGGAAATTTCCGCGGCCTCTTCCAGGCTCGGATCCATGTTGCGCAGCGCCGATGAGGTGAACATGTAGACATAGGGCGCGTAATAGATGCCGAACACGAACACCAGGCCCCACATCGAATAGAAATCGACACGCCAGTCCAGCCCGATCCATTTGAAGAGAGTGTTGATCAGGCCGGTTTTGGGCGAGCCGAGGATGGTCCACGCCACGCCGGCGACCAGCGGCGGCGCGAACAGCGGCAGGATGCTGGCGGCGGCGATAAATCCCTTGAACGGCGTGTTGGTGCGCACCACGATCCACGAGAACAACAGCCCGATCACGACCGCGATCAGGGTGCCGCCGCCACAGGCCACCAGCGTGTTGAACAGCGCCTCGCCGACATTCGGGTTCGCCAGCACAATGAGGAAATTCGTGATCGAGAGATGGCGCAGGCTAAAACCATCGACCACCGGATTGGTGTCGGTGAGCGCGCCCAACAGCAGCATCAGGACGGGATACATCACCAGGAAAGCCAGGATCGCCAGCAGCGCGGTGACCCACAGGTTCGACAGCAAACGCCGACGAACGCCTTCGCTGGCGCCACGCGTGACCTCGCTGCGCCGGTCCGCCTGTCCGTTCAATGGGTTTTCCCTCGCCGGCAGCCGTCATTATCGGAGTTTGCGGCCGCCGTGCGTCATGAGCCTAGTCGATCGTGGCACAGGCGGAAAGCTAGCCGAAAGTCGGCGGCTGAAATGCCGCGGAAGGTGGAGGAATCCCCATCCCGTCATTCCGGGGCGATGCGCAGCATCGAACCCGGAATCTCGAGATTTCGGGTCTGGTGCTAGCCACCATCCCGGAATGACGGGGATGAATTTCGGTTGTCTCACCCATCTTTGCGAGAAGCGAAGCGACGAAGCAATCCACCCTTCCTTTGTTGCCCAATGGATTGCTTCGTTTCGCTCGCAATGACGGCGTTTGAGACCCAGAGTCACTTTACAGACCGCGCTCGCTTCCGCCGTTGTCTTTCAGCGTCATCTTCCGCGTGCCTGATCGCGTCAGCTACGCCTGAGCACCGTGGTGTGGAACGGCTCAAGCGAATCGATATCGGTGACGGGCTGGGTCTTCTGATTCCACTTGAAATAGCGCAGCGTTATGTTTTCGGGTGTGAAGTCAGCTATCAGGAAGCCGTTCTCTTCGATCGGTGCGACGGTTTCTTCCATGTCCAGGTGCTGCGGTGGCCTCGGGCCCACACCACGGAATTCCGAGGCCCAGCCGCCATTGCTCGTGCCCAACGGTCCCGGGAGAACGGCGATGACGGGGTTATTCGAAAAGTTTAGATGACCGCTTCGCAACATTCGACCTTCGCCGATCGCGTGAAGATCGCCGCTGACGACAAGCGGAATGCGCCCGGGCATCGCTGAAAGCGATTGCATCAGCCGGTCATGTTGCGAGAGCCAACCCCGTTGCCAATAGGGTTTGGGTCTCTCCTCCGACAACTTGCCATCGGGCCCCAAGAGATCAGGGTACCATTCGCCCCACTTCCCGGCGCTCCAACCCGGCGGGTTGGAAGGGACGTTCACTAAATGGATGACGTCCTTCGCCGCGGCGCGAGCTTTCAGCCAAGCTTCCACATCGGGAGCCACAAAGACGGCGGTCGGTCCCGCGAGTGTAACCGTACGCCTTACGTCATAGAGGAGAACCTCAGCGAGGCGTCCATAGCGCAATGTGCCGAAACTCTCCGAGAGACCGGAGGGGCGAAAGGATGACCGGTCAGGACTATCGGACCCTGGAAGTCCGGGTGACCGGTTCGGATCGGGCAAAAACTCCGGATACCAAAGCCGTTGCGTCGCCCGCGCCGATTGCAGCATGAAATTGTCGGGCGGAAAGGTGACGGCCTCATCGGTCGCTTCGTCATTGTCGAAATGGTCGTGGTCATCCTGCAGGAAAAAGACCGGCGTCGAACGGCAGAGCGTGCCGTATAGCGGCGTTATCTGCTCGCCCGCGGCGCGAAGCAATGCGCTCTCGTTGGCGCCACCCAGGATCGGCGCATCCCGGTCAAAGCGGGCGTATTCAAGCGCTGCCTTGGAAGCCCCCAATTTCGGCGCAGCCCTTGGCGCAAGCAGATCCCAATAGACGTGGTCTCCATTCGCAATCAACGCATCGGGCGCAAAGGAGAGCCCTCGCCGCAGCAACCGCTGACGAACCGCGGCGGGCAGGAACCCGAAACCGGTATGAGCCGCGCTGAACAGGTCGTGCCCACCTGCGCATGAATAAATCAGAAGGCGGAGCTTGCTCGGCAAGTCATCCGGCGCCGGCATCGTGGATAACTTCCAGGATTGACTGAGGCTGCGGCCGTCAGAAGAGCTCAATGAAAGCTCATACGAGGTCGCTGGCTTGAGGTCGCCGGCGTGAAACTGCCAGAAATAACCCCGCGTATCGGATCGAAGGCCCGAAATGCGCTGGTCGCCAACTTGGAGGGTTGGCGCGGCGCCGAGCGGCTTGTTGAATGACGCCTTTATCAGAATGCGATCATGGCTGCTGGTGGGAAGCAGATGCGCTAATTCGCCATCATCCCAGGTCTGCGAAGTCTGAGTCTGCGAAGTCTGAGTTGCGGCGGTCGGGGAATTCTGGGCAAACACTGAATTGGCCTTGGCGACGGGAATCAAGCCCAGTGCGGCCGAAGCTCCGGCCCCCAGAAGTCCACGCCGTGTGGTTGCCATCGCCCGCCTCCCATGAATACGCCCTGCCAGTGACGCTGGCCTTTTGGCTTATCAAACAATGCAGAGGGCATATCGTCGAGTAACTTTTTCGATGTCCAGGGCGGCAAAGAGCTCCGCCATAGTTTGAGGCGATGCGACTTGGCCGTTCCTCGGCGGCTGAAATGTCGCGGAGGCGGCGAAGTAATCCAGGCCCCTTCATTCCGGGGCGATGCGCAGCATCGAACCTGAAATCTCGAGATTCCCCGATGCGCAATGGCGCATCTGAGGACTGGTCCTCCGGACCATCCCGGAATGACGGAGGGTGAATTTCCGACGCCTCGCCCGCCATTGCGAGGAGTGAAGCGACGAAGCAATCTACTCTTCCTTTGTCGCCCAATGGATTGCTTCGCTACGCTCGCAATGACGGTCTTTTGAGACACCGAGGGAACGATCGTCGCAACGGTATCGGCGGAATCAACCCACTCGCAGATTCGATTCAAACCAGGCCACTGTTTGCCGGGACTATTCTTCGTTCCGCCAAGCGCCCAAAAGGAACGCTTTGTGTTTTCTACGGTTTGGACCAGCCTGGGACTGAATATCGGTCAGGTCCGTATCGCGACCGAAGTGGTCGGCTGCCAGCTTCGCGATCAGGCCGATGGCGAGAAATGATCCGAAGTAGAGTGCCGCAACTAGGAGCGCCCTCATGGCTGACCTCGCAAGAAGCTTGGCCTGAGGCGCGAGCATCGCGCCGATCCGCGGCCGAGGCAACCTCGGAATGCGGTGTCTCGGTGCGGTCGCGATTGGGCCAATCGGGAAATGCGGCCCGGACGACACCTGGGGTCGCCTCTCCGGCCTCGCCCGCAGCGCCACCAACACCCCTTCGCATACGCATCATGCAGCGGCGCGTCTGGGGAAGGCCGGATGTCCGTAGTACATGCCAACCTGCATGCCGATCGCACCATCGCCCCGGCGGAGACCTGAACCCTATGCTCGACGCCCCCGCCGTAAAACCGCCCACGACACCGGTGATGGACGGTTTGCCGCCGGAGCGCCGGCGCTGGGCGGTGGCGGCGATCTTCACCGCACTGGCGATGGCCTCGCTGGATACGGCGATTGCCAACATCGCCCTGCCAGCCATCGCCGCCGACCTCCATGTCAGCCCGGCGGAAGCCGTCTGGGTCGTCAACGTCTATCAGATCGCGCTGGTGGCAACGCTGTTGCCGCTCGGCGCGCTCGGCGAAATCGTCGGCCATCAACGCATCTATCTCGGCGGCCTGTTGCTGTTCACGCTGGCCTCGCTCGGCTGCGCCCTGGCGTGGTCGCTGGAGAGCCTGCTGGTGGCGCGGGCGCTGCAGGGGCTCGGCGCCAGCGGCCTGATGAGCGTGAATACCGCATTGGTGCGATTTATCTATCCAAGCCGCCTGCTCGGCCGCGGCTTCGGCCATAACGCGCTGGTGGTCGCAACCGCGTTTACGCTCGGACCGACGATCGCCTCCGGCATCCTGGCGCTGGGGCCCTGGCCCTGGCTGTTCGCCGTCAATCTTCCATTCGGCCTGATTGCGCTCGCCATCGGCCTGAAGACGCTGCCGCCAACGCCGCGCGCGATGCACGCCTTCGATTTCGCTGGTGCTGCGCTGGCGGCCGGCTGCCTCGGGCTCTTCATTATCGGCATCGGCAGCGCGGCGCATAAGGCCCCGATGAGCCTGGTGTCGACCGAGCTTGCCGGCGCGGTGCTGCTGGGCTGGATCTTGACCCGGAGACAAGCCGATCATCCGGCGCCGATGCTGCCGATCGACCTGTTTCGCCGGCCGATCTTTGCGCTATCCGCCGCCACCGCGGTCTGCTCGTTCGCGGTGCAAGGCCTCGCCTTCGTGTCGCTGCCGTTCTACTTCGAAGACATCCTGCATCGCTCGCAGGTGGAGACCGGCTTTTTCATGACGCCCTGGCCGCTGGTCGTGGCCATCATGGCGCCGATCGGAGGCCGGCTGTCCGACCGTTATCCCGCCGGGATCCTCGGCGGCGTTGGAATGTTGTTGCTATGCCTTGGAATGGTGTTGCTGGCAACGCTTCCGGCGGAGCCCAGCATCGCCAACATCGTCTGGCGCATGGTGATCTGCGGGATCGGATTCGGCTTCTTCCAGACCCCGAACATGAAAGCGCTGATGTCGAGTTCGCCGCCGCACCGCAGCGGCAGCGCCAGCGGCATCGTGGCGACCGCACGCCTGACCGGACAAACCATCGGCGCAGCCCTGGCGGCGTTGTGTTTTGCGTTGGCCGGCCGCGAGGGCGCGACGCTGGCGTTGGCGCTCGGCGCGGGATTTGCAACGCTCGGAGCCGTGATGAGCTTTCTGCGTCTGGCCGTCGGTTCGCAACCGAAAACATGACGGCCCTGCCCGCCCGGTGAGTGTGCCGGCGCCACTGATCGGAGGAATGGTGCGAGTTCTTGGAATGCTGGCCGGTGTGCTTCTGCTGCTGTATCCAGCCGCACCCCGCGCTCAGACAGTTTGGGATATGCCGACGGAGTATCCCCAGAGCGCCATGCCGGGAGTTGGACTAGCGGCCTTCGCAACACATGTCGGCGAATTGAGTGCCGGAAAACTCCAGATCAGGCCGAGCTTCGATACCGCGGCCGGCATCCGATCGGCTGGCATGCTGGCTGCGATTGCGGAAGGCCGGGTGCAGGCCGGCGACGCTTTCGCAGGCTCGCTCGAGGCCGAAGACGCGATCTTTGCGCTGCCGTCGCTGCCGTTTTTGGTGACATCGAACGCCGACGCCAAGCGGCTTGCCGACATCGCGCGGCCGCATCTGGCGGCAGCGCTGCAGAACAAGGGCCTGCGGCTGCTTTACCTGACGCCCTGGCCGCCTTCCGGCATTTGGTCCAGGACGCCGCTGACGACACCGGGTGACCTAGCCGGCCTCTCGATTCGGACCTATGACAAGACCTCAACCGAGGTATTCGCCAGCGTCGGCGCCAAGGCCGCGTCGATCAGTTTCGCCGACACGATGCCGAAACTGGCCGACGGCAGCATCAATGCGGTGCTGTCGTCCGGCGACGGTGGCGCCGGCCGCAAGCTTTGGGAGTATCTGCCCTATTTCAGTGAAATCACCTATTCGCTGCCGCTTTCGGTCGCAAGCGTCAGTCAGGCGGTCTACGACGGCTTGAGCCCGGAGCTGCGAGAAGCGGTCGATGAGGCCGGCCGCCGGACCGAGCGTGAATTGTGGCTCGCGCTCACGACCAGGCTGCAGGACAACTATCAGCGCATGCGCCTGAACGGGGTAGCAATCGATTCAAATCCTGCGCCTGCCATCGTCGAAGCGCTCCGAACCGGAGCGGCAGAGGTGCAGCGCGCCTGGTGCACCAAATCGGGTTCCGTCTGCGTCCAGATTTTCGATGCTCTCAAGTCGGGTAAGCCGTAGCCGCCGACCCCGCGGCCCCGCCGAAACCCCGGCAAATCCATTTTCTTCCGCGTCGCAAGCGCGTTTTCTTGATTTGAACCGTTCCAGCTTCCGGTCCACCATCGCAGCTGGATTCAATTGATGAATTGAATCAACACAGGGGAACGCGATGGCAAACCTCACTATCAACGGCAAGACAATCAGCGTTGACGTCGAAGACGATACGCCGCTGCTTTGGGCGATCAGGGAGAATGTCGGACTGACCGGCACCAAATACGGATGCGGCATTGCACAATGCGGCGCCTGCACCGTCCATATCGACGGGGTTGCGATGCGCTCCTGCGGCGTCCTGGTCAGCGAAGCCGCCGGCAAGCAGATCACCACCATCGAAGGCCTCGCGGCCAATGGCGTCCTGCACAAGGTGCAGCAGGCCTGGATCGCCAACGACGTCCCGCAATGCGGCTATTGCCAGAGCGGCATGATCATGGCGGTGGCGGCGCTCCTGAAGGAGAAGCCGAAGCCGACCGACGCCGATATCGACGAGGCCATCAGCAATATTTGCCGGTGCGGTACCTTCCAGCAGGTGCGTGAATCCATCCACGCCGCTGCGAACGCGTGAGGGGGCAGCCATGAATCAGCACATCATGCCCAAACTCAATCGCCGCACCTTCGTGATCGGCACCGCCGCGGCGGGCGCCGGCCTCGCGCTTGGCCTCGACATTCCCTTTGGCGGACCGACCGTGGTCCGCGCCGCCGACGGCTCGCCCGAGGTCAACGCCTGGGTCGTGATCCGGCCCGACGACACCGTGGTGATCCGCATCGCGCGCTCGGAAATGGGCCAGGGCACACTCACCGGCCTTGCCCAGCTCGTCGCCGAGGAACTCGAATGCGACTGGTCGAAGGTCACGACCGAATTTCCGACCCCCGGCCAGAGCGTCGCGCGCAAGCGCGCGTGGGGCGATTTTTCGACCGGCGGCAGCCGCGGCATCCGTACCTCGCAGGAATACGTCCGCAAGGGCGGCGCCACCGCGCGCGTGATGCTGATCCAGGCCGCGGCCAACGACTGGAAGGTGCCGGCCTCCGAATGCACGGCGGCGAACAGCGTCATCACCCATACGCCGTCGGGCAAGACCACGACCTACGGCAAGGTGGTGGAAGCCGCCGCCAAGCTTGAGCCGCCGGCCGACGTCAAGCTGAAAGATCCGAAGGACTGGAAGATCGCCGGCAAGGGCCTGAAGCGGCTCGACACCCCCGACAAGACCACCGGCAAGACGATCTATGGCATCGATATCAAGCTGCCGGGGATGCTCAATGCCGCGATCAAGGATTGTCCGGTGTTCGGCGGCAAGCTAAAAAGCTACGACGAAGCCAAAGTCGCGGGCATGAAGGGCGTCAAGAAGGTGGTGAGGGTCAACGACCACGCCGTCGCTGTCGTCGCCGACACCTGGTGGCACGCCAAAACAGCACTCGAAGCGCTTCCGATCGTCTGGGATGAAGGCGACAACGCCAAGGTCTCCAGCGAGACCATCGCCAAATGGCTGGCTGAAGGTCTCGATAACGCGCAACCGGCCTTTATCGGCAACCAAAACGGCGACGCCAAAGCGGCGATCGCCAGCGCCGCCAGGAAAGTCGAGGCGGTCTACAACTACCCATACCAGAACCACGCCACCATGGAGCCGCTCAACGCCACCGCGCTCTACACCGCTGACAAGTGCGAGGTCTGGTGCGGAACGCAAAACGGCGAGGCCGCGTTCGCGGCGACGCTGGAGGTCTCCGGGCTGCCGGCCGATAAATGCGAGGTGCACAAGCAGATGCTCGGTGGCGGCTTCGGCCGCAGGGGCCAGACCGACTATGTCCGCCAGGCGGTTTCGATCGCCAAGCAGATGCCGGGCACCCCGATCAAACTATTGTGGTCGCGCGAAGAGGACATGCAGCACGGCATGTATCATCCGATCACGCAATGCAAATTGACCGGCGCTTTCGATGCCGACAACAATCTGACCGCGTTGCATTTACGGTTGTCGGGCCAATCGATTCTGTTCAGCCTGCGCCCCGAGGCGCTGGTCAATGGGATGGACCCGGCCGCCTTCCAGGGCCTGGGTGCCAGCGGCGAAGCCGCGATCGGCTACTCGGTGCCGAATTTGCTGGTCGAGCATGCGATGCGCAACCCGCATGTCCCGCCCGGCTTCTGGCGCGGCGTCAACGTCAATCACAACGCGATCTATCTCGAATGCTTCATGGATGAGCTGGCGCATTCGGTGGGCCAGGACGCGCTGGAGTTCCGGCGCAAGCTGATGAGCACGCATCCAAAACATCTCGCGGTGCTCAATGCCGTGGCCGAGAAGATCGGCTGGGACAAGCCGGCGCCGCAAGGCGTCTATCGCGGCATCGCCCAGCATATGGGCTATGGCAGCTATGTCGCGGGCGCGGCCGAAATCTCGGTCACCGACGGCACCAAGATCAAGGTGCATCGCATCATTGCCGCCACCGACCCCGGCTACGCCGTCAATCCGGCCCAGATCGAGCGGCAGATCGCGGGCTCCTTCGTCTATGGGCTATCAGGCCTGTTCTACGGCGGCTGCACGGTGAAGGACGGGCGTATCGAGCAGAGCAACTTCGACAACTACAATTCGATGCGCATCAACGAGATGCCGAAGGTGGAATCGATCGTGATGCCGAGCGGCGGCTTCTGGGGCGGCGTCGGCGAGCCGACCATTTGCGTCGCGGGACCGGCGGTGCTCAACGCCTATTTTGCGGCAACGGGCAAACGCATCCGTTCGGTGCCGCTGAGGAACCAGAACATCACCTTCGCCTGACTTAGAGCGAGCGGCGGCTTTCGAGCCGCCGCCGCTCCATTGCCGGATAGTGTGCATGGAAACCACGCGTCGACCGACGCGCAGAGCTGTCGCTCGCGGCATCGCCGCGTCAATGGCGGCCGCGGCATTGCCGTGTCCCTCGTTTGCGCAAGGCGCGGCGCGCGTCGCCGTGATCGGCGGCGGCTTTGGCGGTGCGAGCTGCGCGCGGGCGCTACGCAAGCTCGATCCAAACCTGCAGGTAACGCTGATCGAACCGAACCGCATTTTTACCGCCTGCCCGTTCAGCAATGAAGTGATCGCCGGACTGCGAGAACTGGAACTGCAGCAATTCACCTACGACAAGATCGCCGCTGAGGGCGTGACCGTGGTTGCGCGGGCCGCGACGAAGATCGATTCGCAGGCACGCGCCATCGGCCTCGCTGACGGTACCTCGCTCAATTACGACCGCCTGGTGCTGGCGCCCGGCATCGACCTGCGCTTCGACGCGTTGCCCGGCTACGACGAGGCGGCATCGGCAAAAATGCCGCATGCGTGGAAAGCCGGTGAACAGACGGCCTTGTTGCGAAAGCAGCTCGAAGCCATGGATGACGGCGGTGTTGTCGTCATTGCGGTGCCGGCCGCGCCGCTGCGCTGTCCGCCCGCGCCGTACGAGCGCGCCAGCCTGATCGCGCATTATCTGAAGGCAAAAAAGCCGCGCTCGAAAATCCTGATCCTCGACGCCAAGGACGGCTTTTCACAGCAGCGGTTGTTCGAGGGCGCCTGGAAGGAGCTATATCCCGACATGATCGAGCGGATCGCGCTGTCGCAAGGCGGCAGGGTGACCTCGGTCGATGCCGCGACCGGTACCATCGTCACCGATTTCGGCAACTACACCGCCGACGTCGCCAACGTGATCCCGCCGCAGAAGGCCGGCCGCATCGCCGAGATCGCTGAAGCTGCCGACAATACCGGCTGGTGCCCAATCGATCCCGTCAGTTTCGCCTCCAAGCTGGTGCCCAATATTCACGTCATCGGCGACGCCTGTATCGCCGGCGGCATTCCCAAATCCGCCTCCGCCGCGAATGCACAAGGCAACGCCTGCGCCGCCGCGGTCGTGCACCTGATCGCGGGGAAGCCGCCTGACATCCCGCGGCTGAATGGTGCCTGCTACAACACCGTCGCGCCGGGTTATGGCTTCTCGCTGACCGGCATCTATCAGCCGAAAGACGGCCAGTTTGTCGAGGTCGAAGGCAGCACGAGCCCGGTCGACGCGCCGCGCGAGGTCCGTAAGCTCGAGGCAGAGAAGGCGCAAGCCTGGTTCAAGACGATCACGGTGGATTCCTTTGGCTAGATCGCTGGCATCTAAGTGGTTCACTTGGGCCCTGCTCGCCTTGCCCGCAACGGCAGGCGCGCAGGCCTTGCGGGCCTATGCTGTCGCGGGCGATGCCATTCCCGTTTCATTGACGGGTGCACCGGGTGACGCCGTGCGCGGCCGCGCCTTCGTCATTGATCGCGTCAGCACTTGCATCCTCTGCCACAGCGGCCCATTTGCGGAAGTGAAGTTCCAGGGCGATCTGGCGCCGAGCCTTGCCGGCGCCGGCAGCCGCTGGTCCGAGGGCGAGCTTCGGCTGCGGCTGGTGGGCGCCTCCCGCCTCAATGCCGCGACGATCATGCCGTCCTATTACCGCGTGGAAGGCCTCAATCGGGTCGGGACGGCGTGGCGCGGCAAGCCGATTCTGTCGGCCGAACAGATCGAGGATATCGTGGCGTATCTCGTGACGCTGCGGGATTAGGAACGAGAGTCATGCCGGACCAAACCACGCGCCGAACCTTTCTCAGCCTTGCCGGCGGCGCGGCCGTGCTTGGCGTCACTTTGCGTCCCGCCGAGGCGACGCCTGCGATGCTGTCGTCGGCGATCCGCAACGTCGTCGGCGAAGCCCCGGTCCGTACCGGCAAGGTCAGGCTCGACGTGCCGCCGCTGGTCGAAAACGGCAATACGGTTCCGATGACGGTCAGTGTCGCGAGCCCAATGACGGCGCAGGACTACGTCAAGAGCATCCACGTCTTCAACGAGAAGAACCCGCAGCCCAATATCGGCAATTTTTATCTCGGGCCGCGTGCCGGGCGCGCGCAAATATCGACCCGCATTCGCCTCGCCGACAGCCAGAAGGTCGTCGCCATCGCGCACCTGTCGGACGACACGTTCTGGTCGGTCAGCGTCGACGTCGTGGTGACGCTGGCGGCGTGTACCGAGGAGGTGATCTGATGCCTGCCGCCCTCATCAACGTGCCGCGCAAGGCCAAACGCGGCGACGTCATCGAGATCAAGACGCTGATGTCACACATCATGGAGACCGGCTATCGCCACCTCGCATCCGGCGAAGTGGTGCCGCGCGACATCATCACGAGCTTCAGCTGCCGCTATAACGGCACCGAGATCTTCCGCGCCGATTTGTTCCCGGCGATCGCGGCCAATCCGTTCATCACCTTCTTCACCACCGCGACCGAGAGCGGCACCTTCGAATTCGACTGGATCGGCGACAAGGGCTTTTCGGAAACCGCTACGGCCTCGATCATTGTCGAATGAGATTTGCCGGGATCATAGCGATTGTTGCCCTGCTGACGGCCGGCGCCGTTCTCGCCACCGAAATCCCGCCAGCCGAGCGCCGCTCTGGCTACAGCTTTATGGCGGCTGACACCAGGGCGATGCAGGACGATGACACCGCCAATCCCGGCATGCTCTGGGTGCTCGACGGCGAAGCGTTGTGGAGCCGCAAGACCGGCGGCGCGGACAAGGCCTGCGCCGATTGCCACAACGACGCCCGCGCCAGCATGAAGGGCATAGCTGCCCGCTATCCCGCCTTCGACAAGACGCTCGGCCGTCCCGTCGATCTGGAACAGCGCATCAATCTCTGCCGCGCCAATCACCAGCAGGCGCAGCCCCTTGCCTACGAAAGCCGCGACCTGCTGGCGCTGACTGCCTTCGTCGCACAGCAATCGCGCGGCGTCGCGATCGAGACCGGTAGCGATCCGCAGCTCGAGCCGTTCGTCGCCAAGGGACGCGAATTGTTCATGCAGCGGCAGGGACAGCTCAATCTTGGCTGCACCAATTGTCACGATGACAATTGGGACAAGCATTTGGCAGGTTCGGCGATCACGCAGGCGCAGCCGACCGGCTATCCGATCTACCGGCTGGAGTGGCAGTCGCTGGGATCGCTGCAGCGCCGCTTACGAAGCTGCATCACCGGGATCCGCGCGCAGGCTTATGATTACGGCGCGCCGGAACTGGTCGAGCTCGAACTCTATCTGATGTCGCGCGCACGCGGCATGCCGGTCGAGACGCCGGCGGTGCGGCCGTAAGTCAGCGTTCCGCGAACGCCTTCTCGACCACGAACTGTGCCGGCTCGCCGTGATTGCCTTCGACAAAACCTTTGCCTGTCAGCAGCGCGCGGGTGCCCTGCACCAACGCCGGGCTGCCGCAGATCATGACCCGGTCATGCACGGGATCGAGCGAGGCCAGCCCGATATCGCCGAATAGCTTGCCTGAATCGATCAGGTCGGTGATGCGGCCGCGGTTGTGGAACGGGTCGCGCGTCACGGTCGGGTAATAGATCAGCTGGTTGCGGACGAGTTCGCCAATCAGCTCGTCGTTCGGCAATTTTTCCGTGATCATCTCGCCGTAGGCGAGCTCCTTGACGCGGCGGCAGCCGTGCAGCAGCACCACCTTCTCGAAGCGATCATAGGTCTCGGGATCCTTGATCACGCTGAGGAAGGGGGCGAGCCCCGTGCCGGTCCCGATCAGATAGAGGTTACGGCCGTCCTCGAGATTGTCGATCACCAGCGTGCCGGTGGCCTTGCGGCTGACGATGATCTCGTCGCCCTCTTTCAGATGCTGGAGCCGCGAGGTCAACGGCCCATCCGGCACCTTGATCGAGAAGAACTCGAGGGTGTCTTCGTAATTGGCGCTGGCGACGCTATAGGCCCGCAGCAGCGGCTTCTCGCCGACCTTGAGCCCGATCATGGTGAACTCGCCGTTGCGGAAGCGGAACGACGGGTTGCGGGTGGTGGTGAAGCTGAACAGGGTGTCGGTCCAGTGGTGGACGCTGAGGACGTTTTCCTGATTGAAATTGCTCATCGCATTGATTTCCGTGATTGCCAGCGGTTAAATCATTCGTATACGATCATTCGTATACAAATGAATAATCCAGCTTGATCCAAAGGTCAAGCCGCGGGCAAGATGCGCGGCGAAGGCATTGAACGAAAAGGAAAAACCGATGGCCCACGATGCACCCCAGGCCGCCGGCCCGAGCAAGCTGGTGATCCGCAATATCGGGTTGTTGCTGTCCGGCGCCATGGAGAAGCCGATCCTCGATGCCGACACGATCGTGGCCGAAAACGGCAAGATCACCGCCATCGGGCGCTTCAAAGACGTCAACACCGATGACGCCACCACGACAGTCAATGCCAACGGCACCACCGTCGCGCCCGGCCTGATCGACAGCCACGTTCACCCCGTCGCCGGCGACTGGACGCCGCGGCAAAACCAAGTCGGCTGGATCGACAGCTATCTCCACGGCGGCGTCACCACGATGATTTCCGCCGGCGAAGTCCACATGCCCGGACGTCCCCGCGACGTGGTCGGCGTCAAGGCGATGGCGATCTTCGCGCAGCGCTCGTTCTGGACGCTCCGCCCCGGCGGCGTGAAGATCCATGCCGGTGCGCCCGTGATCGAAAACGAAATGGTCGAGGACGACTTCAAGGAATTGGCCGCAGCCGGCGTCAAGCTGCTCGGCGAAGTCGGGCTCGGCGGCGTCAAGGATGGCCCGACCGCGCGCAAGATGGTCGGCTGGGCGCGCAAATACGGCATCCAGAGCACGATCCACACCGGCGGACCTTCGATCCCCGGCTCCGGCCTGATCGACAAGGACGTGGTGCTGGAAGCCGACACCGACGTCATCGGCCACATCAACGGCGGCCACACCGCGCTGCCCGACGACCAGATCCGCTGCATCTGCGAGGGCTGCAAGCGCGGGCTCGAACTGGTTCACAACGGCAATGAGCGATCGGCGCTGTTCACACTGCGCACCGCGCGCGAGATGGGCGATCTCAGCCGCGTCATCCTCGGCACCGACGCGCCGGCCGGCTCCGGCGTGCAGCCGCTCGGCATCCTGCGGATGGTGTCGCTGTTGTCATCGCTCGGCGAGTTGCCCGCCGAGATCGCCTTCTGCCTTGCGACCGGCAACACCGCCCGAATGCGCGCGCTGGACTGCGGCATCATCGAAGTCGGACGCTGCGCCGACTTCGTCATCATGGACATGGCGCAGCATTCGCCCGGCAAGAACATTCTGCACAGCGTGCAGCTCGGTGATCTGCCCGGCATCGGCATGACCATCATCGACGGCATCGTCCGCACCCAGCGCAGCCGCAACACGCCGCCGGCAACCAGGGTGCCGGAGATCGTCGGGCATTAGACAAGCCCCCGTCATGCCCGGGCAAAAGCGCGAAGCGCGTCTTCGCGCCTAGATGTGCCGGGCATCCACGTTCTTCCAATGCTCAAAGGCAAGACGCGGATGGCCGGGACAAGCCCGGCCATGACGAGCTGGCTGCGTCAGCGGATCTTGTTCAGCAGCCCCACCAGCGTCTCGCGCTCCTTGGCGTCGAGCGGTGCCAGCGTTTCCTTGGTAATGGCGAGCGCGTTCGGCGCCGCCTTTTCAACCGCCTGCTGGCCCGCGCGGGTGAGGCTGACAACAAGGCGCCTTCCGTCTTCGGGATCTGGACTGGTCCCGGTCAATCCGCGCGCGGTCAGCCGGTCGATCACGCCCTTGATGGTGGCGACATCCATGGCCGTCAGCCGACCGAGCTGATTTTGCGAGCAAGGCCCGGTCTCGGTGAGCTTGGAAAGCGCCGCCCACTGCGCTGACGTCAAATTGATCCCGATGTCGCGCGTGAAGATGGTGGCATGGCGCTGCCAGACCTGGCGCAGGATGAAGCCGATCTGCTCGTCCAGAATGTAGGACGGCTTTTGCGGCTTGACGCTTCGTTTCGGTGAACCATTCCTGGCCATGGCGCTCTTGATCCTCCCTTGACCGGTCACATCTTGCCGGTCACAGCGACAGATGTGCGTCGCGAATGTCCGGCCGCGCGTCGAGCTCGGCCATCGTGCCGCCGAAGCAGATGCGGCCGCGCTCGATGATATAGGCGCGGTCCGAAATCAACCGCGCGAAATGCAAATTCTGCTCGGATACGACGATGCTGACGCCCTCTTTCTTCATCGCCAGGATCGCATCGACCATCTGCTCGACGATCTTCGGCGACAATCCCTCGGAGGGCTCGTCAAGCAGCACCAGCGAGGGATTCCCCATCAGGGTGCGCGCGATCGTCAGCATCTGCTGCTCGCCGCCGCTCATGCGTCCGCCGGGGCGGCCGCGCATTTCGCCGAGGTTTGGAAACAGCTTGAACAATTTTTCACGGTCCCACTGCGGCGCGTTCGGTCGTCTGGGCTGCCGGCCGACTTCCAGATTTTCCTCCACCGTCAAGTCGGTGAAGATGCGCCGCTCTTCCGGCACATAGCCCAGCCCGCGGCGCACGATCGCATGGGTCGGCTGGTCGGAGACGTCCTTGCCTTCGAACACGATGCGGCCCGAGCGGTTTTCGACCAGACCGACGATGGAGCGGAAGGTCGTCGACTTGCCGGCGCCGTTACGCCCGAGCAGCGCCACCACTTCACCCTCGCCGACCTCGAGCGCGATATCGAACAGGATATGCGCGGGCCCGTAGAAACTGTTGAGGTCGTGAACCGAGAGCTTCATGCCGACAGCCCCTCGCGGTGGCGCGCATCATAGACCAGACCCTCGCCGAGATAGATGGCGCGAACCTCGCGGTTGCCGCGAACTTCTTCCGGCGAGCCCTCGGCGATCAGGGTACCGCGGTTGAGCACGAGGATACGGTCGGCATGCTCGAACACCACGTCCATGTCGTGCTCGGTGAAGAGAACGCCGATCGATTTCTCGCGGGCGATGCGCGCGGTCAGCCGCATCAATTCGATGCGCTCGCGCGGCGCCATGCCGGCGGTCGGCTCGTCCATCAGCAGCAGCTTTGGCTGGTTGGCGAGTGCGATGGCCAGTTCGAGCCGCTTGAGATCGCCATAAGCAAGTTCGCCGCAGGGACGCCCGGCATAGGCGCCCATACCGACGAGATCCAATAAGCGGCCGGCCTCGTCCCGCGCATAGTGCGCGGTCGAGGCCCAGAGATTGAACAATTGCTTGCCGTAAGACACCAGCGCGACCTGCACGTTCTCGCGCACGGTCATGGTCGGGAATGTCGCGGTGATCTGGAACGTGCGCCCGACCCCGAGCCGCCAGATCGCACGTGGTTTCTTTCCCGCGGTATCCTCACCGAGCAGATTGATCCGGCCGCTGTCGGGAATGTTCTGGCCGTTGAGCATGTCGAAGCACGTGCTCTTGCCCGCACCATTGGGGCCGATCAGCGCCAAAATCTCGCCGGCGCGCAGTTCGAACGACACGCCGCGCACGGCGTGCACGCCGCCATAGGATTTGGTCAGGCCCTCGACCGACAGCAATGTGGGAACCATGCTCATTCGGCGGTCTCGATACGCGAGGTGAGAAGCGGCGATTTCGAAGATGAAGCCCGGCGGCGATTTTTGATCGTCTCCAGCACGCCGACGATGCCTTTCGGGAAGGCGACGACGATCAGCACGATAAAGCCGCCAAGCACCAGTTTTGAGAGATCGGTCTGGCTGACCAGCCAGATATTGAGCGCTTTGTAGACGATGGCGCCGACCACGGCGCCGGAGACCGTCTCGACACCGCCGAGCAGCACCATGACCAACGCATCGACCGAGAGCGAGATGCCGAGGTTGTCGGGAAACACGCTGCCTTTCAGATACGCAAACAGCGCGCCGGCGACACCGGCGATCGTGCCCGCGATCACGAAGGCGGTCCACTGGATGCGCTTGCCGTTGATGCCGACAGCTTCGCTGCGCAACGGCGAGTCCCGCGTTGCCCGCAGCGCGAAGCCGAACGGCGAGAACATCATGATGCGAAGCACGGCAACCGCGATTGTCGCGGCGCCGAGCGAGAGCCAGTAGAAATGCGACGGGCTCGCCGCCCATTGCTCCGGCCAGACGCCGAGGATGCCGTTGTCACCGCCGGTTACCGTGACCCACTGGAATGCAACCGACCACACGATCTGCGCAAACGCGAGCGTCAGCATCGCGAAATAGACGCCGGACAATTGCACGGCGAAGAATCCGAACACGGCCGCACCCGCTAGTCCCAACAGAGGACCCAGCAACAGGCTGACGATCATCGGCAATCCCGCCAGCTTGGCGAGGAACGCTACGCCATAGGCGCCGAGGCCGAAATAGGCCGCGTGCCCGAACGAGGCCAGCCCGCCGACCGACATCAGGAAATGCAGGCTGGCGGCAAAGATCACGAAGATCGCAATCTCCGAGCCGACCGTGAGCGCGTAGTTGCCCCCGACCAGCGGCAGCGCCGCGGCCACGACCAGTGCAGCAATCGTTGCCAATCTTTCGCCAGATGTCAGCGGGCGCCAGGGATTGACCGTCAGCCCCGGCGTGCGCCGCGCGGCGGCTTCCTGCTTGCCGAACAGGCCCCATGGCCGCACGATCAGCACCGCGGCCATCACCAGGAACACCAGGATGATGGAGATCTTCGGGAAAATCAGGATGCCGAATGCATTCAACTCCGACACCAGCACCGCGGCGACAAAGGCGCCGATGATGCTGCCGAGACCGCCGATCACCACCACCACGAACACGTCGACGATGATCCGCAAATCCAGCGCGTGATGCACCGCATCGCGCGGAATCTGCAGCGCGCCACCGAACGCCGCGAGGAAAACCCCGACCGCGAATACGCTGGTGAACAGCCATTTTTGATTGACGCCG
>Ga0137415_10000781_pt1 | contig 31098 bp, 29 predicted proteins | sample CZODoug3_1_1_16f_FD_183082 | JGI IMG/M metagenome (GOLD analysis project Ga0137415, IMG submission 183082) | Vadose zone soil fungal communities from Angelo Coast Range Reserve, California, USA - CZODoug3_1_1_16fungal (Hybrid Assembly) | ecosystem: Environmental > Terrestrial > Soil > Vadose...
GACCTCATCGGTTCGCCGGGCGCGAAAGCGGGAGATCCCATCGATCTCAAATCCTCGCCTCAAACCTCCTACGTAAAGTTCGTGAATCACCTGATCACTTCTCCCGCTGGCACTAAGCCGACCTTCGAGCCACCGGATTTCACCACAAATCCGGATGGTTCCGTCTCGGTCACCTTGTCGGGCAGTTTGCCAGTCGGCATCGCTCCTCAACCAGCGACGATTGCGGTTCCCTCTCCAACAAAGTTTGCCGAAACTGTCTTCCGCGAAGCACTCTCAGCTGCGGGTATTCAAATCAAGAATGGCCCAGCAGCCGTCACTGATTTTTCTCCCTATACGCGTTTCTATACGGCGGAGAATCAGGTAGCCGAACACGTGTCTCCTCCACTCTCGGAAGAAATCAAGGTCACGCTCAAAGTGAGCCAGAATCTGCACGCCGGCATGGGGCCGTACCTCCTCGGCAGCCTCGTAGGGAAAGACAGGAAGACCGCTCTTGACGCTGGATTCAAAGTCGAACATGGCTTCCTCCAATCGGCGAAGTTGGACTTGTCCGGCGCGGCGCAAGGCGATGGAGCCGGCGGCGACTGGGCCGACCTCTTCAGCCCTGATTTCATGGTGCAGTACCTCACGTATTGGTCCACCCGTCCCGACTATCAGGATTTCTTCAAGGCGCTCCCGATTCTCGGCAAAGACGGGACCCTGGCGAAGATTCAAACCAATTCCCCTGGCGCGGGCCATGTCTTCGCAAAAACCGGCACATTCGGCTCCGAAGACAGGTTGGGCGGCAAAATGATGCTGAACGGCAAAGGCCTTGCCGGTTACGTACTCACCAAAGACGGCAAGAGACTTGCCTTCGCCGCGTACGTCAATCACGTCTCGCTCGCACCCGATCCGGAAGCTGCGCAGCACGTGGCCGGTCAAGCTCTCGGAGAAATTGCTGCAGCCGCCTATGATGCCAACCTGGAAGCCTCGGGAGGAGCGGGCGACTACGATCTCATCATCCGCAACGGTCACATCATCGATGGCACGGGAAATCCCTGGTATGCGGCTGACGTCGGCGTCAGCGGGGATCGCGTCGCCGCGATCGGCGATTTGCACGAAGCCCACGCGAAGCGCGAAATCGACGCCACGGGCCGCATCGTCGCTCCTGGCTTCATTGACATGCTTGGACAGTCCGAAGTTTCTCTTCTGCTCGACAATCGTTCGCTGAGCAAGCTCTCCCAGGGGATCACTACGGAAATTACGGGCGAAGGCGGGTCCATCGCTCCGCAAAATGAAAAAACCATCGCGCCTCTAAAGCCGTTTCTCGAGCATTACAAACTCACGGTTGATTGGACCACTCTCGATGGCTATTTCCGCCGCCTCGAAAAGCAAGGCACGCCGCTCAACATCGGTACCTACGTCGGTTCCGCGCAAGTGCGCGAGGCTGTAATTGGGGACGACGATCGCTTGCCTACGCCTGCCGAGCTGGAGCAAATGAAATCCCTCGTCGAGCAAGCCATGAAAGACGGCGCTCTCGGCCTCTCCAGCGCGCTCATCTATCCACCGAACATCTACGCGAAGACTGATGAGCTTATCGCTCTCGCCCAAGTCGCCTCAAGATACGGCGGACTCTATGCCACGCACATGCGCAGCGAAGGCGCTTCGGAAATGCCAGCGCTCGCCGAAGCCATTCGCATTGGCCGCGAAGCCAATCTTCCCGTCGAAATCTTTCACCTAAAAGTCAGCGGCAGGCCCCGCTGGGGCAGCATGAAAAACGTCGTCGCCACCATCCAGCTCGCGCGCGATTCGGGACTCGATATTGCCGCGGACATGTATCCCTACACAGCAGGGGCCACGGCGCTTGCTTCCGCGCTTCCGCCGTGGGTTGCAGATGGCGGAGTCCAGAAACTGCTTGAGCGATTGAAAGATCCAGCCGTTCGTGCGCGCATCAAGAAAGAACTCGCGGGCGATCATCCGGACTGGGAAAACCTCTTTTACGATTGCGGCGGCCCTGCGGGCGTTCTCATCGCTTCCGCAGAAAATCCTGACCTTAAGCAATTCGTGGGAAAAACGCTCGCTGACGTTGCAAAGGCGTGGAAGAAATCTCCGGAAGACACACTGATGGATTTCGTCATCGCCGACAAAGCACAAACCGGCGCGATTTATTTCATGGCCAGCGAAGAAGACCTGCGCATCGGTCTCAGCCGGCCATGGACCAGCATCGGCCTCGATGCCGGCGAAATGTCTCTCGACGGGCCGCTATATGAGCCGCACACCCATCCGCGCGCCATGGGTTCTATGCCGCGCTTCCTCGGCCGCTACGTCCGTGGCGAGCATCTCTTGTCACTCGAATGCGCGATTCGCAAGATCACTTCTCTGCCCGCTCAGCGCGAACACCTCGAAAACCGTGGGCTCCTCAAGTCTGGCTACTTCGCCGACATCACCATCTTCGACCCAGCGACCATCATCGACCATGCCGACTTCACGAAGCCCGACCAGCTCTCCGAGGGCATCGACTTCACAATCGTAAATGGGCAAGTCGAATGCGACCACGGGAAATTGACGGGCGCGGCCGCTGGCCGTGTGCTGCGCGGCCACGGCTGGCAGCCGTCAACGAACTAAGATTTAGCCTAACTGGACTAGTCTAAGCTAGACTAGTTTTTTTAGGGAGAGCGCGAAAGAATCAGTTCGATCTGGCGTTCGGAAAAGTGAGCGGCAGGTTTCAGCTCAGCGCCGTTTTCCCCATCTCGGCGACTCGGCGCTCATAAGTCATTTCCACCAAGCCATGCTTTCCGTAATAGCGCAGCACGATTTTATGTCCCGGCTCAATCTTCGCGCGCGTCTTGATCAAGGAATCCGAAAGTTCCACCCACTGCCCATTCACCATGTAACTTCCTTCCCAGCCGCGCAGTTCGAAGTGTCCATCGTTTTTTAGAATCAGCGGTGCGGCGTTGCACGGAATCACCTTCCCGCGGACCTTCGCCTGAGCGCACTGGTAGCGCCCCGAAACGTCCACGGTTTGCGCTTTGCTTTGAGGCAGGAGGAAAAGTACTAGGGCAGCAGTCGCGATGCACCGCGCCAACGCCAAGCCCACCCGGCCGTACCCCATTGGAATCTCCACACCCAGGTCGCGTAGCTGCGGGCGGCGGTCCCTGGCCCTACGTACAGGTGCAATTGGCCAGCCAATGGCTCTTACGCTAAAATACGCATTTACAATGGCTTACAAACTGGCCGGTCGGCCAGGAACCACTCCACGAGTACAATTCTTCCACTCAAAACGCCTCCGAAGGAATTTATTTGCATTCTCGAAAGGCGGTTTCTTGTACCCGCTCTGCAGTCGCGAGCCTCATTCAAAAGGTATTTCCGCCACCGCTTGGCCATCCTTTCGGGGGTCAGAAGCTCCGTAGTTCACTCCCGTGGCAGAATCCCTCATAACCGCCTGCCCGCCGCCCATGCCGCTGGAATATGACCCTTTCAGGTCGATCTTGTGGCCTTTGGCCGACAACTCATTCCGCACGTTCTGCCCGAAACGGTTCTCCATCATCACGTCGCATCCGCCGAACGTATGCTTGCTGAACCTCGGCGCCTCTAGAGCCGCCTGAATATTCATTTTGAAGTCCACCAGGTTCGCAACAAACTGTGCGTGAGCCTGCGACTGATTCCACCCGCCCATGATCCCGAACGCCACGCGCACATCTCCCTTTTGCGCGAACGCCGGAATGATCGTGTGCAATGGCCTCTTCCGTCCCGCCAGAGCGTTTGGTGAATTTGGATCCATGCTGAAGAGTCCGCCGCGATCGTGCAGCGCAAAGCCTGTACCGGCAGCAACGATGCCCGACCCGAAAGCCTCGTAGTTGCTCTGGATAAGGGATACCATATTTCCCTCGCGGTCCACGACGCTCAGATACGTCGTATCGTTTCCAACCGGAATTTCTCCTGCGGTCGCGTCGCAGTTGGCTCTGTCTGCGTCAATCAACTTGGCCCTTTGCGCTGCCCACTCTTTCGAAAGAAGCGTCGCAACGGGCAATTTCTGTTTCCTCGGGTCGCCAATGTATTTCGCAAGATCCGCGTACGCCAGCTTTTTTGCCTCGATCATGGCGTGCAGGGCTTTGGTCGAGCCGAAGCCCCAATCCTTCTGCCCCAGTGGAAACGTCTCCATGATATTCAGCATCTCCAATGCCGCGAGGCCCTGCACATTAGGCGGCAACTCGTAGATCGTCCAATCGCGATAGGCAGTGGAGATCGGCTCCACAAATTCGCTGGAAAATTCAGCCAGATCTTGAGCGTTCATCGGTCCGTTATGCCGTTTCATCGAGTCCAGGATCTTCGCTGCAATCTCCCCTTTGTAAAACGCCTCTCGGCCGTGCTGCGCAATCTGCTCGAGCGACCATGCCAGATCAGGATTGCGAAACACTTCGCCCAACTTCGGCGCGCGGTCTCCTGGAAGATAGGTCTTCGCCGCCGCTTCATCCGTCCGCAGGTAATCAACTTCCGCCGTCCAATATCCTGCCGTCCACTCAGGTACCGGGAACCCGTCCTGCGCCGTTCGAATCGCCGCCGCCAGATCCTCCGCCAGCTTCTTCCTTCCAAATTTGTCCGCAAGCTTCTGCCAGCCATCCACGGCTCCGGGCACAGTGATTGCATTCACTCCCTGCTGCGGCATGCTGCGAATTCCCTGCTTCTGCAGATACTCGATTGTCAGTCCCTTGGGCGCCCATCCGCTCGCATTTAGTCCGTACAGCTTGTTGGCTTTCGCGTCGTACACAATCGCGAACAAATCGCCGCCGATGCCGTTCATCATCGGCTCCACGACTCCCATCATCGCGTTGGTCGCGATCGCCGCGTCCACCGCATTGCCGCCGCGCTCAAGAATACGCACGCCCGCCTGCGCTGCCAGCGGCGACTCCGCCGCCACAATCCCATTTCGCGAAATCACCATCGACCGTCCTTGCGAGCGGTCCTGTGCAACACTCGGTCCTGCCAGAGAAATTGCGATGGAGAGATACAGGAATACGCGCAGCATGGAAGAACTCCTCATGGTTTCTAACCGGACCTACTGGATTTTCTGGTCTTTGTGAATCTCTCGGCCTTTCTTAGTCAAAAGGCGAACGACGAGCTTCCGACTCTTGATCGAAAGACTCTCGTAGAGGGAAGTAATCTTCTGTATCGCCTCTTTCTCGGTGATGGGCCCTGCCGCGGATGGCCTATTCTTGCTGTGTGCTAGGCGCTTATGCGAAGGGAGATAGCTTTGATTGAATATTCCTCCGCAGATGTCGCATGTGACAGTCGCCATTCGTACCCCCACACCGTGCCCATAATAATTGCAAAACGTTTATGGCAGAAGCGAATCCTTTCTCTTGACTTGCTTCAACCACGCCGATGTGGTTGGCATTTCTCCGCCAACGCCCTAGAATTCAGGAGACGTGGGCCGGCGTTCCGGCTAAGCTCAATTGCTAATCCATTGTTTGCCAGGTTGCGGAGACTATCGACTTGTCAGAACAGCAGCGCGCTACGCAGAATGCAGCCTCGATTGCTACTCGCGATCCGCGACTCAACGCGCAGATCGACGCCGTCCTTGCCGCTCGCCACTCCGATCCCTTTGCTCTCCTCGGCCCGCATGCCATCGACGGCAACTGGACCGTGCGCTTTTTTCTACCTTGGGCGGCGGAAGCTTTCATCTCCTTGAGACCTCCCGCCGTTGAAGGCACCGCGCTCGCTCCCGCTAAAGTCGCCGACGCCTTGAAACTTCGTCCCGAAGGCTTTTTCGAAGCTACTTGGCCCTCAAACCAAAGCGCCCATCCTTCTCCAGGCAATTACAAGATTCAAGGGCGCACGCACTTCGGCGATTCCTTTGAAATCTTCGATCCTTATGCTTTTCCCATCGTCCTCAGCGAATTCGATCTTTACCTGATGGGCGAAGGCCGCCACTACGACACTTACGAAAAACTCGGCGCTCATGTGATTACGCTGGAAGGCGTCCACGGCGTTCACTTCGCCGTCTGGGCCCCCAGCGCAAGACGTGTCAGCGTCGTGGGCGACTTCAATCGCTGGGATGGCCGCGTCCATCCCATGCGCGCCCGCGGCTCGTCCGGCATTTGGGAAATTTTCATGCCGGAGCTCAATGAAGGCGCCATCTACAAATATGAGATTGTGGGTCCCAGCGGCAACATTCTCCCACTCAAGGCCGATCCTTACGCGTTCCGCTCCGAGCTCCGCCCCAATACCGGCTCCGTCGTCGCGCGTCTCGATCATCACAAATGGAACGACGCCGATTGGATCGCGCACCGCGCACAGAAAAACTGGTTCGAGGCACCCATTTCCATTTACGAAGTCCATCTCGGTTCCTGGCGGCGCGTCCCGGAAGACCACGACCGCTGGCTAAGCTACCGCGAGCTCGGCGACCAGCTCATCCCCTACGTCAAGGATCTCGGCTACACGCACATCGAACTGCTCCCCATCATGGAGCATCCCTACGACGGCTCCTGGGGCTACCAGACGCTCGGCTACTTTGCCGCCACCAGCCGCTTCGGCACACCGGCTGAATTCATGGAATTTGTCGACCGCTGTCACCAGGCCGGCCTCGGCGTCATTCTCGACTGGACACCCGCGCACTTCCCCCGCGATACTCACGGCCTCTCCCAGTTCGACGGCACCCATCTCTACGAACACTCCGACCCCCGGCAAGGCGCGCACCCCGACTGGGGCACGCTCGTCTACAATTACGGCCGCAACGAAGTCCAGAACTATCTCATCTCCAACGCGCTCTTCTGGCTCGACAAATACCACATCGACGGCCTTCGCGTAGACGCTGTCGCCTCCATGCTCTACCTCGACTACTCGCGCAAACCTGGCGAATGGGTCCCCAACCAATTCGGCGGCCGCGAGAATCTCCATGCCATCGATTTCATCAAGCGCATGAACGAAGTCTCCCACGGCAAGTTCCCCGGCATCCTCACCATTGCCGAAGAGTCTACTTCCTGGCCTGCGGTCTCCCGACCCACTTATCTTGGCGGTCTCGGTTTCAGCTTCAAATGGAACATGGGCTGGATGAACGACACGCTAAAATACTTTTCCCACGATCCGGTTCATCGCAAGTACGAGCACAACAAACTCACCTTCTCGCTCCTCTACGCCTTCACCGAAAATTTCCTTCTCCCCTTTTCCCACGACGAAGTCGTCCACGGAAAAAATTCGCTCCTCCATAAAATGCCCGGAGACATGTGGCAGCAATTCGCCAATCTCCGTCTGCTGTACGGGTATCAGTACGCCCACCCTGGCAAGAAGCTTCTTTTCATGGGCCAGGAACTCGCCCAGCGTCACGAATGGAGCGAAGCTCACAGCCTTGACTGGCATCTCCTCCAGCATGATTCCCATCGCGGCATTCAGCGTCTCGTTGGCGATCTCAACCGCGTGTACGCCGCCGAACCCGCCCTCCACGAAGTCGAGTTTGACTGGCATGGTTTCGAATGGATTGACGCTAACGACGCCGACAACAGTGTGCTTTCCTTCATCCGCCGCGGCAAAAACCCCGGCGACCTCATCGTCGTCATCATCAACGCCACTCCCGTGGTCCGCGGCGGCTACCGTCTCGGCGTCCCGCAATCCGGCTTCTACAGCGAAATCATGAACACCGACGCCGCGCACTACGGGGGCTCCAACGTCGGCAACATGGGCGGCCAGCAAGCCGCCGATCAGCCCGCCCAGGGCCGCCCCTATTCCCTCGTCCTCACTCTTCCGCCCCTCGCCGCTATTTATCTGAAGTGGGCACCGAACTCTTGAGGAAGTTCATCAAACAGCTGATATGACCGAACAAGTACAAGACCAGGCTGAAGTCCAGCAGGTAACACCAGTGCCGTCCCCGGAGCGCGTCTCGTATTTCGATCCCAAGTTCCTCATCTGGTCCGGCATCATCCTCGCGGCCTTGCAAAGCGCCTGCACCGCCGTTATCGCCATCAGCGGCCTGCGTGTCGCCATTGGCCTGAGCGCTCTAGCGGCAGCCGCTGGCATTCACGCCCCTGCCCGTGGCTTTCATCAAGACGCCATCCGCATTCCCATGATGGTTCTGGCCTTCCTGGGAGCGGTCATCAATCTTTATGTAGTTGGAAAAGTGCGCCGTTTACGGAGCAAACCCGCTTCGCAGTGGCGCCGGCAGCCCGTAACAAGGAAAAAGCTAAACTCCGAGCGGCTTCAGATCGTTCTCTCCGTCCTAACCTTGCTTCTCCTCGCCGCCGAATGGATCACCCATCCTTTGATCCACCGGATCCAATGAGAAGCCGCACTCGCCCTACTCTTTCTCGGAATCCTTCTTGGAACTCTCTAGTTCTTTAGCCAGTCGCTCGTGCAGCCGTTCGCTGTACCCGACGGGCAATTCAAACGTCCGCTCATCCGCGGTCAAGATCAGAATATTCCTCGTCGAATCCAGGATTGCTGAGCAGATTTCGCAGTGTTCGAGGTGCCGCTCGATGTCTTCACGCAGTTTGGCATCGACGCTCCCATCGATGTACTCGGAGATGTGTTCCCACACGTGTTTGCAGTCCAGTTTCATAGCGCTCTCCCGAAGAACCCTCTGCGTGCCGGAGCTGTCGTTTTCAGGAAGGGCACCAAGCGCTTTTGCAGCATCATTCGCGCGCGGTGCAGCCGCACTTTCACGGCGCCGGGATTGATCCCCAGCACCTCCGCCGTTTCCTCGATATTTTGTTCTTCCAGGTCCCTCAAGACAAAAACTTGCCGGTAAATGTCAGGCAATTCCGCCACTGCCACTCGCAACGCTTCCCGCAGTTCCTTCCGTTCCAGCGCCTCCAGCGGAATCTCCCGCCAGTCCGTCAACGGCGCCGGCGTGAAGTCTCCTTCGTGACCACCCGCCGGTTCTTCAATCGATTCCTCCGCCGCACCCTTCGCCTTTCTTAACCGCCTCCGTCCCTGATTGATCGCAATGGTCGTTAGCCAGGTGCTGAACTTGGCGTCGCCTCGGAACGACGCCAGATGCCGGTACGCGCTGATCACCGCCTCCTGAGCCCCGTCCTCCGCCTCGGTCTCGTTCTTCACAATCGCGAACAGCGTCAGGTATACCATCCGCTCGTACGGGCGGATCAACTCGTGAAATAGTTCTTTATCGCCAGCCAGTATCCGCGCGATCAGCGCCGCCTCATTTGTTTCCATTGTTCCCATAACAAAATGTGCCCGCCCTCTTCAGAGGGCGCGCCTTTGCCTTTTGTTAATCTGGTGTCTCAAAACTTCTCCAGCCTCGCCACTCCAAAAATCGCGTGAAATCGCTCGCAGTAGATTGCCACGGCCTGATACTGATTCAAGTCCACTGCCGCCGGCAAATCGTAATTTTGATCGCCCTGATTCCCTTTCAGTGTTCCGAGCTCCACGTGTTCCAGGTCACCCTTCACAATTTCCTGTTCCAGCGCCTTGTCTTCCGCCCGTACGAGTACCACGTGCACGTCCGGCCCGTTCGAAGTTGTGAAATCCGAAAGCCGCAAGTATTCTTTGCCATCTTTGTTCTTGTAAATCGTCGCTCGTCCGCTGGTCTGGTGAATCTTCCCTTCCAGCTTTCCGGTGTACAGCGCTTCCGGCTCCGAGCTCAACGCGGCTGGCGCCGCCTCGCTCACCTTCTGGTTGATGAACAGCTTTTCGGGCCGGAACGCCCACCAAGCGCCCCCAAGCACCGGAACTCCGATCAAAACCAAAATCCACTTGTTGCGCGACAACCGCGATCCTTTGTTCGTATTCATCTTTTTTCTCTCAAGACAAAATCGGGCAGCGTAACCTGCCCGATTCTTCCCCTCTCCCTTTCGAATCCTCAGAACTTCTCCAGCGGCGCCGCACCAAAGTTCGCGTTGAACCGCTCGCAATAGATCGAAACAGTCCGGAATTTTGTCAGGTCCGTCCCTGCCGGAATTTCGTAATTCTGGTCGCCCTCATTGCCCTTCAGCTTCCCCAGTTCCAGTCTCTCCGTGTTGCTCTTCAGAAAATTCGCATCATCACCCGCGTCCTTCGTCGCCACCAGGATCACGTGCACATCCGGGCCGTTCGAAGTCTTGAAGTTCGTCAGCCTCAGCACCAGCTTTCCATCCGCCTCTTGATACACCGTCGCGCGGCCCGAAGTGGCGTGCACCTTGCCGTGGAACTTGCCCGTCTCCAGAGTCTTTGCGTTGCCGTCGTGCATCATCTTGTCGTCTTGCATTTTGTCGTGCTTCATGTCGTCTTGTTTCATGCTGTCTTGCGCCCGCAGTGATGACGGGAGTAGAAATGTCCCTGCCAACGCTGCAACTGCCAAACCTGTCTTGATCGTGCAAACCATTCGAATCTCTCCTCTATTTTGAGTTTTGGAGGGCATTTCCTACGCCCTCTCATCCCGTTCGCCTCATACGAGTCCTCAATCTCGCAAAGGTTACGGCCTGGAGGAACAAAACGACCGGCCTCCTAGTCCTCTCCGCCGTTTACTGTTCGAGGAAAGCCGCCCAGCGGCGCGCCACCGGACCTGCGGCAAACAGGTATCATCAAACTGCGTAGGGGATTGTCATGCCTAGGAATTTCGCTATCCGGCTCAGATGCCCTCATGGGGATTGTGACTCCTGGGTCACGCTCTCCAATCGCGACGAATCCCTAGAACAGGTGCTTCTGCAAACTTGGGACTTTAAATGCCGTGAGCACGGCCCCCAGCAGGGCGTTCCCCAAGAGGCCATGGAGGTCGCCCCACTCGACGATCCTCAGACCTCGCAAAAACCACTACAATCTTTCGCCATTCCCTTCCCGTCTACCCCCGAAAAAAAAATGCCTCGCTCCAGCGAGCGCATCCCCATGCGCGTACCAGTCGTGATTTACGGTTTTGCAGGGAAGAGCGGCGCCTTCCACGAAGACACCGAGACGGTCCTCGTCAATTCCAGCGGCGCGCTTGTCACCCTAAAGGCCAAACTCGCGATGGGCGACACTGTCTTTCTAATTCACAAAAGCGGCGGGCAGGAGCAGGAAGTCCGCGTCGTCTATCTCGACGCCTACTCCGACCGCGAAACTCGCGTCGGTCTCGCTTTCAAACAACCCGTCTCTGGCTTTTGGAAAAAGACCCGCAAGAAGCCCCGCGTTCCGAAGACCTTTCGCGTCATCGTCAAAGGCACGGACCCCAAGGGCCATCCGTTTGCCCAGAGCGCCTACACCGTCGATCTCAGCGAGGATGGCGCGCGGCTGGACGGCATCGGCTTTCTAACTTCTCCGGGCCAGACCATCGAAGTCCGCCGGCTCTGGCGTAAGGCCCGTTTCCGTGTCGTTTGGATTGGCCAGGTCGGCACCACCGAATCCAATCAGGTCGGCGTCGTCCTGCAATCCGAAAAAAATATCTGGCGTGTCGAACTCCCCAGAGCCGCCGCAGCCCGGCCTTCGCAAAGCCCCAAGGCTCCCAAGAAATAAGCTATCCCGGCCCGCTCGCCTATCTGGTCCCGGTGCATATCTTCTCCTGCGGGACACGACACTAGGGCAGCGGAAAATCTCGGGCGCCCGCGGAGGTCTCCACATGAAGAGTTTTCTGCCCTTGATTCTCTCTCAGCTGGATTTCCTTGATGCCAATCCAGAACACCTTGTGCGCGGCAGCTCCATGAATGTTGCTGATAGTGGGAAACCCTTCATCGGTTCCCACATTAAACGTCACGAGCGGGTCGAACTTGATCGAAGTCCCGCTGATTTTTGTTTGTATCTCCTGGGTGCTGGTTACCGTCACCTGATTGCCAATTTTTGTAATGTTGGCAGCCGCTGCGACCAGCACGGACATTGGACCATCCGCGGTCAAGCCCGCTTCCACCAGCGCTTGCCTGACCGTGTCGCCGGAGACTGCGATGTCGTCACCGAGGTTGTTGAAGATTTGCATTCCCAAGGTCACCGGGTCGGTCGTGCCTGCCTGTGCCTGGGTAATGATGTTTTTCACATCATCCACGGTAAGTGAAGTGTTCTGATTCGCTTTATCGAGGGCCGGTGCCCGGCCTGTTCCTGTTGGCTGAGAATCGGAAGGCGTCATAGTATTACTCCCATCTTAACGAAACATTTGGTGCTCAGATCTTCTTCCACCTGCAAAGGTATCAGCGATCGGTTCATCTGGACGTACCAGGAACCTTAACAACATAGTGTGACTATACGCCTTTCCATATCATTGCATTTCTGTATTTTACGTCGTAGCTCAAACGGCAGGCGTTGCCGCCAAGGAAGACCCGAAACGATCGCGTCAGCCATCCGTCTCACCAAGACTCACGCCCTCCAAAAACAATTTCTCCTCCGGTTCCGGCTTTCTCCTATACTCTCTGCGTATCCACCATGTCCAAGCTATCGCGCCGCAACGTGCTCAAGAGTGTTCTCTCTGGAGCCACTGTGGCTACCCTCCCATCCGTTTCCTGGGCGCAGGAAAGCGCCCCGATCAAGCGCAAGGGCAATATCCGCCAGTCCGTTTCCCGGTGGTGTTACAAGAATATTCCGCTCGACAAGCTTTGCGCCTACGCCGCCGAGATCGGCTTGAAGGGTGTCGACCTGCTGAATCCCGAAGAATTCGAAGTCCCCGCGCGCTTCGGACTGGTCTGCAGCATGGGTTACGCTCAAGGCGGTGAAATTGGCAGCGCTATGAACCGCATCGAAAACCACACCAGAATTGAAGAAGGCTTCCGCAAATACATTCCGCTGGCCGCCAAAGCCGGCGTCCCTAACGTCATCACTTTTTCCGGCAACGGCGCGGGTATGTCCGACGAAGAGGGCGCCAGGAACACCATCGCCGGCCTCAACCGCGTCAAGAAAATCGCCGAAGACCACGGTGTCACCATCTGCATCGAACTTCTCAACAGCAAGGTCGACCACCACGACTATATGTGCGACCACACCGCCTGGGGCGTTCAGGTCGTCCAGGCCGTCAACTCGCCTCGCGTCAAGCTCCTCTTCGACATCTATCACATGCAGATCATGGAAGGCGACCTCGTCCGCACCATCCAGAGAAACATCGATTGGATCGCCCACTTTCACACTGGCGGCGTTCCTGGCCGCCACGAGCTTGACGGCACTCAGGAAGTCCAGTGGGACGGCGTGATGCGCGGGATCGCCGCCACCAATTTCCGTGGCTACGTCGCCCACGAATTCGTTCCAGTGCGCGACCCGCTCACTTCCCTCCGACAGGCCGCCGACCTCTGCGACGTTTGACCTCGATCAGATTCGCCTCACCAGCCCCTGGTCCGTGGCGCGCGTGTTGCGTACGAGCAGCAAGACAAGGATCATGCCGGCAAAGGGGATCAGTCCCGCAGCAATCACAATGGGATCGAAAGAATGTGTGCCCGCGGCCTGCCGCGCGTCAGAATAGTGGCCGATCAATCGGAACGCAATGATGGTCCCAATCCCGGCGCCGGTTCCACTCATGCCGCTCACTGTAGCTACTGCCTCACTCGCATAAAGGTCCGTCGGCAGCACGTTTGCTATCGTCGAAAACGATGCGTAGGAAAATGTCGCCAGCGCGAAAAGCAGCGTGATCACGTATAAGTTCACCGTAAAGATTGTCGGGATGAGCAGCGTTACGCCCAAGCCTCCAAAGACCACCAGCGCTTTTCGCGCGGCGCCCAGCGGCCAGCCACGCCGAATCAAATAGCCGGAAGCGCCGCCGCCAAAAAAATTGCCCAAGTCCGCGGCCAGGAACGGAATCCACACTGCGATCAGCCCGCTCTTGAGCGAAATCCCTTTGGCAATCAGATAGATGGGAAACCAGTCAGTGACGAAAAACCATACGGGATCGGTAAGGCCCTTCGAGATAATCGTTCCCCAGGTTTGCGGCAGCTTCAGAAGGTCGCGCCATCGCGGCAGAGCTTCGCCGGCCGATTCGGCTCGCGGTTTTTCGGCGAGAATCATCTGGCGTTCGGCGTCGCTGATGCGCGGATGCTCCTGCGGCAGGTAATAAAATCGCCGCCAGGCGATGAGCCACAAAAACCCCAGCACACCCGGAATCACAAATGCCACGCGCCATCCCCAGCGCAAGTACACGGGCAAAATCAGAAAAGGCGCGATCGCGCCGCCGACCGACGATCCGCTGTCGTAAAATGCCGCGGCCAGTCCCCGCTCGCGTTTGGGAAACCACTCCGAAACAGCTTTGCTCGCTCCCGGCCAATTGGCGGACTCGCCCGCTCCCAGCAAAAATCGGAATGCCGCAAAACTGGACAAGCCGTTCGCCAGCGAGGTCAATAGCGAGACCGTTGAGTACCACAGCACGCTGATCGTCAGGCCGCGCCTTGTGCCAACGCGATCCATCTGCCGGCCGCAAACGGTTTGTCCAATGGTATAGGCGATGCGAAATGCAATCGCGATGCTGGCGTAGTCCGTGTTGGTCCAGTGGTATTCCTGCTTGAGATACGGCGCGAGAATCGAAAGTGTCTGGCGGTCAATATAGTTGATCACCGTCGAAGCGAACAGAATTCCACCAATCCACCATCGTAACGACGGAATGACGCGTTGCCCTGCCGAACCGACTTGACCGGCTACCGCCATGAAATTCTCGCGGCGTCCGGCGTGCTATAAACACTCGCGCAAGCCAATGCAGCCATGAATTAACTCGTGGCCGCAAGCGCAGCGAGCGTTGCCGCGCTAAGCAAACTGGCGGATTCTGTGTCGAGGTAAACCGTGGCAGCCGGATGCGTTCGCAAAATAGATGCCGGCGCCATGGGACTGATTTCTCCCTCAAGGCACAGTTTGACTGCCGGCGCTTTCCGCGCATCCGGCACGACGGCAATAATCTCGTTCGCCTTCAAGATTTGCCGCACGGACATCGAAATTGCCTGCCGCGGAACTTCCGAAATATTCGGGAACCAGCCCTCCCCGACTTGTTGATGGCGGCAGGCTTCATCGAGGGTAACGACCAGATAGGGCTCTTCTGTCTGGAAATCTGCCGGAGGATCGTTAAACGCCAGATGGCCATTCTCGCCAATGCCGGCAAAAGCGATATCCACGGGTGCCGATTTCAGCATTTCCCCGACACGGCGAGCAACTTCGCGAGGATCACCATTCCCGTCGAGAAGGTGATACTGGGCTATTCCCGTCTTGTGAATCAGCCGCTCCAAAAGGTACTTGCGAAAACTGGCTGGGTGAGTGATCGGCAGCCCAACGTATTCATCGAGGTGGAACATCTCCACTCGTTGCCAATCGATGTTGTCGGCCCCGGTCAGCGCATCCAGAAACTCGATTTGAGACGTTCCCGTCGCGACGATGATGCGCGCCCGCCCGCGCTCTTGGATGCCGCGGCGCACAGCCGACGCAGCCTGCTCCGCAGCAGCCACGCCGAGTAAACTCTTGTCTTCGAATACCCTTACAATCATTCGCTGCTCTCCCTTATGCCTGCCCCCGTGCGTGAAGACGAGTAACTCTAGCGGGGGCGCTCTAGCGCGTCAATTCCTGTATCAGAGGGTCATCTCCCCCATTCCCTGCCCCATATCCGCACTCACCCTGGCTCCTTCAGTCATCCTCGCGCCTTCGCGGGCAACATTTCGGAAACTTTATTTAGTGGACTCTCGTACCTATCTCCAAGAACCGGCCCTACGCCGGCCAGGAGGCATCCCGTCATGTCCGACCGTTACAGGACTTTATTCGCCAAGACCGCTCTCATCACGACCACCGCTCTTCTCCTCTCGCCGCTCGGCGCCTTTGCGCAGGCCACCGCCGCCCCGGCAAGTTCCAGCCAATCAACGACTTCCGCATCGAAGGACCGCTGGCTGCATGTCCGCGTCATCAGTTCCGACGCCAAGGGCGAGACCGTCCGCGTCAATGTCCCGCTCGAACTGGCCGAAAAGGTTCTCCCCGCCATCCACCAGGACCGCATCCATGACGGCAAGGTCAAGATCGACAACGCCCACATGAATGACGTCGACCTCCGCGCCCTCGTCGATGCTATCCGCACCACCAAGGACGGCGAGTTTGTCACCGTCCAGAGCAATGACTGCGACGTTCGCGTCGCCAAACAGAACAACCACCTGATCGTGCATGTCCTCGATAAGCAGAATTCCAAGAAGTCCGAGGTCGAAGTTAAGGTACCGATGAAGGTCATCGACGCGCTCTTCTCCGCCGGCAAAGACGAATTGGACCTGGTCGCCGCGCTTCATGCCCTCTCCGCGCAGGGCGATACCGAGCTGGTGTCGGTGAAGGATCATGAAAACACCGTGCTCGTCTGGCTCGATTCCAAAAACGTCACGGACTAAGACCGACAGGAGGCAGACATGATGCTACTGGCGAAAGCAGCTCTCGGACTTGGCGGCACTATTGTCCTCGCGGGCACCTATACCATGCGGGAGGGCGTGATCCGCATCGACATCGACGAATTCCGCTCCGGCGGCTCGCATGTTCATATGTGGGTTCCGGCCGCGGCCGTTCCTATGGCCATGCATCTTGTGCCTGACAAGCACTGGCGCCACGCTTCCGAACAAGCGCGTGAAGCCATACCCATTCTTCATGCCATCGTCAAAGAGCTGAAGAAGTACCCTGATGCCGACTTCGTCGAAGTTATGGATCATGATCAGCACGTCCGCATTCGCACGCATGACGGAAAACTGCAGATTGACGTCGACGCGCCGGACGAGAAAGTTCATGTTCTCTGCCCGCTGTCGACCATCGAAGACGTCACCATCCAGCTTGAGGAGCACGGCCCGAGCGCGTAAGGCTCTCCGCGCGAAGGCCCTTGGCGAATTGCTGAGTAAGATTTGAAACGAAAGAATTTGTTCTGATTCTTGCGGCGGCTGGTCCCGTTCCACAGCTCAACCCGCTCCGGCTGTCCCGCCCTTTTCCTCTTGAAAATAAACTTCTTCAAACACGGCGTCCTTTTTCCAGCCGGCGCGGTGTAGGATGCCGCGCCCATTCTCCACCATCACGGGATGCCCGCACAGATAAGCCGTCGTCTCCTCCGGCTGAAGCCCCCACTCATACGCATATTTCCGTAAGAGGTCGTCCACCCGCCCGGTTTCACCCTTCCAGCCCGTATCCTCCCAAGGCCGGCTCACCGTCGGAACATACCTGAACCATGGCACCTCGTTCGAATAGCGCTCCAATTCCTCGCGATACCCGAATTCCCAAGACCGGCTGGCCCCGTGCAGGCAGAAGAGTTTGTGGTTCCCGGGCATGGGGCTATCGCCACTTTTCCAATCTCGATAGAGAGTTCGGACGTAACTCACAAAGGGGGCAATTCCCGTCACGGTGGAGACCAGCAAGTGTTGCGTCCTCCCGCTGCGCAAATCGAGCGTGAACCGTCCCTTCGCTATTTTCCTGCACAGCAGAGTGTCGCCTATCTTCAGCTTGAAAAGATCCGGCGTCAGATCTCCGTGGGGGACCAACTCCACGAAAAACTCAAGTGAGTCTTCATACGGCGACGAAACGATGGAGTACGCGCGTTCGAACCGCTTTCCTTCGTGCTCGACTCCCAATGTCGCATACTGCCCGGCGCGAAATTCAAACGGTCCGCCAGGGTCGATTCGAATGATCCAGAGATCCGGCGAAAGATCCCGGCGCTCCAGAATCCGCGCTTGGTAGTGCTTGTCCGGGGAAGGAGTCATCTATTCTTCACGGATAAGATTCAACGCATTTCACAAAAAGACACCGGGCGGAGCCAGCGCCGACTCCGCCCGGGTTTCAAGTTCAGAAACTACCAATTTCTAGCCCGCAGAGCAATCCTTGGGTCCGGTGCGTCCCTGAAAGTCCGCCAGGACGGTGGGTCCCCTGACCCTTCAGCGCCGCGGCGCAGGTTATTCGTAGGCGAGGGCGACGACGGGATCATAGCTGGCGGCGCGGAGCGCGGGGTAGATTGCTCCCGTGGCCGCTCCCACGAGTGCGAGCGCGATCGCGGAAAAAATCCACCCCGTGGGAATCAGGATGGTCAAGCCTGGATTGGTCTGCTTCAAAATGGTCTGGGTCAGGAAAGTCAGCGCTATTCCCAAACCGGTTCCCATCAACGTGAGGATAAGAGTCTCCCCCAGCAACATCTGCACGACGTCGAGCCGGGAGAAACCGAGCGCTTTCAGAATCCCGATTTCCCGCGTGCGCTCCATCACCATGGTGTGCATGTTCAAGAGCACGACGAGGAAGCTCACGACGATTCCCAGGGCCACCATCGTGCGCGTGAAGGGCCGCAACTGCGGCAAGTTCGACGAAGTCATTAGCGTCACGTATTCTGACAAGGAGCGAATACTGTTCTCCGGCATCAACTTAAGAATTTGCGCGCGCGTCGCTTCCGTATCTCCTTTACTTCTCACATAAAACATGGAAACGCGTTTCTCCGCCCCGGCGATTTCCTGCGCCGTCCGGATGGGAATGAAGAATCGCGCACCCTTCCCGTGGGCTACGATTCCACACACGGTAAACGCGCGATTTAACAGTGTTATCTGGCTGCCCACCTTTAAGTGACGCGTTTGCGCAATAATATCGTCGGCAATCACTTCATCCGGTCCTTCGAACGGCCTTCCATCGCGGAATAAGAAACCCTTGCTCAGCGCATTGAAGCTTTGAAAGTCGATCCCATACACCATCACTAAGTGCTTTGGTTCCGTGAGGATGACCGTCGGCGCGACCTCGTCCACGCCGCTTAACGCGCCAATTTTCTCGCCGAGCGACTCCTGCATCCCAACACTTACGAAAGCGAAAAAGATCGAGGAGTTTGGCGGCTGCACCAGGATATCCGCGCCAACGCCTTCAACACGCTTCCCCCACTCAGAAATGACGCCGGACGTAAGGCCTACGATCATCAGAACGAGAATCACCTGAATGGCGATGGCGATTACGCTCAGAAAACTGCGCAGCGGCCGGGCAGTGATGCTGCCCCAGAACATTTGCAGGAGGGAAAATGGTCCGTCGTAGGTTTCCGTCATCGAGCGCAGCCAAATTTTTACTCTATCATCCTAATTCTATATTTCGTTGCGGTCAAAAGTACCTTTCTGGGTCACAGGGCAAGACGCGTGCCGAAGTCCGCGCAAAATATTTCTTCTGCGTTAAGATTTCAACATGAATGTTGATAAGGTTGTGGAAATCCCCTGTCCGCGCACCGCTAACTTCTCGCCCCTCAACACTCTTCTCCTCTTTGCACCATTTGAGTGCAATTTTATTTTTCACACCACTTCTTCGCGAATAATCTGATGACACCAGGAGAATAATTTGCGGAAAGACTTCAAGCTGTCTGCTCGAGGACAAAACCTCTTCTTTAATTTTTTCCTAAGCCTTTAGTTCTCAACGATAGGCGGCGGATTTTCTTTCAGTACCACTTCGGCGGCTTCTCAAGATGCACCTTGATGATCTGCTTCGGGTCGGTGATGTCGAGCCAGCGTCCATACGTCTTCCATCCCTCGGCGACGACTTGAACCAAAACTCTCCCCATCGGGGCATTCGGAACGTGCGCGATGCCTTCGCGGCTGGTCTTTACATTCATTTCCAGCTTCTTGTCCTTCTTCAGCGAGTGCTCTTCGATGAACTTCACGTACACGCTGGCGTTCTCCACGGGAACACTTTTCTCGCCGCCGGTCACTTCAATGGTGATTCGCGTTTGCATGTCGCTTGCCGGAGGCGGAGTCCGTGGTTTCGACGCCGCTGCCGGCTGATCCTGAGCCGCCACGCCTTGGAAAACCACCGCACAGGCAGCGACGCAAACACAAATGAGAAACTTAGCGGGAAATCTCATAGATTGCCGAACTCCATCGTCTACGGAACGGCAAGCCGGGTCAAGCCTCGCCGCGTTAAACTTGGATGCGATTGAGGCTGGAGGCGCTGCTCTGCTGTTGCTCCGCTGTGGAAACCGCCTGTGACGGCCATTTGACTCATCTATTTAGCTCCTGTAACTTCTCAAGAACTGCTCGGCGGGCAACATGGGGACGCCCCGAGAATGAAATTTACCTCGAACGGTCATGGCCGAACGTCAAACTGACTGCATCACGATCAGTGCTGGAATTGCAAGGAGAGCAAAATGGGTTTTGCCACCAACGCCATTCATGTCGGGCAGGAGCCCGATCCCGCCACGGGGGCCATCGTCGCGCCCATCTATCAGACCTCCACGTACGTCAACGAAGAGTTGGGCAAAAATAGAGGCTACGATTACGCGCGCACGAATCACCCGAACCGCAAAGCCCTGGAACGCACCGTTGCCAAACTGGAAGGAGGCCACAGCGCCTACGTGTTCTCATCCGGCATGGCGGGAATCGACGCGGTCTTCCGCCTTTTGCGACCCGGCGATCACGTCGTCCTCTCCGAAGCCGTTTACGGCGGTGTGTTCCGCCTGTCCACGCAACTCCTGGTGCACTTCGGACTGGAATTCAGCTTTGTGGACACTTCCTTCCCGGACTACGTGCGCACGGCGTTGCGTCCCAACACGAAAATGATTTACATCGAGACGCCAGCCAATCCTACTCTCAGCGTCACCGATATCGCGGCAATTTCCAAACTGGCCAATGAGCGCAACCTCTCGGTGGTGGTCGATAACACATTTTTGAGTCCTTATTTGCAGCGCCCTATCGAACTGGGCGCGCACATTGTGGTCCATTCCATGACGAAGTATCTCAACGGCCACAGCGATTCCACTGGAGGAGCAGTGGTGCTCACGCGCCCCGAGGACGCGGAAAAAATCTATTTCATCCAACGTTCCGCCGGCACCGGCCTCGCTCCCATGGATTGCTTCCTCGTTTCGCGCGGCATCAAAACCCTGGCGGTTCGCATGCTCCAGCACAACGCCAATGGCATCACGGTGGCGCGCCATCTCGACGCGCATCCCAAGGTCAAGAAAGTCTTCTACCCCGGCCTGGCGTCCCACCCGCAGCATGAAGTGGCCCGCCGCCAGCAGAAAGGCCCGGGTGCGATGCTTTCTTTCGACGTAGGCTCGCTCGAAGCTGCGCGGCGCTTCTTGAACCACGTCAAACTCTGTTCGCTCGCAGAAAGCCTCGGTGGCGTCGAAACCTTAATTTCCCTTCCCGCAATGATGACCCATGCTTCCATGCCCAAGGAAATGCAGGATCGCGTCGGCATCACCGAAGGCCTGGTGCGCCTCTCCGTCGGCATCGAAGACGTCGAAGACATCATCGCCGACCTCGACCAGGCGCTGCTTTACGTTTGACGATTCCACAGATTCATCACGTTTCTGCTTAGGCCTTCCTCAAGAGCTACGATCCCCCTTCCGGCGACCGCCGGAACCGGAAAACGCCCCGATGTGCCCGTCGTCCGCGACCACAGCCCATAGAGGGAGATTCACTTTCGAGAGCTGGCTGCTCTCCCGACCTTCTCACATTCGGCTAAAACCCGGTTAATTTGATTCTTCATCCACTCTTTGCTCATCTCCTCCCGAAAACCAACCTCAACTCTTCCGGCGTAGGGTCGCGTAAACTTGATGAGCGCGAAATTCCGCTCTAATAACGATGCCGCCATTCGCCCATGCGCCAGAGCGTCTCGCACGTCTACCAGGGACGCGTCCACCGCCAATTGTCCATCGCCGATCGCTCGGTTATATCGCTTGATCAAATGCGTTAAGGAATCCCACCTCGTAATTGCGTTCTCAGGAACCACATCTCCAAAGGTCATGGTGTCCAGGTTAGTTCCCGGAGCCAGCGGTTCGTGAGGAGGATCGCCTCGCTCATAAAGAAAGGCCCTCAAGCCGTACTCGAGACACTGAAAACTCAAGAGCAGCTTTCCCATCAACGTGGCGTGTTCGCTCAAATCCATTTGACATCTGCGTTGCGAATGACTGGGCTACCTGGGAAGGGCAGATTCTACATCAAGACGGTCCATCCATCGAACCGCCCAAATCTTCTCAAGTTGCGCTATTTACCCGCATGCCGGGAAAGTGTCCCGCGAAGTTGGCCTCATTCAAAATCCCTTGTGGAAACTCGCAAGCTCCGTTGGGCGCTCGGAAGTAATGCATTCGTCCGCAGAACGCGCATTGTGGGACATGGTACGCCGCCGCGTTACTTCCCTCCCTTGATTTTTGATAATGAACCGCGCTAGACTCTCCCCTCAGTAACTGATAGGAGCGCCATGAGCAAGCCTACCGATCTCGTTCAAGGCACGCTGGACCTGCTGATCCTCAAGACCATCGCCCTCGAATCTATGCACGGTTGGGCTATCGCGCAGCGCATCCGCCAGGTTTCGAAAGACGTGCTGCAAGTGAATCAGGGCGCACTCTACCCCGCGCTTCACCGGCTGGAACAGCAGGGCTGGATTGAAGCTGAGTGGGGCGAGTCCGAGAATAACCGGCGCGCCAAATACTATTCCCTGACGAAATCCGGCAAGAAATATCTGCAGAGCGAGCAAGCGAACTGGGAGCGGCTCGCAGCGGCGATCGGATTGGTCTTGAAGATGGCTTGAAGTTTGGAGGTTGACCATGCGCTGGCTGCGAAGCGTTTCGAATCAGATCAGCCGCAGCATGGCGTCGCACTTCTGGCCGAAGGGTGACCTGCTCGGACACCGCATCAAGCCGGGAGCCGCCGATTCCACCGAACCATGGCTCACCATTGTGGGTGTCGTCGGTGATGTGCGTCAGAACTGGTGGAATCCCATCACGCGCCCGGTGATTTACAAGCCGTTCGCGCAGTCGCCGCAACGTTCGATGACTTTGCTCCTGCGAACGACGTCAAATCCAACCAGCTATGCCTTCGGCGTGCGCGATGTAGTCCGACAAATGGATTCGGGAATAGCTCTGCGAGGCGTCAATACTCTCGAAGAAGAAATCGCCGATTCCATCGCCATCGTTCGCATCATGGGCATCTTGATGGGAATCTTCGGACTGGTCGCGCTGGCGCTTTCCTCAATCGGAGTCTACGGCGTGCTCTCGGAAAGCGTCGCGCAGCGAACGCATGAAATAGGCATCCGCCTGGCTCTCGGCGCCAACCCCCGCGACTTGATGAAACTAATTCTTGGCCAGGCGTTGAAGCTCACCGCTATAGGCCTGGCGATTGCCGTGCCTTGTGCCGTCGCCATCAGCGGGGCGATGGCGACCCTGATTTTCGGCGTGGTCAGCGTCGATTTCACAATTCTTGCCGGTTTCACGGCGCTGCTCCTGCTCGTGGCGCTCGGCGCCGGCTATCTCCCCGCCCGGCGTGCCACCGGCGTCGACCCGATGGTTTCTCTTCGTTATGAATAGCGAGCGCTATCTGCGCGACTCATGCTTTTTGAGCGACTTCATGACGCTATCGTCCATCCACGAAAGATATTTTTTTGAGCCCTCGGTAATCCGCAGGGCGATAAACTCCGGCAAATCGTAGCTGTGAAGACGTTTCACTTCGTTTTCCAATTCAACGAGGCACTTAGCCGTTGTCTTAATCATCAGTAAATACTCCCGAGCTCGCTCAACCTTCCCCTTCCACGTATAGAGCGACTCGACTGGGCTCACAATTATGTTCACGCACGCGGCGAGGTGCTTTTCCACGACGGCGCGCGCGATTTTACGAGCGAGCACAACAGACGGACAAGTAACGAGGACGATCCGTTTGTTTCTTGCCTCTCCACGATTCATCGGTCCCACATAATAATCGCTTTCACGCCGTCGCGCGAAGGACTAAAATACCGCGCCATGAGCACCAGCGTCGGATTAAGGACGACCTCGCCCATTAAGTTTGGCACCTCCGGATGGCGCGGCCTCATCGCCGACGATTTCACCTTCGCCAACGTCCGCCTGGCCGTCACCGCCATCGCGGAGCACGCCAAAGCCAAAACGAAAGAGCCCACCATCCTGGTAGGCTACGACACGCGCTTCTACTCCGAAGAATTTTCCCAGCTCGCCGTAGACATTCTGCAGCACCATGGCATTCGAACGCTGCTGTGTGAAACTTTCACGCCAACGCCCGCGGTTGCCTTCGAAATCATGCGTCGCAAGCTCGACGGCGCCATCAACTTCACCGCTAGCCACAATCCCGCGCAATATCACGGGTTGAAATTTTCCTCAGCCGACGCGGGCCCCGCCCTGCCCGAAGTCACCAAGGATATCGAGGCCCGCGCCGCGCAGCTCGCCGCTAAAGGTGGTGTTCCGCCCCTTCCGCATGGTGCCTCGAATTCGGCCCGCGGTGAAAAAGTCAATCTGCGCGAGAACTATTTGAAGCGCCTGGAAGAGCTCGTGCAGTTCGACACCCTGCGCAAAGCCAAGCCGCTTTTCATCGTTGATGCGCTTCACGGCTGCGGCGCCGGCTATCTCGATCGCACACTCGCCGATCACGGTGTCACCGTGCAAGCCATGCGCACGGACCGCGATTGCCTCTTCGATGGCACCGGCCCCGACGTCTCTGAAGAAAATCTCGCGCCCCTGCGCAAAGCCGTGGTCGATTCGAAAGCAACCGCCGGCTTGGCCACTGATGGCGATGCCGACCGCTTCGGCATTGTCGACCGCGACGGCACATGGATTCAGCCCAACTTAATCCTTGCGCTCGTCTACGACTATCTCGTCGAAACCCGCAATTGGAAAATGCCCGCCGCGCGTAGCGTAGCGACCACGCAGATGATTGACGCCGTGGCCAAGTCGCACGGCCAAACCGTCCACCAAACTCCGGTGGGTTTCAAATACATCGGCCAGCTCATCCGCGAAGACAAAATCGCGATGGGCGGCGAAGAAAGTGCCGGGCTCACCATTCGCGGCCACATCCCGGAAAAAGACGGCATTCTCGCATGCCTGTTGACCGCGGAAATGATCGCCGCCCGGGGCGCTTCCATCGGTGAACAAGTTCGCGCGTTGTACAAAAAACTCGGCCGCGAATTTTGGCCCGTCCGCGAAAATCTTCATCTTTCCGACGAACAAAAAGCAAACGCCGTCAAGCGCGTGGCTGTTGACGCATCGACAATCGCCGGACGAAAAGTCGTATCCATTGACCGCACCGATGGAGCAAAATTTGTATTCGAAGACGGTTCGTGGATGCTGCTGCGTCTTTCCGGCACGGAACCGCTGCTTCGCCTTTACGTCGAAGCCGAAAGCGCCGCCGCTTCCGCAAAACTGACAAGAGAAGCGTCGCAATGGGTACTTCAAAACTGAAGAAGACGAGCGCCACCGAAAAAGTCCAGCCATTCCTGCGCCAATACGGAGGCGCTCTGCTTGCCCTGCTCGTGATCATCCTCGTCGTACACGATGTCTTCGGCGCGCACGGCTATCTGGCTATGCGCCGCACCCAGCAGGAAATCAAAAAGGTAAACGCCGATCTGGACCGGTTGAACAAGGAAAATTTGCAGCTGGGGCAGGAAGTAAAAGAGCTGAAGACCGATCCGCACAAAATTGAGAAAATCGCCCGTGACGAGCTTGGCCTTGCCAAGCCCGGCGAGGTCATCATCAAGATCCCGCGTTCGCAGCAGCTTCCGCAGGATTCTTCCGTGAAGCCCTGACCCGCCGCTTTTTCCACGTCGTGCGCGCCAGCGAAAGCCCCAGCATCGCCAGGAAAATCACAATCAGCCCCGCCGTGGCCTTCAGCGCGCCGCACTGCCCTTTTGGCAGGATCGAAAATCTTCCATAAACAAATTCGATGTGCACCCAGTAGACCAGCAGCGATGTTTTTCCGAGTTGGATGATGGGGCTGAAACCTTTCTGTGCAAGTCCCCACCTGCACCACGCATAAACCAAAAACAAAATGATCAGCAAGATGCCGCAGCGCATCAGCAGAAAATTCGGACCGCTGTGCCAGTAGTCGTAAACGGCGTACAGTCGGACGCGCGACGAATCGAACAAGACCGACAAGTAGCAACCAACGATGCCTGCGCCGCCCAGCGCCGCGAACGCCAGCCTTTCCCTGCGCCGTGCAAAATCCGAAAACAGAAAAAATCCGACGGCAAGCCCCGCGAAAGCGAATGCCGACCACGGAAACAACGGAAAAAGCCATGGCTGCGGCTGGCCAAATATGTGCACGCCATTGATGTAGGACTCGATGGGCCAAGGCAGGAATTTCGGCCGGTGCGTCGTCCAAAGCGGCGGCGTTGCCATGGCCACAATTGCCGCCACAAAAATCCCTGCCATCAGAGTTCGCATTCTCGCCACAGCAACATCGCCCTCTCCTGTGGCCCAGCACAACACTCCCATCAGCATCATGGAAAGCCCGAGAATATTTAGCACGTCCACGCGCAGCAAGTCCGTCCACGGCGACCACGGATAGCCCAGCGCAAATTCCTGTACGCGAAACAGAAGGCCCATCCCAAAAACTTCCGCGCCACGCAAAACCGTTTGCTTCGCGATCGCATTACGCGCGATTCCCTTCTCCCGCAACTTTTCCGTCACCAGGGCAAACGACACGCCCGCCAGAAAGATAAACAGTGGAGCTGGCAGTGTCCCGCCCAGTCGCGACCACGCAATCAGCGAGGACGAATTCTTGGCCTCCGGGCTCATCCACGAGTCGTAGCAATGCGTCTGAAACATCAGCACGCACGCCAGCCCGCGCATCCAGTCGATGTAAGCAAGTCGTTTCATTCTTGTTGTGGTGTCTCGTGATTGCGAATCATAGACGCTGGGAAGATTCCCGCAAAGTGGAAACGTGAGATATGAATCTCACCCATGTCAGTGACAATCTCAAGCGCCATTCCCTCTCCGTTGACTCTCGAGGTCGTGGCCGCGTCCAGCGGCAATGTGGCCCCGGCTTTCCGCGAGAAGAGTACTCCGGCAAGGGGGATACTAATGCACGTTTGGAACGTCTACTATCTTCAGTTGCCGGGAACACGAAGCGGGTTTCAAACGTATCTTAGCCAGGTGGAGGTATCCAATGGAAACGCTGTGGCAAGACTTCCAGTTTGCGATCCGCATGATGCGCAAGAATCTGGGTTTTACCACGGCGGCCGTGCTGTGCCTGATGCTCGGTATCGGAGCCACGACCGGGATATTCACGGTGGTGAACGCCGTGCTCCTTCAGCCGCTGCCGTACTCGCATCCCGAGCGGCTCATCCGCGTTTACACCGAGTTTCCGACGTTTCCGAACGGCGGTCTCCACCGTTTCTGGACTTCCGGACCGGAATTCCTGGACCTCCGCCGGGATACGCATTCCTGGGCGTCATTGGACGCGTGGATTACCGGAGGTGCGAATCTCGCCGGCAAGACGCAACCGGTTCGCGTTACTGCCGCATACCTGAGCGGCGGATTGCTGGAAACAGTTGGCGTGGCCCCGGTTGCCGGGCGGCTGATATCACAAAGCGACGATGTCCCCGGAGCGCAAGTGGTTGCCGATATTTCCTATGGCACCTGGCAAACTGTTTTTGCAGGTGATCCCAACGTCGTTGGCCGGGAGACCTACCTCGACGGCTTGAAGTGCATCATCATCGGCGTCATGCCCAAGGGCTTTCAGTTTCCGCCGGGCGAGCAAGAGCCGGCGCAGATCTGGACCGCCTTGCGGCTGGACCCGGCAAATCCGGGCAACCGCGGCGGCCACAATTATTACTTGCTGGGTCGGCTGAAGCCGGACGCTACAGCGGCGCAGGCTCAGGGAGAGCTAGCCTCGCTCGTCCAGAGTTATGGTGAAAAGAAAGTGCCCAAGATCCATAGCTTCCATCCAAAAACTCACACCATCGTCAGCTTTCCTTTGCAGGCAGAAGTCGTTTCAAGCGTTCGCCCCGCACTCTTGATGCTGCTCGGCGCCGTGGTCTTCGTGCTCTTGATCGCCAGTGTGAATGTGGCAAACCTGTTGCTCGCCCGCGCCGAAGCCCGCCGGCGCGAAATTGCGATTCGCGGTGCGCTGGGCGCCAGCCTCACGCGGCTTGCGCGGCAATTTGTGACTGAAGGGATTCTGCTTGCGTTCTGCGGTGCCGTTTTGGGTGTGGCTCTCTCCTTTGCAGGCGTGCGCCTGGTCCAGCTTACCAACGCTGGCGGCATTCCCCGCGCCGATGAAATCTCCATGGACTGGCGCGTGCTCCTCTTCACGCTGGGAACGAGCTTGCTCACGGGAGTGCTCTTCGGACTCGCGCCGCTCGCACCACTCCTGGTGAGCGGGATCTCCGAATCATTGAAAGACACCGCGGGGAGCACCACGGCTGCTGCAGGAGCGCAGATTTTCCGGCGCATGCTGGTGGCGGGCGAACTGGCGATGGCTCTCGTCCTGCTGATTGGCTGCGGGCTGATGCTGCGGGCTTTCTGGAAGCTGCAGGAGGTCCATACCGGCCTCCATGCTGAGAATGTCATCACGATGCGCGTCTCGCTGCCGAGCGGAACATATACGGACAACGCAAAGATTACGGATTTTTGGACGCGGCTCGATGAACGCCTGACGAATCTCCCAGGCCTGCAATCTGCCGCGCTGGTTTCCGGATTGGCGCCCATGCGCCCGCCGAACATGAATGACACCGATATTGAAGGATTCGTGCCGAGGGAAGGCGGTCCGATCCAAAATGTCGATTTCTATCAAGCCGTCAGTAAAGACTATTTCGCCACCATGGGCGTTAGGCTCATGGATGGCCGGCCGTTTGACGATCGTGACGTTCAAGGCGCTCCCAACGTCGTCATTATCAATAAGGCGATGGCGATGACCTTCTGGCCCAGCCAGAATCCTATCGGCAGGCGCATTCGCGCAGGCAGCAAAGAATGGAGCACGATCGTTGGCATCGTTGACGACGTCAAGAACGCCGGGCTCGATCGGCCGGCGGGAACCGAACTGTATCTGCCCTACCGCCAGCCCGCGGGCGCTGGCAATTCGGACATGTATATCGTCATGCGAACTCCGGCGCGTGACCCGCGTTCGCTCGCAGGCGCAGTGCGCGAGCAGTTGAACGAGATCGATCCGTCGCTGCCATTGGCGGATGTGCGGCTGATGGAGGATGTGGTAACGCGCGCGCAGGCGCGGCCACGTTTTTTGACGCTGCTGTTGTCTCTTTTTTCCGGCGTGGCACTGGCGATCGCGACCGTGGGAATTTATGGCGTGGTGTCGTATTCCGTAGCCAGGCGGACGAAGGAATTTGGCCTGCGTATGGTGCTTGGCGCGCGAGGCGGCGACGTCCTCGGACTGGTGATGAAACAAGGGGCTGGCATGGTGGCGATTGGAATTGTTGCCGGCCTTGTGACCGCGTTCGGACTGACGCGATTGATGGCGAGCCTGCTCTTTGGCGTCACGGCGACAGATCTCCCGACGTTTGCCGCTGTCACTATTGTGTTGTTTGGAGTGGCGCTGGCGGCCTGTTACATACCTGCACGGCGCGCAACCCGCGTGGATCCGATACAGACCTTGCGCTACGAGTAGCGCCTCCTTCGAGCCACCGGCAATTCCGAACAAGCGCCGGCTACTGGCGACTTTGATTGAATTTGGCCCACCGCCGGGCTACGTTACAATTCTCGCTTGCCTGTCACTCGCCAACTCGGTCCGCTCTCGATGCTCGGTCTCTGGGCCGTGCTCACTCTCACTGGAGCGCTGTACTCCACCTGGCAAGGCTACGGCGGCCGCGCCTTTGCTGCCACGCTTACGGCGTTCGCTTTTTTCTTCCTGGTGATGCTTCTCCTTGCCGCGCGCGGCGTCGAGGATCGCCTCGCCTCGCGCTTCGGCGCCGGCAGCGCCTACTTGCTCGGCACTGCGGTGTTCCTTGTTTACCTGATTTACGCCCTGGGGACAGAAACTTTTGCGTTCACGCGTTCCGCCGCCGTCGCCGGCCTTGTTTTCATTCCGCTTGGGCTCGCCGCCACTGCTGAACGCCGGCCGCCAGGCGCATGGCAGGACTTTCTCACCATCGCAGGAATATGGCTGGCTGTGAAGCCTCTTCCCAACCCGTGGGGATCGTCGTTGTCGCATTGGCTCTGGCCTTTCCCAGGTGGCCGCCTGGCCTATATTTTCACCGTGCTCCTCTGCGTCAACGTCGCGCTCGCCGCGTTCGTGCTTCTCCGCCGCGTCACCGGAACCGGCTATTTCATCGGCTGGGGCCGCCATTGGGGCTTTTTCATTCTTGCCAGTTTCATTGTCTTTGCCTGCATCGCCATTCCGCTCGGCCACGCGATCCACTTCATCCAATTCGAACCGCAGTGGTCGCAGTGGAAGTCGCTCCCGTTGGTCTCGCTCGGTATTTTGTTTTTCACCGCCTGGCCCGAAGAGTTCCTGTTTCGCGGACTGCTTCAAAACATGCTGGCGCGAGCCTCCAAGAGCGATCTCACAGGTTGGTGGATCGCCTCGATTGTCTTTGGCCTTTCGCACATCACCAACATGGGCTTTCCCAACTGGCGCTACGTGATCCTCGCCTCCATCGCCGGCTTTTTCTATGGCTGGACCTGGCGCAAGACCGGCTCGATTTTCGCTTCCGCACTGGTCCACGCGGCCGTGGACATCACCTGGCACTTCCTCTTTCGAACCCTCTAGATCTCATCTCATAAATGTCTCAGCAAAATCAGACGCGAGGCGGCGGGAGCAGATTTCGAGATCGTCGAGCGGAACTATAAGTTTTTGCAGTCCTTACGGCCATGGAATGCTCTGAAGCCTCCTCTTGACAACAAGAATGACGTGAGTCAGATTTGCACTCGCTGAGGGAGGGTGTAGTAAGTCCTTAGCGCCCCTCCTTGGCATTCCAACAAATCTTTTTATGAACTTAGAGGTGGAAGCCGTGGCGACAAGAGATCGCATGATTCGATTTCCTCTCGTCACCGATCCTGCCAGCCCACATCTGCACTTGCGCTCCAGCAGCCGAAGACGCTTGAGAATTCATAGGAGGCATTATGGCAACTTCAAAAGTCGCAATAGCGCCAATGAAGGTGGCGCAGATTCCTAAGGGCGGGAGCAGATTTCCAGATCGGGCGCGGCTCCGAAAACGCGGCGCTCGCAAAGAAACTGGGAGCTAGCGCGTACATCGACAGCAAATCGACGAACGCAGCAGAGGCACTGCAAAAGCTGGGCGGCGCACAGGTAATTCTAGCGACAGCCCCAAGCTCGAAAGCGATGTCCGAGTTGATCGACGGTCTGGGGCCGAACGGCAAGCTAATGGTAGTGGGGGCGACATTTGATCCGATCGAGGTCACACCGATACAGCTCATTATAGGAAGTCGAACCATTCAAGGCTGGTCCACGGGAACACCAAGCGATTCCGAGGACACACTGCGCTTTGCCGAACTGACCGGGGTGCGTCCCATGATTGAAACATATCCGCTCGAAAAAGCGGCCGAGGCTTACGCGCGCATGATGAGCGGCAACGCACAGTTTCGCGTCGTCCTGACGATGTGAAGTTGGCTAACAGCGCAATCCGCTCAAACTC